>WLWD01000725.1_pt1 | contig 41474 bp, 32 predicted proteins | sample 6712731 | NCBI WGS metagenome assembly WLWD01 (sample SAMN12718690, study PRJNA576275) | sponge metagenome | isolation source: marine sponge | host: Mycale hentscheli | place: New Zealand: South Island, Marlborough, Capsize Point | collected 2014-11-01
TTGCCATGCTCACAGAGACAGTTGAAGAGCCTAGCAATGAGTTGCCATGCTCACAGAGACAGTTGAAGAGCCTAGCAATGAGTTGCCATGCTCACAGAGACAGTTGAAGTGCCCAGCAATGAGTTGCCATGCTCACAGAGACAATTGAAGAGCCCAGCAATGTGTTGCCATGCTCACAGAGACAGTTGAAGAGCCCAGCAATGTGTTGCCATGCTCACAGAGACAGTTGAAGAGCCTAGCAATGAGTTGCCATGCTTACAGAGACAGTTGAAGAGCCTAGCAATGAGTTGCCATGCTCACAGAGACAGTTGAAGAGCCCAGCAATGAGTTGCCATGCTCACAGAGACAGTTGAAGAGCCCAGCAATGAGTGGCCATGCTCACAGAGACAGTTGAAGAGCCTTAAGCAATGAGTGGCCATGCTCACAGAGACAGTTGAAGAGCCCAGCAATGAGTGGCCATGCTCACAGAGACAGTTGAAGAGCCCAGCAATGAGTTGCCATGCTCACAGAGACAGTTGAAGAGCCCAGCAATGAGTTGCCATGCTCACAGAGACAGTTGAAGAGTGAGTTGCCATGCTCACAGAGACAATTGAAGAGCCCAGCAATGAGTTGCCATGCTCACAGAGACAGTTGAAGAGACTAGCAATGAGTTGCCATGCTCACAGAGACAGTTGAAGAGCCTAGCAATGTGTTGCCATGCTCACAGACTTTGTCAGTTTAGTGATAGTTTCTCACTCACAGAGGGAATTAAGGGGTGTGGTCAAAGGTGACACCAGATAGCGATTAGGAATAACTTTGAACAACAACAACAAACCCCTCCTTCTTCTAACCTTGACTTCCAGAAGGTTCTTGTTCTTGCGTAGCAACAGCTGAACACACTCATGCGCAGTCTGAGAGGAACTCTCTGCAGCATAGTGAAGACAATGGCGACCTTCTACATCCAACACTGAAGCATCAGCCTACACACAAACAAACAAACAAACATCAAACAGATGTGTTCATGGGTATGTGTGATGTCTTGAGCAACCAGAAAAACAACAACAACAACAAAAAGCAACAACATTTCAAGTAATGACTTCATACTACCTGAATAAAAAACAAAACAAAAATAAAATAAAAACTAGCAAGCAACTGAAGAATAAATCACAGAATAATGCTAACATAAACACACAAACAAATATCTTGGCTCTGTGTTTCTGTATATCTGTGTATGTGCGTGTGTGTATGTGTGTATGGGTATGTGCGTATGCATGTGTGTGTATGTGTGTGTGTACGTGCGTGTGCGTGTGTGTGTATGCGTGTATGTAGAAGTGAATGTGTTTGTTTGTTTGTTTGTGCCCTTACCTTCTTTCTCACCAAGATCTTCACATTGGGAGCATTACCGTACTGGCAGGCATGCATGAGAGGTGTTAGGCCGGCATCGTCACGGATATCCAGCACCTCTCCCCCGCCCACTCTCTTAACGATGGCCTCCAGGGCGTCCCCGCCTTCCACAATGCACGCAATATGCAGAGGTGTCAAGCCACGCCCATCAATCACATCTAGGAGTGCCCCACAAGCAATGAGATAGTCTACCAACTCGCGACTATTATTCTCTGCGGCGACGTGCAGAGCGGAACGCTTGGTCCCGTCGTCCACCTCGTTAACGTCTGCTCCTGTCCTCACCAGCAGCTCACAAATTTCGCGGTCATCTCTGGCCACGGCGTGGTGCAACGGTAGCAGGAATTGTGGGTGTGGCACTCGTAGAATGTCCGCAGGTAAGAGCTGCAGGCTGACCAGGAGGCAGGAGATCGCTCGTTCTTGGATGGACAGATGGAAGGGGGAGGTGCCCTCGTAATCAGGGCAAGTCATGTCACATCCTAGGGGGAAAAATATAAATAAATACAAACACATAAATAATAATAGCATTTATTTCATAAATACAGAAATACAAATCAATAAATAATAAACAGTGAAATAAAAATAGTTTATAACATCTTCAAATACACACACCAGCACAGCATTCACGAGTGCTCTTGGTCACACATAGTGAATCTGTATTCTAATTATTTGATCTATGTATATTCTCATAGCTAAACATTATAATTATTTATTAAATTACAATCTTTCTATACCCTTTTGTATACTCACAAACATACATTACAACGTACACACAAACATACATTACAGCATACACACAAACATACATTACAGCGTACACACAAACATACATTACAACGTACACACAAACATACATTACAACGTACACACAAACATACATTACAACGTACACACAAACATACATTACAGCGTACACACAAACATACATTACAGCGTACACACAAACATACATTACAGCATACACACAAACATACATTACAGCGTACACACAAACATACATTACAGCGTACACACAAACATACATTACAGCGTACACACAAACATACATTACAGCGTACACACAAACATACATTACAGCGTACACACAAACATACATTACAGCGTACACACAAACATACATTACAACGTACACACAAACATACATTACAGCGTACACACAAACATACATTACAGCGTACACACAAACATACATTACAGCGTACACACAAACATATATTATAGAATACACACAAACATACATTATAGCATACACAACAGGTCATCAATCAATGTGCCAGTCAGTGACTGCTACTGTTGATGCCTCAACTTCACGCCATCTGTGTGTGCATCTCACCTGCTTCTACAAGGACAGACAGGATGTCCTCACGCTGGTAATACACTGCCCAGTGGGCAGCAGTGCGACCGTACGTAGTGTCGGCCGTCTCAAGCTCCGCCCCTCCCTGGATCAGCAGAGTGCAGCAGTCTGCGTATCGACCGTGTGGATTAGCACCTTCTGAACCTGTAGATGGGCAAAAAATTACTACATCTCTGTGATGGTTATGGAGTTGGTGTCACTATCACTACTTAATGCTTAGAAGGTTGCTTTTCTAGAACTTAACTTGAGGGGAATCAAATCAAACAAGGGGGAGGGGAGGGGGGAGGAGGGGAGGAGGGGTGGAGGTGTTGCCACATTGATTAAAAATTTGTGGCAAATGTCACCATGAAGGTGATGATAATTTTCATGGTGGGCTAAACTTTTCTTAGAAGGGGAGAGGGCAAAATGTCCCCCTAAAAACCCCTGGTTTTGTAGAGTACAATTTAACCGTGGCCTGCTGAAGAATAGCAGACTTCAAATCACCACACACGCACACACACACACACACAAATTCTCATGCAACCGTGGCAGAGCCAGGATGCCTGTGCACTAAGCAAGCACTGTGAGCCGTGCAAGCAAAGGCTCTGGAGCCAGGCTAGGAACTTGCAGAACAGGCCTTTCCTCACAGCAAGTGCTATGGGCACCCGAAGTCCCACCTGGACCATTGCTGTTTCATGAGAAAAGGCCTTGAATTTGCACCCCAGCAAATGCCAGGGACCCAATCACAGCTGGGTGGACTGGTGGGAGGCAGAGGAAGAAAACAAGCTGAACTTTGGGACCTCAAGCCCTGAGCTAAGGACACAACCAACACCACACACACACATACGTACCGGCTCCAATGATGGTTTTCATCAGCAACGTCACTCCATCCCCGTACGTAATGTTGACCACGCCCACCAAATCTTGCTCCTGAGTCAGGAGAGCATGCAGATGCTCCAGGTCACCTGCCACGCAGGCAGACTCAATCTCTTCTGGTGACAGCACTCCTGGGTGAGCCATTATCACTAAACTAAAACCAGCTTATATAGCTAAAGCTAAACCATAAGGAGAAATATGCCAGCCAAGTTCAGCAGAACATTCCAAATTATGCCAAAAGCACTACCTCCTCCAGCTGCTATTCTCTTGGTTGTTTTCACATTATAGCCATCTAGTTGCCACAGCAACTTGGACCCGCCCACTGGTAGACCGACCAGTAATGAATTTCTTGATAATATTCATGATATAATCAAATAAATAATTGTCACACACAACAACAACAATATTCATCACAACAACAGCAATACTCACTGCAAAAGGACAAAACAAGTATAGGTGTATTTGCTCACAACACAACAAAATTGAAAGATGCCACAAAAGTCTATTGGTTCCGTAAAGTGGGCTCCATTTAGAAAACCAATTTCTTTGGCTTTTCCCAAGTGAATTCAGATCTTCCGAAATGTCCATAGCACGCAGTACGTTGAAACACTGGCTTCCTGAGCTCCAAATCCCTGCAATAAGTTGCACACAGACATGAAAGGTTATCCTGAAGGAACAGTCTAACTTTGTTTAGGCCATGAAATAACTGACTTTACACGAGACTACACATGTGACCACTCTAGACTTCAATATGAATACGCCAAAAAAATTAACTTACTAGCCAACTGCAAAGGAAAGGAAAAAGAAACAAAATGGAACCCTCACTGCTACAACTACACACTAGCTAGCTATTACAAAATCATCTCAGACCAGAAGACTCATGTATTAGCTATTCTAATCCGGTATCAATATACATATGTAGCTTGATGGTAAATGTAAACACTGTCTTCATAAAAGAAGAGACAATCACTGGATGATGTATTTTCAACACAAAACGCCACTTCCAACACTTGGTTTAACTTCCCAGCATAAAGCAAAACTACTGTGTGGGCAGCAAGAAATTATTTGTTCTCATGATTGTGAGAGAACCAGTTATGTAAAGGGGGGAGGGGCCCTTGCTCCTCGTCACAACTACGTAAATTTCCAACTTTCTAAACAATGCCCCCTCCCTCTCTCTCTCCCCTAACTTCAGTTGCCGTGACTAACAACACTCACTTAATAATTATTCCAGGTCGAAGGTCAAAGTTGTCCTTCACAATTTTCAACAGTTCTGCGTTGGACTTGGTGCCCGTGCCATAAGTGTCGATGTAGATTGCCAGGGGCTCGGCTATCCCAATGGAGTAGGAGATCTATACAACACAGAGCAATTAATATGCATGCTCAGATGAACCAGACCCACCTCCTTACACTGAGCCACGCCCCCACCAATTACTGCACAATATTGTGGGTATAGCACTCTCATTTATGCAAGAACAGACTAATCATTATTGTACAATCATACACTCACCTCAGCTTGCATAGTCACTCTTATCGTGCAATCATCACTGACCATCATAGACTAATCTGACTAGTTATATAAACACGTCGGGTTTTGTACTTTGTACTGAGTTGGTTCTTCTTGCAATGATTCATGCCGTAACAATTGACTCTAACAAATATTACCAAACATTTCCATCCTATTTATGAACACTGCTTACACCTTACCAAATATGATCAAATTGTACACACCTTTCTAATTAGCATAACTTTTCCTTAGCGTGTATACCAACTTGAGATACTGTACCAGACATTGTAACCTCTCTACCATTGCATCATCTTGCTCGATTCCAACACTGACAACCCACACCATACTATTGAATATAGACACACCTTACCTTATAATTTAATGGAGCTCCTCGGCATGGCTTCTGTTGACACTACTCAACTTCTTCACACCTTATTCGATTTCTTCACACCTTAATCAAAGATCCTCACACCTTACCCAACCATCTGTACATGAAACTGTGTGTCTACAACTACCTTACCTACACTAACAAACTTTACCCACACTTTATCATGTCTTGTTGATGTCACTACACTTAGTCTCGCATAGCCAGACCCTTTACCAACTTCTAATCGCTGTGCAGGGGAAGGAAAGAGTTTGGGAACACACAATACAATAACTCGTTCACAGAGCCCCTTAAAGAGTGCTCCAATCATCTCATGACAACACACTCAAGGTAGACGTACAGTCACGGTGTGATATCACGCCACATTCAGAGAGCAGGGAAACACTGAGTGTGTTTGTTGAAGAGGCCCACTGCCTGGATGTGGTGGAGGTGTCACGTCATCCAGCTACCATAAGCGATGAAATTGGATAATTGGAGCACGTCAAGTCTATGGTACGTCCCCAGACTCTTTCCTTCCCTCGCGTAGCAGTCAGCAATTGGTAAAGGGTGTCTATTTACACTAAACTATATCATACCATCTAATCAAATAACCAATTATTTAGTATTACCCACACCTTACCCAATACCTCTTGGCCTCACCTGTATGAGAACTCTACGTGCTAGTTTAGCTGCTACCAAAGACTTAGCAATCCATCTGCCGGCATACGCTGCACTCCGATCCACTTTAGACGAGTCTTTGCCGGAAAAAGCCCCTCCCCCGTGGGCACCCCAACCCCCATATGTATCCACAATGATTTTCCGACCAGTTAAACCAGCGTCTCCCTACAGCAAGAGAAGTAATAGAGCAGTAGCGGAGGAAGTGAAGAGACAAGCGTACATACACACAGTTAGAGCGTTGACGCAATCACTTTTACAACACCCGTACTTATATTTAATGTGACAACTCCACAATACACATACGAACCTAAACAAAAAATAAAACTAGTGATGTGCTTGAACACAAAGGTGAGTATGAGCCTAAAACTACACTATTGTTAAACAATTGATTTTAACTTCTAACACTCAAGTTACTGAAATAGTTGAATTTTTAAATTATGTATATACGGTAAAGGCATTCAGTGACCACAGAACCTCTACCCGCATTAGACGGAATGTCTTACAACAGATTAAGAGGAGTCGTACATTGAAAAGAAAGTTCCAGCGGAAACTAATCCTGAAATAAGGACATAGTGAGTGAACGATACAGTGTAGCTATAATTGCAAATGACTTTTTAAAAGCTGGCCTACTATTAGCGAGTGATAGCACGGGTAACCTGTGCTATTAGGGATCAATAGCACGGTTACCCGTGCTATTACTCATACAAATACTGTTCCGTAGGGCTTATAACTATGACTAAATTACTGCCACTAACTCGAATAGAAATGGAGCCCCGTAAGTTTTTAACTGCACCAGCAAAAAAATTCAATGCGGTAAACAATTCAATTTCTAGGTGATTTGGGTAATGATCGATAAACCTACATATTCTGTTTAGTGAAGTTTGGGACGGGGTTGAACACAGAGCTAACACAAAAATACTTGAGGTTCTAAGTACAAAACATACGTACGTCCACATATATATATAAACAAACAAATATCCCCACTTTTCAATTATGTTACCCCTGAGAGTGTCTCGCTAGCTCCGCTTGCTCGTCAATTATAATAAAATAATAATAAAATAAATTCTTGTTTACAGCAAAGTCACTTCATTTCATTTAGATTTTTTTAATCTTATCAGTTCAGTTAGCATACTTGGTGGATTAAGCATGTCAGAACATGCATCTGGGCAACACACACACACACACACACACACACACATACCTGTGGCCCTCCCACCACGAAGCTCCCAGATGGTTGCAGGTAATACTTGGTATTCCCATCCAAATACTTGGCTGGAACGACTACCTAGTGTACAAGTAGACATGAAAGAAATGCATCAACAAGTACGTACGAATGTATCGGACAGATATTCCATTCCTTTAGTTTAAATAATACGTACGCACTGTATCATGATGAGAGCAACCAAACATTTAATTAAATGCTTTTATCATTAACCCTCAGTGTGCACACGTGTGAGAGGGTTACAGTTCTCAGTCTGTCTGTCAGTCAGTTATTCTGTCACACAACAAAAAGCGGATCTCGAAGATAGCAGCCACCCGAAGATTGAAATACATAAGCATCAAAATGTTGTACTGGACATTGTAAGTCCCTTGAATGTGCCCAAATGGTTTGTTTTGACTTAATTAAAAAAAAAAAATTAAAAAAAAAAAAAAAAAGAAGTTATATTTAGTCCGCACGATCGTAAGCGTTTGTTGGTAACGCCCCCTATAGTCACGCCATACTCACGTGAGCAAATAATTTCTTGCTGCCGGCAGTTTAGCATTACACTCAGCAGTTTACCGGAGTGCTTGGAGTTCCCATTTGAAACTACTGGTGAGGTGAGTGTGTGCTAAGCTTCTCTTATGAAGACAGCATGAACATCTACCACTTCACTGCACCAGTTGCATATCAACTTACTCAAGGGCATATTCATAATGATACTACTCCAAATAAATTATTTGTTGTGTTTTTGTAATCCATAGCTAGCTGGTGTATAGTAAAGCTGAGGGTTCACACATTTGGTGCTTCAATGAGAGCAGAAGTAAAAGTCTGCAAACATATTTTTGCTAATTTTTTAAAGAGACAAAATTAAGAAAGAAAGAAAAAAACAAAAAACAACCCCTTCTTCATACAGCCCAGCCGAGTCTGCAAGGATGCATAATGAACATTACTGCTTCTAACCCTTTAATATCACACCTACTGCATCTAAGTCTTATCCTTGCCAGCCCCTTGTCATAAACACACCTTGACGACCTTCTCCAGCAGTTGGATTCTCTGGTCTTCCAGAGATATGTCTGGAGAATGTTGAGTGCTGATTACAATAGTGTGAACTCTAAGAGGAATACAAGCCCCGCCCTCCAGCTTGTACTCTACCGTTACCTGGATACGAAACACAGACGAATCAACACATAATATACGATTTACTTGACAAAATGATTTCTAGGAAATATATTATAAATTATAATTTACATTAGCCATAATTTAAAACATCCAAACATAGTCATGTTGTATTAACTCAAAGACAATAATGAAGTCATATGGTCCATGCTAATAGGTCATTCCACTAAAGTATGTATGCATTGGGAGTTAAATACTAAATAAAACGTATCAACATGTCAACATTTCAGTCCAAGTGGTACAGATTAGCGGATGGTACGGGGATGTCTAGAGTATCCGGGGAATCCGTGGATACTCTGCCAAGGGGGCATTATATAGGTTGGCATCCACGGATAATCCAGGGATGTCTAGAATATCCATGGAAGGACATTGGACAACTGATGGCGTTCTTGGACAACCTTGATATTTCTGTCCAAGTGGTACAGATTAGCAAGCTTAAAGTGATTCATATTTTATATACGTCAACTGAATTACTTCTCAAGTCTTGTAGTCAGAACCAACTGTGAACATATCAACTAGAACACAGTGTTCCAATGCTACATGAAGGAACATTTACAGTTCCAATTTACTAAAAGATTAGTTCTGAATACAGTATGCATTACACTTCTTCATATCATCCTTATACCTCTTGCATTGTACTACTCTGTGAACTAAACCCATGAGATGAGTGAAAGTAAAGATAAAAGGAGTGATGTAATGTAAAAAAGCTGTTTGAATATCAAGTCCTGGCCCAGTCCTATCCTGTTTGAGTCCTGGCCCAGTCCTATCCTGTTAGAGTCCTGGCCCAGTCCTATCCAGGGTTGTTCATGAAATATGTACACTAGCAAGTACCCAGCCACATGGTGGAGCTTGACGTATTGCAAAGTAAGAATGCAGTAGCACAAGTTATCTTATCAGTTATCATTCTCTACCATTGTGGTTAAGGTTACATAAGTTTCCATCTCCTGCTCTCTTTGTTCTGAACTATCTGAGCTTTTCTTCTACCCCACCTTTCCTTTCTTCAGCCATTCTTGAATCATGGGGCTATCTCTCCTGCTTCTGAATTTCTGTCCTACTTTGAGAAACTTTCGCCTTTCTTTTGGAAACTAAACCCTGCCGTTAATCCTACGCCGCCTTACCTCACCAATTCCACACGCTTTTTAGTCACGATTAATCACCTTTCACCATCTCTTTTAACCCGCTGTCTTCCGTTGTCAATTGCACCCGGTTTTTAGAATTAACTGCTTTCTACTGAATGTGATGACACTTTACCTAACATGAGATGATGATGCTTTACCAAACCATACAAGCTCGTGAATACATACACCGTTGGTTGTCGTTGTCGTTACTGACACACAAGCAAAAAAAAGACTTCAACAGCTCAGTTTTACATTTTATGAACAGTCAGAACTTGTTGACTTTGAATTAGCTCTTCATTACATTAACCTGAATCCTAGATATACCGTAAGTTCAGACTGGACAGTTCTGACCAATGATATAAACCACACAATGTCATAACATAAAACGGGTTTGTAAAGTTTTCAAACCACTAGTCACGTCCACTTAGGGTGGATGGACACATCCTTCTCTAAGTGTGCAAGTCAAGTTTAAATACATACGTAGCTTACTATAAGTATCTTGTCTGCCTTACTTGTGTTTTACAGTCAGGCCTCAGCCAGGCGAGAGTCTTGTCTCTTCGACAATCCGCCATTTTGCGGTTCAGCTTGTGGGAAAGGATGATGGTAAGGGGCATCAGTTCTTCTGTCTCGTCCGTTGCATAGCCGTACATTAGTCCCTGCAATAAACAAACAAACCAAATCTAAAAGTGAAGATGAAGTGTATTTACTTCATTTTTATATTTGCTGTTGAAGAGTTATGTGTTGGGTAAAGTAAAGGCATAAAATGTCTTGTGTTTAATGCTTGAGTGTTGCGATAAGTGTATACCATATTAGTGAGAATACAAGCTTCACTTTACCAAATGGTAGAACGAATTATAGGCAAAACACAGTTGTTATACCACACCCCATACTGTCACAGAGAAAAGCCTCACTCTATAGTAAGCTGTTATTTGTTGGACTAACACACGTCAATAAACTTTAATTCTTATACAACGTTTCGACCAAGTTTGCTGTTCTTCTTCAGGTACAGAAATACAGAAAGTGGATTGACTGGCTGAATGACTCTAATTAGGTGAATGAACTATGGCATCTCAAACTTTCACAAAAGCCTAACAATTAACATGATTACATGACCTTAAGTCCAAACTCTCAAATGTTATATTCTCCAGTTACACCTCCTAAACCGATAACAAGCTCCGCCCTGCTCCGTACCTGATCGCCAGCTCCGATATCCTCATCTCCCTTGCCGACGTGCACGCTCTCCGCTATCTCCCGCGACTGATTCTCCAGAGCAACAAGGATGTTGCAGGTATTGTAATCAAAGCCAATATTGGAGTCATCATAACCGATGTCTTGGACAGTCTTACGGACAACTTTGGAATAATCCACGAACGCCTGGCTGGTGATCTCTCCCAGCACCATAACCATGCCTGTCTTGGTGGCCGTCTCTGGACAAAAAGGAGAAGAGAGAGAGAGAAGGTAATCAAGATGGAAGGAGATACACTAATAGAGTATAAATTCTGAACTCAGCCACCAATTGGTATATTTCTCCAATGCTTACCACAGGCCACCTTGCTGTAGGGATCCTGAGCAAGACAAGCATCCAAGATGGCGTCTGATACCTGGTCACACAGCTTGTCTGCAAACATACAAAATATTGAAGCAGTTGACAAGAATGCGATTTGTTTTTTTTTTGCGACTACAAGTAATAAAAAAAGTGCTAAATGAGTTGGAGTATCACTGTTAGATTTTAATATCTTTCGATCAGAAATATTTGAATCTACATGTACTTTAAAGCTGAGCTAGTTACAGGATTCTGTTTCAAACCAACCCAACTCCGCAATGCATCCACCACCTTTCAGAATGGTCAACATACGCATAGGTCTGTAAAAGCCAATTGAGACAGAGGGACTTGAAATGCCTTAGGCACTTAGTGTCCCTCATTATAATTGTCCCTCCCCAGGGATACCATATGTAGTGTGAGCCCCTGAAGTGTGGCACAGCCATCGTGAACCACACGTACCGTGCTTAGAGTCCCTTAGATTCTAAGTAGTGCCCTCATTGTTCTTGGAAGGCTACAGCCTAAAGCCTTCAACAAGTATTTCACTATTCATACTAGAAACACTTTTGAGTCTTCCTTCTTTCTCAGTGAAGCAAAATTCATTACAAGCTATCTGAGACTCAAAGTGTAATGGACACTACCACTTGTCTGCACCAAGCTTGAAACCACACAATAAGGGAAATAATTAGACTAACCCTTTACCTGTCCACACACACTACCTATAGCTGGGATGCCCACTGTACAATGACTTCCATAACAACTAACTGGAAGCTTTTCTTTATTTATTGACTCGAGCATTCCAATTGTGACACACTAAGGAATTGGCAGAAAAATAGAATGAGATAATATCACCTGCTAAAAGTACGGACCTGTAGGAAGAAGTTCCAACTGTTGGAATGAGCGAGTGTTTCAAGTGCAGATAATAAATCAGTTCCAATTCCATCATACATGTACATGTATCTAGCGACCATATTGAATAAAATATTTCCATTTAATGAGTGTATTATTTGTTTGCGCGAGTTGAGAGCCATCATGCTCCAGTGACTCAGTGAATTGCAACGTTCCTAGTACATAAGCTCTCTCTCTCTCTCTCCAGCTACTTTAAGTTTGACCGTTACATAACACTGAATTAAATATACATGATACTCCACTCCTTACTCAATCCCCGGTCATCGGCTGACAAGGGTGTGTGTAAATCTCCTGGGTTAAGTTCTGCGATGGTCAGGAGGAGCAGGGGAGGGAGGGGTACGTTGAGTTAAATATCAAAGTCACTAGAAGAGCGCGTCATTCAGTAGCTACCGGACTGATTGTTAGTGACCATTACACTGGTTGCCATGGCACCAAGCCTGCCCCCACCTTGCCCAGTAGACCAACTGCTAGTGAGTACAATGATATTTGTAATAATTTGTGATATCCACTGGATATGGCAAAATAGTAGCTAAAGTTTTTAAAGAAGTAGTATTGTATATACACACAGAGTATTTTTAAAGAGAGACCACATTTCTGTCCCCCTTGGGTTACACACCCTCACAGGTAGACAGAACACACCCTCACAGGTAGACAAAATACATGGAATGCAGGGAAGAAGAAGAAGAAAAACACAGAGTATTTTTAAAGAGAGACCACATTTCTGTTCCCTTTGGGTTACACACCCTCACAATTAGACAAAATACATGGAATGCAGGGAAGAAGAAGAAACAACCACCACAACAGTAAACATTTGCTTTATATACATACTAGTGGTGTACTTCAGCACTAATGGCGAGCGAGCTAGCCTAGGTTTAAGGGGAGAGCTAACTATGAGCTACAGCCCTTGGTGTAATTTCAATAGTTGTTGAAATTGAAATGTGCTAACTTGACTTAAGCATTCAACGTCGACGAAGAAAAAATAGTGCTGTTGGGTCCGCTATGCTTTTATAAATAAAACAAGAAGTTCAGGTGTCTAGGTCTGCTCTAATAAATGCTTGTTCGGCAGATCCATTTCTGTATTTTTTTCAAGACGCCTTACGTAATTAATGGCACGGGCAAAAAAGGGGTCACACGTACCATATAAGTAAGATAAATAAACACCACGGAATCTCAATTGTGTAATCCCTGTAAGTGTCTCACTGACTTCACTAGCTCGCCAATTAAACAGCCAGAGCAATTATCCAACTTGTTATCTCCACTCAGTCTCAACCCAAGGGCTCAAACAAAAGGACATGGACACTAGTTGCTAAAAGCATAACACCTGAAGCTCTACCCCAGGTAGCCTTCAAAGCATTCTAACAGACACGGGGAAACCACACCACATGTTGTGGAATGCAATTAGAACCCTCTTGTGTGCTCTAGCTTAATTATTGACAAAGGGAAATATTGGAAACTGAAAAATAAATTAGAGATTGTAAGGAAAAAAAAGTCAACATAAACGAGCAATAGCATAATAATCAATTTTAAATCTACAATAAATAACGAGCTCAGCAAATAAAATATTGCAGCTACCATGCGGAAGTCAATGACGAACACCAGAGGCTTACCTGGGTGGCCCTCCCCCACGCTTTCTGAAGTGAAGAGAAATGTTTCTGAATTCTCCATGGCAGCGTCGAATAATGATGATGCGGAGATTAGAAAACACCTGATTCTTAACAATACGCACACCACCCTCTCGCCTTCCTTTTACACAAAGCAGGGTTTTAGAGCACGAGGGGGCGTGTTTGGCATAGTAACCCGTTTTATTTCTAATTTTATGTTTTTGTAAATGGCGATACCGTACCTTACTGTTTCACAAAGATGGATTTTACTAAGCAGGATTGTTACATTTTGGACGGAGGACTCGGAATGGAAATAGAGAAAAAAGGATACCCAGACCTACAGGTCATTATTGTATACTTGCACTAAAATAGCGTGACACTAGCTTTAATACTTACGTATACCTTGACAGAACGACCCTTTGTGGAGTGCGAGGCTATTGCACAGCAACCCTCAAGCTCTCGAGGATATTCATTTGGATTTTCTTAGAGCAGGAGCTGACGTTATCACCACTGCTTCTTATCAAGTAAAAAAGGGTGGGGCTCAGAAGACCACAATAGGCTGTTAATTAAAGCAAGTATTAATCATTGGTAAAGCTCCAATAGCAGTATTCTGTGTATAATGCAGAACACTATTGTGCTCTTTTGTGGATGAGCAGCATGCTTTAAGGTCTGATACTTCTTTGAATATTAAGTTAACTAGATCAGAGACCAGGAAGGAGGCTCATCAAGAGAGTATTAGACTTGAAGCTATTACATTACCATGACATAATAGACTTCAGTGAAGATGAGTAAGATAGGAAGAGACTGGCTCATATGTGAACTTCATAGTCTGTGAAAGTTTAACGTTGGTTGAACAGTGTCAATGACCCTTTACCACATATATTACGCCACCAATGTCAATGACCTTTTACCACATGCATTCTAGTGACTATGCTTATTCAAAATAAGCACGCACTTAAATGAATAGTCTAGCTTGCAAGATAATACTTTGAGCCATAAGTGTGTGAAGTACATGAATGTGAGGAATGATAGGTCAAACAAAGCCATACATGTGAGTGATAGCGCAGGTTACCCGTGCTATCACTCGCTAATAGTAGGCCAGTTTCTTTTATTATTATTTTTTAATCATTTGCACTGCAGCTACACAGTATCGATCACTCACTATCTTCTTTTTTCAGGATTAGCTTCCTCTGGAACTTTGTTTTCAACCTATGGCCTCTGTTAAAAACAATTCCGTCAAATACGGGTAGAACTTATGTGCTAAAAAATGACATTGTGTCCAACTAGAAACTACTTGAACTGTACGCACTTACCCATACTATTTCACTTAGTTTCCGCGCTATTTCACTTTCCCCCGTGTGATTTCTATTGAACAGCGATTTTCCCCTACAATTTTGAATGGGCAATTACGCGCTGTACTATTATAACAAAAAAAAGTACTGTTTGTTAGAACAAAAAGACCATACTATTGGAATGTCGTTCTTGTAGTTAGGATTAAGACTGATAAAGGAGTGACATACGTATGCCTAATACAGGACAGGAATATGAATAGCATCCCTGCTGGGTTACGTTTGCTTCATATTGTTATTTTGGGCATTATCTGTGGATGAGGGTTACTCATCTGCAATGTCAGTGAATGTATAACAAGCAGCTCTAAACCCTAAAGACTTTGACTTCTTATTATATGTATTTCTTTCAATGATTCAGTTATTCTCGGCTGAAATAATAAATATTAATTAACAATAATTGGCTGTTAAAACGAGAAAATTTGCTATTATTATGTATATTTCTTTCTCTAGTGATGAAACATTACATCATTACATCATTACATCATTACATCATTACATCATTACATCATTGTGCCTTAGGCAAGTATTCCTCTGCTCCGGGATGCACTCAGAGTGAGTGTCGATGAAGCAGTCAACATCATCAAAGATAGTGTTGCCATAGCATTCAGGGCGCGGTCCAAGTATCTTGAAGAAATCGGGAGTAAGACAGGTCGCCAGGGGTGCCCCCTTGTGGCGGGCTCAGTGGGGCCGTATGGGGCGTGCCTGCATGACAGGTCGGAGTATACGGGAAGCTACGTGGATCATGTGAGTCGGGATGCGATGAAGGCGTGGCATCGACCCAGGATGGCAGCTCTGCTGGAAGCTGGAGTCCACTTGCTGGCGTGTGAGACTATACCAGCTTTGGTAAGACACTGTACTAGTGGTGTGCTTGAGCACAAATGGCAAGCGAGCCTAATAATTTACAGAATGTGCAGCACGCTCTACTAATAAACAACACGACATAAGTATTTACCATTTCATAGTCGTCTGTAATCGCCTTACACCATTGTTAAACGTTTGGTTTTTACTTCTAACATTCAAGCTACTTGTGCACAGTCTACACTTTTAAAACTTACTGATCATGAGAATAAAATGGTGGACTGAAATTTATGGAATGGTGTACATGATTTTGAATATAAAAGTTTGTGTCCACCACAACACTGTGTGCAGGTTGAAGCTGAAGTTCTGGTCGATTTACTCACAGAATTTCCTGAAGCTAAAGCCTGGATATCGTTCTCTTGCAAGGTAAAGGGTGGATAAGTAAATACGTGTATCTTTCTATTCAAAATGGTGGATATCATTATTTATACTGTCAGGAGTAAAGACATAATTATATTAGTATCTTACTATTTTTAGTAGGGTCAATATATTGGGTAGTGTAGCGACGGTCTTCATGTTGTTCCTCCTTACCCTATTCATACGTTTGTGTGTTTGTTTTAGGATAATACTCACACGTGTCGTGGTGACAAGTTCACTGAAGCATTGGCCAAGGTCAGCCAGTCTCCACAAGTGGTTGCCGTGGGAGCGAACTGTACGAACCCTCGTTATATAACAGTTAAGTAGTGTCTGTCATGTACAAACTATCTAGCTATTACTACTTTTGGAGTTACTATGCTTAGGTGTTGCATTATAGCTATACTCTGTCTTAATCACTTTACATGAGATAACTATCTATACATAAATAAATTATACTGTATGCTGCACATATGTCACATGACTGCACATGTTACATACGTACATGTATGTAGGTACGTAATGCGTGTGTGCATGATTAACAAGATCGTCCAAGAATGGCGTCAGTTGTTTTCATGTCTTTCCATGGATTCTCTAGATTCGTGGATGCCAGCTTACATAATACCCCCCTCCCCCCTCCTGGCTGAGTATCCATGGATTCGGATATTCCAGACATCCACAAGTCTGTGGAGGTCAACTAATATTCTATACTCTTGTCAGAATATATAAATATCCCGTATACTCTGGATATTCTTGCTTAGTTTTTATTTTACTTTATTATTATTTTTACGGACTTCCTTTAACTGCTATGTAACTCGGTAATCTGTGGACACTCTGCCCCAGGGGTATTATGTAGGTTGGCATCCACAAATCCCCCAAGTCAATCTATGCTGGCTCGGGGCAACTATATGGATAGGGTAGACATCTCATTTAATCCCACCGGCACACACTATCACAGTAGACAGCACAAAGCCGCCCGTCAGAGTGTAGCAAGCGAAATAAATAATAAAAATAGTAAAAATAAAGCTAGAATTAAACAGTAAACCACCCCTCCTCCCCCTCCCCTCCTACCCCATACTCAGTAAGCTAAGGATAAGGTAAGGTGTGGGTAGGTAAGGTAAGGTGCGGGTAGGTAAGGTAAGGTAAGGTGCGGGTAGGTAAGGTAAGGTGCGGGTAGGTAAGGTAAGGTGCGGGTAGGTAAGGTAAGGTGTGGATAGGTAAGGTAAGGTGTGGGTAGATAAGGTAAGGTGTGGGTAGGTAAGGTAAGGTGTGGGTAGGTAAGGTAAGGTGTGGATAGGTAAGGTAAGGTGTGGATAGGTAAGGTAAGGTGAACGAGTCAAAGTTAATCAATCAATCAATCAATCACACGAAAGAACAAGAATAAAGATTAGAACCACGAGTAAGATCACATGATACACAACTGCAAATGACGTAATCAGTCCATAGGGGAAATACACAATCAGTAAATAAAGGAAATAGTCTAAGTGGACTGTTCCAATAGTTTCCCCCACAAATCGTCTCACAAGATATTCCCTTACTTCAATGTGGCAAACACTCTTGTTGCAGCCCACACTGTAGCTACTTAAAGTAATCCCACACAAGACTCCTTTTATTCTTGTGTTTGAAGGTCAACTATTAGTCGGGCTGCTAGTCAAGGAGCAAGCTGATAGATCTGCCCATAATCACTCAGACATGATCACTTGTGGTCTCCAGCTCGTGACAGAGAGTTCAATCGACAGTTGGAATATAAGTCTAGGTTGTGGATTGCTAGCTAATGATGTCCACATTATGCCAGCTCAATTTTCAGCATAATAGGAAGACAAAGTATAGGGCAAAATTGGTTCATTTTCCAGCATAATTATAGCCAAAATATCAAGTTTTTTTAAAGGACAGCTGAGGCAACAGCTACGTGATGGCCTCAACAGTTACTACTGCAACATAACAATTAAATTGTACTTTTTAACTTTTACACACTACATTTATAAACTTGTTACCCAAGTTTCATTGTAGCTAGCTACTTATTGTGATTCATGTAATACTAGAGCATAATTGGTGCATAATTTGTAGCAAAGGCAAAAAATGATAATAGGTAAAATTAAGCATAATGTGGACATCTGTATTGCTTACATACTAGAAGTGATGAATGCAGAGTGGATTATTAGCAAGTTGTGGTGTAGTATTAGTACTGCTTCGAGTTTCGCGTAGCCAGCCAAACCCTTAACCTCTACATGGGGGAGGGGGAGAAGGGGAGGAAATGGTGATAAAAGGGTCTGGCTACGCGAGACTACACCGCTTAAGTGGTGGGTGTGGTTATTTTAGCATTGGCAGTGGTAGTTATAGCATCTAATTAATAGTGTGCTATTATTTAGGGGTACAATGTTAATTGTTTAGTTTTTAGTTATTTCAAGTGAAGATTTTCGTTTTAGTTAAGAAAAAAGGGTCAACTAATAAGTTTATTTGTTTTAGTTTTAGTAAATGATTACAACACTAATTTACACATGTTGTGTGTAAGGTAAAGGGTCATTTTAAATATACATGTATGATATAGCCATTGTTGGAGAGTGCCCAAGGTGTGATATCCCTTCCCATAGTGGTGTATCCAGATGGCAATGACTATTGGGACGAGGCCACTAACTCGTGAGTTTATGATGTGCCAATACTATACTTTATGTAGAGTTATGGATAGAAAGATGAAAACCACTTCAAGATATTATACAGTGCTTCCAACTTAAAGAGTGGATTTTTTTTATAAACTACTGTGTAGACCCTCACTACAGTCATTTAACATACACATACCTTTTCTTCATCATCCCAATAATGTTTGCAATAGTAAAACTGCCTGTTTAGAGAATGGAAAATGGAGAACAGCACTATTCTCATTCACTCTAATATATTTTACGCCATTTTTGTTGACGTCAAGATTTTGCGGTAGTTCGTCATCAAACGTAGCTAGTTAACGAGCTAAGGTCGAACGGTCATTTCCCCGAGCTTTAAGACGGGACTTTCCCTAACTGCAAGCGGCTGTATGGATTCTCATCGTTCTACTAGCAGCAGTAAGCGAAGTCGAAATCAATCAGAATTGTCGGCTGGTATTACTAACTTGGAGCCAAGCCTATCCAAGAGGTCCTCTTTTTCAAGAGCTGAAGAAAAGCTGAAGAAAAGCTGAAGGAGTTTAATACTCCCAAGGCTCCCAGCATTTAGTTGGGCGGAGCCCGACCTCTGCTGAAGGGAGAGGTCGGGTAACAAGCCTATACCCGGGTTTGTTCCCTGCTGCAACGTACGTTGCAGTCCAATCAGATTGCAGTGTGGTTAAATGCTAAGGGAATGCGTGGGCAGACAGGAATACGCCTACGCAGAAATATACGTAGACACAAACACTGGCGCTTCCTCCACCAACCTGCCGGGATGGCTAAGAAGCTAAGTGCTGGCTTTGCAGTGAGAGCAGCATCGAGAGAATTGGGTTACAGCTCTCTAAAGCAAGAACAGTTAGACATTACTGTGGCATTTATGCTTGGGCAAGATGTGTTTGCTGTATTGCCTACTGGGTTTGGGAAAAGTTTGTGCTTTGCAGTTTTACCTCTGGCCATGGATAATTACTTAAAGCATGAACATGGGTTTAGTATCGTAATTGTACTAACTCCATTATTGGCAATTATCGAAGATCAGGTAATTAGCTGAATATGTGAATGGATATTGATGAGCCATTGCAGATTCCATGTTCACATCATCGAATAGTTGTTCAATCCTTTTGGAGGGAGAGAGGGAGAAAATTTACTTAACCCTAACTTAGGAGTAAAAATCTAAAAAGAATTTTTATGAATCATTAGCTTCAAAGTAGCTAGTAATTAAAAAAAAAATCCTACACTACTCACTTTAATTATGGGTATATATTAATTGTCGGTTGCATCGTATTCTGCTAGAGGACTTTTGTGTTGCGGAATATGTGGAGATACTGCTAATGACCATGAGATGTTATCTAATGTTGCTAGTGGTAAATATCAGCTGTTTTTTTACACCGGAAGTGTTATTAAATAATAAAAGATGGAGAGAAGTAATTTCAAATGATACCTACACCAGAAGATTGAAAGCTCTTGCAATTGATGAAGCACATTGTATTAAGAAATGGTAGGTATAACTCGTTCAAACATAAAACAAATTCTAACCACACCCTTACCTAATTATATCATTTTTAATGTTCTGTAGGGGTAACAGTTTTCGTCATGTACTAAAAAGAATTGGGGAATTGCGCAGCTTGGTTCCTGCATCAGTAAACTTAATGGCATTGACAGCAACAGCAACAGCTAAAGATAGGCATTCAATAAGCAAGATTCTTGGGTTGAGAAATCCCTTCATTCTTTCTAAATGTCCTGTCAATCATAATTTGAGGTTTTCAGTTGGTCATTTTGTTTCTGTGTCTGAAACATTTAAAGGTTTTGCAAGTCGTTTCTTAGAAGAAAAGGCACTATTCCCTAAAACAATTATATATGGGAGAACTCTGGAAGTATGTGCTGATCTATACATTTACTTCAAGAGACATTTTGGGTCACATTCCACTTTACCAGAGGGGGCACCTGACATTCCCAAGTTTCGGCTCTTTGAAATGTTCTCAAGTGTTACACCAAGTAATCACAAGGCATCTATTTTGGAACTTTTTAAAGCTGACAGCACTTTAAGAGTTGTTATTGCAACTATTGCATTCGGTATGGGGGTGGACTGCTACAATTTAAGACAAACAATTCATGTTGGCTTACCAGATGACATTGGCTGCTATATACAAGAAGTGGGTAGAGCCGGAAGGGATGGTGAATTATCTTGTGTATCACTATTGCTTGCACGAAGTTATCACCATGTTGATGATGACATCAAAGAACATTCACTGAATACTTCAGAATGTAGACGTATAGCATTATTCAAACATATGGACAACTATGTTCATAAAGATTTTCAAAACAAGTGCCTATGCTGTGATGTATGTACTAAAAAAATGTGATTGTGGTATGTGTAAAGTAAGACTCAGTCATTTCATACTGTTAGACTAACTTTAGTTCTTTATTGTTATTTTCATAATAATGTGATTACAAAAATTCATTGCGATTAATAAATGTTATATGAATATATGTGAAAATGAATAAGCGTAATTTTAAGACAGTTTCTTTGATAAAATATTAAGGCAACTTGGTGATCAACCAGTTAATAATTGAATCCTTTGATTTAGCAGTAAGAATGTCCTTTGGTAATGGAAATTTAGAGTGTTTTCTTGTTGAACTTTTTGCTGTGAAACATTGTCCTTTGTTAAGTTCATTAATTATGCTCATAATATCTTTATGTGCTTTAGGCTTTGTTTGTTTGCTGGTGGTTTGAACTACGTTGTTGACAGAATCAAAATTATTCAAAACAGGTGATAATGTTCCCATAGCCCGTCCTATCCTTTGAATTGCTTTTATGGATTTGTTTGAACCTAACTTGCCGATAGCACCTTTGGCAATTTTATTCAAATGTTCCATATGCAGGTCTACAGGAACATTTTTTCCAGGACTTCCACTAGTATTTATAAATCTGCTCCATAGAAGCTGTGAAGCTTGACGTGGTGATAAAGTATGATTATATTGAATCAGTAAGTTGGCTGCTTCACATGCATAATTTCGATTTCCGGAATTAGAGAAAATGATGGCCATGTATTTCCAACAACGCAGCACCCGTCCTCCATCTCCCTCCCTTATGGCATCTGCAAATTCCATGTAAAAGTAGCACATCCTCAAGAGCTGTATTGAATACTTCATAACCAAGTCACTTTCATTTGTTGTTGATGTGACGTCATTAAATTTGAAATCAACATATTTGTCATAAATTCTCCTGCATAAATCTAGCAAATGCTTGCGCCTTTCATCTGCTGATAATGTCCACACTTCCTCAGCTCCTGGTACTGAAATGTCTGAAGGCATGTCATTAACCGAGTTAAGCGACAACATCTCTAAAGTGGAACTAATGATGAGGCTTGATGTCACAATTTCGACAAAATCTTCGCATGCATTAACATTGTTTTTTGGCTTTGTAACTACATTTGTTCTATTCAATTTGTTTCGTAATTGGTACAGAGTACCATGGTCTTGCGCTGAGTTGGATGAATAGAAGTACTTCCAAATGACCTGTACATAAAACAAGGACTGATAGTGCAACTAGATTAATGACAACGGATAAAGTGATAATGTACATTGTCAATTGATTGAAAAATAATGGTATTATTACAAATGTAAGCAGTGAGTTGTGCATTTAGAGCACACTTGGTAACTGCAGCATTCTTATTTCACACATTGTAGTACTCCAAAATTAATTTGCTTTATAAAGCCACTGAATTGCTGCAATATTTCATTCTTATGCAGTATCACTTCTTTTAAGTGCACTATAACTGCATTCCTGTGTCATAATTGCATTGACAGTTGTGCTGCTGTCTGTTATAGCTATGTAACAGAGCTAGTTCTATATCTGTCATTTTTAACTTTAGGTATGTATAACATTGTAGCTAGCTACTATCCAATGAAAAAAATAACTATCTAGTCTAAAAAAAAAGAAGATGTATATCTAATTCATCTGACAGTACACACACCCTTAATTAAGTAAGCCATGCCCATTATTCCACCCCCAAATCGCCTCCCCTCTTCCAAAATGCCTACAAGCCAGCAATGCAATAAATTGTATCTTCATTCACTTACATCGAGCAGTTTCACTTTCGTATGCCAATCTGATGCAATGGGTATAACACCAATTAGCTGTTTTGAAGGCTTCAGAGCATTTGTTCTTGCTTTCTGAGCTGATCTGGCACGGGCAGCAGTTTTCTGATCTCCTGCAAACAATATGGCATGTCCAAGAGCGGTATGAACTGGAACAGTTTCATCTGTACTATCCACATACACATCTTTGACCTTGTCAATGAGAGGGACATACTGCTGTGTTGTTTCCATTATTTCTATCATTTAGTCAGTTTTATTCTCATCATGCTGTAAATAAGAGTGCACATAGCCACATCACTAGAATCAATGTTTGTTACACAATTTTACACTTACCACTATCGATTTAGAGTTCATTTCATTTGAGTACTCATGTGCAATATGCCAATCAATAACACCATCATAGGTGAGCTTAAAATATTTAACATTCTCAAACAAGACTCTGGAAATAAGTATGCAAATGTTTTCACGCATTGCGAAATCATCATCCTCATTTGGCAAGAGAGAAAGAGCCACTTGCCTCGAATTGCATTGCTGAGTAGGCATAATTTGGTCACTCATGTTAGAAAAATCAACTCGATCACGCACAGCCATAGCATGCCAGAAATGAATGGAGTTAGGTTTATTGACTCCAACTCTCATATATCGGCTTGTAATTGTGTGGTCCAAATTGCCACCACACCCAATGAAATCTTGAAACTTCTGATCTTGTTGGTCTATTAACGACAAGTATAAAGTTTAGTACTAGCACATGAGGATGCTTCTCAACTTACCTTGTGAAGATCGTTCACTTTCTTGGAACAGATGACTTGTCTCTCCAGATAACTCTGATTGTGGCAGTATTGTCTCATTTTCACCATCATTCTCATCTTCATCACTGCTGGTTGTCAGACTACTTGCATCGGAGAAGTTGTCACTACTAAATTCTTCTTCTGAAGTTATGGGAGAGAAACTTTGATAACAACAGTCAGAGTCTGAGGTAGAATCTTCTTCATCAACACTATCTTCGGAGCTGCCACAATCTTTTGGCAAAAACCAAGGTGCATGATGAGTAGCCTACACAGCATAAAAGTAGCTATTTAAATATGCATGAATGATATTGTCAAATTCATAAAAATAAAGGTCTTTAGGTTGTCAAGATATAATAACCTACACAGCTAGCCTAAGGTGTCCCACGAGTTGACTGTTTATTCTAATTTTACGTACCAGCTCATCCTTATTTTCCAGTGTTGATTCAATCTTGTCTTTCCAAAGTTTAACTTCACTGTCAAAGCTTTCGCCAACTGTATCCAACAATCGAATAGTGGACATGTGTGACATAGCCAAATTCAATCGTTGTAGTCGCTGAAAAACCTAAAATAATTATAGAGTTAAAAGTGCATGTTCATACTTATGCACAAAATAACATACCTCCTTGGATGAATGACCTGCATATAGTATTAAGGAGATAATTTTTTGAACCAAATTGATTTTCGAATTTCTATGCTTCAATATAATTGAAGCACACATTTCTACTATTGCATTTCTGTTCTCCCGAGGTGTTCTTGTTTCAGTTGCTTTGCATAGAAGAGTAGCTAAAACTGGAGCATTTTGATGTAATTCACACAATAAAGCATCCCATGTGAACTCCTTCAATGCGTCAGTGTCACTATCTTTTAGTATTGATATGCTCTTATCAGAAGATAATGACTTCACTTCATTACTTAAGTCTTTGCCAATGTAATCAATGATATGTGTTTTTACTTGACTATCATTCAATGCTTCAATAGCAATCTTCTTTTTGCTTTTTCGAGCAACTGCTTTACCAATTCTTTTTCGATTTGGTGTTAGTCCATGTACCTTCGGTTTCGAATAATTAATTTTGATCTGTAAAGTAACACTACATTCTATAAAATATGTTAATTTGTGTTACTGAATGTACTTACAGAAACATCAGGAGAAACACAGCTATCAGCACAAGCAGAAGAAGAGTAATCATGCTTTGCTTTCTTGTGTGGGGGAGGTCTAGAAGGTAGTAAGGACTTCAGCTTACTCAAAATTTCTGCATCTCTTTGCCAATAACTTTTATATGCAAGAAAACACTTTCTGCACATTTTCCCACCTTTGCAAATATCATCGGAATTACCGTCACTAGAACACCTCCTCATCATAGATTTCCAAACATCTATAACATTCTGGACATCAGAATTATTAAGGTTGTCCAAGGATCGTCTATTAGCTGGGGTACCCGATAAATCGGCACCACAGCCCAAACAGTTGTTCATAACGCTCTTTCGGAGTTGAAGGAGCTAGCTGCAAAAGGAGCAAGAAATGTGCGTGGGTGAAAAGAATGGCCACAAATCGTAAATCCCACGCAATCGGTTCATGACGTCATGATTAGCTGACTCAGCAGGAACAAACCCGGGTATAGGCTTGTTACCCGACCTCTCCCTTCAGCAGAGGTCGGGCTCCGCCCAACTACCCAGCATTCGGTATTCTGACAACATCCGGGCGATGCAGTTGGAGTCCAACGGGTTGTGCAGCTCCATGCAGCTCCAGACGGCAGCTAAAACGCTGGCCGTGATAGGCAATAGCGCCGTAAAACTTGATACTTAGGGCCGGAGATACAACCTAAATCAGCCATACCCGTGCTACAATTAGCTGTAAACTGGCGCCCTTTGACACAAATACGCATGCGCTGTTTTGTGACGTCGCATTTAGGTGTACTACAGGCCCACAACCCGCTCTAAACGTCATCATTTGATGACCCTTACCGTGCGTAAACATTTTTTGGTGAAAAACAGCCACAACTCACTTAATTTTCAAGGTATAGCTTCCAAAGTTATACATAATAATTTTAAGGCAATTTTACATCATGTGTCAACTATTTAGAGATATAACTCAATAAATTCAAAAATCCTGGCTTAAACACTTTTTTTCTTAAAATTTAAAATATTTCGAGATTCAAATTTCGTGTGCCCACAAAATCAGGCTCACTTTAGGTATTAAAGTATCAATATACCAAGTTATAGAGATAAGGAAAAATATTTTCTCTTTTTTCAGCTTAAATACTTCCAAATTCACTGTCTTGAAGCTCCCAGTTCCATCACCTATAACCACAAAAATAACCACAAACCCACAACATTGTTTTGTCTGTATGTTAATATGACATTAATGTATAATAATACAAATTTTTAGCTTTCTATTACACATACTTGAGAAATTATAGAAGAATTAGCAACCTTAACCAAAAAGCTAAAAAATCCACTCTTTAAGCTGGAAGCACTGTACATGATTTTGTTTTCATGCTGCTCGCTACAGCAATGACAACTACCACCACCACCACCACCACTACTATGTACTACTACTACTACTACTACTACTACTACTACTACTACTACTACTAGAAAATAGTTCCCATTGAAGTAAGCGAAGGAGCTAATGGGCTAGCCTAAGTACTGGCTTTTCTTTTCTTCGAGCCATGTCTTTTTTCATTAAATTTTTTTGTCCCCTCATCAGTGTCTCTCCTGCTGTCAAAGTACAAATGACATATGTAGGTCCACACACATATTATATAAACTAGTGGTGTGCTTGAGCACAAATGAAGAGAGCGTGCCTAGTTAAAACTACAATATTGTTACTACATAATTTATAATTTAGCTTAGTTCATACAAAACAGTATAATAGCTGTTGACCATTAATTTTAGCAAACAAATACAAAATTACTCTCTTACCTGAGTAATGATAACTTCTGTAGTAACTAACTTAAGCCATTCTGACTACCCTCAATTACCAGTAACTCAGCTACAAAAAAAAAAAGAAAGTAGGCCAGTGCTATTTTTTGTTGTTGTAATTTTAACCAACAAATATGGAATTACTACTTACCTCAATTTCCAGAGTATTGGTTATGGTAGCTTGTAACTGTCTGAATTACTGGTAATTCTTAACAACAAGCTCTCAGCTTAAAAAAGCAAAAGACCATTAATTTTAGCAAACAAATACAAAATTACTTTTTTCTTGAGTAGTGGTAGCTTCTGTAGTAGCCATTCAGACTATCTGAATTTACCAGTCACTCTTGACAACAAGCTTTCAGCTACAAAAAAAAAAAAGGTCAGAGTTTTTTTTTGAAATTTTATCTAACAAATATGGAATTAATACTTATCTCAGCTTCCTCCGAGTAGTAGTAGCTTCTTTAGAAGCCATTCTGACTACCATTGGTTCTTGACAGCCAACAAGTGGCACTTAACAGCTAAAACAAAAACAAAAAAAAAACAAAAAAAAAACAGCGAGTTGAATTTATGTCTGGTAAAGGGTCTTCAATGCCAGAGTAACCAGTCGCAGCAACTTTTTGTGACTTGAAAAGCAAGCATTTTCGCAGGAATTCTCTCACAAATTTGGGGCCTAAGTTTAAGACTTGTTTAATGCTGTAGTATCAGAAGAAACTGGGTCCAAGCCTAACTAATAGTATCTCCCTTGCTCGATAACGAATATCCCCAATTCTCAATTTGACACCACTGTATAGTATCTTGCTTGCTGCGCTAAGCTCGCCAATAAGGTCAGAATTGATTTACATTCATTATTAAAATCATACAAACTACTAGTCCCCACAGGAACTGTATACATTGTAAAGGGTGTTAATGATTCATTAAATTAGCCTACTAAAACCCATTGTAATGAGGTGCAAGTTGAGTTGTATAAATCTCAGGACTACTTCTAGCCTGCTAATTTTTAAATATTTTTTTATATTTGTGTAAGCATGTAGTGAGTCCCTAAATAAATAGTTTTTGGAAGGTCAATTGATGATCTGATTAATTATTGATTCCTTCTATAGTTTAGGGCATTCATGTATTTTGTGAATCAGATTTATGGCGGGTGTGTTTAGTTAAATTATTTTTACTAGAATTGTTCAAATTTTAGTTTTATTTTTTTAAGTAAAACTTTCCAATTTTTTTTCTTTTAAAGAATGTATACCAATTGTAATATTTTACAATGAAGACAATTATGAAGATATAGCTAACGGGAAAAAAAGAAGAGAAAGGAAAACAACAACAATAAAATCTAAACAAATAAATCAGCAAATAAAAATATAAAGAAAAATATGAAGGGAGTAACGGCATCCAATTTATAGCTTTATATGAGATATTTGTACCAAAAACAAAATTAAAATGAAAAACCAATAAATTTATTCAAAAAATTTATCTAATAGAATGGCTGCAACTACTTTTTTTTTAAATCAGAACTTTATCCAAACTACATTTAGTTAAATACCATTTTAATTTAGCTACAAAGAAAATGAATATAGCTAAAATGACTAGACATTTTGATTTAGTTATAGTTCACCTAATCCTTATTTTTATTTATTTATTTATTTATTTGTTACTTACTTGCTTGGTTTGACTATTTTATTACTATTATTATTATTATTATTATTATTATTATTATTATTATTATTATTATTATTTTTACTATTACTATTATTGTTGTTGTTGTTGTTGTTTTGTTGGAATAATAATAATAATAAAACTTTGTTATTATTTTGTAGATTTGTGCGTGGATCTTTAGATTTGGAAAAGGGTTTTCCTGAACATATGGTTAAAAAATGGAGATCACTCGGAGCTAGAGTGATTGGAGGTTGTTGTCATGTCAACCCATCTAACATTAAAGACATCAAGCAAGTGTTAAAATTATAATATTATAAAACTTCATAGCTTGAATTACTTTTTGTTTCAAAGTCTTCTTGTACTATAATTTTCCCTTAATTTCATTTCTAATAATCATTTCATTGTATGTCAGTAGATATTACAGTACTCAAAAGGTAAATTGATTAGCTACTTAGCAGTAGCTCATAGCGACTAGATGTTATTTGAACGAATGAAAAATGATTTTTTTGAACTTGAAAATATGCAATAAGAGTTAAATTGAAAATCAAAAGTTTAGGTACATGGACCCTCATCAGTGATATCAGCAATAGCTACTTACAGTAGCTATAGTGGCTAATAGGCTCAGGTGAAAAATGATGCAATTGTTAGAAAACACAATGTTCCCGGGAGTGGTGAACCTTTGATATTACTGATGAAGGTCCACGGACCAAATATTTGATAATTTTTAATTTTACTCTTATTGATGCCTATGTTCAAGTTAAAAAAAAACTCATTCTATTTCCTTAATAAGGACTCAATAGTGAATATTATGTAATTTTGGTTTAAAAATGTCTTTCAAATTACTATTCAAATAAAGAGTGTAGTGATGGTGCAGTAGGAGTATTGAAGACAGAATAGAGGGCAGAGGGGAATAGATACATGATTAAAGATGACACACAGTTAGCTATAGCAATGGGCTCTTCTGGTTGTACTGTTCTACTTAACTATGAAAATACATTAGCCTGCTCGTGAAATATTTTGCCATATAACACTCTGGCTCATGTAACATGGCAAAGTTCAAAGAGGTCAATGCATATCCAGATCTTGAAGGCTATTTTAAAATGTTAACATTGGCACAGGTGCAAGATAAGTTGAAGAGAAAAGACTTCGAAATACAGTACATTCTCCAGTCTCTCTAATAGTCCACCTGATACCTTAGATACCTGCAGTCCCATTAGTACATGTGGGTGTTGAACCAGCTGCTAGGTCAAGTTAACACCCCCAAATTAATGGCCAATCATCAGAACTACTGGGTGGAGTATTAGTGGGAGGATATACTGTAATGCCAGAATAAATAACGGCAAAAGAGCTATGGAGACATAAGTGTTGGAGTCCAAGAGTGAAATTTGTACAACTTTGTTTATGAAACTTTAATTAACACCTCATTCATAATATTTATACACACTTAACTATCGACTATCGGCCGAACTTTGCGCCAATTGTTGCCTCAACATTTTAATTATCTTCTATTGCATGTTTATTGAGCTACATATTGAACTAATAATCAGTTTCTTCCGGTTTATAGGAAGCGTGATATATCCCCTGGGAGTGACCAGTAACCGATCCTCGATAATCGCTCACCGACGTCCACTATTGGCCTCCCGGGCATAAATAAATCATCGATTATAAAATAGTTACTAGAAAATGCTCGTGTATTGGTGGTTGGGCGAGCGAGCGAAGTTCTGGAATGCGCGCCCTAGCCCTAGCCCTAGCCCTAGCCCTAGCCCTAGCCCCCTAGCCCTAACCCCCCTAGCCCTAGCCCTAGCCCCTAGCCCCCCTAGCCCTAGCCCTAGCCCCCCCTAGCCCTAGCCCCCCCCCCCCCTAGAAAATGCTCGTGTAGCATTGGTTGGGCGAGTGAGCGAAGTTCTGGAATGCGCACGCGTTTTAACGACGACGTACGCGTTTAAACGACGACGTACGTATTCAAAACGACCACGTATTCAGGATTTCCATAGACTACATCTTAGAGTTGCTCACTCGCTTCGCTCGCTCGCCAATAAACCAAAATCATTAGTTTTGTATTTCGATTTATAAATCCTCGCCACTCGGGCTGCGCCCTCGTGTCTCGGAGTTTATAAATCGCATACAAACCTCAATTTTGGTTTATAATAACATATAACATATACCCGATTTTGCATTATCCACCCCTAATACTGTCTCGCTCGCTCCGCTCGCTCACCAACAAACATCCCCGATTTTTTCATTTTTACCCCAGAAGTGTCTTGCTCGCTACGCTCGCTTGCCAATTACATATACCAGATTTTGCATTAACCACCCCTAATACTGTCTCGCTCGCTTCGCTCGCTCACCAATAAACATACATCCCCGATTTTCAATTGTGTTACCCCTGTAAGTGTCTGGCTCGCTACGCTCGCTCGCCAAATATATATATACTGTATATATCGCGAACTCATTAGAGAGTCAGCTCCGCTCACTTCGCTCGCTTCGCTGAATTATATTTTGCTAGAAGAATGATACAGGTCATTTTATGAATTTCAAAAAATTCCAACAATTATGCCTAAAATTTAAATTCATAGTGGAAAACCCACTGCAATGAATTTGTAGTTCAGTTATATAAAGTGCAGGACTTCACCTTATTAGTAACAGCCAGCAGTTTTTAATCCATTTACATCTCAATACTGCATGTAACTAACTGCTGACAGTGCCATATGAATAATTTTTGGAAGGTCATTATAATGACCTAATGATTACTATACACAGAACTGTTTAAAATAAATGTTAATCTTTAGATATATTGGAGGGTGGAATGGTGGGAGGAGCTACATGGAATCTTTTTATTGTAGACGTATACAATAATTTAACAAAATCATATCAGCGATACAATATCATAACACTGTCCGAGTTTGACAAAGGTACATACATATAATTATCATTTCAGGGAATGGAAATATCCATAAATGTATGGTGACAAAATACAAATCAACTATAATCCCACATCTTCCTCCTTAGTACCTAAGATAATTTGGTTTGCTAGCTGAGTGTCAGTTTTTGAGCACATCAAATAACTTTAGTAGATCTTGAGGGCAAAACATGTATAGTTTTACCAATAATTAAGTTCCTTTTTATATCAATATAATATTTGTTCTATTCTTCATTTTTGGGATTCTTCTCGTATCTTAGTGATCGTTATAATTGAGTTACTTAAAATACTTTCAGAGGAGGCCAAAAAGTTCAACATTTGTTACTAAACATGGAAAACTTTTGAGTAACAATAATACAATACTAAACCTAATTATAATCACTATTTAATGTACAAGGAATATTTAAGTGGTTCTTTGATGGTCAGAAAGTGTTTTAGGGAACTTAACTATAACAGAAAAAAACAGCATTAAGTGTATAAACTTGTAAGATAAAGTGAAATGAGGAAGTCATGCAGACAAGAATAATATTTTAATTTTTGAGAATATATCACATGCTTCTTTTTGTCATACAAAATAAACTGAGGGAAATATCTAGTAGGATTACTGAAATCCCACCTTCTATTGTCTTTACAAAAGGTGTTGATATTACTATAAAGAATGTACATGGAGAAGTTCGAGGAAAACCACTGTAATAAAGTAGTAATGAAGCAGTATTTATAGAGCAAGAGTTGAGGACTTAAAATTCACTTTTTAGTTTTTTATTCGTTGTTTTTTAAACCACTATTTTTTTTAAACTGCAGATATTTGATTAGTGAACGAAGTTTTGGAAGGTCACAAAATGACCAGCTACACATTTCTAGCAAAGCAGTTTTACAAAGAGAGAATAAAATAATTAAAATGATAATTTGTGGCAGTATGTCACCATAACCCAATAATTGATATAATTATTTGAGTAATGCCGAGTGCTTACTATAAGCCATTACAAATTATACTGAACAGCTTTTAAACCTCTACATTTTGATTAGCTTGACACTGAAATTAAATGTGATTTAAACAAGTTTAAATGAGGTCAGCATTGGAATGGTAGTTAGGTAAGTATCACTGCCTGGAACCTTGCAAGGCATGGCAGCAAACATTTATCTATAGCATAATATGGTCAAGGCTACTAGCTACCACGTGGTGGGTCAAAATGGTACGTCTATGAGAGTAGCATGCCTGTGTTGCAATTAAATAGATAGAGGATGTAGGTTAAGGTTGTACATGTCAGTGTTATTAGTAAATCATAGTATAGGGGTTTGGGGAGTGTGGCTTTTAGCCACTGGAGGCTGTTGCAAACATACACTCCCCAAAACAAATAAGGAATCACAAAGGTAATAATCTACAGGGCAAACTGCAGGTGAGTTTAAGAATCAAATAGCAGGATCGGTAAGAGATGTACTGGCTGGGGCTAGCATGGATATTAGTCTCGTGTAGCTAGACGTGGTAAAGGGTGATAAAGGGTCCAGCTACACGAGACTACATAGATATGTTATTAGGGAGTAAAGAATGTGTTGGGAGGGTCTAGAAAGGATGCCTACTCAATATAGACAGACTATTGTTAATGATCAAATGATGCTCAAAATGACAATGCACAAATAACTATACAAAATTTGATGCTTAAAACTTGAGCAACTGATATAGAAACATAATATTCCTTTAATTGTGTTCTAAAGTATGTAAAGTATTTCAACAGACGGAAATGACCATAAAAAGAGCAAAGAAAAACTTACTAAACTACTGTTACTTGCACACAAAATGCAACATGCAATAGTGTAATATTACTCTCATTTCTAATTACATGATTGTATCATTTTCTGTATTATTTGATTTAATTAATTTCTTAATATTACTTAATTTACATCTTGCTCAATTTTAAAACTTTACTTCTTCTGTAATTGATGAATTAATTGGTGGTCCTTTGTATTATTTCCTTTAATTTGAAATCCATTCGATTTTTAATTATTTTCTATCAATAGCAAGGATGAATTAATGTAACTTTTAAATGGCGGTAATGAACTGAAAAGTTGAGTCTATTATATAATACGAGTAAAACACATTTATCATGTAACTGTAAATAGCAGAAGTAGAGATTTTAAACCTCCTTGTCAACTGTCATTCTGTCATCCTATTAAAATAACAGTTTGTTTTAGCTTTTGTTCTAACACATGCACCTCTTTATACATCTCTTACTATACCAATAGCAGTAAGTATACAGTAGTTGGCAATAAATTAAAAGTTTGTAAGATATTAAATGAATTGAGAAGGTTATGTGGAGACTCTCGCAAGAATGTGGAAATTTTAGATGGTATCACTAATGACACTTCGTAAATTGAAGTAATATCTGATATGTTTGCTGAAATCACACTTTCTATTGCCCACAACAAGGTGTTGATAACACTGTAAACAATGTGAATGAGGCATTAATTTATAGCACTAGTGATAATTATATTCATAGTGAAGTTTAATTGGAAAACCACAGCAATGAAGTAGTAGTCAAGAAGTATTTATAGTGCAAGACATTATAACTCAAATTATACTTTTTAACCTTTTTATTCATTGTTTTTTAAACCACTGTTTGTTTAATTCATTTTTTGAATTGTTGCCTGAATATGCTAGTTTGAATTTTGGGAGGTCATATGACCTGCAGTTTTCAAAATATAATTATATAAAAAGAAATCAGAATAAATGGATACAGTGACAATTTACACTATTCTTTGATTGGCATTGTGTCACCAAGACCTTATAATTGATGTACTTATTTGAATTTGAACTACAAAACTTCATTACAAAGATTAAGATGCAATGCTTTAGAGATAAATCTGGATACATTGAACTATTTGTACTTTTCTTGCTGCTTGTACCCATTTAATATTAGTAATTGTAATGACACTTTTGCTGGCTGTGTATTAATTGTAATGATTGGTGACGTAATTGTAATAACAATGATTTCTAGACTACTCATTCATACATTAATCTTTATCCATATTGTTGTGGTGATGTGACTGGCAGCTGGGAGGGAATTGAGGTAGATAAGCTGCCACCACTGCTTTGCAACTAGCTAGTTAGCAAATTACACAACAGCTAGAATTCCTTCTAAAGTAAAGAGTTTTAATTCTTTAGCTTCAGCAAGAACATCAAAATCATGAGGACAGTGATAATGATGCATGTGTTCAGTCTGAGTATGCTCAGTGAAGGTTAAGAATTTAATACACTGTGACCACCAATATGAACTAGTATCCATTGTGAATATTTCTGCGATCCAATTCATTTTATATTATATATGTATTATATATAAAATAAGTATCATATATATATATATATATATATATATATACCACTGGCTGTGGAATGAGTAATGTGGAATGAGTCTCATTATAAAGCTATTGTTGTGTATGTATTTCAATCACCCCCACCCCCACCAAATATACATAATTCCAAAGTCAGTTTGTCTGACCAATGCAGAATGTGCACTTCTACACCATGTAGTATTGACTACACTGTGATCATATATTAGAGAACATCATAGAAATCACACATTAGGTAAAACTATAGTTGATAACTTGATACCACCAGTGAATGGGGGTGTTAATGGAGATAGTGTTACCCTTTATGATTAAATTCATAGTGGAAACCCACTGCAATGAATTTGTAGTTCAGTTATATAAAGTGCAGGACTTCACCTTATTAGTAACAGCCAGCAGTTTTTAATCCATACACATCTCAATACTGCATGTAACAGCTATTTTTAATCTACACATAACTGCTGACTGTGCCATATGAATAATTTTTGGAAGGTCATTATAATGACCTAATGATTACTATACACAGAACTGTTTAAAATAAATGTTAATCTTTAGATAATATTGGAGGGTGGAATGGTGGGAATTGATTATTATGCAGGTCATTTTCAGACCTTCCAAAAATTATTAGTCTTACATTAATAACACTATTACAGTTACACAAACATGAATATAAAAATGGATTAAACAATTAGCAGTCTTCATGTAGTCTAGAAGTTTATATCAACCCCTTTTGGAAAGACAATGGAAGGTGATTCTACTACTCAGGTGGGATTTCAGTAATCCTACTAAATATTTCCCTCAATTTATTCTGACAAAAAGAAGCATGTGATATATATACTCTCAAAATAACCATATATTCTGGCATAAGATCTCTGCATGACTTTACAAAAAACTTGTGAATAACAATAATACAATATGAACACTAATTATAAAATGTAATAATTAATATTAATTGTACGAGGAATATTTAAGTGGTACTTTGATGGTCTAAGTAAGTTCTAGGTAAGGTGAATCTCATTCTTGCACAGGTAGAGCAAGAGCACTTTAGGCTCTCACTTTAGTTAATTAATCTGAGGCATTTTTGTTTTAATTTCTTATTTAATTAAAATAATTAACATTATTAATTTCCTTGTTGCTCATTTATTATTACTTATCTACATTTTCAAATAATTGGGAGTTGTTTATATCTTTGAAATCCAATATGCAAGCAATGATAAAACAATTAAGCAAGCATGTTGGATTTCTAGATATAAGCATAGTAAATGAAAGGAGAAGGTCATGTAGAGACTCTTGCAAGAATGTGGAAATGTTAGATGGTATATCACTGATGACATTTTGTAAATTGAGATAATAATTGGATAGGTATGCTGAAATCACACTTTGTATTGAGTGTATACAGCAATACCATTCTTATCCTCTGATCTCTTCACTGCTTGCCTGTGCTCTGCCAATCTCTTCTGGAGGGCTCTTCCTGTTTCACCTATCACTTGACTGCAGTCCAGACATGACACCTCATACACAACTCCTGTCTTCTTCTCTTCTGGTATTTTGTTCTTTACATTCATTATGTACCAATTTTACAAAATATAATTATATGAAGAGAAACAGTAATACAATGATCAGTGATGATTTACACTAATTATTGATTGGCATTGTGTTAACATAACCATATCATTGATTTAAATATTTGACCTTGAACAAAACTATATTTAAGATATGCCATAGAAATATTTCTGGATGCATTGAACTACTTGTACTCAATTTGCAACTCGTTCCATTACATTATGTTAATATTACAGATATTTTGTAAATTGAGGTAATATCTGATAGATTTGCTATCAATGAGTTATTGATTAATAGCATGAGTGATAATTATATTCATAGTGAAGTTTAAATGGAAACCCACACCATTAAAGTACCTTCAAGTAGTATTATTATATAGTGCAAACCTTAATAACTCAAATTTCAATTATTAACTTTTTTTAATTCATTGGTTTTTAATCAGTTTTTTGTTTGTTGTTTGTTATTTATTTTGTCTGAATTGATACACAATTTTGGAAGGTCATAAAATGACCTGCAGCATTTGCTCTTCAAAATGTAAATTACATGTATATTAAAAGAAAAGGGATTAAAATGATTACAGTGCCGATTTACACTTATATTTTTTTGTTTGTTTGGTACAGGTGATCCAGGAGTAGAAGCCATGCTGCTGCAGTCATGGGTGAATTTTTTTTTTTAAGGTGTGAAATAGTTATAGCTACTTAGGGGACAATGTTGTCAATATTGCATTTTCCTAAAATATTTTTTCTAATGTTTGTACACACACAATAATAGCATTATAATGAGACTGTCCAGAACTGAAATAAATAACTAAAATTAGTAAGGATAATATTTACGGAATAGTAAGAATCAAACATTTCTCTTGCTCAGTATTGATGTGATCTTTAGAAGATAACTCTTTAGAGCCTTCCCTAATGGTTGCGTTGTCATAACCATTACTTTGAAGTACTTTGTGTTGGTGTTTCTCTTCTTTCTTCAAGTTTTCACTCATATTAGTTACCCTCCTAGCTTTGTGATACAAGCATCTCACTACTCCTCTCTTTACATGGTTAGGATGATGAGACTTAAAGTGAAGGTTTCTATCTGTGTGTGTAGGTTTTCTGTGCACAGTGGATGTAAGCATACCATCACTCTCTCTCTTTATAATAAGCAATCCAAAAAAAAGTAGCGTACTATCTTCCTCTGATTCCATAGTAAATTTTATAGAAGGTCGTAAATAATTTAAATGGTGCAACAAATGTTTTTCACTTCCTTTCTTAGCTATGCAAAAGGTGAAATCTACATATCTCTTCCATAATACAGGTTTAACTGGAGCTGAGTTTAAAGCTTCTTCCTCAAAGCATTCCATGTACAAGTTGGCCACAACTGCGGAAACAGGAGATCCCATTGCTGCTCCATCTACTTGTTCATAACAGTTCCCGTTGTACCTAACGTAAGTTGACCTAAGGCAGACCTCTAATAATTGTGTGATGCAATCAGGAGATAGACATGTTCTCTCATCTAGATTTTCATCATTCTGGAGCTTATCTCTGATCACAGATACTGCCTCTTCTATTGGAACATTGGTGAACAGGGAAGACACATCAAAACTCACCATCATTTCGTCAGATCTCAAGCATACACTATTAACTATTTTCATGAAATGTGTTGAATTCTTTATGTATGATTGTGTCTGTGGGCGGGTAAGGCTCCGTCCACCACGGTATTGCTCTGACCACCACGACGTTGAACTGCCAGATGCCAGTACCGAAGTACCGGAAGCACGGTAGATCACCAGTCACTTCACCAATACGTAAAGCCTCTAGTGAATCGCTGCCACCAGAGACTCCACCAAGTAGCTAGCTACCCGCTCTGACTGTTAACTCAGGTTGTGGGAAAACAAGTTATGCGTGTCGAGGGTTTTAAGCCAGAAGACACGCATGCGCAGGGAAAGATGAAAAGGGTCAAACCGGAAGTCCGGGGCACAACTCAAAACATGCATGCATAATACTGATGATGTGACTACATTTACGAATACACTCATGCACTGATGAATAAACTATGCTAATAAATGATAATAACGTTCAATATGACACACACACAAATGTTCACTGTTTGCTCTCTTCTCTCTTCTTCTTTATCTTCTCCTCTCTCTCTCTCTCTGTCGTCTTCTTCTCTCTTCCGCCCACAGTGTCTTACCAAACAATGGAGATATCATTTTAGATATGAACTTTGATCAATCACTACAAAAAAAGTGGCATTTCCTGAGTACAGTTTAAGTCAGAAATTAACATGAAATGTCAGGCTTGACTTTCATGAGTTACAAATGAACTATCAGGTACAGGAAATTTCACATTCCACTCTAGTTTCATGGTGTGCATGAAATATGATATGCCCTGGTAATGTAATTCCATGAAATGTGATATTCCTGAAAAATTTCATGAAAACATGAAATTTGGAATTTCCATAGCTTTTGTATGGAACATGAAACATGGACTGTAGCTGAATTTCATGATGTCAGAAATTTCAAACGTTAAATAATGAGGCTTGTGTTTCCATCTGTTCACATCTAGCTATAGCTAAACTTTGTTCAACAGCTGTTATTTGAATAAAAAAATTCTTTCTAAAATTAACTATTTATTACTTAGTCATTTGTTTCCTTGTTTCATTATTATTTGTTTATGCATTTTTTTAATTTATTGTTTAATTTACACTACATGAAAAAGCCCAGTTTACAAGGATTTTCACAAATTTATATGCAGCATATACATCGTAGTTTCTTTTTTTTTTTACCAAGACAAGTGTACAGGCACAATAGATCCAGTAACACCTGAGGTGTACTAGGCATCTACTGGAGTTTAATGAAGTGGTAAGTTTACAGATAGTTTAACACTAATACTTAGAATTTACAGATGTACATGCAGGATGTATACACTGTACAAAAAAAATTTTTAAATTCATATGTATGTTATTTTTAATGTGAAGTTTTTGTACGTGATGATAATAATAATAATTAATAAACACAATTTTAAATTATTATTACTAAATTAAAAAATATATGCATTTTTTAGCTTGGTAAAGGGTTAGGTCCCCTTGAGACTGTAATACCACAGATGTTATAGCAATGGAATCTAATGGATACATTTGTTCATTCTCCTTCATTCATTTACGTGTTCTCACTCATTCATTCATTCATTCTCATTCATTCTTAATTGCTTTACAATTAATTGATCAAAAAATATACACCACTACACTGTCTATTTAAATAGCTATTTCTTAATACTATACATGCATTTGCCCTCTGACTGTTCATTTATAGCTAAACTGTTACAGTAAACAATACAATAACCTCTATCCAGAAAACCCTTTACCAGTGATATCACCAGGCCAAATGTGTTAAAAACGCTTTACCATACAAAAGTAATAATATTGACTGGAAATGGTCGTCCGAAGCATTGTCAAAGTGGCTGGATTAATCTCTCGTGGGGCCAAAGATCTCCTCTCTCTGGCTATAACAACGCTAACTACCCTACTAGCATGACGCGCGGGGGAAGGATCAGGGTTAGTGAAAAGACCGGCCCCGTGTGCGAATGTGTTGCACCAATATGGGTGGAGTGGATGCGTTCCTATGGTTACATAGGCTTCAGCGTAGAGGTGAGTAGTTCACAACTGAATTATGATATTTCTAAATTTCCTGTGGGGATAAGCAGAGGTTACCTGAATTATAATAGAGATTATTTTGCCTGTAACACAAATCTTTAAGACGGTATTATTCCCAATTGTTTTTCGTAGCACACTAGAAAATTTAGTTCAAGGATAACAGTAACAACTAAAAAAAATATTTTGTGTATCTCTTTGGCCATGGCAATAATTTTTCAGTTACTCATTCAAAATACAAGTGCTACCACAACTACAATGAAAGCAAAAGCATCCGTGTTAACTTTTATATGTGGTGCCATTCTAATTAATGCTGTCTTGAATAAAATTGGGGCGATGATTTGTTGTGTTTTTTTTGTTGTTTTTTTATTTCTGAAATCAATGTGTGACGTAACTTATGTTTTTTTATGATGTGGAGCGAGAATGGAGTAACATTGGTTTCCTATAACAAGGTGTACAGTGTATCTTTTCATATAAAAGAAGATTGAGGCTAGGAACCATGGCAACCATTACAACCTATCTTTAGACAACTGGGTACATTCGCAAAGTTTTGATGACCTTTACCAAATCTGGTATAGCATATGCACCACTAGAAGAATTGTGGCTGTCCGGGTCTTATGAGTCGCAATAAGTTTTAATGGGTTATGGCTGGTAGTGAGGTGATCCATAGTAACCAAAATGTGGTATTAGTTTTCTGGGTCTATCTTTTGCCCAGTGTAATTACTGCTATTCCTACTCACATGCTGGTGTGTCGAACACTCACTAATTTACATGATAGTTGCTCCTCCCAATCTGTTGATTTAATACAGATAGGACATTTGTGCTAAGGAATGAAATAGTCTCCACCTATAAACTATCAAACTGTGTGTTTCAAGGCTAGTGCTGCACGCACACGTGTTTACCCGTACTATTGCACTTTTAAAGCCTGTAAACTAATCCAAAGATCTTTAGTTTTATGCTTTCAGTGATTCAGTCATTCTCGGCTGAAATAATTATAATAGTAGCAAATTTTTTCTCGCTCTAACAGCCAATATTGTTAATTAAAACTTAAGTGAATTAATTTAATAGCTCTAACAGCCAATATTGTTAATTAAAACTTAAGTTTTAATTAACAATATTAGTGTTCACGTGTGGGTTAGTGTTCACGTGTAGGTTAGTGTTCACGTGTAGGTTAGTGTTCACGTGTAGGTTAATGTTCACGTGTAGGTTAGTGTTCACGTGTAGGTTAGTGTTCATGTGTAGGTTAGTGTGGGTTAGTGTTCATGTGTAGGTTAGTGTTCATGTGTAGGTTAGTGTTCATGTGTAGGTTAGTGTTCCGGTGTAGGTTAGTGTTCAGGTGTAGGTTAGTGTTCACGTGTAGGTTAGTGTTAAGGTGTAGGTTAGTGTTCAGGTGTAGGTTAGTGTTCAGGTGTAGGTTAGTGTTCACGTGTAGGTTAGTGTTCAGGTGTAGGTTAGTGTTCATGTGTAGGTTAGTGTTCACGTGTAGGTTAGTGTTCACGTGTAGGTTAGTGTGGGTTAGTGTTCATGTGTAGGTTAGTGTTCACGTGTAGGTTAGTGTTCACGTGTAGGTTAGTGTTCACGTGTAGGTTAGTGTTCACGTGTAGGTTAGTGTTCACGTGTAGGTTAGTGTTCACGTGTAGGTTAGTGTTCACGGGTAGGTTAGTGTTCACGTGTAGGTTAGTGTTCACGT
>WLWD01003009.1_pt1 | contig 41430 bp, 34 predicted proteins | sample 6712731 | NCBI WGS metagenome assembly WLWD01 (sample SAMN12718690, study PRJNA576275) | sponge metagenome | isolation source: marine sponge | host: Mycale hentscheli | place: New Zealand: South Island, Marlborough, Capsize Point | collected 2014-11-01
GGGGGGGGATAATTCTTCAAGCCATTGATGTAACCTATGCATAAAGTTCAGAGATAAGTAAAATTCTCAAACTTACTCCAAGCTCCTCTGTTGATGAGGGGAAAAAAAGATAAGTCTTGTTAAAGTACCTCCAACAAGGTTTTGTAGCAGTAACGACTTTGTACATGTCCTCAGATTAGAGGTAGGATTCTGTAATACTATCTGTTGGTTGTCGACACATAGCTCAGAGAGGTCAAGCGTGTCATGTACATGCTGGTTGTATGAGATGGGTTAAAATGTGATGTTGTCAGTACCTGAGATACGCTTATGCAATTCTTTTGTGACTAGGCTCAGGGTGTACTCTGAACCTTAAAAATGATATTCCTAATAGCTTTTGAGCACATTTTTGTTGTTTTTGTTTTCACTCCGTGTATTGTAAGACTGAATGGATAGAAGGTTCCAGTTGACTGAATAGCCAGTCCAAGCAATAAGTAAGTTTCATCATTGACTTGACTGTTGCTCCAGTCTTCCATTACTATGCAGATAGTTGGGAAACTTTCTGGAAGTTTTGCTAACCCAATCCTTACATGTGACAGCATTTGGAGCTAATTTTTCAATTTTGTGTAGAAGAGTGAACATTATTTAAATGCAGCTGCATGTTACTACTGCAACTATATTGTTATTCTACTGCTAATAATACTACTACAACTACTTCTACCACTGCTACTATTAATTCTATTTTAATAACTGATGAAGCACTTTGCTTTCCCACGATATCTGCAGACTTCCATTTTACAATCTCCCATTCTGCCATGCCTACAAAATATAATAATATATAAATAATTAGTTAGTGTCATATAACAGTTATAGTTAAAAATTTAATTAAAAAAAGATAATTAATTAGCAAATGTTCTTTAACTCACCACATCTCGGTAATGTCCAATCTTTTAAATCTTCTGCTACACCTTTTTGAAATTATCAGCCTTTATTTTGATGCTCTCATCTTTGCATATGTCTTGAGCGACGTCACACCCTGCGTTATTCTCAATTAGTGTTTTGACATCATAAATTAAATAGCAATAATACTTCTTCATTTCAATCCAATCATCTTTTGCTATAATATTCTTTGGCTTTTCTCACAACATATTCTTCAGTTTCCTCATTCCCTTTTTTTAATCCTTTACCTCTCATTTTCCAGTAACGAAATATTTTCTTTCCCCCATCACCTCTTTCAGTAGCCCAGTCATCCATGTCATCCTTACCAACAGGAATTCTTAATTTTTTAGTGCACACATCAGTGACAGAGCCTCCAGTGAAATCTACGATGACATTGTCTGTTCCATACTTATATGCAAGTGCATTAGGAGAATATTCCACACAAGTCAACTTTGGTGTTTGGAAAGTGTCTTTATTGATTTTTACATCTAGCCGTTCCGGTTTCTGCTCTTCATTACCGAAATGAAACACTCCATCTTTCTTAAAGCAGTACTTCTTATCAGAGTTTTTTTCACACACATCATTGATTTTATTGATGTCACAGTTGGTGTCAATATCAATATCGTTAACTTGTTGCATCTTTCCCATCAGTACATCTCTCACAGCACCACCTAATAGGTATACGTTACACTTCTCTTCAATCATTTTGTTAATGAACTCTAAGGCTGAATATGCTCTGTTCCAAACACTTTCTTAAAAGAATTAAAGTTTTTACATCTTTTGTGACTCTGACAGAACAGTAGAAAGTGTATGAAGGTCAACAAGTTCATTGTTTTTTTCATTTTGTCAACTGCTACTTCTATTACCTGCTTATCATTTAATTTGTCATCTTTGCATGGAGCTTCAAACACTGTACTTCTTGTTACATTAGCTTTGTGTAGAAGTTGGATTGAAAATCGTGTGTTTGTAGATTATACTTTACCGAGTTGTAGCCAGGATATAACCAGATCCACAACACTAGTGGTGAGAGTTTCCATCATTTTAAGACAGCTCAACTTTGTAGGAATCTCTTAGTGAGCTAATTTATCCAACTTCTCTCTCTTTTATATAAATTTGGAAGGTAATTACTGTGGGCGTTCAGCAGGAAACCTGAGTCTTCGCTTAAGGTGCGCACACTGGAGGCAGCTAATATAGCAGAGCTGCCACCAGAATCAAGGCTCACAAGGTCCCTTTCGCTTATCCTACTCGGCTGGCCAATCCCTCCCTGAGGACGAGAATAAGATAGGGTTAAGTGTAATTAGGCCACAAGACTGAAAGCCACGCATGTGGAGAGTAGAAAACTACTCCACGGGCGTGGTTGACACAAAACAATGTATTGGTGATACAACATACTAAAATCACATACATGAATACATACTAATTAACTATTTACAAAAAACAAAAAACAACTGTAGTCCAGTCTGAATGCATGAATGCATCTGTACATGTTCTCTCACACACTTCCCTAAATGATCTTGCTTGTCCTTCATGTGGGCCTCCTGCCCACATCTCCCCCTCCTTCCTTCTGCTGATATCCTCTATCGGCATCTTCGTTTGGCTCATGGCACCTGCTCAAGCGATCGGCCACCACATTATCACTTCCCTTTCTATAAACAATTCCGAACGTGAACTCTGTCAATTTCATAGCCCAATTATGGAGTCTTCTGTTGAGTTGATGGGCCGACATCAAGGTGACCAGCGATCGATGGTCTGTCACCACAGTAAAATGGCGTCCATATAGGTAAAATGCAAAGTGCCTGATCGCCTCATATAGTCCCAGTCCTTCTAGCTCCTGTGCGGAGTAACGACATTGAACTCCATGCAAATGCTTTGAGAAGGCCACAGGTCTGAGTTTCCCATTCCTCTTCACTGAGAGCACAGCTCCCACACCAGTTGAACACGCATCTGTCTCTAACACATAGCTATCATCATTACTAGGAATACATAAATAAACATCACTACACAACTCATCTTTCAGTCCCTGAAAGGCCTCCACCATCCGGTCCGACCATTCCACCACCCCAGGCGCCGACTTTGACGTTGAAGGCGTGAGGAGGGAGGACCACTGATGAAACTTTGGTACGAACCTCATGTACAAGTTGAGCATGCCCAAGAATGCATGCAGTTGTCGTCTGGTCTTGGGTCTTGGATGCTCCTTGAGAGCTTTAACTCTGGCCTCCGGAATGCACATCTCTCCTCCTCCAACAACATGCCCCCAAAATTCCAACCTCACCTTTCCAAAGCTACAGTTCGTCCAGCTTAAAGAGTAGAAAGTACAGATCTCAAAACTTAGACTAGTTGCAATCACAATAAGCTTAGCCATACCTTTTTTGTGTTGTTAGATCCCAATCCACTCGAAACTAAGTCATATAAAACAGCATAAGTATAAGAACTACGCTATCTCCATAGACATTCCATACATTAGGCGCCATTTTTTTTGACGTCACAAATTCGTCCGTCCTACGTCACAACTCGTAGTTAAACTGGAGCCGCGCCCCCTCACACGGCAGCTCCTATTCGGGAACTTCCCTTCGCAAATTGACTGTTTTTGCTATGTCTTTATATTTCTTTTTCTGTGTACTGTGGGCTTACTTTGTTGTTACAGGTGGAATGAGCACCAATAGAGGACTCCAGCAAGCCAAATTTGAAGAATGAAGACCCGCCTGGGACGGAGATACAGCTCTGCACACTGGCTACTATTCAGAGTTATTTCGAAGCGGCCGAAAGAGCTACTGCGCTCATTTTTTTCCAGAGGTATCCTGAGGGCTTCTTCGCAACATTACAGAGCCATATTTCTAATATCTATATATGTATTTTTTGTTAACAGTAAAATTTCATGCCGTTTTACTCGTGCGTTATTCTAAAAAAACTCTCCGTAACTTTATTCTAAGGGGGGTATTTTACTTGTGCACAAAATTTGGATTCAATTCAGTGATCCAGTTCCACGTAATATCAATTTTTATTTTCAAGTTGACAACTGATTCGCAATTTCACCCCGCCCCCCATAACGTTGAGCTCCGCGAACGCGCAATATATTAATATTGGTAAGATAATCAATTAACTTGTGACAGCTCTAAAAAGAGCCCATTTGTAAACAATAATAAGAAATACAAATGAGCCGTGAGATGGCCGTTGAAACTTTCCTCGAGCAAAAGTGATGGCGTATTCCCGTGCTTGGAGTTGGTTGCTCATTAGTGGGAGGGGTAGTTCAGCACAAGATTTAGACTTGTAGGCGATAGGGCTGAAGAGTATAGCGGTAGCAATCCATGGAAAGAACTGAAGTGATGATGATGGAGTCTATACGCAGCGGAGTCTCAATACAAGGTTGGTGGAATTGTCGGAGCTGGTACCAGTCAGGGTGGAGTTGGTCATGGTTGAGACAGAGTTTTAAGCTGCTCCAATGGCTTCACAAGTACAGCTTCATTCCCCTGCAGGTATAATAGAAGGATGTTATTCGAAATGACTGTCTCAGACTAGTACACTACATACAGGTTATAGCTCAGCAGAGACCGTTTGTGTCCACCTGCTTCGCGGTTTTTGGCGCCAAAGTTAATTGATTGTTTGCGTGGCTCGGTTTCCAATCCCCTGGTTTAGTTCACAAATGCGCAAGCGCAAAACTCTGACGTCACAAATACGTCGTCATTGAGATAAGAGCTTCCGCAAACGTCACAACTTACACCGAAAATACTAACACTCTCACAAAAGCATTATTATTTCCCTTAATTTTCAAGATAGGGGTTTCAAATTCATATGGATTAAAATACAACTATTTAGGTATTTTATATTAAATTCCCAAGACACTTACTTCAAAATTGCAAAATTACCAGCTTAAAGCATTTGGGGAGTTCAGTTTTTTATAAAAAATGAAATTAAAAATAAGTAAAATAGTATTAAAATATAAAAATTTGGTACAAATCAAATTAATGAGCCATAGATTCAGTCTGCAAAATCTTTAGACACTCGAATTCAATTTACTCTTTTTCTGGCTTAAAAACATCAAAAATATCCTCCATTTATAGGGTCACTTCTTCTATCTATTACCACAGTTGTGACCACAAACCACAATTTTTTAAAACATAATCAATTTCAATATATATTAATTTGTGTGTGTGTGAAGTTTCAGCTTCCTGACATCAATCTGACTGCACATGTATACATTTAAAGAACAATTAACAAAAAACAGAACTTTCTACTCTTTAAGCTGGACGAACTGTACACTTAGACTTCTTGCATGTCAGCCCCTCCTTCTTTAATACCCCAAACAACTTCTCCAAATGCCCCAAATGTTCCGCCCAATCTCTTGACGACACTACCAATATATCATCTATATAAACGTTTGAAAACTCCCTGCAATCCACCAATACACAATCCATAAGCCGCTGAAATACAGAGGGAGCATTCGCTAGGCCAAAGGGCATTCTTTTATACCGAAATTTCCCAAAGGGACAAATAAAAGATGTTTTATCTCTATCCTCCTCCACTACTTCCACCTGGTGGAACCCTTTGCTAAGGTCCACCTTAGATAACACCCCCCCCCCCCCCCCCTACCTACCATGTCCATCATCTCCTCCAACGCTGGAATGTAATAAGGTTCTTTTGTGGTAACTGAGTTAAGACGACGGTAGTCTACACAAAGACGCACCGACCCATCTGGTTTCTTTACGGGAACCAAAGGAGATGCCCACGGACTCTCACATCTCTCTATTATGTCTGCCTTCTCCAAAGCCTCTAGTTCTTTACGGACTTGTTCCCTCACCCCAATTGAGACAGAATAAGGTGCCTGTCTGAATGGTGGGTGACCCCCCGTGTCTATAGACATCACGACTTTCTTCGTATATCCTGGCCTGTCAGAAAACACCTCCTGATACTTCTCAAGCAACCCATCCAACTCGTTTTGGTTATACCCAGCACACACCCCACTCAGCTTACTCTTCTGCTCACACTCTCCCTCTACCACTACATCCAACCTGCAAATACTACCGCTTTCCCAATACCTCTTCAAGCAATTCACATGTACCACTTTGCTATGCTTCCCCTTTCCTTCTTTCCCAATCCTGTAATTTACCTCACCTATCTTCTCCTGTACCACATAAGGTCCCTCCCACGAGTCTGAAAGTTTGCAACTCAAATCCGGGATCCTGTACAATTCCTTACTCCCCACACCAAACTCCCGTAACCTGGCCCCCCTGTTCATGAGGGCCACTCTAGTTTCCTTAGCCTTGGCCGTATTTAAAGCGGCGCAGTCCCTCATCATCTGCAATTTTTCTGCCACACTATTTACCCACTCACACACTCCTACCTTCAGGCTGTCACTCTCATATATGATACAAAGCTTCCAAAGGCGTCCTTACCCGAAACCCGAAAACCAGGTCAAATGGGCTAAACCCTGAGTCTGCATGAGGCATCTGCCTCAAGACCAACAAAACATAGGGCACCTGCACTACCCAATCCTGTTTCTCACTTATGCACTTCCCAAGTATCGATTTAAACGTGCCATGCATCCGTTCCAGTGCTCCATTAGATTGAGAGTGGTAAGGGGAGGTACTGATCTTTTCTACCTGGATTAGCTCAAAGTAAATACAGTGCCTTTGAAAACAGCATTCTGGTTTGTAAAAGTTGGTATGTAAGAGATGTCATGTAAGAATTCTCTGGCTTTATAAAGTCCATTTTTATATTATCTTTATTTATAATATTGCTGCAGCCTATCATTGAATAATAAAACACTCAGCTAGAGAAGTCTTACCGCATTTTTTCTAATTACACACCAAAAAAAATCTAATTTGGAAATGGTCGATTATTAGAGCAAAAAAAATATTGTTGGACTCGATTGGTCACCCGGTTCAGGAATTGGTAGTACAGTCTCGCGGGCCAGACTCTTTACCGAACGCAAGCGTTCGGTAAAGGGTCTGGCCAGTGAGACTACTCGATTGGTTCTTAAAATAGGGCGGAGCTTAGGAATTAGGACGAAGTTAGACACTTTTGACGATTAAACCATACAAGTGCATAATGGGTATTACGGTGGAGAAGCTTTTGAAGTACTCTATAGACAGTGCTATACGAGGCTACCACGTATTTGGACTCCAAAGATAGGTGAAGAACTGCACTTATCACAAGAAAATGGAAATGAGGCAGACCAATTTGTAGTTGCGTGCTACATACAAAGAAGAAGCTTTTGTGGGACATGTTCCTAGGGAAATATCCAGGATATGCTGGTACTTTCTTGAACATGATGGTGAAATATTGTGCGAGGTGAGCGGCAACAAGCAAAGATCTCCTTTGGCACAGGGTGGGCTAGAAATCCCATGCAAATTAACATTTATCGCAAAGCCAAAGTTAATCAAGAAAATAAAAAAAAATTGCTGAAATAATGTCAACAATGTTGTTACCAGATGGTTCTATTATTAGAGCGGTGCTGTAATTGGAATGAGAAATTCCTACCTTGTAACATAACAATAAATAAAATCTGAGTAAACGCTAGTAAATCGATTTACCTAAAAAATTTTTTTTTAATAAAAAGAGACCCAACTATGTGAATATTTTTGCCATTCTGAAACTTCTATTGTCGAACTATCCAAAGTTAAAATTTCGGCCGATATGGGCGAATATCCTCGGTTAAAAAGGGCTTTAGTTGGCTATAGCACTGAAAGCCATTGGTGTAACCTATGCATAAAGTCAGGAGTTCAAGGTTGAAGGAAAAAAAAAAGAGTAGCCATGTGGTTTGTGGTATTTAGGATGATCTTTTGTATTTCTTGATTGCAAAGACCAGATTGTGCTGTAGGGCATGAGTTTGCCAGTTTTTGTGAGCCTCAAACTAGATGGGTGTTCACCTTTGTAGAAATCATCACACTGCCATTTTATGTCTTGATAAAGTTTCATCAACATGGCCCTGTAGCAGTTATGACTTGTAGATGTCCCACAACTTAGAGATGGGATTCTGTAATACTATCTGATAGCCCACGCATAGCTCAGAGAGATCATGTGTGTGCTGGTTGCATGTCAGCTCCATTCTTTCAGTGGATTAGTGCAATGCCCGCAGTGCCTAAGATATAGGCTTGTGCCATTCTGGTTTACTTACTTTGTGGATAGTGCAGAGACTTTCTAGAATTATCATAGTAGTCATGGAGGCTTAAACTCTCTGGCACGACCCTTACACGTAGAAAAATTTAACTGCATTTGTAAATATAAAATTTAATGTTGTGAAGAAAAATATCAGAGTGGATATATATTTTCAATCTAATGTTACAAGCTAATTACTACTACAATATTACTACTACTACTAGTTCGTTTTTTAGAATTAATGAAAACATTTTTCTTTCTCTTGATATCTGCAGACTTCCATTTTACAGATTCCATGCAGCCAGGCCTACAAAATATATAATACATAAATAAATTAGTGCCATACAGCAATAGTTATACCACCATAATTAGCTTAATAATTGAACTCCAAAGAAAGGATCAAATGCTCTGAGTGAACTTACCACATCTCGGTAATTTCCAATCTTTTAAATCTTCTGTTACGCCTTTTTTGAAATTAGTAGCCTTTAATTGAATGCTCTGATTTTCGCATACATCTTTAGCCACATTACACCCTGCGTTATCCTCAATTAGTGTTTTGACATCGTAAATTAAATAGCAATAATACTTCTTCATTTTAATCCAATCATCATTTTTTATATATTCTTTGGCTTTTTTCACAACATATTCTTCAGTTTCCTCATTCCCTTTTGTAAATCCTTTACCTCTCATTTTCCAGTAACGAAATATCTTTTTCCCTCCATCATCACCTCTTTCAGCAGCCCAGGCATCCATGTCATCCTTACCAACAGGAATTCTTATTTTCTTAGTGCACACATCAGTGACAGAGCCTCCAGTGAAATCTACGATGACATTGTCTGTTCCATACTCATATGCAAGTGCATTAGGAGAATATTCTACACACGTCAACTTTGGTGTTTCGAAAGTGTCTTTATTAATTGCTACATCTAAACGTTCAGGTTTGTGCGCTTCGCTACCGAAATGAAATACACTTTCTTTCTTAAAGCAATGCTTATTATCAAAATGTTTTTTACACACTTCATCGATTTTATTGACATCACAGTTGGTGTCAATATCAATATCGTTAACTTGTTCCATCTTTCCCATCAGTACATCTCTCACAGCACCACCTAATAGGTATACGTTACACTTCTCTTCAATCATTTTGTTAATGAACTCTAAGGCTGAATGCTCCGTTCCAACCACTTTCTTTTCAATGAGTGTTACTATGTCTTTTGACACCTCAACAGAAGAATAGAATTTTGTCTGTTCTCGAAGTTTATGAAGATCAGAAAGTTCACTGTTTTTAATATTTCCAACAATTACTTCTTTTAGCTCCTTATCATTCACTTTGTCATCTTTACATGGAGCCTCAAACATTACAGTGGACACTCTTGTTATATTAGAATTGTCTAGAAGATAGACTTTAACTTTCATTTCTGTGGACTGCACTTCACCGAGTAGTGAGCATGTTGTTACCAGAGCCACAGTGATAGTGGTAAGAGCTTTCATTATTTCAAAGCTGCTCATTTTCTTAGAAACTTCTGAGTGAACTGATTTTCCCCCTCTCTTTTATAGGAATTTCCAACGAAATAGTGCCTTTGGAAACAGCATTCATTATAGGAAGCTATTGTACTGCCATGGTAAGGATATTTAAGTTAATTCAATAGTGTCATTGATATTATTATAATGGGTTTTTTCTTACTGTATTTATAATGTATCCAAACAAGTTTGTGATGTATAGTGAGTTCTTTAGAAACTGGTTTCAATTCTTTGCTTTTGTTTCTATGCATCAGAAATAGCTATTTAATTCGTCTTTCATGAGACGTATTCATTGTTTAAGTCTATATTCAGACTTAAAATAGCTATTTTGCGATGTGGTTTCCATTCTATAAATTGAATGGTTTTAATTAATTCACTTGAATCAAATCCAAACCTAACAACTTCTTATTGATAGAAAGCTTGAGGGGGCGGAAGGGAGTGGTATATAAGAGACTAAGATAGCATACATGTATATTATCCCTGACTACCAAGAATGGTAACGCAAAGCTACTAAAAATAATGTCGAGTTTCTAAATTATGTTTATACGGTAATGGGATTTAAATGCCATAGTAACCACTCTCCGCAACTGTTTGAATTGAAAAAAAAAAAAACAACAGACAAACAATACACATTATTTAAACGTTTTCTATGTGATATTCTTTAGCTAATTAGAAGCTGTAAATCACAATACTTTCACACAACTGGACATACCTACACAATACTAACCTACATGGTTAGTCTAGTGGACAATAAATTTTCAAGTAAATACTGAAGCTATGGCTTATAACTGTGACAAAGAGCACATTGAATAACCACCACCACTAACTTGAATAGAAATGGAACTCTGGTAGGTTTTCAAGTTTAACTGCGCCTGCAAAATAATTCAAAACGATAAAAAATTCAATTTCTAGGGTGACACGGGTAATGATCGATAAACCAGAAGATTCTGTTTAGTGAAGTTTGGGACAGGGTCGACCACCGAACTAACACAAAAATGCCAGGGGTCAGAGTACAAAAATGACATACTTACGTCCAAACATATATATATATAGTATATTACATGAGTCAGAGTGTGACATGGTGAAATATTTCACGAGCAGGCTAATTTATTTTCATGAGCCAAAGGGAGTGAAAATAAAGCATGAGAGTGAAATATCTTGCCATATCACTCTGACAAGTGTAATAAGTGGTTTATTCCACACTAGATATCTTCACTACTGTAGTTAGTACTAGAGAAGAGGTAACTCACAGCTGGTAAAGTTGGTTGTAGGGGCTACCCACACCCCCAGTGGATATTTTAGCAGCTGTTGAGTAGGCTACACCAGAGGAAGGTAAGCTGTAAAAACCAAGAAAATTGACAAGTTTGGCAGGTTGCTATAACTACAAGGGTAATGGGCTTGTGAAATAACAACTTGAAATATAGTGAGTTATTTCACGGGTCATGTACCTGAAGATATCTAGGGTGGAATAAAAACAAATATGCCCGATTTTCAAGTGATAGTGTCCCGCTCGCTTTACTCCGCTCACCAACAAATACATGAGCATAAACAAGTACTCTAGGAAGGGGGGAGGGGGAATTTGCAAGTACCACATACTTATGGTCATATGCCAATACTTTTAATTTAATTACTTCAGTTTTTCTAGTCTCATAACTAGTGGTGTGCTTGAGCATAAATGGCGAGCAAACCTGCCTAGTTATGTTGCATGAGACTACAATTCTGTTTATGATGAAATTTGCCTGAATAAGCTTTTTTATAGCATGATGACAAAAATGGATTCTTAGCAGTTAAACATTAATCACAGAAAATATATTATACAGAACTACTTTCTTACCTTAATATCCTGAGTAGTGATAAGTCTGGAGTATCAAATTTAAGCCATTCTGACTACTTCTACTACCAGTAACTCTTGATCAAGCTCTCAGATACAAAGAAAAAAGGCCAGAGGTTATTTTTGTAACTGTAGTTAACAAATATGGAATTACTACTTATCTCATCTTCACCCAAGTAGTGGTAGCTTCTTTAGAAGCCATACTGACTACCAGTGGCTCTTGACAACCAACAACTGGCACTTAGAAGCTCCAAAAACTGGACAAATTTTTTTTTAATTACACATATACAGAAAAGGGGATTCAATGCCATACTAACCACTCCCTGCAACTGTTTGAATTGAAAAAAAAAAAAAAAAAAAAAAACAACAACAAGTAACGTTTTCTTTCTGGTATTCATAATAGTAGCTGTAACGCACAATACTTTCACACAACTGGACATACTTACACAAGACTTTCCTTCGTGGTTAGTCTAGCGGACAGTGAATATTCAAGTAAATACTGTTGCGTAGGGCCTTATAACTATGACCAATAGCGCATTAACTTACCACCACCACTAACTCAAAAAGAAATGGTACTCGGGAAGTTTTTTAGTTCAAACTGCACCCGCAAAAGAACTCAAAGCGAAAATAATTCAATTTCTAGGATTATACGGGTAATGATCGCTAAACTGGAGGATTCTGTTTAGTGAAGTTTGGGACGGGGTCGAACTCCGAGCTAACACAAAAATATGTGAGGTGCTTGAGCACAAATGGCGAGCGGGCCTGCCTATTTAGGTTACATAAAACTATTTACCACTGGTTTCTGCCTCCCTTGTTTTGGAGAATGCTCTGTAAGATTCTGTCAAACATAAAAAATTCTTCCTTGACAAGGTATAATTAGCTAATGGGCATAATTGATTAATGTTTATCATGCTTTCATTTATTTACTTATATTATATCAATTTTTTTATTGAGTACGTTTAATCAATTTAAACCCCACCCAATATTGTAGGTGTGGCAAATGTGACCGCTTGATTGGCCACTTTAAAAATTTAAGCCATTCTGACTACCTCAATTACCAGTAACTAGTGAACAGGCTTGCAGCTCTACCAAAACAAACATAGCCAGAGTTATTTTTGTAATTTTAGCTAATAAATATGGAACTACTACTTACCTCAGCTTCTCCCAAGTAATGGTGGCTTCCCCACTCTGGCTACCAGTGGCACTTGACAGCCAACGAGTGGCAATAGCCCCAAAAACCGACGAGGTTTTCAAATTACGTTTGGTAAAGGGTTTCAAAGTAACCGTTCGAAGTAACTTTTGGGACTTGAAAAACAAGCGTTTCGAAGAAATTATCTCACAATTTGGAGCTAAAGTTGTAAGCAAGACTTGCTTAAAGCTGTATCAGAAGAAAGTGGGGTCAAGTCTCAAAAGTCGTGTTTTAGGAGAACAACGGCACCCTCGTGCGCGTTTAAAGGGCATATGTACCATCCATACATACATATATATACTAGTGGTGTGCTTGAGCACATATGGCGAGCGAGCCTGATAGTTAGGTGACATAAAATGTTTTAGCTTACTTCATGCAAACACTATAATAGCAGTTATGACATTTGATTTCAGCAAACAAATACAAAATCACTCACTTACCTGATTAATGGTAACTTTTGTAGTATCAAACATCAACCATTCTGATAATCTCAATTACCAGTAACTAAAAAATAAACCAGTGTTATTATTAGCCAACAAATATGGAATTACCACTTACCTCATTCTTGAGTAGTATTGATAACTTCTGTAGTATATACATATAACATATACCCGATTTTGCATTATCCACCCCTAATACTGTCTTGCTCGCTCTGCTCGCTCGCCAATAAATAAAAATCCCCAATTCTCAATTCGACACCACTGCATAGTGTATTACTCGCTCTGCTCGCTGGCTAATTATTATGTGCAGTATGTTATTATATACATACAAGAAGTGACATTGAAGATAGAATCAATACCATCACTAAACTTGTGTTGTTTTCTTTCTATACTTCTAATAACTTTTATCTCGTTAGCACAATAATTACAGCTGCAAAAAGAAAATTCAACTATTTTAAAATCACATTTTTTAAGTTTAGTCTTTGTGGTAAATACCCTTCTCCACATGCTCACTACAGGAACACCTTCAGGAACATATTAGATTATTAACTATAATTAGCCTACCTTGCCATTCACTATTCATGCATCTCACATTTCACTCTATTCACTCCCATTGCTACTTCCCATGTACTCTACCCTTGTGTGCTCTCATTACACACAATTCCTGGTTGGTTTTATATATTGGCCAACCCAACTTGTAAAGTTCTGTTTGGATTGTATAAGCATTATTGACACCTTGTGAGCTGAGATACCTACTCCTCTCTCTGCTTAGAATTAAAACTCTAGCTTGGTCGAGGGTTTGAAGGAACTCGGTTTGATCGCTGAGAATCCTGTTGCACATTCCGAACTCTGGTGGCGGCGCTATCTTATTTTGTCTCTACGTGTCTCACCACATCTGGTAGCAGCGGTTGGATCTACTAGTCTTCGATGGACAAGTGAGACGAATCCATTTCCTGTTACTGGAAAGAACTTTTTGTGTTTGCCTTGATTTTTTTTTAATATTTTTTTTTTTATAAATTCTTTCATATTTTTCCTTGTTTAGCTATCTATATCTGGTGTTTCAGCAGAAATTTTTTTTGTCAGCGGTTTGGTGCATAAATCATATTATTCTTGTTATTTATTAATTTTTGTGTATCGACATCTGAAGTTATTTTGGACCATACTAGGAGCAAGACCAAGAGATCACAGATCGATACTTCAAGAAAACAAGCACTTGACAGAGAGAGAACAGCAGAAGGCACTAAAGAGCCAACAGAAACAGTAGAAGGGGGGGGGGGGGGGGGGGGGAGTGAGTGAGTCTGGGTCTTCCTAAGTAACGTGTGTAGCTGCCACCAGAGTTCTACCACAAGTTTCCCTCTCAACTGAGCACTTCACAGATAACTATATTGTAGAGGTGTTAGTGTGGCTGAGATAGAACTGAACTAAAGAGAATGATACAGAATCATATATGTGTGTTGTGCAGGAAGTGAAGGAGCTAGGGCTCCACTAAACTATGTGAACTAGTAATAGTAATACAGTAATAAATGTTTAATTATCTAATTACACCAAAATAAAGGTTTGGTGTGTGATATCATAATAGAGAAATAAATGTTCCCTTATCTTGTACAGTAACAAGACAATTAATGTTCAGGTGGGAGAAGATGCATTTGTTAGGTGGTACATTCTCCCACAACATTCCCTGGCATAGGGGATTTGCATGATGACATCACGTAACATCCTGCCACGCCCACCGATGGTATCACTAGCTGTACACCGATGGTATCACTAGCTGCACACCATGGTATCACTGCACACCCTGCACAGAGCTTCCAAATTAGAGGAATAGCTTTATTATGAAATTTACTAACTGCTGATAGCAAAAGTTTAAGATTTTCAGCCCTGGCTATTGGAATTCCTGGGAGTGAAATTTGGTGATGGTTCTAACCACCCTACTTCTTCTTGGAACTCATCTTGAAAACTGAGACAGCTGGTTTTTCTCAGAATTCTATAGCCTGGTGGTGGCCTGCTTCTTAGAAGCTGATTGTGGTGAAGATACTAATTTCTCTGGAGGATTGGTGAGTCTTACAAGAGAAGTTAGAAAAAGAGATTGCTTTGTTCCTGAATGCTAAAATAACAGAAGAAAGAACAACATGGTGATCATTTCAAAACTTTCCTAAGGATAAACTGTTGAGAAAGAAATGATTAATTTCTAAAAAGAAAGGATTGTATTTTTACTGATCATCAGCTGTTTTGCTCCACAATGTGGAAGAACTCTTGAATATATTTGTGGAGGATATTGTAACAAAAATCATTGCTACAGTGGAAGGCAGTGGAGAATTGGCAAGCCTACAAATATTGCCTCTTATTACTGACCAAGTTTACTTTATTTAGATTGAGTATGTTTTTATGATTATCTTTCTCCCCTTAGTTCAATAAGTATTCATTTTCTTTGATTGTTTAGTTACAGTTATTCATAACCACAGTGTAAAACATGAAAGCAATAGTTATGCCAGTTCCATGTCCGTGCATTAATTACCTAAAAATAACCCACCTACTGTGGAGTTAAGTAATGCCATTAGCTAACTACCTGTTGAAGAGGTAAAAAAAATGGCGAAGGGACATAAATTCTAGTTAAAAACAAACAAACAGGACATTAGTACTGATACAGTCCCACACGCTTTGTGAGAAAATGTATTACTGTGGGTGATAATGATGATGATAATCATAATAAAATACTAATATGAAGTGAATCAAATTGGTGGACCAATAATTGAGTGCACTAAGAGAAAAACCAGTTGGCAAAATAGTGGTAAATATTTTTTCTTGTTTTTCGTTTATACCTTGATTCTCAAAGACAACTATCTGGATCTATTATATTCAATTTAGGAAGTATGTCAGACCTCTTTACTTTGTCACAAGTCACAGTATCGCGAGGCTGTTGTTTAGCTACATACCATTTTGCTCACCTTTCTTTTAAGTTGCCAATATTTGCTAGCAAATACATACCTTTTATCTATCTCAACTTCACAACATGAAGCTGACTAAGAGTAAGATGTTCAACTATAGCTACTTGCTTTTATAAATGGTATTTCTGCCAGAGTCTGAGTCTGTCAAACAGGTGGTCTCCTGACTAGTTTATGGAGATGATAACTTCACCACAATCAGGTTACTTCTAAGAAAATCCACAGCACAATAGGCAGGCCACCACCAGGCTATATTGAGTCAGCATGTGCTATTGGTGAAGCCCTGTTCTTTAACCAGCTGGTCCTTTGATTCCTAACTCCATATTCAATATTAGGATAACTTGGAAATTATTGTATGTTCACATAGACTCAAAGTCAGATCCCAGTCTGTTATTAGCTACTCTAGAAATGTAGAAAAGCAAGGCATGTATCCATTAAATAAGTGAGACAACTTTCACTATCAGTTGATTATGACCACTACATTTTTTTGTGTGTGGAACTCACCAAGATGGTATTCTGAAGTGGGAGCTCCATACACTATCATCTGCAGGCCTGGGGGAACTGGGGGGGCAGGCCAGGCCATGGCCTGGCCAATATTTTGCATCCCTTTCATACAGATCTGCACACCATGTCACTGGGCGTGGCCTCAATAAATACTACATGGCCTGGCCAAAATCCATTTGCTTCCCCCACCCCTGATCATCTGTATGTGACAGTTGATTTCTGAAGTTAAATTAAATAAAGAAGCTTGAAGACAGGTCTTTATCTTTACTATAATTGCTCTTGAAATTCTATGATGTGCCAGAGCATTCTATGTTCACTGATTTAAAAGATCTGATGCTCGCCATCATTCAGTGATAGGAGATGAAGTTACTGTTGTTGTTGCTGTCCTACTGTGTACAGTGCTTCCAGCTTAAAGAGTGGATTTTTTAGCTTTTTGGTTAAGGTTGCTAATTCTGCTATAATTTCTCAAGTATGTGTAATAGAAAGCTAAAAATTTGTATTATTATACATTAATGTCATATTAACATACAGACAAAACAATTTTGTGGGTTTGTGGTTATTTTTGTGGTTATAGGTGATGGAACTGGGAGCTTCAAGACAGTGAATTTGGAAGTGTTTAAGCTGAAAAAAGAGAAATTATTTGTCCTTATCTCTATAACTTGGTATACTGATACTTTAATACCTGAAGTTTTGAGCCTAATTTTGTGGGCACACGAAATTTGAATCTCGAAATATTTAAAATTTTAAGAAAAAAAGTGTTTATGCCAGGATTTTTGAATTTATTGAGTTATATCTCTAAAATTTTGACACATGATGTAAAATTGCCTTAAAATTATTATGTATAACTTTGGTAGCTATACCTTGAAAATTAAGTGAGTTGTGGCTGTTTTTCACAAAAAAAAATTTATGCACGGTAAGGGTCATCAAATGATGACGTTTACAGCGGATTGTGGGCCTATAGTACACGTAAACGCGACGTCACAAAACAGCGCATGCGTATTTGTGCAAGGGCGCCAGTTTATTGCTAATTGTTGCACGGGTATGGCTGATTTAGCTACGGTTGTATCTCAGGCCCTAGCAGGTATCAAGTTTTACGGCGTTACTGCCTAACGCGGCCAACGTTTTAGCTTCCATCTGGAGCTGCACAACCCGTAGGACTCCAACTGCATCGCCCTGATGTTGTCAGAATACCGAATGCTGGGAGCCTTGGGAGTATTAAACTCCTTCAGCTCTTGAAAAAGATGACCTCTTGGATAAGCTTGGCTCCAAGTTAGTAATATACCAGCCAACAATTCTGTGACTGATTTCGACTTCGTTTACTGCTGCTAGTAGAACGATGGGAATCCATACAGCCGATTGCAGTTAGGGAAAGTCCCGTCTTACCGCTCAGGGAAATAACCGTTCGACCTTAGCTCGTTAACTAGTTACGTTTAATGACGAACTACCGCAAAATCTTGACGTCAAAAAAAATGGCGTAAAATGTATTAGAGTGAATGAGAAAAGTTCTGTTCTCCGTTTTCCATTCTCTAAACAGGCAGTTTTACTATTGTAAACATTATTGGGATGATGAAGAAAAGGTATGTGTATGTTAAATGACTGTAGTGAGGGTCTATACAGTAGTTTCAAAAAATCCACTCTTTAAGTTGGAAGCACTGTATATCCTTTTTTTTTTATAATGAAAATCAACTCTTAAGTAGAAAGTTTGTTGTTTTGGCACAGTATGCCAGTGTGTGTAGTCTAGTGTAGCCAGACCCTTTACTCACTGATCATTACATGGAGTGAAAGGGACTGGAATCATGAAATATAATATGTGACCGTCTACAGGAAAACCAGGCACAACGCGGCACCCTTCGAAAAAAATTTTTTTGCACTTACAGAGTTGTCGGCGTCCAGATATTGAGCTCTCCAAGTTTTATCGTCGTAGCTTAAGTCGTTCCCACTATAATAGACCTAACCGTTCCCTTCCGTCGGCTTGAAACAATACATTTTTTAGAAATCGATCGATCTTTTCTCAATATTTACGCACGCCGCGTTGTGCCCGGTTTTCCTGTAGACGGTCACATATTGAGTTGTTCCTACCCATTACAGAATTTTGGTAATGATGAAAATCGTTAATGACGCTTAATGTAAGAGGACACAATTGGTGAAGTCTCGTTACATCCGGTTGCAATAACTCGATGTATTGTGTGATTCCAGACCCTTTCTGTCCACATTGCAATGGCTATGCCAGCTAATGCCAGTGGGATTTCACAGCAAAGTATCTTGCAGCAAGAGAAATAATAGTTAATTAACTATCTTAATATTGTTCATAGTCTGACACTTTTTTGGTACCATTAAATTCTCACTGATCAGAATTTATTACATCTCATATGACATACCGGTTATGCCTTGTCACAGTTTAAGTAATAAGTATTATACAGTAAATGTCATTGTATTTTTGTTGAACACTATTGCAATATGCTTACTCAAGAGGTGAGAAATTTTACTCTCTTTTTTTTTTTTTTACTAAAAACCACATTGCTCTAATGATTTCTTTAACTTAAAAGTTTTTTTTCTTGCAATGCAACTTTCCTGAATAGCTAAGTTGTGCACGTTCACATCATTATCTGTTATTGTAAGAAATTAGTGGTTTATACATTTAACTGATTTTCGCCATGCTCCCCCAGAAGGATTCCTTAAGACTTTTTTTCTGGTATAAAGGACATAATAAATAAACATAATCAGTTGCGAGGTTGCTTTTGGTGCAATTTGGTCAAGGTTGACTCAATATTTTTGACTAAATGATTGTACTATTGATTTCCTTCCCTATTAGATATTACTCTATTGAGTCTCTCAACTCGATTGTTATGGCATGATAATGTTATTCTGGCTTCTAAAGCACTTCCAAGATGTATTAACAAACATCAAAGATGATTCCTAAACATGTAACTTCACTGCTGTTAAGGCACTATTTTCTCACCCAAATGAGAGATTGCTTCTAGAATTACCTACCCTCTTCTATACAACAAAATTTAAAAAATATATATTATTTTATGACAATTTTTAAGTTGACAAATGTTCACTAGCACAATATCTATAAAAAACAACAACAAAAGAAATAAAATACCACAATAAGTAGTTGACATTTTATTAATCAAGGCATTTGACTACTGTAACTCCCTTCCAAACCAAATAAATTCCACAATTTGGAAAATTACATATATATATGTATTACTTATAATACTCTAGACATCGTGACCACTGTGGATGACTTATGATATCACACTGTAACACCTTGAATTGCCACATTATCCTTAAATAAGCTATAGTCTCTCCAAGTTGAGTTGGCACGACTTCAAGAGCAGTAAATGAGGAATGCAACTGATACAAAATCAGAAGCAATTTGGTCATATGAATCTAAGGCAGTTACATGCGAGAACATCAATTGCACCTGAAAAAAGGGGCGTTTATGAAGTTACTTTTGTAAGTAAGAAGTGTAGTGATGTCGGTAGAGTTCTTTGGGCACTATTCATTTTATCTCATTGATTTTCCACTATATTTATGTTTCTTACACCTAGGTAGTGTGTGACAGCTGGAGAACAAAACTGGTGAGATGTCGTTCTAAAGAAACAAGAGTAAAAGAAGTCAATTCAACCTACCTTTCTCTGCAAAACCTATCCAACTTGGGTCAAAGCAGCTTCTAAAACAACTTGACTCACACAAAAATTATTACAGGTGAAGATCCAAAAACAATTCCCGCCCCTCCCCCCCCCCAACTTTTCTCAACTAAATTTATTTAAGTAATTATAATGTACTAAATTACCAGAACAGGCAATTTAGTCAGCAGGTAACTTGTTCTTTTTAACAACCAATATTGTTAATTAAAACTTGACCTTTTTTTTTTTCATTTAAATCATTTACTCTATAATCAATCCTTAGTATTTCTTAATTTTTGATAAGTTCTAACCTAATTTGAGCCCCCTCACCCCCCCCCCCCCCCCCCCCCCCCCCCCCCCCCCTCCCCCCCCCCCCCCCCCCCCCCCTCTGTCGGTTACACTGTATCCTCCCTGTATTGTATATATATGTACGTATAATATATATTATTTATTATTTTGCCACTAGTCCAATTTTAAGTAAAACAACATGAAGTAATACTGGTAAGTATAACAACAAATATCTACCATAACTTGAGGTTTTATTCCATCTATTTGAAAAATAGTTAGCATATGCTATACACAGACACCAACCATTTTCTTATACCTTTTTCTTTAAACAAGTCATTCTAAAGTTTGGAAGAATCTTATGAATTAGACAAGATATGCAGAGTTAGCAATTATCGATAGATCATGGTGCAAAATTAAAAATAATTCATGACTGCAGTTACAATTGAAGGTCAACCATTGAAATTAGTTTGTAGTCTGCATTGCTACTGTCGGAATCAGCACCATATCTATGACAAACGAGATTGCCTAGCTAGTTGCTAGCTCAAGACAATAACATGCATCCATTTACATTAAATATAATAATTGTCCTCAGAGCACATAATTTCAATTTTAGATACCAAGTGGAATAGAATGAAATAGCAATGTTAAATGTCATTAGCTTATGTAAACTTCACAATCCTGCCAATAAAACCAGGTTCTGTGTTGTTGTTGTTTTTTTCACAAACCAATAAAGTGTGCTAAAATAATTCTGTACACAAAGAACTAACCTGAAGAACTTGATATAGTATAATCCCTGCAACAGTAGAGGTAGATCCCACAAATGCCCCAGCAGGAAGTGTCTTTGCTTGTGGTGGTACTATAAATAAACATTTATCAATTTGAACCAGATGTAGATACGAAGAATCGTGTGATTACATCAAGTTGCTTTTTATAATACATGGTACCACAGTAATTCCACATTTTAGTATAAATGTTATTATATATGTTATATTGTACCATGGTACGCTCAAACTGTCCAATCAGATTGCTCAATTCGCGGTGAATATATTTCATACCCACCTCCCAGGAGGTAAATAAGTAAACCATCCAATCATAATTAGTTTTTGTGTGTTTCATAGCCTAGAGCCATAGTGCAAGTCGGTTGCACCCCTTCGTTTGGTCAGTATGGGATTTATACTATTCTCATGCCTTTGCCCTCAGTTATGTACAACCTATACATAACCCCTTTTCCCCTCTCTCCCAACAAAGGCAAAAACTCTGCATACGTTACATAGTAGAAAATTAAGTTTGTTACAAGGTCAACAAAAAATAATGATAAAAACCAACAAATCGAATTATTCATAGACCCAAGCTCTTACAAAATTGATAAATTTTTATGCAATTTTCCTAAATTTAAAATCATTTATTATTGGTTAAATAGTATAAATACTTATTTACTGGCCCCAATATTTATTTTCGTACAGAAAACTTTCAGCACTGAAGATTTGGTTTTCATGTGGCCATGTTTGTTTGTAACTTTGCATGCGTAAGATCCTGCATCCTTCATATCAAGAGCTGGAATAACCAATTCATCGCCAATCTCGTTTAATCTTGCTTTACTCTGAATACTCCCTCCAGCGAAACTCCACGTCATGTCAAACTCATTTGCGCCAGTCACCTCACACTTTAATTTAGCCTCAGAGCCAATGACTTTATTGATTCGTGGAGTTTTCATGTGAACATCAAACATTTTGCTCTTCATGAAAGTAAGTTTCGGAGGCGGATTTGCTGAAAGGTAAAGATGGTGTATAAAAAATAATTGAATCAGTAAAAATAACAACTGACTTAAATGTATTATTGCCTGAGTATGTAAGCCCAGTGAATTCTAGAGTTAGCACTAGACCTGCAATGTAGTATTGTTAGTCAGGTATAATGCTGCTGGTTCCAGGCTAGGTCAGCATGAGATTTTCAAAAATACCTCAATGATGCTAATAACATCATTTCATGGATTAGCTGTACAGTTTAGTCAATACCAATTTTACTACAAGATTGGTATTGAGCAGAAAATGATCCAGATTATTGGAAACCTGCATGTACAATTGTAAATATGTGACCGTCTACAGGAAAACCGGGCACAACGCGGCGTGCGTAAATATCGAGAAAAGATCGATCGATTTCTTAAAAATGTATTGTTTCAAGCCGACGGAAGGGAACGGTTAGGTCTATTATAGTGGGAATGACTTAAGCTACGACGATAAAACTTGGAGAGCTCAATATCTGGATGCCGACAACTCTGTAAGTGCAAAAAAAATTTTTTCGAAGGGTGCCGCGTTGTGCCCGGTTCTCCTGTAGATGGTCACATATTACTAGTGGTGTGTTTGAGCACAAATGGCGAGCGAGCCTAATACTACACCATTGCTAAACGTATGGTTTTAACTTCTAACATTAAAGCTACTAAAAAAAGTCGAGTTTTTAAAATACGTATTATACGTAACCACTCCCTGCAACTGTTTGAATTGAAACAAAAAACAAGTCACGTTTAAACTTTTTCTTTGGGATATTCTTAGTAATTGTTGTAACGCACAATCCTTTCACATAACTGAACATAGTTACGCAAGACTTACCTCCGTGGTAAGTCTAGTGAACAATGAATTTTCAAGTAAATACTGCTGCGTAGGGCTTATAACTATGACAAATAGCATATTAACTTACCACCGCCACTAACTCGAATAGAAATGGAACTCCAGTAAGTTTTTTAGTTTAAACTGCATCCGCAATAAAATTCAAAGCGGTAAACAATTCAATTTCTAGGATGATACGGGTAATGATCGTTAAACCGGAGGATACTGTTTAGTGACGTTTGGGACGGGGTAGAACGCTGAGCTAACTCGAAAATACGAGAGGGTCAAAGTACAAAATGACATACATACATCCAAACATATATATAAACAAACAAGCATCCCCGATTTTCAATTGTATTAGTCTCGCTCGCTTCACTCGCTAATAGAGCAAATGATTTTTAAATAAATTAATTAAAATCGTGACATACCCATAACTTCAAGTACAGTTGCAGCTTCTTTAGTTTGTCCCAATATATCAGTCATTCTGCATAAATAAGTACCAGCATCATCAAGAGTGATGAATGGAATGTCCAGTGTTTTTTTTAACTCGTCCGTTTTAGCCTTAGCTTGAATTTCTCCACCTTTGAACTTCCATTCAATTTTGTAATCATTCTTTGGAGTTACCTTACATCTTATAGATGCCCTAGTTCCTGCTTTCTGTTTTTTCAAATGAGGGTGAAGACTTGCCGATACGTGTTCATTGTCAATAAGGGGTAATGAAAAGGCTAGAAAATAAAAATACTGGATTAAAGTTATAATTTAGGTAATAAATCTATCTATACCTTGAATTTCTGAGATAAATATGCAGAAAAGGCCCAGGAATACCAAGAAGATAATACTACCACGGGTCATTGGGACGGGATTAAATTGATCTCTGAAACACAAAAATAATGTCGCGTCGTCCCAGTGACACTACGCAATTTCCAGCTGATAACTTCAATTCAAACTCGCTCGTGCCACTACACTTTAACGACCACTACCCGATAGAATAACCACCCGCCGTTTGCCGACCCCTCCGCGTTGAAATGTCAGCACAATATCTGTTCTTATTTTCTCCTAGAATTTAGGTACACGCTTACTAGGTTACAAGTATTAATATAGTTGAGCTGAGAGATAAGCAAGTATTGGAAGAATTAATGACATGTATAACAATAGCACAGCTTTGACTTGAAATATAAACTAGAAATTGGCATTTTAAGTAGCTATATTTTTTTCTCCAACAGATAGCTACATTCAAGACTGATAAAGTCAGTCAGTTTGTTGTTCCAACTTAATATAGCTATTATAACTGCAAATACATGTATTTGATAATCTTTTTTGCTTTTACTCATTTATATGACGGTCTTGTAGCTAGCTAATCAAGATATTTAGAAGCTAGCACACTAATTTGAACAAAAAAAAAAGGATATTGCTAGCATTGGAATCAAAAGGGCACTGTGGACTGAATTGATCCTATTGGTAAATTGGTAACATTTGGTCAGGAGGGAAAGAGGTTTTTACTTGGCTCCTTTGAAATTACTTCAACTTCAACTTTCACTGGAAGAAACACCTCCTTGTGGTTATTATTATTATTATTATTATTATTATTATTATTATTATTAGCTACTATACATAAAGACAATACAAAGTAAATCCCATTAGCTATTGTTGTAGTGAGCATTCCGTATTTATTCCTTTGTTGCTTCAGAAACTCTTTTTCTTGTAGCCATAACTTTTGCCCTCCAATGCATTAGGTCCACATAGCCACCACGCAAAGCTCGCTGTCCATCGTGAGCCCTCCTGCCATGCAGCACACGGTGGTTGTGAGTAAACAAGACTGTGCCCAACTCCAGCTTGAATGTACAGCTTAACTGATCGTCATTCAAAGCAACACGGAACATGTGCAAAGCTTCATAGAAGTCATTCATAGTGGCTTTGGGATCAAACTCCTTCAACTTATAGTGGGAATAGCTGTTGGGCATCATTTTGCGAATATTAGAGTATGACACAAACCTGAGCCTGTCTGTGTACGGCTCTAAGTCAAATATGTAGTAAGTACCATAGTGCATTCTGTCCCGGTCTTCATATTGGTATGAAATGGGAACGTGGGCTAGAATTTGGAAATAATACTCGCTCTGTTGCCGGATTACTTCTGCTACTTTCAATCCATCCATGACAGTGTTAAGAGGCAGTTCTATTCTAGTGAACGATAGTACTTGGAAAAGCTGCAAGGCTGCTGAGTTATAGTAGAATTAATAAACTTGCACCCCCTTCAAGGTTTTACAGCACTGCAAAAATGTTGAAACAGAAGAAAAACAGTAAACACACGTATTACAAACACATCTGATTATAAATACAGCTGATTATAAACACAGCTGGGTATGACCATCCACATTATTAGATAAGCTTGTATGTGCATATGCATAGATAACCCACCTTCTTATCCTAAATGATGAATTGCCAAAGCTTATGAGTAGCAATACTTACCCACTCCTATTATTTTTTTTAATGACTGAGAAGTATTGGAGGCAATATCAAGCTATCACAGCTTAGTGGAGCTTGAGTGCTGAAATTTGAAGTCTAGCTAGCTAACTAGAAAATGCTCGTGTAGCATTGGTTGGGCGAGCGAGCGAAGTTCTGGAATGCGCGCGCGCGTTTAAACGACGACGTGTCGCATTCAGGATTTCCATAGACTACATCTTAGAGTTGCTCGCTCGCTTCGCTCGCTCGCCAATTAAAAACATTTTTGAATTGTTTGAAAATATCACAAGATTTAAGTTTATTGAACTCATTGTTGTTTTAAGATAGCAATATGCTAGTGTGATTCTTAGTATTATGAAATAACTGATATTATGTAATACATAAGTGAAGAGTATAAGTAATGATGTGGAGAATAGAGAAGGTGCAGATAGACTGGCAGGATTGCCAGAGGGGATGTGCTCACCAGACATAGTAAAAATAGTATTAGGAATTTAATTTTGAGTCAAAATAAAAGTTCCATACTGGATCCAATCAAACGTTGTTTTGGTTGACTAAGACTAAAACTAAAATTAATTTTAGTTACACCTAAAACATTATACAGTAAACTAACCATAGGATGTTAGTAACTAAAACTAAAATTGAAAGCCATAAAGCTGATGAATAAAAACTATAAAAAATTATTATTTAATCAAAATTAAAAATATATTATAGCTAACTAGTGATATTGCTGAAAGAAGACTAAGGTGACAGTGTAGCTATATAGTCCCAGGAAGCAAAACCCTAAATTTGATGACTTGTAATTAAGTTTTAAAAAGATTGAATTCTAAAAAACCAGAACTAATAGAACTAAAATTAGAATTGAAATTAGTACATTGGAAAAATCAAACCCTTTGCTAGTGAAAAACTAACACTAAAATTCATCTGAAATATTTTTGTCAAAAAACAACAACAACTATAACTAAACTAAAATGTAAATGTTCAACCAAAGCAACATTAATTCATTCTAATAGTTGTAGTCATTACTAGTAGCCATAAATTTGACTGGATGCTCTAAAGTATTTATTATTTTTTGCGCACGCGCACTAGAACATTTCACGTTAAAAAATGGAGTTGAGATTGCAGAGTCAGCATCATTTATTGTACTTCCGGTTTGCGGCACGCTATTTACATTCATTTGCCAAATTAATGGGCTTGCTTGATGCTTAGCAGATCCACCGGGGAAAGAACTGTTTAATTTTGATTGGTTGATCTCTTTACGCTTAGCTTGCTGCTAGATTCCAAATGGGCAAAGAAACTCAGCTTCTGGAAGCGGCTGCGGCTGGCAACAACTCCAAAGTCGAGGTGAGAGGTGCTGCGGAGGTATAAATAGGGAGTGTGATGTGTCACTTCGTGCGAAGGTTGCACGTTATTGTGGTGATAGAGTATCTACAGTTGACCACATTAGCTTAAAAAAAAGAAAAAAGAAGACAAGCTATGTCCAATTGTACACACTTTGGCTACCATACTTTCAGAAAGCTGTGTATGGATATTGTACCATCAGTTGCTTTAAAAGGGCAGTTGCTGTAGTCATTATTGTAAGCAAATGATCAAGCAAAGCTATTTCACTAGCCATCTCTGGGAATAGGTAAAGGGTTTTGCTTGCACAGCTGGTTCTACTACTTCTGACTTGGCCGCATAAGTTTATTTTAATGGAGCTCTTTTTATGAATCTGTAGCCAGTGGTCGTGGTGTAGACAAGCTCATAAAGAGCTTGCTTTGTCGGCTTTTTACAATGTAGTATATTGCCTCAGGTTGCTGTAATTCCTGGTATTTAGTATCCATGTGTAACGTAATCCTTATAGATACCAATCTCTATTTTGTATGTATTCACACTAATCCGCTACAATCATTCACCATAGATAAACACTGTTGAAAGATACAATGTAGGCGTGTTTTCACCACTCAGCTACAAAGCCAGTGTCTGCAAAATTTTGTGCTGCTCATTTAACCAGTAGAGCTTCCTCTAATGACCACATTCACATACTTCACTTTCAGCCTCTTCTTGTGTTAATTCGCTTGCCTGCATTGGATCACACTGACTACTACTTGGTATGAACCTTTCTTCCCTCTACTTGAGTAATTACACTCAAACTCCCTTATCCCCCCTTATCCCCGGCTCCCCAGTTTGGGGCACTCCCTTCCCCCAATACTGCATTATAGCTGTGGTAAGGATGGGCTGGCTCAAGTATACAGTGTGTATGTATGTACTGAGAGTTGTGAATCAACTTACAGCTAGCTGCTGGTTTGAGTAAAGGGTAGGTAAATTTACAGCAGCTGAATTATCTTTCCTGCTGGGCTCCCCCCACCCTGTTCACCCCAATCAAAAATGTCTACGTCTACTAAGCAAAGCAATAGCAAATCATTTCCATCTAAACTGGGGAAAAGATGTGTGCTGTCCTTAGGTACAAGTAGCTATTCCCCAAAGTATGTATAATTGTAATTATAAATAAAGTTATTACAATTAAAATACAGGTGCAAATATAATTGTTCTCAGATATTTCTGAGTTACAGCTACGGGCAGTACCTGGTTCCTAGCTGCCTGTATTGGGGAGTTTTGAGTGTATTACCATATGAGATGTATGTGCTGACAGTATGTTTGTGTGTGTGTGGATGTGTTGGACCATGTTTACTGTAGGATCTATTGAAATGTACATCCTGTGTACAGAAAATATTGTTAAAGGTATCTTTTAGACACAGGCTTACTTGAAGAAGGCCTGGACTGTCAAACAAGGGCTTCTTTTAATTGAGGAAGTTGTAATTCATTTGGTATGTTTTGTTATTTTGTGGCTAAAAAGGTCATTTTCACTTGAAGGGTATGGCAGGCATGAGTGACCAGGTGAAAAAAATGTCTGAAAGATAAGGTATTGGCTGAAGTGCTGTATTCGATGAATCATATCAGCTGATACGAATTGTCCACAACTATTATAGAAGGATTAGTTGAACCATGTATTGAGAGAAAGAAATTGAAAGCCTTTTTTTTTTTATCTCTTCCACCCACACATCTCTCCACGCCATCCATCCTCCCTCCTCTTCTTCCTTCCTCGGCCAGTTCATGCGCGTTGTTTTCTGTATAAATTGAATTTGCTCCGTGTGCTATACATACATTGTGATTAAGCCAGCATACATGTGTCAGCAGGTAGTGGTTATCGTTTCTGTTTACTTTGTAGTGTATACTATACTGGCTTCACGTGTTTATGTCCATTACTGCCCAACTAATGGCAAACTAAAAGCAACATGTTAGTTATCCTTTTTTTTTTTTTAGTGAAGTCTGTGAGTATAGGTTGCTTAATTAGAGTGATAGAATTGGGATGTGCACTTCACTCTGGAGAAGAAAAGGGACCCTTTAAAATAACATCCTATTTTAATTAACAGGACTTTGAATGTACTTTTATATATTTATTTATTTTATTTATTTTATTTGAAGTCAAGAATCATCGTACTATGTAGGAGGAGTAGGTTGGGGGGGGGGGGGGGGGGGGGGGGGTGGGGGGGAGGGTAGGTGGACATGGCAGGGAGGGAGGAGAGTAAACCCCCCATGGCATGAAATTTTGATAGGTTAATAGTTTTATGAATGAGTTCAGTCCAAATAGAAGTCAATCAATATAATACAAGTTTTTTGTTTTTTTTAGTTTTTATTATTATTATTATTATTATTATTATTATTATTATTATTTTATTATTATTAATGATAGTAATGCATTAAATAATTTCTTTTCTTCGTTTTTTTTTTCCTCTTATTATTATTATTTGTGTGTGCGTGGGTGGAGGGTGGGTTATAGGCAATTCAGATATCCAAACTTATAGAGTGTATTTTAAGTGTATTACTTCATTGATAATCTGAACAGTTCAGTATATTTTACCTCAAGAAAGACAACTTTTTTTATTTTTCTTCCACCTTCTTAGCAACTGCTCCAAGGGAAATCCAAACTGAAACGCATTCTGTCCTCTGAGAAAAACCTAGACGACCTGTCCAAGTTGGAGGAGGATACTGGACTCAAGATCACAGCTAAGAGAAAGGTGACACACTTGGAGATTGACACGAGAGATGACAGCGGTGCGTCTTCTCTCATGCTGGCTGCCCTCAATGGACACAGAGATGTTGTGCATACTCTACTCTCATACTCGGCCAACGTGCTAGCAGCAGACGACCAAGGGTGAGTGAGAATGTTGAGGTTGTGTTTTGTGAAACAGTAACAATTAAAAGAAGTGACTGTAATGGCTAAGGAAGACATACTCTTATTCAATTATGTTTGATCATTTGCGAGTAACTATTGATAATAATTACAACATTTGTAGAATAGTGAGTCTATATCGAAACGATACGTAATACAGTAATCAATAAACGAAGTTTTGGACAGTGTAGAGAAATTTTATTTTTTAATCAAAATTTTGTTTTCTGTACTTCCTCATTAGGTCCCAGCCTTAGTGGCTTGCATATCTGCATATTGTAGACATAATGAGTACAGATAGTGAAATACATTGTATCTGATTTGTGTAGTTACTAATACTGAAAAGGTTTGGGACTGACCCTGGTCATTATCTCAATTACTCTTGAAACACTACTGACAATATCTATAACTCTGTCTTCTTATTCTTCTAGTAACACTTATGAAGTTCTACACTATCCATAGGCTATACACACACTCACACACACACACACACACACACACACACAAACAAACTCACAAGCACACTCACACTAATGAAAAAGTTCCATTACATATCTCTGGAGTGCCAGCAATGTATATTCTGTTCACGCAGGTGTGAGGTTGCTATAGCAATATCCAATTATAGTTTGGCTGGATCATAGCATTGTAATGTCAGAAGCAGCTACTGCTATTCATCAAACACTCCAATATTCTTGTAGCTAAGTGCCGGTGGGTTCCTGTTAGTATGCTCATGTATGTATGCATGCACATCGAGTGTTCACACAGTCACACACACACACACACACATGCACGCACACATATGCGCACGCACACACATCACCAGTTTAGAATAAACATGGAAGACATTTCACTCTTTCTCCCTCACACTCACACGTGTATGCAGTGGCTATGTATTTATTAGATCCTTGGAGATATAGATTATATAGAATGTTACAAAATTTGAACAATCACAGCACAGCAATGAGATATGCAGAATATTGAGTGGCTAATAGACCCTTGAGCTAAATTATAAGCTGTATAGAAGAACTGAGGAACGAATGGACAATGGAGCAAGTGAATGAACAACAAAATGAACGTGTGTGTGTGTGTGTGTGTGTGTGTGTGTGTGTGTGGAAATACTGAAGTATGTATGAGCTGTAGATGCTGAAATGTCCAGAGAAGTACATATAGAAATGGGCAATAAGCATGAAGTCCAATGTGGTAATGTGTTTTAACTACTAGTGCTGCATCATGAATGATAGTTACATATTCTGCTTGAATCCAAACCTTCAATTAACATGTATTGTGTACTGGATACATGTATGTCAGTTGATACTGAGGGTGAAGGAAGTGCATATACCCAGTTTCTCACCAATTTTCTCTTTGTGTCTCACTCACCAATAATTCATACTCAAATTGTGTTCTTGGAGATAGTGGCAGGTTAACTTGCCAGGCTCGTAAGCAAGCACTAAAAGTAATGTATGTATATATATACATATTTTATATGTGCATACTTGTGTGTATGTGTATGTGTATGTGTATGTAAATATGAGTACTATGTGTGTGTTTGTGTGTATATATATATATATTCGTATGTGTATATGGCCATTTTCTTTGAAATGACTAAAAGCATTTAATGGTGTCTAAAGGTATGTTGAAGTGAGTAATTACCATGTGTGTTTGTTTGCTTGTTTGTTGTTGTTGTTGTTGTATAGCAACACTACTCTGCATTTTGCTGCGTGGCACAACAGGTCAGACATCGTGGAGCTACTGCTGGCTAATGAAGCTGTGGTAAGTGATCCAAGGACAAGCTACACAACCATCTCACATGACAACAGTCACACTCCTCCACCCCCACGTCATGTGACAATCGATGTGATGGTGGGGTGGTATAGTATAGCTAGTCAGACGGCTCGTTAAGTTAATATTTGTCAAATGGCATACCTAACTGAAGGTTAAAGAGTTTGGTCATGCTCCATTATCTTCCTCATCATCTTCCTCGGCAAGCTATACATACCACAGCCCACACACACACACACATACACACAGATAGACAGACGCGCGTGATACGTGAGTGAGTTCTAACCCTGGCTCCGTCCCTGGAAACCAATGATATCACTCGCACACACGCACACTCTAATACATCCACATGCCAACTGACAGGCTCAGCAATGAGCCTAAGGAACTTCACACGCTCACACACTTACAGACAATTGTAATTGTGTAAGCACAAGCCCAACAACTGCTCAGAAGAAGCAGCAGATGAGAAAACATAAAAGTATTCACATACAACTACCAAACTCGTCGAGAGAGAAGCTCTGGTTTATTTAAGGTATCCTAATTAGGTCATCAAACCGTAGAGTACACCTTGCAGTGCGTAGTAGTCCACCGTATGTCGAGTAATGCCCACTGGGCAAATATTGCTGCAGAGTTGATGTGTGTTGTTTGCACGATAGAAATACGGTAACTTGGGCCATCGGCATTCAGGGGAGGAAACAGGCAATCTACAAATCTGTGCTATTACTTGACATTCTAAATTTCTCTTACCTAATATTAGAACCGTCATGTGATGATTGCCAAATATTATTGTTTGATGACCTTGTATTTGTGAGCCACTTTTTTATGTCTATATGTAGGTCGACGCCCCTAACAGGGTGGGCAGCACCCCCCTTCACTACGCGTGTCAGTACTGCCCCCAGGGCAAGACCCTCACCATAGTGAAGTTGCTGCAGTATAGCGAAGCCAGCATCCTGCTGCAGAACAAGACCGGGGACACGCCCTTCAGCCTGGCAGTCCGCTTCAACAAGAAAGGTATGTATGTCACACGTACAAGTTGGAGGCTTAACTCGAGTCAGGCTGTGCTGTTGGCCAGTGAATGAAGAGAGTGAGACACTCCCTGGGTACACAGACAAAACTAACTAGGGAATATTTGTATGCTGATCAAACTATGTGGGTGAAAGTTACACTTTCAATTTTTTTCTCTTCAGTGATTATTGTGACGTGTCACGTGTGTTCATAGATTCCTTGAGATTGATACCAGATGTACACAATATGGAGATAGTAGTGATCTTCCTATTTAGCTTGTGGCTTATCATACTCTTAAAGAATTCCATTGTGCATTTGAAATGGTTTAATGCCGCTTTAAGCTACAATGACTGATGTATTGTGTGTGTGTACCATTTTATAAGTTATTTTAATTCTGTGCGCTGGTCAGGCTCACATGATGTCATGTGACTGTCAACATATACACATGACATCATGTACGTATCCAGTTATAGTTTCTGGTACTTTCTGTACACATGTGCTAGGCTATTACATTATTTGACAAGTTTTGTTGTGTAATTTAATACTATAAACCTTAATTTTAAAAACAATGTTAAGAGCATTATGAAAGTAAAGTATGGGGAATCGAACCCATGACCCCTGGCTTTAGCCACTGGTACTCTAGCCTCAGGGCTATGCCAACCCACAACTTGCAAGCCTCACACATTCCCCTTCATACGCTGGAGTAGTGCTCTGCTTGCTGCAGTCTCATACTCAACACTGCCAATGTTTGAACACCTTTTAGGTGTCGACTGGAACTTCTCTCCACTTTCTGAGAGGACATGAGATTATTGTAGCGTATCACTACCAAATTCTGACCCTTCATGAAGAAAAAAATAAATAAATAAAACTTTATGACTCTATATAATTTATTCATACAGTTTAACACTGTATGAAGCTTGGAAGTTGAGGATTTATCGGCACAGAGGCTAGAGCAATGGTGGACTAAAAAACCAGGAGTCCTGGTGACAATTGCTTTTCTTTTCTTTTTTTTTTTTTTTTTTTTTTTTTTTCCTTAGAATGATAAAAGTCATTGAATATTATTGACTGATAAATGACATTAAAGTAGTCTGTTTGCCATCATACTGCAATTTTTACAAATTCATATCTAGCATCAAGTTAGGGGAAGGATTAATTACCATGCAATTGTTCTTGCCGTTCATCTATGGGCGTGGTCAAACGATGGACGTAGTCATTGGTCTATTCTGTTTGATTAGTTCTGAGTTCCTTGACGTGTCGGACTTGCTGATCTATAGAATGCGTTACATTCGTACACACATACATACAATGCACGTATGCATGTACACAGCACACACACACATAAGCACATTCCCGTGCTCTTACAATATCCTCTCCATGTTTGTAATTTACAGCCACATCCTTCAATTTATGACCATCTCCCTCTTGTTATCTGTTGATACGGCAACGTTTGTTATTCATTGGGGCGTAATGAATCTATAAGCACGATATGTGTGTTTAAATCTATAAGCACGATGGTGTGTGTTTAAATCTATAAGCACGATAGTGTGTGTTTAAATCTATAAGCACGATGGTGTGTGTTTAAATCTATAAGCACGATAGTGTGTGTTTAAATCTATAAGCACGATGGTGTGTGTTTAAATCTATAAGCACGATAGTGTGTGTTTAAATCTATAAGCACGATGGTGTGTGTTTAAATCTATAAGCACGATAGTGTGTGTTTAAATCTATAAGCACGATGGTGTGTGTTTAAATCTATAAGCACGATAGTGTGTGTTTAAATCTATAAGCACGATAGTGTGTGTTTAAATCTATAAGCACGATAGTGTGTGTTTAAATAGGAGCTTTCGGTTAAAATGACTTTACTCTCTATAAACAATATTTCATAAAGTTCTCTCCGAGATATATTTTGCTTTACTTTAGAAAGAAAAAAAAAGCACACCCTAACTGGAGGGTATGGTTGTTTTATTGTTATTTTGCTGAGGTATGGACTGAGCAGCTTTCTGCTTCTTATACTGCATATCTACACAAGAAGTAGATATGCAAGTATAAGAAGCAGAAAGCTGCTCAGTCCATACCTCAGCAAAATAACTTCTTAAAAGTTCTTATCCTTACATTTATCGCAAATGGTATGTATGTTTGAGCACAAATTAATGAAGCATTTGTAATTTTATGTCTGTGGCTGCATGTTCTTGACAGCAACTCATAGCAAGGCCTTTTTAGCGTCATTATAATACTAGCCGCGTAATTTTTTTTGTGCGCTCGAAAATATCAGCCAAATTCCTCTAACTATTTTGGCACTAGAGGTGGAATAGTTTGAACTGCATGATCAAGTAATATTATTTGGTAGCGTGAGCAGTTATGAAAACCAGTAACATATCCATAGCTATATGTTATACATTTACATTATAATATATAATTTTAATGAACTTTTCTCAGTTGAAGGATAAAGCAAAGGCAAAATATGAAAAACTCTTTTTGCCGGCAATTCGACCCCAGGACCCTTTGGTAAACCACCAGTGCTCTAGCTTGAGCTACAACTACCCACCCATCACTCTGAGCACTTGGGTAGAATGAGATACATAGATATGGACCATAACAGATATTTGACATAGATATGGACCATAACAGATATTTGACATAGATATGGACCATAACAGATATTTGACAGTACAATGTAAAGATGAGAATGTACTTAAGTTGAAGGAATGACCATAGTAGCCACATTATTGCGATTGCATTCCAAATCTCACCACATTGTGGCGAGAATGCCACTGGTCTGTAGCCAGAGATCCTGGGTTCTGTTGCCCTGGTAATGGCTGGTATTATGTCACCTTTCAACTCATTTGAATAGGAAAAGTTTATTCTAGTTTTTATGAAGGTCAAAACCTTTTTACATATACCCTAGCAAAACACCTTGCATGGTCTTTCACGATCATTAGTTATCTTGCAAGTGTATCACAAGATATCTTGTCAAGATGCAACCATGGATAGATCTTGCCAAGTTTCATGCGAGAGGGTGAAAGATCTTACCATGGTGGGTACTGTAAGAATTGATAAGATTTTCTCTTGTCAAGCTTCTTGCAAGATTTTGAAGGATCATGCAAGGTCCTTATTGCAAGAATTGATAAGATTTGAAACATTTTTATCTTGTCATGTTTCTTGCAAGATTTTCTAAAGATCATGCAAAGGTGATTTTTGCAAGAATTTGTAGGATTAGACATATATACTATAGTTTCTATTTTTGGCTATGATGATGTTGCTGTTGTTTGTCGTTGTTGTTGTTGTTTTGTTTTGTTTTGTTGTTGTTTTCAGAGGCAGTTGCCTTGCTGGTTGATGCTCAGCCGAAGCTATTGACTGAAACTAAGTCTGTTATAGAGGCTGCAAAAACTGGTAAGTATGTGTGTGTGTGTGTGTGTGTGTATAATGTGTGTGCGTGTGTGTGTATAATGTGTGTGTGTGTGTGTGTGTGTGTGCTTATACACAATGGCCACATCAGTTATATTTTCTCTCAAGCAATGTCTGAGTTTTCAGTTGAAAGATTAATCTCTCATCTGAAATTACAATTCTTGGCAGGCAAAGTTAAAACTTCAGCCATAATCAGGTTTATTATGTTTGTCTGTCAGTGACGGCGATAATGATGATGATGATGATGATGATGATGATGATGATGATGATGATGATATGTGCATACATATTCATGAATTCATTAGCTAAGCCCAGTTGGTAAAGTGTCATCAGTAAATGGTTGGTAAATTAAGTGTCGTTGCAGTATACCCACGACGGTGGTGTGAGAATACATGGATCAGCTTATGATACTCCATTCAATTGCATCAGGCACCACTGTGGAAGTTGATTTTGCTTTTGACGACCACTTACCGACTTTGTAGCATTGCATAATGTGTGTTGTTGTTGGTTGTTGTTGTTGTTTTTTGTCGTTGTTGTTGTTTTCAGGTCGCACCGAAATAGTAGAAGCGCTCTTGGATGCTGGGATGGACCCAAACTGCCTGGACACAACTTCAAGTGAGTCCTCATGGAGCATGTGCATGCATACCTATACACATACTTTAACACCTCATACATGCACACACACACACACACACACACACACACACACACACACACACACACACACACATGAGATGCTCTCTCAGTTCACTCTACCTGGAGTGTGCATATATATAAGACTTACTTTACCAGTTGTTGTGTATGTCGTTTGCAGAAACGTGTCCATTACACGAAGCAGTCAGATTCTTCAGGTATATATGTATGTATCTATAAGAGATGTTGACATGTAGAGTCTGGACTTATAGCTGTGTATTGTTTTAGGTTTCAATTCATTAAATTTTAATTCATTAAATTAAAATTTTAATTAACTACATTAAAGCACTGATTATAACTTCTTGCCCTTATTTGTCATTCCGTGGGGTCCAGCCCACAACTGTTTGCTGTACAAAGCCACAACTCAGCCGTGCGTGGTAAATTATTTCAAGCTCTTTAATCTTCGAGGCAACTTGCTAGGAACTAACCAGAACCTCACTTAGTCTTATTTTTTTATGTTGCTACGTATGTTGATTTCGTTTAACATTCTAAAAACATTCAATTCTACTAATTCATTAAGATCCATCTTTAACACAAAATATATAGCTACTAAATAATTTTATGATGAAGGCTCCGTGGATCTGAAACGTTTGAACAATTATTACACGGATACTACGGAAGGAAGTTTAAAATAGATATTTTTAGTAGCTTTACTGAAGGAGAATTAAGCACCAAAGGTACGAACCCTCAGCGCTATTAAACACTAACTAGCTATTACAATTATAATCTCATTCCAAAGAACAAGCAATCTGTTAGCTAATTTTAATGAGGTATCAAAATAGCTCGACCAATGAAAATGATACATAGAAATGCTGTCTTCATAAGAGAAGAAGCTAAACTAGCCAGAAACACTCACTGATATACATTTTTAGCACGAAACTTCACTTATTTCAACTCCGTTAACTTCCCTGAACATAAAGCAAACTACACCGCTGGCTGCAGAAATTTTTTGCTCACGTGATTATGACGTGATGCTAGGGGGCGTTGCCCATAAAAGCTGGTACCTATGCGGTTGAAAGCTTCGCATTTTCTCAACAATTAGCCCAAAATAAAAAAAAAAGTAGCATAATATAAGGTCTTAAATCTTCGTCCTGAGTAAGTTCATACCTAAACCAATTGTTAATTGTCAGTAATCTCTAAAATCAGAGCGTGACAGACAGACAGACAAACAGACAGGATGACTACTATAACCCTCTCGCGCATGCGCGCTGAGGGTTAATGAAAGAAAGCTCACTGTGAGCAGCTACAGCTCCTTATGTATAGGTTAGATCACAATGGGGAGGTCTATGGGATTTATACCATGTGGCCTTTGATCATTGGATAGTGTAGATCTCATACCGACTGACCGGAGGGGTGTAACCGAGTTGTAGCATGCCTCTAGGCTAAAGGAAATGCATAAAATCTAATTTTTCATTGGACGGTTCACTTATGCACCTCGTAGGAAGTGGGTATGAAATATGTTCACCACAAAATTGAGCACTCTGATTGGACAGTTTGAATGTACCATGGGTACAGTAGTAAGCATTCCCTAGTTTCTCAGATCACGTTGAAATTATAAGTGCACTCACCAAGCAGCATTGAAGCTTTGTGAGTCTTTCAGCGACTCTCATAGTCCGCTATGCCTGGAGGTGCAGTTGACAGAACCTAGGACTGATCACCAAAATATCGTTCCATTTTTTACTCTATCGTCGAATGAGCCTCTGAATGGCACACGTGTGCCTATCTGTGGCACTTGGCTCAGCTCGAATTTTCATGCCCTGATGCTCTCCTAATTCCTTGTTTCTCTGCGCTTGCTTTCCAATTGATAATTTAGTTTCTCGATATTGTCATAGTATATGTGATAACAATAAGCATTTTAATTGACCATATTATTATTATTATTATTATTATTATTATGATTATGATTATTATGATGATTATTATGATTGTGATTATGATTATTATTATTATTATTATTATTATTATTATTACTATTATTACTAATGTATTTTTGTGTTGTTATTTGATTTTGTCAGGAAAGATACTGCTAAAGTTCTTCTGGAGTTTGGAGCCAACTTTAACCACAGCAATCCACAGGGAGAAGTGAGTTTATGTCAAATGAGAGGCAATGTATATTTTAACTATTTTAACGAAGTCGCAAAAAAATCTGTGAAATTTTAGTCACCAAATGCATTACTGCAGTTTGGCTGTACTTCCAGTAACTCTATACTCAGCTGCTGTAGCTTCAGAAACTCACAACTGCATAAGGAAATGCTAATTCTCTTTATAATGATAATAATGATAACTAGCAAGTACCCCGCCACACAGTGGCGCTTGACGTATTTCTAAGTAAGAATGCAGTAGCACAAGTGACTTTTATTCATTGTTATCATTCTCTACAGTTGGTTAAGGCTACATCAGTTTCACTCTCCTGCTCTATTTTTTCCTTATAACTATCTCATTTTTTTATCGACCACCTTACTGTTTTTCATCTCTTCCTTCTTGAGTCAAGGAGTCCTTTCTCCTCCTTTGTCTACCTCTCCTGCTTCTTTTTGCCTTCTCTTTCGTACTTTCCCCCTTTTACTACACTGCCTTTCCTCATCGATTCCACCGGCTAATTAACCGCTTTTTGCTTTCTCTTTCGCACTTTAGCCTTCCTTTCTGAAACCTGTGCCGCATATCCCCGTCTGTTCCACCCACTTTTAGTTACAATTACAGTAATCACTTTCTACTGGTCGTTATGGCACTTTATCCATTCCCTGTTTCTCAGCCACCCTCGTCTTCTTCCGTTTATCGTTGTACCTGTTTAGGTTGCAAAGGAATACGCCTACCAGTAGTCTAGCGTAGCCAAACCCTTCACTTCTTTACAACTACGTTCTTGGTTTACTCAGTAATTCAGCGCTAGTTCACGAAAGCTGCTCTCCTGTTTCTGTGCCACTTCCTCCTACTGTCCACTTTTTTGTGCCGGGTTTGGTTGCCAGTTCGTCCAACGCTCTAGGTTTACCGCGTCGTCGTCGTCGTCATCACAGGTATTATAGTGATAATAATAATAGATATATTGAAAATTCTCTTGATTTACAATTGGTATACTTTAACAACAATGAACTATGGCATCTGTATGATCAAGTGATCAAGGATGATGATGGTAAGCCAGCCACACTAAAGTAAGGATGAATGGTGAATTGGGTGGAAGACCAGCTAAGATTCCTTAATTGACGACCCCTTACCAGATGCAGTATTGCCATTTTAAAGTTGTACTTAGTACTAAAACTCTCTCTCTCACTTGCACAATAGCATCAGATTAGAGACACTCGTCTTCTGTACCTGCATGGAATTTTTTTAACGATCATGTTTAAAAACTGGTAACATATCATCCAGTATCAGGTTATTAAATTGGTGAAGTAGCATCAGGCGACTTTTCCTTAGGGTTGGTAAAGTATCATTAACTGACCAATTATAATTTAGGAATGGTAAAGTATTATCGAGTGTGTTTGCCACCCTTTACCTGTTAGCTGGGCTAGATAGCTCTCTCTTACCATCTCAATGACTGTTCCTTCTCTCCTATTTAGACTCCCATCACCATAGTGAAGCAGCACCCTCATTCCAAGAAGGAGGAGTTTGTGAGACTATTTGTGGAGTTCAAAGGGAAAACACCGAGAGTTCCCACGGTAACGGTTATTGCCTATAATCACTCTTTTTTTGTTGTTGTTATTGTTGTTGTTGATTTGGTTAAAGGCTCTTGCAGAAAAGAAGCAAGCTTCAGCAGCAGCAAGTGAATCCGGCTCAGTTTTCAGTAAGTGAGCACAACATTTTCTCAGATGAAGATCTGACAATTTAAATGGTTTTCTTGGGCTTGCCTAATTTGTAGCTGTGTAACATGAAGAAATTAAAATTGCTATAAACTAAGCATGGGATGTCTGAATATTGGAGGAGGGTCTGAATGTTATTTTAGAGTGGTTGCTAAGGCACAAGTATTATTTTAAGTGGAATGTTATTCTTTTGACTTTTTTTTTAGCCAGAATTAATATTCAATTAAATTATCTTCGCAATAAACAAGTTTAATACATAAGTTTAATCATCATACGTAATATGCTGTAATAATATAAACTACTAGATCGAGTTGGTGGCCAATGACAGCTATGTATGTATTTCACTTTAAGATAAGCTTCACTGAAATGATATTATAATAACTTCAAGATGTACTTTCTTCCTCAATAATTTCTGTAGTTACATATCCTCTTCTGAAGAACAAGAAGCATTGGACCAAGCTCTCCTCTGAGTATTGTTCCGCATGGACCAAACAACACCCACACACTTGTCTACTAGACGGTGAGTGGCTAGCCAGTGCAATGCTGGGGACATTGAGTTCGTGTTTTATGTATTATTGGCGAACAAGCGAAGCGAGTGAGACAGTATTAGTGGTGGACAATTGAAAATTGGGTATATGTTTGATATATATGTATGGATGGTACTATGCCCTTTTTGCCTGGTTTTTTTTTTTTTTTTTTTTTTTTTTTTTTTGTCATAGCAGTAAGCAAATTACTTTAGAGTTAGGCTCAAAACTGTGTGATAATGCCTTTAAGAAAACTTTTTTTTTGTTTTTTCAACTCAAAAAATCCTGCGGCCAATGGTTACTATGGTATTGACGACTCTTTACCGGACCGAAAAAAAAGAAGAAAAAACAACTAAATTTATTAGTTTTCTACTCAGAAATACATACATACTCTAGTGGTGTGCTTGAGCACAAATGACGAGCGAGCCATATGCATGTCCACACATGAAACAAACAAATATCCCTGATTGTCAATTGTGTTACCCATGATTGTGTCTCGCTCTCCATTCTGTATATCTACATAATAACAACAACTTGTGTAAACAAACAGATGATCCCAATACCTACTGGAAAATTCCTGCTGCTGGGGCGTACAGTTGGGTGGCCTTT
>WLWD01002299.1_pt1 | contig 41366 bp, 28 predicted proteins | sample 6712731 | NCBI WGS metagenome assembly WLWD01 (sample SAMN12718690, study PRJNA576275) | sponge metagenome | isolation source: marine sponge | host: Mycale hentscheli | place: New Zealand: South Island, Marlborough, Capsize Point | collected 2014-11-01
GAACCATTTCTCGATCAATGGAATACCAAAGGCAGGAATGTACATCCGAGTGAACATTATACAGTTTGAGTTTTGATTATGCCGTCTATACATTCAAAGTTAAAATAAGATAAAATAATGTATTAACTAATAGTTCCTTGCTCAAAAGGTAAGTTCCCGCTGTTTATTCTGTTTTTGAAACAGGATGACATGATTGATACCAACACCTCTTGGTATTATAATTGCCATGCATGCACACAGTTAGTCTCCTGTAGCCCTGGTTTGGTAGATTGGCTGAGTTACGTGTGGGACTACTGCACAGTGCTACAATCAATATATAGCTAATTATATGCATTTACCCTATATACCTGGTTCTCTGACTATATTGAGCTGCAATTCACATATATTCTAATTGCATATTACAGTTACAATCACCTTGCTACTCATTTGTCGGATGCCGCACTTCTTAAATCAATGATTCCTTTGGGTGTCTGGCAAACACAGCTTGAGGTTTCCCCTGAGGGTTTAGGACATGGTGATCCAGGCGGTATAGATAGAATCGGACCCACTAGCGCTAACAATACGGCAACACAAAATCTCGGCATCATCTTCGAGGTCCAGTAAGCATGCAGATTATTAGGCCTGTAAGCAGCCCCACCCACAAAAATTAAGTCATATGACAAACCGCAAATCGGTGAATAACAACCCGACGTAGTGGTTCGGTAAAGGGGTCTGGCTAAATCGAGGTGACTGTATTGTTTCTCCTGTCATAATTTTTCTAAGCGTTGCCCACAATACTACCGACATTCAGCTAATCATGGCCCCTGTGCGTAGCTAACTGCATGACCCCTTCATAGAAAATGTTTGGTAGCTCCAGAGCTTAGACTTTGTCTTTCAACCTCAGAAATTCCTATACTCATTGCACTTTAAATCACAGTACATGGGCATAGACACATACCACCCACGCAATTAATTAAAGTCATATTTTTTTCAAGTATCTCGATACTTGAACTAGAGTTATAAAACAAACGCCAATATTTTTATTTAATTGGTTAAGTTTTCCAGTTTTACAAAATATAGCTATATTATACAAGTATAGATAAATATATATATAATATATATAATTTGTATGATCAGCTTTATGGGAAGGAATAGTGAGTTAGGAGTTGTTTGTTTGCTTGATTAATTATTTCAGGTGATGGTGATGCAGTGGGGAGAGATGTAATGGTGACATCTATATTTATTGGTGGTGGTCACAAAAAAGCTGTATTATAGGATACGGAAATGGCATGGAAGAAGAATCAACACCATCAGTCACTACAATTTGTGTTTGTTTCTTTCATTTTACTTTTAATAATAAAAATTTCCTGGTTAGCACTATAATTACAGCTGCAAAGAGAAAATTCAACTATTCCAAGTCACATTTTTATTATTAATTTAGTCTACAATATTCACTTTTGCCTATTTACAGCCACGTAATAATAATAATAATAATAATATAATAATAATAATAATAATAATAATAATAGTAATAATAATAATAGTAATAATAATAATAATAATTACCCTTACATTAGTATCAGTTGTATGACTCGACTATTGTAGAGTTGTTGTTACAAATTGTTAGACATAGTTAGCTGATTTGAAAGTATAGAACACTGATGCTTAATAATAGTTGTGAATATGTCCCATCAAACTTGCCATGCCCACTAGCTAGAGAAACCTGTACGGCAGTGTGGTTTCTACAGCCTTGCAACATATTAGGTCTTACAATGTTCTTCTAGCCCACTCGCATTTGAGATAAAGATAGCAACTAAATAATAGTTATTGTAAACATTAAATTTGAAGAAAAACGTTAAATATTAGGCATTAATAATGGATAGCATATATTGTGGTTATTTCCTATAATAGTGGGATATGGCAAATTGTGCCCATTAGCTTCTATACCTGTGCATTTTAGTTAATTTATTGGTAGCATGCAATTTGTATGATCCATCAAAATGCTTAACTTGTTTGTTTGTTTTTTGGTTTTACAATTAAAAATGTTACATAACTATTGGTTAAGTCATCAATAATACATACTGTAAATAATTGTATGAATGACAATAAAGCATGTTATAGTACTTTTCAGTGTGCAAGATAGCTGACTGCACTGACAACAAGTGTGAATAGAGTGATCATGTGACTGCTCCTCACAGTTCCTTCTCCGTTACACCCACCAGGACAAGCGTGGCAGGACGTAAATGTTACTTCCTGCAAGTAAATATATAAAGCACAATATATTATAAGCTTCTTTATAAAATTATGTTAAATTATCACTAAGAGACTTGCTTAATTTCTGCTTAAGAAATTGGGAGAAGCTAAAAAGCTGAAAAAAAGGCAGCTAATTTCTTTATGATTTTTTGTGCTAGCTGTAACACAACACTTTTACACACACACACACACACACACACACACACACACACACACACACTTGTTCACTGGATATATCAACACATTTCATCACTTGACTGTTGGACAATAGATTTTCAAGTAAGAACAATACTGTTGCTTATGGCATATAGCTGGTAATGACAAACAGCACTTTAACCAAGATAACTCACCACTAATACTGATTCAAATAGAAAATGAACTCTGGTAAGTTTGTAAGAACTAATTGCACCCCACGACATTCAGAGACAGCTTATTTCAAAGGGATAAACCAGAGCTCATGACCCATAATTTTCTAAATGATTGTGGCCATGCTATAAAATACTGGAGATTGAGTGCAATGCTGAAGACCAATAGACAATACTGAGAAAAAAAATTTAATCAGATAGTGCAGACTTAGGATGGACCCCCTATTTTAGCTTCTGGTAAAACAGCTATCTTCCAAAAAAATTCTTGCTTTGTCGTAAGACCCAAATGATGCTCCATATCAAATTTATCAAATTTCTAAGCCAGAACAAAAAAAATTCATTTTCTAAAAGTCATATTTTTAAAATGTTCATCTTCATATTCTCCATGAGCCTGGCTTGAGCAAAACTGGTAGCGCTTGCTGGGCTAAAAATATGATAATCCTGTCATGCGCTACAAATACTAGGTCCACCACCCTTCAGTATTTTCTTTTCTGCACTTGAACATTAACAAACTGTCTTACCAGCACCTTCTCTTTAATGTTTCCATTGCCGCCACGTGTTAGGTTTTCCCGTGCCAATTGAAACATTAGGAGAAATGACCCTTACCGGTGAAAAACAAACAAACACTTATCCCGCTGTGTTGTGAGCACCAGGTAAGTCAAAATTAATTCGTTGGCAATGACTAATTTGTATATTGGTGCAGGTAATTTCCGTGTCTTGGTTTTGGTGAAATTATGGTTGAAACAGTTTAAAAAAGGATAGACACTGGTAATAATAAAAAAACATTAAAAATGTTAGAGTTGCTCAAGAAGTATGAACTAGCAAAGCTCTAAAAAGTGGGGAAACAAGAAAGGTCACTTGCCCCATGTGATGATTCTGTATTCCTAAATCACTGTCTCTTTCAATGATGTTTTAGTATTTAGCAAATATTAAACAAAATGGTCTTTCAGAGCTATGCAATTTCAGTTATTCGTATACACCTCTCGGTACCAATGTGTTTGGATAACTTCAGTCCTACTGTATATATATAAGTAATTCCAAGGAGGATGTCCAAATGTTTATAATTATAATAATAACATAATTATTCATAAAAGTCTTCACGTATTGCTCTTAACATCGATATTCCTTCTTAGCTAAATAACTAGCTATTATTGCTAAATGACAGCATAATTGCCAAACTTCTTAGGTTTATCCTACCTTTTCAATTATATTATCCCTGATAGTGTCTCTAGCACTTTGCTTGATCGCCAATCATATCCCAGATATTCAATTAGCTGAACACCTAATACTATCTCACTCACTTGTCTACTGTTGTGCTTTACTCCAATGGAATAATGGTATATGTAACACAAATCATATTGCAAGCAGAAAATTCACAATAATTGAATTTAAAAGCTATGATGGCTTATGGTATTCCCAGTTTATAGCTTACATATGTGAATATGGCGATGCTGTCTCCAGTAGTAGTTACTTGTGGCTCCCTCACACTGGGATTACACTTCAAGTGCACATTTACTTCTCTGCAGATACACAAGCAAAAAGTGATCAATTCTATTGTAGTATGGTAATATGTGTATTGACCCTTTCCCAGCTGAATTGAGACAACAACAAAAAAAAAACACTTGTATTTTGAGGGGTATCATTAATATTATCAATAACTTGAAAACTAACATGAATTATAGGTAGCTATATAAATTTTTATTAATTCTACATTCAGAAAAACCAAACGAGATGCCTTGCCACAGCCACATAGCTATATATACAAGTTAATTAACCATTACTTTGGATACCATAATACAAACTTACTATTAAAAAAATAATATCAATGAACTTGTGTTCATGATGAATATTACAAGGTATGATACATAGTTAACTAGAGCATCCAGGGTGCGAACCCTCACGCATTATTACACAACTAAGATTTCTTCGGATTACTTCTTCAACTTCTAATTACCGAGGACACACTTGGTTAAGAGAAAATACGCGTACCATAAGTGATCACGTGATTGCTGTATGACGTAAACCAATGTACACAAAAGGTAGGGTCGTTGCATCTAGTTTGCGCTCGTTTGGAGCTGAAGTTTCTCCGCATTTATTCGGAAACTAGCTCGAAATTTGAAAAAGTGGTCAATTTAAGGGACTTAAAATTCTCCTACTGCGTCAGGTACTTGCTTTAAAGGTTAGTTCTCAGCCATTCATGAAATCAAATGCTGATAGAATGACAGACAGACAGACAGACAGACAGATCACTATAACCCTCTCGTGCATGCACGCTGAGGGTTAATTATTTACTTTAAAACATCTGCAATTGACTCATTTTAGGGTTGTGGAGAAGCCCCAAGCAATAAGGAAAGGATATAGAGAGCAAGAGATGTTGGAAGGGCGTGGACTGAACTGTTGAGCATGCTTAACTTTATAGTTTCTATGTTACTTTATCATCAACTGTCCTGATTTCAGCGGGACACTCCCAATATCTTACCTTTCATCCCAAGTCCCGCTGTACACCTTCAAGGTACTGACTGATTATTAGCTACTCATCAAATTTTAAAAGTAACTAGTTCAGTGTCAAGAATAGATTTTTTTCAAAACTATGTGCAAGAACAGATCAATTGTGGCCTCATGGCAAACTCAAGTGGTGGGAAGATTTTGTTGTGAGTTTTGTTGCTATGTAGAGACTAGAAGAGAACAAAGAGACTGGAAAATACTAAAAAGTCTAGATGAGATTTGAACAGACTAAAGAGAATAGAAGAGACTAAAGAGACTAGAATAGACAAAAGAGACGAATGAAAATAAAGAGACTGAAGAGACTAAAATGACTAAGAGACCAGAAGAAATCAAAGAGACTACACAAGAAGAGACTAAAAAAGATAAGAAGAAACTAAGAGACTAGAAGAGACTAGATATGTCATGTCTTATAATAAAACATATTCTCTGATATATGCTATCTGTAATTGTTTTCTTTTCTGATCACCATTACCTGTCAGTTCCAAATTGATCACGAGATGTATAATACACTACAACTTGTGGCTCCCCTCCACTGGAATCTAAATACATTTGTTCAGTGTTAGCATCAGCAATCTTGTAGGTGTCTGGACGAGTTTTATTTTTGAACTTTTGGCACATCTACAAAAGAAATAGTGTGAAAAATTTTGAAAAACATCAGAAGTTCAAATCTAGCTTATTGCAAATTAAAGTTCAGACTTTTCAAAGTTAACATGTTATAATTTTTTTTAAATTTTTTGTTCCTATTGTTGTCTTTTGTAAAATCTGCTGTTACAAGCATATTGATTGTTTCTTTTATTTATTTTTTTGTTTTTATTTTGTTTTAACTTTTTTTTGTTTTAACTTTTTTTCTGGAGGAGGGAGGGAGAAAAACAATCTGTAAATCAAATTTTACGTCCTCACTCAATACATTAAATTCCAAAATGGACTTTTCTCAGCTAAGGACAGTGCAAAAGTAAAATGAGATAAACAATTGTAGTAGCTAACTGAGCTGTATCATTTTGTGGTTTATATATCAGTGTGTATTTGCAGTAGCGTAGCCAGGGGGTAGGGGGAGGGGGTTCGAGGGGTTTGGTTAAACCACCCCCAGAAAAGTGAAATAACAAAAAAAAAAGAATGTCCCTTCTAATTTTTCACCTGGCAGTCGATAATGCAGATAGTGTATCGTCAACAATTTCTTAAAACCTACAACTTCTGCTGTGAGATGCCAGGTCTAAGATAATGTTTTTTCAAGGCAGTAGTATTGGTAGCTGAAATATAGGCTCAAGTCGGTACTTTCACTAATCATTACAAGTTTGTCTAAGCTAACAGTAGAACCTCTCTTATCCAGCGCCTTGAGTTTAGGGGGAGGGGGGGGGGTGCCTGTAACTTAGAATTGCCAGTGTGTCTTAGAATAGTATATATATTTAAAAAATTAATGTATTTGCATTGTATTGAGCGGGTGTTCTGACTGTTCTCTTTAAACTATCAAGTTTTTTCCCCAATTATATATACTCTATGAATCGTTTTAAGGATTTGGGTTTACAAAAAAAAAAAATCAACGAAACTGGGTTGAAGAAACAATTGTTAGATCACTTTTCAGAGGAACCATAACGCTCCACTTGCCCCATCCAATACGAAATATAATAATGATCACCTCTTAAAGCCGGTCCCAAATTATTCTCACTCCAGAGGCACTACTATAATTGATGCTGTTGAGTACAAGACAAGGAAGATTGGAAATTTTGAGTTGTCTCAGTTCAGAGGCTAGAGAAGCTACGGAGGGCTAAAGTGGAGTACTACCAGGCTTGTGAAGAAAGGGGTCTTCTACTATTTATGTATGAATAGTCAAAACAAATTGGTATCATTGAAATCACTTACATTAGCAATTAGTACCATAACCATAGATTACTTGTCTTTAAATATAAAAATTAGATGTCCATGTAAAATGGCAAACTTAATTTCTTAATTAAACTTGCTAAATGTCTGTTTGAACTTGCTTATTTTGTTTTTAGCTGTGATACTTTAATCCATAAAGACAATACAATTTCACTATGGCATAGCTAGTCATAGTATTTTATTCTAAAATGAGGGAGAAAACGATTAGTTTATTATTAGCTTACATGAACATCTCTGCACTCTCCAACTGTCGAGAATGGGTAACAAGGGTTGTACTTGTAGACAAAATCATTAACATCTTCTAGGCCTTTATATCTGTAAATAAATATATCCGTTGCCAAATAAATTCACTACAAAGTGCATTATACACACTCCATGTATTGATGTCATTCAGTGCAATAAGGACACTAAATTCATCTGATAGCTAGACTAACGATTTAGTTTTGAAGTGAGTGTGGATTTCCTAATATATATATTCTGTAAAATAACATACTATATTATATCAGAGCTAGCAAAATAGTGTAACCTGTCCCTAAGTTGTGTGAAGTTTGTAGCCACTTTGTCATACAAAGCTAAAAGTCATCAGATTCTTGTAGCTTTCTTAGAAGAAACAGCTTATTGTGTATGTTCGATATTTAAACCTGTATACGTAGCTTGTTGAAACAGCCCTGAAAATGGTATGACCAAAACTAGCTAGAGTTGCAAGACAACCTCAAGACTTGGTGGTCAGCCAGTCAGTGATTATGCTTTAGCAGTAAAAAGATGTCAACACCATTCTTTATTTTACCTTGTATTGGGGCAACACCCTCACGAGCATACCCTCATGAGCAGAGTGAGTGGTGGAGTGTTTGCTCCATGAGACATGCACAGTGCTACATACTGTATTTATTGATCCAGTCATTCTCAGCTGAAATAATGATATTAATAGCAGAACAGTTCTAACTGCCAATACGTATTTAATTAAAACTTAACTCAATGTGTTGACTTCTGGCTGCAAAATAAATGAGGATTTGCAAGGAGTCAAAACAAAGGGATAATTAAATATTGGCTGTTAGAACTAAGAAAAATTGCTATTACTTGGGCGAGTTAAGTGCAAACCTTTTACAAATGAGTCTTAATTGGGATTTTGGTGTAAACACATAATATATATATTATATATTCCATGCTAGAAATTTTCACGATAGTATTTTTAGGGTATTTCACAATATCACATGAGTTATCACATGCTGTATTCTGTCATGCTCATTACGTTCAAATACTCTAGCAGTTAATAGCAACCGGCCTGGTTTACACTTATCATCCAAGGAAAGTTAATTACTTATCCCTTGAAAATCCGTTGCGATTGTCAAATAGACAAATCGCAAAGAGAATACAATGTAAGTCTTGTGCTGGTATATCCAGGGAACAAGTGTGTATGTGTATAAAAGTGTAATGTGTTGCTAAAGAGTATCGCAAATTGACTAAAATAAACACTTAGCTAACAAATAAATGGTTAGTATCCAAATTTAAATTTCAGTTAGACCAGCTCGCTCGCCATTTGTGCTGAAGCACATCACTTATAGCATATTTATTACCATAATAAGATGCATAGGTTTCTGACTAAACTGAACTGCCATTCACATTATATTCAACTGCACATTCAGGGGTGATGGAAGTTGCTTCAAAGTGGGAGGGGGGCACCATGTACTGCACTAGTCTCACGTAGCCAGACCCTTTACCACCCTTTACCTGCTATGCAAGACTAGTACCACACCTACATACTCTCACGAAAAACCCTTATTTTCGTGGAAAAAATAAAAACCTTATATTAACTCAAAGTAAAAGTTTAAAGTCATAGTGAAAATTGGGTGGAAAATTAAATCATTTAAAAGTTTAAAATTGATGAAATTGTTCCATAAAAAATTGTTTATTCCTTTCTATGAATCCCTAGCAATGTCAATCAGGATCATCGATTCTTCTTTTCCTAAGAAGAAACTACTGAAGACAACTGATATGCCATAAGCTGTCCAACTGAGTTCTGTAGTTGGTACAGGCCATTGTAATAAAGCCCTTTTTTCATTGTTGTGGAAAATGAATTAGCAAATTCATGAGTCAATCAATATCTTGTGCTGTCCCCCACCCCTAAGCAATAAATCTGGTTTGGCCACAGTTCCCACCACCTGCCCCCCCCCCCCCCCCCCCCCCCCCCCCCCACACACACACACACACACACACTTCCATCACCACTAGAAACTAGAAAGCTACTTAGTTAAATCACCTTGCCGTCCCATTATCTGATGCAGCACTTCTTAAATCTATGATTCCTTCTAGTGTTTGGCACACACAGCTCGAAGTTTCCCCGAGTGGCTTAGGGCACGGCGATCCCGGCGGTACAGGTAAAATTGGACCCACTAGCGCTAATAGCACTACTATACAAATTCTCGGCACCATTATTTTTAGTCCAGTAGCAGGAGGCAGTTAGAAAATGCAGCCCCACCCACAAATCGCAAAAGTCCGGTACAATAATGGGCGTGGCAATACCCGTGGACCGCTGGTACGCTCAAATCAAATAGCAAATTTTTCTTTCAGGTGTATGGATCTTTATGTTCATATTAGGCTAGTAGCTAGGTTTTAATCAAGTACAGCTTCTGTTAAATAACCAAGATGACTGGTGCTCAATAAAAAAAATTATGCTTCAAAAAATTTATCCTTCAAAATTCTAGTAGCTACTTAATAGCTATATCATTTGGGATTCCCCATGATAATGTGCATGTGGTTATAAGCTAGCTAATGGTATGCATGAATGGCTTTCCATGAGTTGCTGGTATCATTTAGGGTGAATATAATTATTTGTGATTTTGAAATGGTACTACTGTATCTACTCCAGAGTTTAAAAAAGTTCATGACAGTTTTGTGCTTGAGGGTAACTTGTGGTTTGTATTGACCGACTTTACAACATTAGTCAAGTGCCTCCATTTATTGCACTTCCTGCTTGCCCCGTCCAACAGAGAATGTATTATCCACCTCATAAACAAACAGCCTCTTAACAGAGAGCCCTTGGTCCCAAATTTTCTCAGTTCAGAGGTTTTACTGCAGTAAGTTTAAATTTTGGCACAATAAAGTATAGGTATATACAGCACTTGTCATATAAATAAACTGAGTACAAAAACACTGCTGTTGGTTGGTCTATGACACAAGATAGCTGACTGTACCAATGACAAGTGGTAAAAGAACAGTCATGTGACTACTCCTTAGAGTTCCTTCTCCATTACAGCCTCCAGGACAAGCATGGCAAGACTTAAAAGTTAATTCCTATGAATATATATATATATATATATAACATTTATAATACATTTTGCTGAAGGAAAATACACACTAGTAAATACTTCACAATGGATACACCATTTATTTTAGAAATTTCCGCAAATATTTTAAAATTGCAAAAGTTGAGAAGTGTGATTTGAACATATTATCATTAAAAATGCAATATTTTCTTTTGTTTATGTGAATTCTTTTTGACAGGGATTGCACACTAGCACTAATAGCTAGCTAGTGAGTTCTTTTGTGCTTTTTTTAAACATATCAAGCGAAGTAGTTGGCCAGCAGTGAAGATGCTAACCTTGCATTGGCTGTGATTAAGGAATGTGCCATTGTTGAAGCATTCTGCTATCTGACCAGTAAGAGTCAAAACTAAGCTTTAGCACTCCAGGACAAATTAACGCAAAACAGCACAAGCTATATTCAAATAATTCTATTTGTTTATATACATTTCTATTTAGTGTCAGTTACCTTTTAGTTTTTAGTTTGTGCTATTAAAGTTGGTAAGTCAGGACAACTATTGTTGAAGTTCTCCAATTGGTCAGGACATGAGCTTCAAAGTAGTGACTATATCCCACTGAATCCAGTACAGTTGGTACCTACACAGATGATCTGTTCAGGATGGCACATTTGAGCCATTTTAAGTTGTTGTTTTTCCCCGACCACTCTAACAACCCAAAGGAAAAGATTTGCAATGACTCATCTGATAAAGAGTAATAAATATCATGGAAACACTTGCAGAAACTGTATATGACTTGGAAAAATGTTGATGGTTCTACAAAATGAGTATAAGTGCTATACTAAGAGCCATATAAATACTATAGTTCACTAGTAGTATATACATATATATATATATACATCGAACATATACCCGATTTTGCATTGTCCACCCCTAATACTGTCTCGCTCACTTCGCTCACTTCGCTCGCTCGCCAACAAACAAATATCCCCCCGATTTTCAATTGTGTTACCCTGAGTTAGTTACAAATTGATCATTTTTGTGTGATCTTAAGAAAACTATATTAATTTATTGATAATAATATGTCAGTAATTATAATTCTTTAAGTTGAAATTTGCAATGTAGAGTAATGTAATGCATGTATGAAGCCTAATAACACTTATTACGCTCTCCATATGTATTAGCTAAATAACATGAGTATTCAGACGAAACTTTTATGATCTTCTAAGCCAGCAAATAATATTGAGTGACATTTGTGTATTACCTGACACGTCACAATTCCGTCGTCCGTTTGCCGAACACAACACAGGCGCCTTGCCACCTGATTTTCCAGTACGTAGTAGCCCCACCCACGAAATTGCGAAAGTTTGGAATGGGCGTGGTTTTGATGCTTGTAAACTGAATCACGTGATAAGGACATTGAACCACCCTAGTCTTCTCACTCAAGACTCAGATAATAAATTAGGAGGAAGAATTGTAGTAAAAATCATGGCAAAGAAGATAAAATCTAATTCATCTCTCTTAGACGAATTGGACCGGCAGTTGTACGAAGGCCGCTGGAAAGACATCGAACAAATTCTCAAGAAGATTAAAAAAAAACAGGTGATACCGGACACCTTCGTTAATTTCCTAGCTGGAGTGGAACTCATAGAAGTCCACCTACTGGGACCTGGCGGTCTATCTAACGGTCAGTCTACGGAGGCAGCGTCCGTCCATCCCGACAAATTGTTGAAGGAAGCCGAAGCTAAGCTAAAACTGTGTGTGGACCATTGTCAACCAGGTCATGATGCTTCTTTGGAGCAACTAGCCAAGATCAAACTCGGGCAGATTAAATGGCTGAATTCAGAGTACAGTTCCTCTCTTGTTTTCTTACTGGAGGCCCAGACTACAGCAGATACTTCTCTACTGTTCACTTGCAAGACTCTTCTGGAAGGTTTTCTGTACATAGGACTATGTTATGAAAAACTAGCTACTACAGGTTTGTCTGCTAATGGTCAATCACTGTCGCCGGCTACAGACAAGTTCCAAGCCATCCGTGCTTATGACCAGTCTCTTCGCTTAGCCATCTCTCTTGTCCATTTAGCTAAAGCTGGCTCAGCCCCTCAGCACCCGGCTACTCTCAAGTCTATTGAAACCGCTATTAGTAGGGGACCTGTTCTGGCTATACAGATGAACGCGCCAACCAAAGCCCTGAATTTTTTGCGTCGAGTCCTCCAATCTAAGGATGACGATGTGCTACAGAAAGCTCGACTGGTATGCACAACCAGCCTCTCTAGTCTGCTCCTTTTCCACTACTCCCCCAAGCAGTACAACCCTCCCAGCTTCACGTCCCACTCGACCGCCTTTACTCCCTCCCACCTCTCCGAGGAATCCATCCTTACTTCCCTCCTTGCCAAATCTGTAGCTGAAGCGTGGGAGCCAAACCGAACTAACCCCAGCCCGTCTCCTGCGGCAACGTTCGATCTTCTCGTCCTGTCACTCTCCAGTGCCGATCTTCCTCGCCAGATGGTACACGAGCTGGAAAGTGCCATGAAGTTTTCGTGCGATTTGCCGCACATGTGGTTCCAGTTTGCGCTGGCTTTGGTCGCCAACAAGCAAAACGACCAAGCACTGGCAGTGTTTCGGGAGGCCATCAGCCTGGCCCCTAAGGACGTCCTTGTACTGAGCACGGCGGCCAAGTTTGCGTTGGAAAAGATGTGCCAGCCCGAACTGAGTCTGAAGTGGTCAAAGATGGCATCGGAGGTGGTTGGGAGTGGTTTCTTGAAGTCGCGAGTCGAGTTTCTTTGGGGACGGAGCCTCTGTGATTTGGCCGAGCAGGAGTTGTCGTCTAAGAAGCGGGGAGACATCCACAAGGAAGGTATAGTCCACTTAGCAAAAGCTGTGGAACTCGACCAGCAGAACATAGAGTATGCTTTTCACTATGCTCTCCGTAAAGCTGAGGCTCGCCATATACCCTTCGCTCTGTCAGAAGCCAGGCGAGCGCTGAGCCTGTGTGGGGGTCATACCAGCTGCCTCCATCTTCTCACTCTCATCTTGTCTGCACAAAAGCTCTACACCGACGCGCTGAGAGTGTGTGATTTTGCCCTCCAGAAACAACCTGAGAACTTCGGGCTTCTTGAATGCAAGGCCAAGCTGGAGGCCATTACTGTGGGCAGCCATCAGGCGCTCCAGACGTGCAAGCAAGCGTTGCGGCTGTGGCAGAAGCTCTACTCGACGGCCGGCATGTCTGGCTTGATCGGGATCATCACTCAAGATAGATGTTCTCTGTCAGACATTCCCACAAGCACTCTCGATAGAACCGCCACCCGGAACAGTGACGTGAGCCCGGACGTCGCCTCCGATGCTGGCTCCTCCCACTTCAGCCTGGGGGCGGCCCAGATTCCCACCAACCACCCCAACCTGCTCCAGGCGCGGATATGGTGCACCATCGCGGAGGTTTTCTTGCTGGCCGACAAAGTGTCCGACGCTGGCAAGTGCGTGAGTGAGGCACAGTATTTCGGCCCTTACCTGTCCTCGGTGCTGATCACGCAAGGTCGAGTGCTGGAGATGCAGAACGACTCGGATCAAGCCCTGAAGCAGTACTTCAATGCCCTCTCTCTTCAGCCCAGCTACCCCGTGGCACTTACGCTTGTCGGACGGCTCCTGCATCTGAAAGGGAACCACGTGGAAGCAGAAAAGTACCTGAGAGAGGCTACGCAAGTGGACCAGCTCAACCACGAGTCCTGGCACTGGCTCGGAGAAGTGTTTGCGGCTCAGGGAGAACCAGACGTGGCCTCAGATTGTTTCAAGACGTCTTTGGAGTTGGAGGCTACCACTCCCATCCAGCCATTCTCCGCAGTTCTGTCTAGTTTTATTCCATCTTCATGAAGTGAATGCAGTAGGGTTGATTTTTATTCTAATATTTATATGCCTTGTACAGGTACCAGTGCAATATGTCATGTTTATTCCTGTGGTAATTTCCTTCATGTAATTCGTAATTAAAGTATAATTATTATAATAAAATGATGGAACAAAAGGGGGAAATTATTGGCTGTTAATATTGAGAAATTCATGATGTTATTATACAACTAATGACTGAGTCATTCTTACAAAGTTGCTTTTTCCTATATAATGGTCACTATCACGTAAATACTATTATTGTGAAATGCATACATAGTACAAACCAGCATGTTTATGGTTGGATGCACATGTGATGGGCATGGTGTATGTAAGCACATAATGTTGAGCTGGCACATTTTTTAGTGCACAAGTCACATGGCCAGTTCCCATGTTTTATACAATTACAGCCTAATTCGCCGACACAGCATAGCATAACCAGGATTAATTGGTAGTAGTTTACAACTATGCAAATCCTTGCAAACTTCCTGCACTGGCTTTGTGAGTGTATCTGTGATCAATAGCTAGTCTGGACGTTCCACCTTATGTTCTACTACCTCCTATATTGTTACACATATGCACGGTTTCATATAATACTTTTCCCATAACCACATAACAATACAATGTAGTACTAAGTATACCACTACATTATTGTTAATAAGTCAATCAGCACAGAATTAATAACAGGGTCATCCTCTGCAGCACGTCAGGACCTCCTCGCAGTCCACCCCGTCACTGTTGCAGTTCCTCCTCTCCACTCCCGTGATGAAGTAGCCCTCGAGACGGCAGCTGTGGATGGTAGTATCCAGAACCTCTACCGTACCGTCCTGATAGCAGTGCCGATGCACCTTGGGGCCCCCGGCAGACTTGCAGCACTCGATGCTCTCGATCATGTTGTTGTTCTCCACGTTGGAGGAGGAGGTCATGGACATCCCCTTAAGGTACATGCCTCGAGGGCACAAGACCCACCCTTTGCTGATGAGAGCGGTGGTGGCGAAGGGGTCGTCCCACCACCTGATTGTGCGGCATTCCTCACGATTGCCCTGCGACTCTTCCGATGATGATGATGATGATGATGCATCATCACTGGTGCAGCACTTTACAGCCGATACGAGGCCGGTATTGCGATCATACCGGTCCGAGGGGTTCTCAAAGTTGTACGTGTGGAAGAACCCGGACACGTAGTACCCGGGGGTGTTGCAGCGGACGTACTTCCCGGTGTGTCGCGCGGCATAGTGCATGTTGGCCGGGTAGCACCGACGAGTGGTGTAAGGGTCTTGGGAGCAGATGTCTTCGTGGCTATCATCCGCGTTCGAGTCGTGAAGTCTCCACCTACTGGCGGCAGAGCAATGAACCAGTCCGACGCTGCGCATCACATCATTTGAGGCAGAACGCATCTGCCGTTTTGTATTCATATTGGATGCACTCAACTGGCTTAGCCCACTTCGCTGTGCAGGAACCTCGTTTCTTTTCCTCCTCTTCACCGTGTCTCCCTGGCGTGCTGTCAGGCAGGTGACATTAGTGGCGTCCATGATACGGTTCCCAGTGGCGCAGTACCATGTCTGGTCGAAGAACCCTTCCTTGCAGGTCTGCAGGACCACCTTGGGATCTGCTTGCCCGGGCTCGAACACAAGACCCATGCAAAGCAAGGTGTCCACGTTCACTAGGAAGTGTCCTGAGTGATACCACAGCTGGTTCGATGACGAACGATTACACTGAACGAGCACGACTAGGTAGAGGCTTTGGTGGTCGTGGTACCGGATCAGTCTGGGGTCCAAGTCACGGGTAGAGGGAGCAGCCAGGCAGAACTGGCCCGCGAGGTCTTCAATGAAGAAAGTGTCTCCGGAGAAGTGGGAGTGGCGCATGTGGTCAAAGCTGACTTCATGTTGAAGATATACTTTAGCTGAAAAAAATATAGTAATAATAACAACAACAACAATAATAAAACAACAAAAACAATAATAATACTAATAATAATAACAATAATAATAAATTTTATGATATAGCTACATACACTAAGCTAAATTCATCAAAAACAAACAAACTGTACTTGATCAGACTTTATTAAATCACTGTGCTTAATCTCCCTTCTTAAAAATAAGTGTAATACAAGCACAACAAGCATTGTTGTTCTATGTGCTCCTGGTCCGTGATAGTCATGGTATATGAAAATCACATGTGTCAACATGCCACACAAAGTGGGGTGCTACATGCTCTGGTGAGCTGTGGCTAGCAGCCCCTCCCCCTCCCGCCCACTCACTCACCATTCGAGCAGTTGTAGAGGAGGTTGATCTCCTTGACGTCCTTTGGACTCAACCTGACTTTCTGCCCCAGCTCATACACATCCGTACGGCGGGGTAGGATTGTGGGACGACCGTTCCTTGAATACGCCTATAGACACGCACAACCAAACAGAACGACAGAACAGATACAACAAGCTGTGTTAAACTAAATATGCCACACCTACATAGCACAAGAAAGGACAAAATTATCAAGCAAGCTGAATCACACATTCTAACTCAACTCAGTTGTATACAAGCCTATCAAGAAAGCCACTTGAAGTCATTGATTACCAAAGCTATTTATTAACACACTAAACCCTAGCTCCTCTTATTTGTAAGCCTTGTTCTGGACTGGTTGTATAAACATATAGGAAGCCACTTGATATCATTAGTTACCAAGCTTAACAAGCAAACAGACCAAAAAAAATCCTAGCTACTTTTAGTCATAAATCTTATTCCTGCTATCATCCTGCTACATACTGTCATCCTGCTATATCCTGTAATCCTGCTACATACTGTCATCCTGCTACATCCTGTCATCCTGCTACATCCTGTCATCCTGCTACATGTGTCATCCTGCTACATCCTGTCATCCTGCTACATCCTGTCATCCTGCTATATCCTGTCATCCTGCTACATGTGTCATCCTGCTACATTCTGTCATCCTGCTACATCCTGTCATCCTGCTACATCCTGTCATCCTGCTACATCCTGCCATCCTGCTACATCCTGTCATCCTGCTACATCCTGTCATCCTGCTACATCCTGTCATCCTGCTACATCCTGTCATCCTGCTACATCCTGTCATCCTGCTACATCCTGTCATCCTGCTACATCCTGTCATCCTGCTACATGTGTCATCCTGCTACATCCTGTCATCCTGCTACATCCTGTCATCCTGCTATATCCTGTCATCCTGCTACATGTGTCATCCTGCTACATCCTGTCATCCTACTATATCCTGTCATCCTGCTACATGTATCATCCTGCTAACCAAGTGAGAATAATGCATGATGCTGTCGTAGTCGTAAGGGATCCCAAACGAGGTCACTTCCTCCTGGGGCTGCACGTTGAACTGAGTGATCAACGACTGGATCACATTCTCTTCATGAATGGTCACATAGTTGTCCCTGTCTGGCCGCGTGTGCTCGTGGAAGAGACCGATGGCATGCGCTATCTCATGTAATATCACACCACGAATGTTGCCACAGCGTCTGGTCAGCTGAATGAGTTGCTGCTTGCCTTTTCTGCCAACTGAAGATTTGCATCTGGAATTATATATATATGTGTGTACATATATTATTACATGAGTCAGAGTGTGATATGGAGAAATATTTCATGAGCAGGCTAATTTATTTTCACGAGCCAAAGTTATTTCACACGTCATGTACCTAAAGATATTGTGAAGATATTATATATATATATTTATTGCAGCTTTGATATTTTTTCTTGAATATTTCCGCATCACGCGAGCGTTCTGTATTCTCCCATATTGTACGGTTTATATTGTACGGTACACTACGCATGCGCGTAGCGAGTAAAATCAATGAAAATTGTATTGTAACCGGTTGAGAAAAAATATCAAGGCAGCAATAAATCACTTCTCACACTCGTCGTACAATATGGGAATGATATTTTACTCTCACGCCACATTTTCACTCGCGTTTGGCTCGTGAAAATATTTTGCGTGCTCGTAAAATATTTTCCCATATTGTACTCTGACTCGTGCTATAAGTATTATATATATATACATTGTATATATACACATTGTATATATACATATACATGTATATAATAGGTATATAGTGTATGTGTACTTAGTTTATAAGTACATTTTTGAAAAGTGATGTTAATTTGATCTGCTTGATTTGCTGGCACTAGCTATAATAAAAGGTTACACACTCCAAGGTACATTAAATGAGAGAAATGAACAAGATGTGGTTGGTGCAGTGGCTGGTACAGGGTACTCACACGGCACTCCGGGTAAACAGGATGTAGTCGACGTGGTGGGGCTCCCATGGGACAAAATTCAGGCAAGTTAGCTGCAGATATTCTTCTATAGCTTTGTTGATTAGTCCCCTTGTTTCTGAGTCTAACAAATTTGCAATAACACTATCATAATAATTGGTGACAGCAATCATCATCATCATCATCATCGTCATCACCATCATACTAATCATCATCATCACCATCATAATACTAATCATCATCATCACCATATAAATACTAATCATCATCACCATCATCATCATAATCATAATCATAATAATAATAATAATAATTATTATTATATTATTATTATTATTATTATTATTATAATAATAATAATAATAATAATAATTTAATAATAGTCCTTCCATACAACTTGCCTATGGTATTACTGATGAGGTAAGGTACAGTCCCCCCTGGCCATAGTTTGTTTGGTGAAGCTACACTGTTCCTTCTTCTCCTGCTATTAGTGGTGAACGCTACACTGGCTCTGTCTATATCCAATTCCACCAACTGCTCCGTCTCCTCTGGCGAGGTACCTGCAGGGAAGGTGGCAAGCAGTTTATAACATCACATGTGATCTATGCCAACTTAAACCTACGGTTAATATTGCTAGTTAGATACTGAAGAAATGCCAATTGACAGCACTATTATAATAGCGGTTGTAAGATGTAACTCAATTAATGCAGTATTTCAGACCAAAAAACATTAGTAAGAATAAATTGTGGAAGAGTAAAAAAGAGAGAAGTTTATCTAGACAGGTAATCTTCTGCAATATCCAGGCTTATTAGGCCTCACATACAACTCTCTAGCACATCTTACCCAAGTTGGAGATAAAGATCGTGTCCAGTCCTCCTCTGTCTCCCTCAGTGAGAGTTGCTTGCCAGTGATCTGAATCTCTCTTGCTAATCACACGATTCTCTCTGCTCCTACCACTTCCTTTCCTTCCTTCTGGCCGCATCTTCTTCTCCCTTGCAGGGGTAGCTTCTCTTGCTGCTCCTCCATCGATTTCGAACAAGTAGCTGGATTCCTTCCTTCCTGCACTGCTATCAACCTCCCGCATGGTAAACGCCCGATTCCTTGAGAAGCTTGGCACTGCCTGTATGCAGCAGAAGCACAGAGAACCAATCATCACAAACAACATCGGAGACGAGACTGCCATGTTGTGTGTATCAAGTCTTCTACTCCTTGCACTAAATCAAGCAGTGAATGGGCCCCTTTGTGTGGGATTGGTTGGTTTATAGGTCATGGTCTGTGGAAATCTGACATGTGAAGTGCTGCAGGTACGAAGAATAGAATCACCACACTATCCAGCGCTTTAGTTGAGGTTCTTCAATTTCCAACACTTCCATGACAGCTGTCAGTTAATACTAGTCTGGTTTTATGGACTACAATCCAGAATCACAACACTGACACAGGAAGGGGGCAGGGGCTCCTGGTCCCCACCCCCGATAATTTCGGGCCTCAATCTAACAAGGTGATTTCTTACTATCCCCACCTACACATACCGAAACATCTTCCTACACAAGTAATATCTGTCTGCTCAAGTGATTGCAGTTTCATACTTTATACTCTACTTGCCTATATATTCCTCTAATTAACCACATGTGGGTCAATGAATATAATTAAAACAGTGTTTAATACCCTAAAGATATAAAAAGAAAGTCATAAACTTTGATAGAGCTGTCTTGAAATAGGTTTCACTAACTGCACCGGTTAAATCATCCTGAGCTGTGCATGTACAAGAAACAACAATCAGCACTGTCCTGTGGACCAGTCTAAGATGGGGGACCAATCCCAAGTTCCTCACCCCCTCCCCTTCACACAATACACCTGAATGAACTGAGCAAACAAGCATTTAAAAAAGGAAGAAAATTTAACAACAATTAAGAAAGAAAAAAAAAGCTAAAAAAAAGAATTTGAAAACACAATCTTTAAAAAACTGGAAGTAGTGCAGATATACTGACAGTGCAGTAAACAAATGACAAATGAGGAAAACAAAATAAATAAAATGAAGAGATGAATTAGGAGTACTTGTAAATTGTTTTGAATAAAATGTGCGTTGAATCTCATTGTTCAGATATCCCAGGAATGTAATTAACAGTGGCACAACAAGGTGGGGGAACTGTACACAACAACAACAACAACAACAACAACAACAACAACACAAACATAGTAATACATTTAAAAATGTGGTGAATATAAGAGCAATTTAAACGAAATTGACAAAGTTACAAAAAAAAAGGAATCATCACACTCCACAAGCCTCTTAATTATCTCTTCCATAATGTCACAATGTTTTTATACATTACATATATTGCGTGGGCAGGCAGTCAGGTCTAACAGCAAAGTGAATTACGAGAACCCAGAAATGAGCAGGAGGCAGTGTATAGTTGCCATGGACACTGAGTTGATCACAAACAAACTCACTTCTCTCTTTGAGACCAATGTCAAAGTTTGTGACGGCCATGAGCATGAGAGTTGCCATGGCAATGCAGGAGAGGAGTCCCAGGGCACCTATGCACGATACATAACATTGTTACATAACGGTACATGTGTGTGTGCATGTGTGTGTGTGCATGTGTGCATGTGTGCATGCGTGCGTATGTGTATATGCATGTGTGTATATGCGTGTGTGTGCGTGCGTGTGTGCATGTGTGTGTGTGTGTGTGCAGTGCCCTTGGTACAAGAAGTTGTGCTTACAGCCCAGGAGAAGGATGATGGCAATGTAGAGGAAGTGAGTTTGTGAGGGGGGTTCCCCTTTCACATAGTGGTCCATGAATACTTCCTGGTAGTAGGACCATTTCACACCCACCTGTTATCATTATATATTATTATATATTGTATATCATAATATAGACGATATTTTCACGCTACAGTTGGCTGTAATTTGAGTGCTATTGTATAGTTGATGATAGAGAGTTATATATATTATATTTAGAGAGAATCACTGACCAAAAAAACACAAAAAGTTAAAACACCAAACGTTTAGGCTGATTATACACATTCACTAGTAGATTGTCCAGAGTATGTAGTCTTATGCTAGCAGCATGAGTTGCCAGACTTTCTGTGGTTTGATTTGGATGCAAAAAACAAACAAGCCACGAACTCCTTACAGATGATCATAAAGTTGCAGTACAACCATGATGCTTGCTGAATTTTTGCCTTCTACCTTATAATTATAACTCATATTACAATGAAGGAAAAGAGTGTGAACCCTCAGTGCTACTATACACTAGCTAGCTATTACAAAGACCCAAAGAATAATCTTATTTGGAGTAGTATCAATATGAATACGCCAGTATGTAGCTCATGCAAGTCTATATATGGAGCTTGAGTAAGTCCATATGCAACTCGTGCAATGAAACTGTAAGTAATACAGTCTTCATAAGAGAAGCTTAACATACAAAGAGACACTCACCTTACCAGTAGTTTCAATGGGAAATTTCAAGCACTCCGGTAAATTGCAGAGCATTATAGTTGAATTCAAAACTACCGCTAGCAGCAAAGAAATAATTTGCTCACATGAGTACAGCGTGATTATAGGAGGCGTTACAAACAATAGCTTACGATCGTACGGCCTAAAAATAACCAGCTTTTTCTGAAAAAATAAGTCGAAACTAAAAATTCTGACACATTAAAGGGACTTAAAATGTCCAGTGGAACATTTTGGTGCTTGTTTCAATCTTCGGGAGGCTGCCGTCTTCGAGATCCATGTGACTGACTGACTGACAGACAAACTGAGTACTATAACCCTCTCACTCACACATGCATGCGACTGTTAATCATCACTATTTTTATGATTATTGTAAATGTTATTATTATTATTATTATTATTACTTTTATTGTTACTATTAGCAATTATCCCGCCACACAGTGGCGCTTGATATACTCTAAAAATTATGATTGCAGTAGCATGAGGTCTTTTATCAATTCGTATTATCCTCTACTACTTGATTAAGTTAAACAAAACAAACTGCTAGAAGGTGGTCCATGTATTTTATTATAGAAAAGTCAAAATATTCAATTAAAAGGTCGTTTTCTCTATCCTTTAAAGTCTGTACATGAGAACTATGAAATCCAGTCTCCCCCCTCCCCCTCCCCCTCCTCCCTCATCAACATATCCTACATGTGCTATACAAATATCTTACGTTGACCATTTTGAAGACGTAGTATCCAAGACACACTACCATCATAACGTTCCAAACCAATCCCGTCTTCTTCTTCTCCCACACAACCTATTAAAACATTTCAACCATCATTACTTGCTATAACAACAACAACAACAACAACAAAACAACAACAACAACAACAACAAAATTCAACAATAAACAATACCTATAAACAATGGCAGACCAAATATCACACATTTAGCTAAGTCAATTAACTGCCAATCATCAGGGTTTACTCCCAATCATTCAAGATTACGCCAATCCTAAAAGTAACTGCTAATCTTTAAGACCACTTACCGCTACCCATCCCAGGTAAGAGGTGGCTATCATGTAGGCCACTAAGACAGGGAGAAGAACCTTCTCTCCTATGCTCGTGAATCTCCCTTCTCTGGCCCACGTCAACACCAGCACGTTAGCCTGGCAGTGATGTCAATAGAACAACATTAGCATACATCTGACCTTCTTTACTTACCAGGATTTGTATGTTGAAAGTTTGGAGAGTGAGGAATAATGAACGAAGGTGATATGCTCCTAAAGATACATTAAAACGGGGCAGAATACGGAAATGCAGTATGCCACTGATTTAACACTAAGTACATACAGCCATGCACATGTCCTATCGGTTCAAAGATATGTTATGGGTGTGCAGTCTGAAGTAGACGTAATGAACACATCTGAGTGTCAGCTTTTAGTTAGCCACACTCGTGCCCTTCTCTTGCATGTCATGTGTGAGTGTGTATGTCCTCTTAAACTTACTGGTGAGTTTCTTCTTGGTCCCTACTGTGTTCAGTACCAGGAATCCCATGCGGTACTGGACCACCAGTGCCAGGACTATATTCTGGGGACCCAACAGACACACTAGCACCAGACGAACCTAACATACAACAGCACACTGTTAATTATACTCCTCAGAGGCAACACAATTGAAAATCGGGAATATTTGTTAATATAATGTTTGGATGTACGTGTCATTTTTGTACTTGACCCTGGCATTTTTTGTGTCAGTTTGGCGGTCGACCCTGTCCCAAACTTCACTATACAGAATCCTTCAGTTTATCGATCATTACCCGTATCATCCTAAAAATTGAATTGTTTACAGTTTTGAATTCTTTTGCAGGTGAAGTTAAAACTTAAAAACTTACTGGAGTTCCATTTCTATTCGAGTTAGTGGCGGTGGTAAGTTAATGCGCTATTTGTCACAGTTATAAGCCCTACGCAACAGTATTTACTTGAAAATTCATTGTCCACTAGACTAACCACGAAGGTAAGTCTTGTGAAGTTATGTCTAATTGTGTGAGTATTGTGTGTTAGAGCTACTACTCAACTAGAGAATACAACAAAGAAAACGTTTGAATAAAGTGATGTTCTGTTATTTTGTTCTTGTTTTTTTTTCTTCCAATTCAAACAGTTGCTTCCATGGTTACTATGGTGGCTTTGCATGCCCTTTACTGTATGTACGTAATTAAAAAACTCGACATTTTTTGAGTAGCTTGAGGGTTAGAAGTTAAATCAATCATTTAACAATAGTGTAGCTTTTAGGCTCACTTGCCATTTGTGCTCAAGCACATCACTAGTACATACATAGCTAAATACATATATACATACATACATACATATTATGTACAATGTACTCCGATACTCTTGGAATCAATAAGATTGATTAGGATCTGCTAACAAACATACTTGCAGCACTCTCAGTACAGGCTAATGACGATTCTCGTGGTTCCATTAATCTCATATCCCGTAATCTCATTCAGCCGGTAGGTAATTGTAGTAGCTAAAGCTATATACATGAGGCTAGACGTAAAATCAGGCAAGAAACATCTTGCTAAGCATCGGTTCACAGTCACAACTCACTGCTTCATTGCAAAGAATAATTAACTAAAACGCGGTACGAATGGCTGTCTCATTTTATAAACAACTCAAGCTGCAAAAATCAAAACAAGAAAACCAAAAGATAACAACAAAACAAGCAAGTAATGCCTTAGAAAAGAAGCTTCATAAATAAGCTTACAGGATAAGAAACTCTCATAGCTGTATAGTTTTTACTTAATTAAAATTTAATATGGCCAGTTTTCCTAGTAGTTAACTAGCTAGCCACTTGTTAAACCATCTGCCTAAAAGTCATTTTCTAAAACACCCAATCTAGCTTGGAAAGTGGTAGAGTATTAAGTATAGCTATATATTTTTTAATCTCTCTTGAGAATAAAACTTAACTTACTGTTTGGGATTGAACCCTTGATTGCCAGAAGTACATTACGTTTTTTAACATTATACACTCGTGCTCATTTATTCTTATTTTCGTGTACCGTCAATCATCGTGGATGACCGATCTCTCATCTATTTTGTATATATCACCTAGAACACTGTCTTTCACCTTAGTCACCAGTTTTGTATTTTATGTTAATATCCTGTCGGCCACTCAATATTATTCTACGTACTTGGTAATATTAAATATCGGGTCTGTCTCCCAGTCTGTCAGAGGATCCAGTCAGCGGGAGAATGAGAGAGATTTACGACCTCTGTCTCTATTCTCTCATATAACATCTTCTGACAGAGTTAGGTTGTCAAATTGGCTGTTCTTACAGGAACTCTGGCGTTACCTTACCCGCTAGTGGGTCTTCACTGCACTACTCTGCTTCCGTTTAGTGTAATGTGTGTCAACAGACTACGCTGGGATCAAGTCCTCAACATGCTGGATAGTATAATAATAACCTATAATTGGTGGTGAACAGCCACTCAAGTCCACAAAGCTATGACTCTAACGGCTTTGGTTGGCGACCGCTTCCCAAAATCTTTTCCCACATTTTTTTAAAAAACCCATTTTTCTTTACAAAAGTTTTGATACCATCGACACCTAAAGTGTGAGCCATTGTTGATGGTGTCTTTCTGTAATAATCGAGTGCTTTGCAGATACTCTACAATAAACACAATGTATGCTAACATCCACAACATGGGATTGCTTTATAGTCCCGCCGAGTGAACACTTAGTCCGCTAACATTTAACACATGCACACTGAAAGAGAAACGTCAGGGACACTAGGAGTTGTTTATAGCTACAGTGTTGAAAAGACCTATTTATCGATACAGTTCAGTTTAAAGCTCTGCCTGATTGTATCATTCACCAATTGACACAGAAGGCGGTCGTGCTGTTAAACATAAGTACGCAGCAGAAAGTGAATATTTGTGATAATTAGCTCGTAGCTGTCAGCTGATACACCATTAGAAGTGATGAGCTAGGTATGATGTAGCTCACAAGTAGTTAAACATGGCAGCCATGCTAGCCTCTTGCCAGAAGACAAGCTCAGCTTGTCCGGACATCTCACTCACTGGTCCACTTGGTTGTGATGGAAAGAGTGAGAAAACAACTCATCCAGGACCCGTGAATTAGATCTCTTCTAGGACACTTGAATTAGTTGGTGTCTTTATTGTTAATCAACAAATTTTGATCACAATGCATGACACAATGGAATAGCTATATTAATTCGACTCTCTGGGCTGTGAATCTTTAGCAATCTGATTAAATTAATCAATCAATAAAAAAAATTTAAAAAAAGGAATTAGTACAACATGGCAATATTGCTTTTATTTGCTGAATGAGGAAGCAAGAATACATCCATTCTACAAGATTATAATTTTTGGTTGCACTTCTTGCACTTATTGGTTGCACTTCAAATTCATACTAGTCAATTAGCTAGTGACACATAACAAAGAAAAGTTCATGTCTGTACAACAGGCACCTCATTTCACTTGGGTTTTTTTTTCTAAACTGGTCACACACAAATATAGACACAGCCACACTATCAAAGACTAGCAGTATTGTGAATAAAACTGACTAGATCCCAGGGGAGGAAGCTGTTATTGAATCGATAATACAAGACTGTTGTGTTTTCAAAGATTCATAATCACATAGCTTAGAAGACTATTGACTGTCTTTACGGTACCTGCAATACTTGGAAATAATTCAAAACTTTTTCTTAGTCTAGTTTCAATACCCATTGCTTTCCCTTGCTATTTCTAATTACTATCACATCGTGTTTTTCGGTTCATAAATTCGTCAATATGCTATCCCTTACCAGTTTGATGACATCCTGCTGCTCACCCTCCACCCAGTAGTTGATAATGACGTAGCTGACTAAGATGAAGACTGTGGCTGCATAGCCAATCACTTCAAACGGACGCTCCCGCAGCAAACCATCATAGCAGTAGAACACCGAAAAGGCTACAAAAGACAAGCACAAGAATAAAATATTGCACAAAGTAATAAACATGTGAAATCCATTTAATTTTGATGAAAAAAACCGTATTCACTCCATTTATGCTAGTTGTTGTTGTTGTTTTTTTTTGTTGCCCTTTTTTTCCCCCCCCATCATTAGCTATTTATTTATTTGTTTTTTTTGGAGGGGATAGGGGGTGGGTGTGTATGTGTATTATACTACCACTGCTTATGAGCAAAGCAAATGAAGAGATGAAACATTAACAACACAATTTAATTGTAGGATTCATAGAAGCCACTATGGCCGAATTTAAAAAGAAGCTGTTAAAATGTCTCTTTGATTGGGACAATATGCAGACATTGTGTTAGAGTATCACAGCCAAGGAGATACACACTCACACATCTACAAACTCACTCCATCTGAAACCACACAGGTTAATGATGGCGTTAACTTGTAAAAGTAGTGTTTTACTTACAAGTATTAAGTTGTGTGAATGTGCGTGTGTTTGTGTGAATGTGCGTGTGTTTGTGTCTTGCAGTGTATGACAGACACTTACTAATAATTCTTACACAGTGTGGTTATGAAGAGATGGAAATGTTACATGAAATGGAGAAGGAAGCGGGCCGGCAATAGGTGCTAAGGTCTTATCAAATTTGACGGTAATGTATCCCATTTACAGGAATATTTGGCTTATAATACTTGAGATCCGTTGTGTCAGAGGTCATGGTGCAATGTGACAGGAATAATTTAGGTGAATACCACTACTTCACACCCACAACAATGCAAACACGCAAACATACACACATCACATGCCCCCACAAACTGCAATTGTAAGTCATTCTACTGTTATACAATCTGTAATCTCAGTCCAGCAGATGCAATTTAAACTAACCTAAATTGACCAGGACAATGACGGCAAATATGAAGTCATTCAGACACACCCACTGTTCACAGATATCCCCCGCATTCGTCACGTTATCTCCTTCATCTTCAAAGTCCCAGAAGAGCGAGGAGTCCTCCGGCGTAATGTTGGAAAATGTCCGCTGCATGTAAATGAATCTCTCCACTGACATGGCCAGAGTCCCTGCCATGCTGATGGTTGCTAGCACCACAAACAGCCATTCCACCCAGCCCAGTCTTCGGCAGTTCCTCATCTGTGTCCATACATAAACCAGCATGTATAACGTATGCAAGAAATTAAGATGTTTTCGTGTTGGAACTTGTTACGCTGGAAAATTACGTATTAAGAGCTATCATCAAATAAAAAGTGATAGCATTGAGAATCAAGTACATGTAGCTATGTAAGTATATGCAAAGAAATCAAAGCCATTGATAACTGCAGAAACCACACAATAATAATGGTTCTAGCCAAGATCTATCACTAAATCACCCATCTTGCAGTTATGCATTAACTTGATGGAGGAAAGAACTTTAACCCTTATTGCTCATGTTGTTTATGCTCTGTGGGTCAAATATCAACCACATACCTGCAGGACCTCTACCACTAGCTAATGAATAAGATGTTAAAACCTCTCACCTGGCCAAATGGAGTGTTTTTTACGAAGGGTTGCTGGCTGGACGTGCTGGAGTCCAGCAGCTCCTTGTAAATGGTACCTGCAGATTTGGCCCCCGCCTTTTGCGTACCTGCTCGGACTTCAGGGTACCTGGCGGAGCTTTGACCGTGACCTCTGTCACCGAGCAACGGTGAAGAATCGTGCTCGCCATTTCCACGCGGGAGCCAAGATTGGTAGTTCAGAGACACAGCACTGCCCTCGAACTCAGCTTTGTCCGCGACTGCGTCCGTCATTAGTGACCTTCTAACAGCAAAGCAGTATTATGATTGAAGACGTACTTTATCCTTGGATATCACCACGCCTTCAAGGGGTGTGAGCTGCAACAAGTAGGGGGGCGAATCAAGATGTAAGTTATGTGGGTGGTAAACGGGTCGATTCTTTACCTATCGCGGGAAACTACGGCGCGAGTTCTTTTTTTTTTGAAAGTTCTTCTTCTAACTTTCCTAGCCTCGGGCGCCTCGTACTACTCTGTTAGACCAACAGTTTTATAACTTTCTTTTAGCAGTCTGGTAAGCGCGCTCTGCCTTTGGAAATGGCCGAGGTGAGTATTTCTTAGCTGTGATGATTATGAAAATATACCGATGCCTAGCTAATAATTTATTGTCCGTGAACGTGGTGCTTGCTTTTTTGTTAGGTGTAATTAGTACTAATTTTACAGCATTGGGTTCTAATCAGGGAAGCATACACACACAAAAAAAAAGAATCTAGTATGTAGAGGCAAAAAGTTTAGATTCAATGAGGTAAAAATAATTATACTAGCACATACTGTCCTACAGCTGTAAAGCAATGTTTAATAAATATGCGAACCTTATGATTTCATGAAAGTAGTGATTTATTGAAGGAGGGTGAAGACAGAGGCTTTTATAGTAGGGATGAATGCCTATATAAAATTACATTCAGAAATAATTTTTAATGTGATATATGACTAAGTTAATCATCTATTAAACTATATGGAAATAGGAAAGCATATTCGCCTGACAAAACTTGATTCTCTACCTTTTTTGATCTGAGTACTGTATTTGAGGTTATTTCATGAGAAATACTTATCTTTTTTTTTGTTTGTTTGTTTCCAAGTGGGTGGTGAGACTGTGGGTAGAGGGGACTCCCGAGGGGTTTCCCCTTTTGAGAGGGTTGCACCTGTCTACCACATGTGCCACCTCATGGCACACACAGTGTGACGACAGATGATTGTCAACTGCCCCACATGTGTGCCCTATAGAACTGCAAGGTTCTGTTTCATGATCAAAGATAATCTCTAATTAAAAATTGAATGAGGCCCGTTTAATGAACTCTTTGTTTAAACAATTCCTACTTTGTGCAATAATTAATATTGAGGATCGTGTATTAGGATGTTTATTACTTAGATCCTTTTTTAATTTTAATTATTATACACTCATTGTGCGGTATAATAGGATCGATGCCTAATCTGAAAGATAATGCCACACCCCTTATTTATTGACACTGAAAAGTATGCCTAATACAAAGTTTGACAGAGTCAGTTGTTTTCTCTCTCTCTTTTGAGTAAGCAATATCATAGTTATTGCCATGCTTGGCATATAGTCATCGTTTCCACTAAAAGACATTTCAGCATTTATGTGGTCTCCAAAAATTTTCATCATTTTTAAGGAAATGACAACTCCCCTCCCTACACACACACACACACACACACAAATGCATATTCCTGAAATTGAATTTGACTGTCATGAAACTTAGTGCGGAAAGAAAAACAACAACAACAACAACAGTCTGAAAGAAAAAAGCCTTTGGGGATCTTCAAAAAAAATATTGTAGTTGTTGTGATGGTGTGAAAGGCTGTCATATCATTCCCTGTTGCAGGTAAGGTGTTTCAGCAACAGAGGGGGAGAGAGAGAGGGGGGGGAAGGGGAGGGATGGGAGAAGTAGTAGAGGACAGTAGATAAAAATTTGTGACCAATTTTGCTGCCATTGTTTGAAAAGTCTCCTACTAAGGTGTGTGTGTGCACAATTCTCCCCCAACATGACCATATTGCTTGCAGACCCCTCCCACAGGCACACACACACACACGCACACACATACTCACACTCACTCAATATTCACACACATACACACATACACACACTCTCTAACAGTGAAGGGGGGTACTTTTGTTTTAATTGGAAAAGAGTTTGCAGTTACAACATTAATATTGGTTGTCGAGTCTAATGGGTACATCCCATTGTAACCATTATACTCACTAATTGTAGAGTAATGCTGTGTTTTTCTTTCTTCTCACTTTCATGGAAAGTCTATCCATTAACCCTCAGCGCGCATGCACGAGAGGGTTAAAGTACTCGGTTTGTCTGTAAGTCAGTCAGTTGGTCAGTCAGTCAGTCATTCTGTCATACGGATCTTGAAAATGGCAGCTTCCCGAAGATTGAAACAAGCATCAAAGTAATGTCGTAGATTTTCATTGCTACTTTAATGCTTCCTGGTAATTTAATATTTTTAGCTTAGCAGCATTAAAATTAGATATATATATATTCACAATATGTTTCGGCTCATAAGCCTTCAGTTGTGATGTGTGTATGACTATTTAAAATAAAATTAAACAGCCATATATACACCTCATAGCTGAAGAAGGCTTATGAACCGAAACATATTGTGAATATATATATCTAATTTTAATGCCGCTAAGCTAAAAATATTAAATTACCAGGAAGCATTAAAATGTTGCACTAGACATTTTAAGTCCCTTTAATGTGCCAGAATTTTTAGTTTCGACTTATTTTTTTCAGTAGTTTACCGGAGAGCTTGGAGTTTCCCATTGTGTTGCTTGTGTGTTAAGAGCTTCTCTTATGAAGACAGTGTTAACGTCTACAGTTTCAGTACATGAGTTGCTTATAGACTTTGCTCAAGCTTTATATATCGACATGCGCAAACTTTATTGATGCTACTCCAAATTAATTTAGGTCTTTGTAATAGCTAGCTAGTGTATAGTAACGCTGAGGGTTCGCACCCTTGATGCTTTATTTTAACTAGTTACAGTGACAATAACAAATGTATATATATTTATATATATACATATATATATATATATACATTATATACATACATACTAGTGGTTGTCATTCAAATCCAACGTACATATGTTATCCATTAAAAATATGGCTTTTTGTAATTTAGAAATCACAATCTTCACCAGTTCACTCGAATTTGTCCAATCATGAAAGTTGTTCTTCCGAAGGAGATAGTAGCAGTAATTCTTCCTTTACTAGTAATGTGCAGTTTGACAATTCCTTTTCTGATCGAACCTGTCAAGAAGACAAAGCAGAAAAAGTTAGTGGAGATTCTTTCGATTCTTTGGTTAATCAAGCCGAAAACCAAGGTGAACGATCCAAACCTCATCGAAGAAGATCATTGAGTAACCCGGAATCCACACCTCGGCGGCTACCTTTCAGTGATTGCAGGAATCGTCAGCGTACAAATGCGATGAGCCAAGAAAATTTAAAGGATTTGTCAAATGTAAGTGAATGATATATAGCAGCTTTGAGTCTCAGTGACAATCATGTGTGCCCATGTATGAAAGCAGCTATGAATATAGTTAGCAATTACTGTGAGATATTGCAAGCCAATCACAGACCCCATTACACCATGCATACCTGACAGGAGCAGATCCAGCGCTAATGACAGGGAGGGGCCCTAATTTATTTAAGTCAAAACTTAAATTCACTTGCAGTCACTAAATTGCCTCCAAATTGATCCAGTAGGAGCAAGTGATATGCACTGTACACATTTTGCAACTATTTAGCTGCTGCAAGTTTGACTACATGTGTATTAATCCTGCGGCTCCCATCCTACACTACAACCATTACACCCCCCATGCATGGCACCCACGCCTAGGTGGGTGGCACCATTATCTCTAACTACCCATTTACTTACCCCATTACCTACTCACCTTCTTCACCATCTATGTGTACTCCCTGAGTCCGCAGCACTATTTGCTGAGTTGTTTGGCATGGGTGGCCAACAGGAACCCCGCCCCCAATCAACATGTGCTAATTGGGGCTAATTAACGGGGCGGGGCAAGCCCCTTTAATCCCGCCGGCACACCTTATCACGGCAAAGCAGCAGAGCTGCCTACCGGAAGTTGTTTGTTACCTAAGCATTAATCCCCCCCCATTTCCCAGGTAAAGGTGTGGGAGGGTGGGGAAATAATCAGGCAGTCTGCTATAGTGGTGTAAGTGTTATCTCCACGTGCACTAACTGACTGACTAATGCGCACCCGCTCTGTGCTCCCACGTGATGCTGGGCCACCAAAACCCAGCACCCCTTTACCAATGTGTAGGAATTCCCGCCTGGGATTAACCCCACCTAACCTGCAGCTAAGTGGCCATTAATCCTGCGGCTCCCATCCTACACTACAACCATTACACCCCCCATGCATGGCACCCACGCCTAGGTGGGTGGCACCATTATCTCTAACTACCCATTTACTTACCCCATTACCTACTCACCTTCTTCACCATCTATGTGTACTCCCTGAGTCCGCAGCACTATTTGCTGAGTTGTTTGGCATGGGTGGCCAACAGGAACCCCGCCCCCAATCAACATGTGCTAATTGGGGCTAATTAACGGGGCGGGGCAAGCCCCTTTAATCCCGCCAAGGGAGGCACGACCACCACCCCAAGCCAGCACATCATAAACACTTGCCAAGAACTAACCCCACTTTAGTTTGAATCCTCCAAAAATTAATAACTAACAATTCAACATACACAACACAATGAAAAGGCTCAGGGAGGCACTCATAAAAAGAACACACAAAACACACAGAACAAAAGGTTCAGACATGCGCCCACACTAGCATAACATCACAGAGTAGTTCGCTAGCTGCTGTCTTGGAATCTTGACATACTCCAAGTATGCTAGGCTTTTCCATCGGCCAAGAGTCTTGATGATGGAGTCCTCGATCCCTTTAGCTGCAGCTGTTGTCGCCGCCCCAATGCGAAAGCTGTGGCTGGCATAACGACCGGCTTGGATGCCGGCCTTCGCCAAAGCGTCTCGCACCGCTTGCACAAATCTCTGCCTGGTTAGGGGTCTGCCGTCCTTAAAGAGGAACAAAGTGCCAGGTTGCCTACCCCGAACAAGCAGGTATGCCAGCATGGCAGAGACCGGGCATAGGTTAGACGGCACCTTGCCGATAAAAAGAGTGATCCCTTTCCTGAAGGGGTCCGTCTTCGATGCCTTGAGGTGGACACTAAGGACACGAGGACTCGCCGGGTCATCGACAGCGAGGTCGCCCCAGGCCAGGTGAATGGAGGCATCAAAACCCGTGTCGCACGGTACGGTGAACTCTCCAGCTCTGAGGAACCCAAAGAAGGCCAGGCAACATGCCGCCCACAGCATAATGTAATCTGGGTCCCCCGCCCTGCACTCCCAGACAGCCTTGATCTGGCGCAGCAAAGGTGGGGTGATAGGCAGGCGCTCCCGGCTGGAGTCACCCCCTTCACCCTGAGACCGCTTCACACCCCTTAGCACATAGTGAAGCCGAGAAAGAGTTGGCAGGAAAGGATCATCAAGTCCCTCCTCGATGTGCAGGTGCCTGATACCAGCCATGTAGGACTTGATTGTCCGGTGCCTCAGCCCCTCGCTGGCCATCTTGGCAGCGAATTTGCACAAGACATCCTCCCCAGCTGGCATGGCCTGGAGGCCCGCTGAGGTGCAGAAGTTGAGGAACCGTCTCTGGCCACTGGAGTAGACCTTGTGTGTGGACTGGGCTAGGCCCTTTATGAAGAATGACCGAACAAGGCTATCCAGTCGACCCTCGTCCAGTCTGGGGTTCCGTGCACTAGACACTGTAGCAGGTTGTCCGGTAGAGTTGTGGGCTCCCTGTCTGCTCGTGGTACCAGCCTCTGGAAGGAAGGAAGGACGCCACATGACAACGCATCTGCTGCGCCATTCTGCGTTCCTGGGATGTGTCTGCACACCAATGACACACCCCACCTGGCTAAGAAGAATGACAGGCACCTCATCAAGTGCATGGCTCTATCCATCTTACTCCTGCCAGAGTTTACAATAGCCACCACGGCGGCATTATCACAGAAGCAGACTATCGTGAGGCCCTTCCACTCGCTGCCCCAGATAGCAACGCCCAACACGATGGGAAGCAGCTCCTTAACTGTGATGTGGATACCATCCCAGCCATCATGGAGCTGTAACTGAAACCACTTTCCATCTGATGTGAAGGCCCCGCATCCCCATGAACCTGAGGCATCAGACGTCAGCGCCACCTGGGGTGATACTCGACACAGGGTGGCCATAGGACAGGACCCATTCCAGATAGGCAGGAAGCAGCCCCACCATCTGAGATCTGAGCGGAAACCAGCGTTCAGGCGAACACGATGGTGCAGCTCTCGAACACACTTGGAGAGCTCAATCATTCGTCTCAAAAAGGATCTCCCAGGCCTGATGGCACAGCATGCATGCTGCAGCTGGCCGATGATCGACAGCAGCTCCCTTTTCGAGCATGACTTCAGACCTTCCCACCGTTGGATTTCTCTGCGGAGACGGTCCAGTTTGGCTGGGGGAAGGCGCACCGTCAGGGAAGTTGTGTCCAACTCCAAACCAAGGAAGGTGAGGGTTGTACTGGGGCCCTCCGTCTTCCGCTGGGCCACTGGCACCCCCAGGGTGTCGCAACGAGCTAATGCTGACTGCAGGGCCTGCTCGCACTGCTGTGAGTCTGGGTCGCCAAAAAGCAGAAAATCGTCCAAGTAGTGGAGACCATCTACACCATCAGAGTTCTCCAGGATCCACAGCAGTGCGTCAGCCACTGCATTGTACAGCTTGGGAGCGGACCTGAGACCGAAGGGGAGAACCTTATCCACGAAAATCTGTCCTTCCCATCTCATCCCAAGGAGTCGCCTGTCGTCGGGGTGGACAGGAACCGTCCGGAAGGCACCTTCCACGTCAAATTTTGCCAGGACAGTGCCCCGGTCGCGGGCAAACACTCTCTTGCACGCTTCATCCACAGAGGTATAGTGCAAGGTGCACATCTCAGGTTCGATGCCGTCATTGACACTGTGACCTCTCGGGAACGACAAGTCCACAATGAGGCGCCATTTCCCCGGCTGGTGTCCTTTAGGGACAAGGCCAAACCTGTTCACCTGCACCTGTGCAGCAACGTCAGGCTCCACTGGGCCCAGCACCCTACCAGCTGCTACTTCCGATCTGAGGAAGTTGCTAATGACTACAGGGTGCACGTCAGCTGACTGCATGTTGGTTGATGCACTGTGGCATGACGCTGACCCATGCCGGAAGCCGATCCGGAAGCCTTCTTGGAGACCCCGTACCAGGTAGTCCACATATGCCCTGTCTGGGTGGCTTGCCAAGCACTCCTCCCATAGCTCGGGCACCATGGGGCACTTAATATGGCTCCATCCCCTTACCGAAGGGAGAGGGCAGACAGCTCTTCTGCTGGCCAGGGTCAACAGATCTGCTGTGTAAGCGTACGGTGGTCCCCCTAGACCACACACACACATAATCACAATAACTGGGTACAGCAAGTGGGCCACACTGCTATAAACCCTACGTCCCCCTACAAGGAAGGAGGCCCGGCCGTCCTTCATGGCCCGTGTCCTGGAACACCATCGGAACAGGAGCATACTGTTACCCGTGCCCATGTCCTGGAACTCCATCAGGACAGGGGTATTGGCCAGCACCGGAGGCCCACAAAGACGAATGATATGTCTGGAACTTATCCACTCGTCGTGACCTTAGTACCACACAGACCCATTCTGATACCCAATCACCCTTTTATTACCTAACCACTCCCTTTCCTGGCACTGTACTATCCCTCGTGTAACTACCCTATCCCTTCCCTTTGCTATCTTACCCAGTCCTACCCTGCTACCATCCTACCCTACCCACTCCTGCTATCTACCGCACGTGCCCCAAATACATAAATATGGCATGGAAGTGATCATTACTGGTGATAGAATCGATGGATAAATAGAGTGTTACATGAGTTAAATGGACTAAATATTCAATGAATCTAGCCCATAGTGTCCTGGGCACGCCCTCTACTGGGCAGGATTCCTCCCTTCCCCTGTGGGGGGACACGCCGACTTCTTGTGGTCCCCGCCACAACGGGAACAGATGTGTTGGAAACGGCACGGGATGGCGACACATGCTCGCCCGTCGTTCCATGCAAAGCATGCTGTGACACGCCGCCTCTTCAGTTTTGGGGCGGATCCACTATCGGTGGAGGGACTCTGGGTGGCCTTCTGTGCCCCACTGGAACTAGCGGACAAGAGGCACCTGGTGTACAATGCCTGGTCCAGGCGCCCAAACTCCGCTTTTTCCAGCGAAGGCACCTGCTGCCGGAAGCGAGAGTCGTATGCACGCCACCAGTCTCCCTTTTCCCCACCGGATAGGACTATGGCAAGGTACGCCCATAAGTCCACAGCTTTGCCAGGATGGGATTGGACGACGATGCCCGCAAATTGGCAAAAGGCCCTCACCCATCCCATCAAATCTCCTACCGGTCGTAGCTTGTGGGCTGGCACCGGCTTACTGTCTTCCCCATCAAGCGAGCGACGGAGTTCTACTTCCAAGTTTTCCTCCGTCAACTCCGCCATATCGACGAAGTCCCCCTTGAGGATTCGGCGGACAATTCTGGCTGGCACCACCGGGAGGGTCTCACCCAACTGAAACTTGGTGGTAGCTGGCTCGGACGGTGTGGCAGTCGCCTTCGTCGGTTTTGCTGCCACAGGTTCTGCCAACCCAGGAGCAGTAGCAATCGTGGGGAGGCCGAGATCCCTCACCCGACCGACATCAAACTCCCCGAGCCTTGATCCTATGGATGCGGTATATACCACACTTTAACATGGACCACACATATCACTGCCCACTGACAGCAGAGAGGGGAGCACCATTGCAGCTCTCTGACTAGGATCCCACCTAGTACCACAGTGCAAAGTAGGGGTCTCTCCACCTACTGCAGTGCTCATCTCACCTACTCAGCAACCTATTGGTCACTCCCAATAAAGCAAGAGCCACTGCTCGAGGTAGGGTCTCACCACTACCAACACCTGCTATGATACGATCTACACACCAAGTATAATTCACTAACACAATATAAGGGTCACACCTCTCTACAATCACTATTAGATCATGTCTGCTTGCCTATGAGCATTGCTCCAACTCGAGGTAAGGGTCGCACCACTTACCAAGCACTATTTAGGTACTATCTTCTCCCCCCAAACATCACACTCCACCAACATTGCCCTACCTTGGTAGGGTCAAACTCTGGCCGCTACTATTCACAGACACTTATACCACCCTGTGTACATTACACTAACACCACATACTACTCCCCAACCCTACTAGAGGTAGCAATCACTTCGGCTGCACATAGGGTAAGGGAGTAAGGGTCACACCACTTACTAATCCAGGTGAGGGTCTCACCACCCACCCACTGCTAGGAGTACCCTTTACTAAGTAGCCAGCAAGCTGTAAGGGTCACACCACACACATGTGGGGTAAGGGTAGTCCCCAGCAGTTATTATTATTATTAACAATTAAGACCTTATCGTGGTCATACTACTTAAGCTACAAGCTACAGACTACACATACCATTGGGAGTTTCAGCTGCCCCTGCTCGAGTACTGGAACTCTCCCCAAGGTTACCAGCAGCCACCGTGTCTAAAGGGGGCAGTCCAGAGGGGGTAGGCATAGCTGGGGCAGTCCCCGTAGCATTGCTGCTACCACTTCCAGTGCTAACCAGTTGCCGCTGCTGGTCTAGGAGTTCAGAAACCACCGCCCTAATACAATCCAACACCTCCTCGGGGATAGCTCTGCGCCCAGGCTGTCCTGGCTCTTCGCTTGAACTACCACCACCCCCACTGTCTACGTTGTTGGTAGCCATGGACCAGTCGCAGAAATAATCAGGCAGTCTGCTATAGTGGTGTAAGTGTTATCTCCACGTGCACTGACTGACTGACTAATGCGCACCCGCTCTGTGCTCCCACGTGATGCTGGGCCACCAAAACCCAGCACCCCTTTACCAATGTGTAGGAATTCCCGCCTGGGATTAACCCCACCTAACCTGCAGCTAAGTGGCCAAGTATAGATGTAATGGACATGTACCAGGTACTCCCTGTAAATGTTCATGTCCAATAAGGTGTGTCCTATAATCCTATTATGTTTATGTCCTATTATGTTGATATAACTTTACCAATCACTTCAAGCTTTTCAATCACTTCAAGCTTTTCAATCACTTCAAGCTTTTCAATCACTTCAAGCTTTTCAATCACTTCAAGCTTTTCAATCACTTCAAGCTTTTCAATCACTTCAAGCCTTTCTTTCATACACATTTCAATAGTCATTTTACATTCTCTGGTATTGCACTAGTGGTATGTCTGGAGTCACATACATTTCTTGTTGAGTAGTCCTAACATCCACAAAGCTGACACCTAACAATGCTTGCTACCTAGCTATTTCAGGGCTCAAGATGCCAAAAATCTAACCGGTAGTGCCCAACCCACTTTTTGGTTGCTTGTATACTGGAAAACAGAAATAAGCTACATAGCTATATATATCATTCATTTTACACAAAAGCTATAAAAGTTCCCACTCTATAAGTAATCTTAGTAGGCCAGATATAAGAGATTTGTGGGGCAGTTTGTTTCCTGGTCGAACACATCAAGAGGAATATAGCTAGCTAGCCTGTCAGCTCTAACGTTATTACAAAATGCCTACTTTACTTACTGGCGTATATAGAAAGATTTTCCAATCGTGGTGGAAGAACCAAAATTTGGAATAATGCCATTCCAGACTAAATAGCTTGCAAAATTTCCTACCCGTAGAATCGGCCATTGGAAAAGAATGGTTGTGGTTAGCAATTAATAGTATAAACTTCCTGTCCGGAGACTTTATCCACTTGGTTGCGGTTAGAGCTTTGGCGATGACGTGTGAAGGGAAGAGCCCTTCCTCCGGTACCTGCGCACACCACCGGTCAGTGCGGGCATATAGGTCAGTGCGGGCATATAGGTCAGTGCGTGACAGCTCGTGGATTAGGGTTTGGCGAAATAGGCTGTAATAATTTTAAGCGTAATAAGTGATTTCCAATACTAGCTAGAGCATAAAATAATCATGAGCATAATATGGCAGTTTTTGGCTAAAAAATTATGATTAGTTTTTATTGTATATGTAGCTATAAAGACTTTTTGCAAAACAAAATCATTTGCAAGTGTACACATATATTTGGTTAGCCAGAGAACTGAAGCATTGACAAGTTGATGTAGCTAATCTTCCAGAACTGGCTTTGAGACTTTTAAAATTGATTTATATATTACTAAATACCCTTTGTTAGCAATTCCATCAGACCCAGCACTGTTGGAATTCAGATTAGTCATGTGTACAAGGATTTTATATGTAGTTGTGAATGTGGTTGAGGTGACCTTTGGACTCTGTCTACAAACATAGTGTGAGGATAATGAGAGGTTTCAAGTACATAATCACTAAAACGAGCATAGAATGATAACAAAAAATGAGCATAATTTGCCAACCCTACTTGTGAATATAAAATTAATAATGGCTCCACAAAACACACTAAATGAGTTAGGCAATTTAGTGTCAGCCTCTTGTCCAAACTCTCATACTTTTTTTTAACGGCATCCTGGGAAGAGCCAGGTAACCATTCCTGGAGATCAGGTAATGTTTTTAACATAGTTTTCAGTAAAGTATCTTCTGCACTTGATACTTATTTTAATATGTAATATTTCAATGTTTTAGCTAAAGCACATGTATTTTGTGCTACTTATTCAATTTCATTTTACCTGAAATGTCAGAATCACAGCTTCTTGTAGCTACAAGTGAAGTGAGTTCCTACAAGTGAAGAAGTGAAGCTGATATATATATATATATATATATATTATAGTCAAAGTTATTTATATAATGCCTAAATACGTTCAGCCTTTAGTCACTTGAGGAGAGTTCATATTCCAACAATAAAATGTCAATTGATTGAGTGAATTAGTAAGTAGCATCTATTTGGTTTCTGCTTCTGTCTCTCTTCAAATATAGCTAGCTACTGTCACATAAGAGAAAAGTGATAGCATTCAAACTATTCTGTGTACAGTCCAAAGCTTTTCTCATGATTATTGCATGATATTCAAAATTGTAAGTAGCTATTTTTACATGTCGGTAGCCAAACTGGACCCCCTAAAATGCTATTGCAGTGATCAGAACATTTGGCTGTTATGATACTACTAAAATATTTGGAATTTCTTTTAAAATAATTAGTTTCTTTGCAGCTCTCACTCTCTCTTATGGTTGTGTCCTTTGGTGAGTATAGAATTACCCTTCCAGCAATATTTAAAATTCATTAGACCTTTGTCTACTCATATGAGCCATCAAGGAGTATTCTGAAATTCTTGCAATTGATAGTTAAGCCATGTAGCTATTCTATGGGCTATTAGAACTTGAGCACTCTGCTTTTAAGGCAGTGCTATACTCTAACCACACCAACTTGGTTGTGCCAACAGAACACTTGGAAGTTGAGAATAATTATATAGACCTTAAGTTACAACTTCAATTGTTTTTTAAAATAGGAATGCTATGTTCATTATGATCAACACAGAAAGGAATTCTTTGAATACGGTCAAGTGATTTGAAAATAGTACCAGGGATCAAGGATTGAATTTATTTGTTTTACCCACCTCATCCTAATATTCTCTTGTCAGCACCTCCATGCACTCCCTCCTCCTCTTCCTCCCCCATCCACTTTTCCCAATTATAATAATTATATGCCCTCATTGCTAGTAATTTTATACTAGAATTAAAGGTTGAGTTATTTCACTTTGCAATTCACAAGTAGTAACATTTCTACAAACAATAGCTATATAACAACAATAACTACACACGCAAGACTGATTGCATAAAACAGTGATCATGATCAATGAAATGAATGCAGTAACAAAGAAAGTAGTTCTTATTGAGCCTCAATATCCTTACCCTCTTCTTGCAATTCAACAGACTGTATCTTTTTTTTCCTCTTAAAAATGCAA
>WLWD01003952.1_pt1 | contig 41342 bp, 20 predicted proteins | sample 6712731 | NCBI WGS metagenome assembly WLWD01 (sample SAMN12718690, study PRJNA576275) | sponge metagenome | isolation source: marine sponge | host: Mycale hentscheli | place: New Zealand: South Island, Marlborough, Capsize Point | collected 2014-11-01
CACATTCATCATACCACTTCTGTTAATCTGGTAAGTATCATTAGAGGCGGCAGGAGAGAAACCAGACACTGACCTGCAATGCTCAATCATCGCCCCAGTAAACGCCAGAACTCACCACATTCTCTATTTGATACTGATTGAATGAAGCCTGGATCTCCGGAGGTGAATGTAGCCGGTCAATCAATGCGTACAGAAGACCATTGATAAAATAAATCTACAGCAGACGCAATTGTTCCCGCGCTAGGGATCCCCGCCTGCTCACCGAGAGTTGTGATGCCACGGATATCACACACCTGCCGTTCTCGTAGGTAGCAAGCAAACATTGCAGGTAGCTGACTTTTGTAGAGTTAATAACTGTTAAAACATTAATAATCAGGTATGAACACTTCTTAAGTACTATAATCGACTTATGAATAAATTATTTTGGAGCTTAAGACTCTTTCATCCCTTAATTGTGGCTCCTTTCCAAATGATTTTTGTCAACACCTAGAAACATTTTGACAGCACATATTTAATAATCTGTAAATAATGCCGCAAAAGGTATTACATAAGTAAAATTGAATAGCAGCTTTAAATTCTAGGTTGGATATGTTTAGTTGCTCAATCCACTGGTAGCTGAAGTTAGGAGTCCTGACTATAGTCCCCATTGAAGACCAAGAAAATTCACATTTTAACTTAGCTATTCTTTCGATTCCTTTGATTGAGAAACATCTATTTAGATGACTTCTTTGACTGTAGGTTTTGATATACAACCTGCACAAAAATATATATATTTGCTTGAGTCACGTTATTGTTTATACTCGTCTTTTTCTTTCTTGATATACAACCTGCACCAAAACTATATTATATTTAGTGTAAAGCTAGGGCTTGAGTTGCGTTATTGTTTATACTCGTCTTTTTCTTTCATTTTGTGTATGCTTCAGTTTAAGTAAAAATGTATTTAGCAGCAACAACATTTATTTTCATCCTAGCATCTGTTAGGTAACAACAAGTACAACTTACTTAAAATGTATGTATACATCAGTGAAAACATTACCAAAAAATGGGGTCACTTTGAAATAACCTATAAGAAAAAACATTTATTGAGCAAAAGACTTTTCCACTGAGGCTAGCATAACTGTTCAGTTTGCACATGAGTATCTTGCTTCTACCACAATAGTGAATGTTGTTACTAGTTTAAAACATAAGTAGTATCATTCAGATTATTGTACATTTTTAAATTTAGATTTGAGTTACTGAGTTCATATGTATGAGCCACTAAAATGTATATAGAATTAATCATAGAAATATTTGTGCCTATTATATATGCTATGTACCTAAAGTGTGCTTTCAATAACATTAGTAGATCGTTTTAAGTATTGTGACTAGTCTTATGAAAAACTATATATTTTTAAATGTATTATAATATAGTACAATGGAATTGAATATAATGCTACAGCGTTAATCATTTAAATATTGTATATGTAAATTTTTAATGCTTTTGGCAGGAAGTAAGCCACCACTATTGGCCTCTAGGAAAAAATGTTTCCACTCAGTATGGAAAATTAACTGTAACAGTCAATGACCAAAGGGAGTTTAGTGATTATGTTTTGAGAAAGCTGAAGATAGTTGTGAATCAAACTCAAACACCAGTCAATTCTTCTGACTTGATTGTCACTCAGTTTCAATACCTGAAGTGGCAGGAAGATGCCATTCCTAGTTCTACTTCTGCTGTATTGGAAATAGCCAACCTGGTTCAAAAAGTGCAAATAAGCACTGGTATAACAGACCAATTGTTGTCATGTGCAAGTGAGTCCGACAAAGAACAGCATTACTTACAGTAACTAGTACTTATTATCAAATAATGAATAATCAAAGGTGTATTTGTAATTGGAGTTAATTGTTCACAATTTTTTCTGTTGTTTGTGTCAATCTCTCAGTAATTCTATATTAGTTTCGTCATACACTGTTAAAAATGAGGAGTTCAGGTAACCCCAAAAGTGGGGTTCCAGTAACTGGGCAAATTAAACTCCCCTTGGATGGTCACAGCAACTCTTCTGGGGAGTAAAAAAATTTCTATGTGGAACATATAGTCTGATGAAGAAATACAAAAATCACTGAAGGTTAGCAATTCTACTGTGAACTAACGTAAAAAAGAAGGATGTTTCTTCATTCCATGCTTAATTAACACTTCCTTGTGGTGCTTACCATTAGCTTCTCTGTTAACTTACGTTCTAGAAAGCGTGCAATTGACGACGGAAGGCGAGTGTGTTTCAGAAGGCTAAAGTACGGAAGAGAAGGTGAAAGGCGATTAATCGTGTCTAAGAAGCGTGTGGAATCGGTGAGGTAAGGCGGCGTAGGTTTAAAATGAAAGTGAAGAGAAGGCAAAAAGGCGAGTGATTAATTGTAACTAAAACGCAGGTGGAATCGAGGAATATAGGCAGGGTTTAGTTTCCAAAAGGAAGGCGAAAGTTCAAATAGAAGATAAAAGTTTCTCAAAGTAAAACAGAAATTCAGAAGCAGGATAGATCCGTAAAAGGCGTTTAAAAGCGAGTGGAATCGGTTGGTAAGGCGGCGTAAGTTTAAAATGAAAGGGAAGAGAAGGCAATAAGGTGGGCGATTAGCTAATTGTAGCTAAAAAAGTACAACGAGATAATAGCTATAATATTTAGGTACTAGTAATCAATTGAATGTCATTAGTCTTTTCCAAGGTTCAATCATCTAACATGATAATTATAATATAACCAGTGTTGTTTTGGTTTAGCGATTCCAGACTTTCTTAGTTTTAGTTATTCATACTAAATTTTTTCCCCAAATTCTCCCTGAAGATTTAGTTAGTTTTTAGTTTTTCTTCAATATCATGTAGAAGATTCAGTTAGTTATACTATCAATTGTCTTAGTTTTAGTTAATTTATGTTGCCTCTCAACACTGTGAAAAATGCACAATATAATAGGATATTTACAATTACTTATAACATAGTTATAATAATGTAATAAGAACACTCTTATAACACTTCCTCATACTAATGTTATAAACTACATCTTATTTTTCTCCTGAATATAGTCATGATATAGGATGTGTCTTAACCTAGCTATGCATTGCTTGAAGATGCTTGTCTTACAAAATTGAGGAAACTATTACACTAAAGATTTACTGCTTAGTTTACTTGTTTAGTAAATCATACTTGTTTTACTTGACAGCAAACCTTAAGTAAAACATTGTACCATGTTCTACTATAGTCTTACATGTCTGTTGTTTTTTTTACACCTTTGTTTTACCCATGATTTACTGAAGGGTCCATTAGATAACTTCTTACATTATATATTAAGCAAAATTATAAAACTAGGAACTGTTAAGGATAACATAGCTGTGGATAGTTTGCACACCACTGCACAGTTTTATAACTGGTGTAGTTTTTTTTGTGTAATTGTGTATTGTGACTAGGGTCTCCTAACTTGATCACTCAGATGCCAGGTCCTTCCAGAGAAAAACACAATTAGATAGTGACCCCTCCTTGGTTTATAGTGCCCCAGTTTTGAGGTTATAGTGTCCCTCCAATGCAATTGTTGAAAAGGTAACTATGTTAAAAATTCATCAGGCTATGTACTGTAGCCTAGACATAGGCGTCTCTGCGTATCTTGAACTACTGTCCCTCAGGCCCTAAGTACTTAGTCTCGTGGGCCAGACCCTTTACCCAATATGAAGAGAAAGAAAGGGTCTGGTCAAGTTCACGTATGCGTTTGGTCTTGCACTGTCAGCACAAGTTTAACCACTGCGGTCATATAGCTTTGATTACGCGGTAATCATGGTTCAGGTGATTTTAGCGCGCTGAAATTACTGTCGACATGGATGTAACTGCAGCGGTGGCGGAGAGTGCTCGAGTATTCGGACTTACATTGAAGGAGAAACAGTTGGAAGCAATCATTTCGTTCGTTAGTGGTCGGGATACATTTGTGTCATTACCAACAGGCTATGGAAAGTCCATATGCTACACTATTCTTCCTAGTGTGTTTGACAAGATAAAAGGTACCATATACATGTACATATTAATAAAGAATCTATACAAATTATGTATATAATATTTGCAGGCTCAACTGGAAATATTGTGGTTTGTATTAGTCCACTAACTGCCCTTATGATGGACCAACAAGCTAAGTTTGCTGGATATGGACTATCTACTGAATTTGTTGGTGAAGCACAAACTGACAAGGAAGTGATAATGAGAGTATTGAATGGGAAAGTACAGCTAATATTTATCACTCCAGAAAATATAGTAGAAAATTCTATTTTTAGAAATATGCTTCTTTCAAAAACATTTAAAGAAAAACTAGTTGCTCTTGTTGTTGATGAAGCGCATTGTATTAAACTGTGGGGAGACCAATTCAGAAAAGCATTTTCTGTTTTAGGTGAGCTCAGGAGCTTGATTCCAAGTGATGTTAATGTAATGGCTCTGACAGCAACAGCCACAATAGAAACATACAAATGTGCATTACAACAGTTGTCTATGACGAATCCAGTTCTGATTACACTGCCTCCAGATCGAGGAAACATAATGTATGCAATTCATCCTGCAGTTACCCTTGATGAACTGAGTGATATTTTATGTAGAAATTTATGCAGTACAAGTTTTCTTAAAACAGTATTGTTTGTGCAAAAGTATAGAGACTGTTCTGACCTCTATTCCCAACTGGAATACAAGCTAGGTGGTGACATTACATCCCCACGTAATTATCCCAACTTGTCTCAGTACAGACGGATAGAGATGTTTAGCAGTGTTCTTACAGCGGAGAAGAAGGAGCAAATATTGTCTGCTTTTTCTTCTAAGGAGAACACTTTACAACTTGTTATTGCGACCTCAGGGTTTGGATTAGGAATTGATTGCCCAGATATTCGCACCATTATGCATTGGGGTGTGCCCAGCACAATAGAAGAATATGTACAAGAAACAGGGAGAGCTGGTAGGGATGGAGAGTATGCTGAAGCTATTTTGTATGAAGGGAAAGTTTCTAAAAATTGTACAAAAATGTGACCGTCTACGGGAAAACCGGGCACAACGCGGCGTGCGTAATATCGAGAAAAGATCGATCGATTTCTTAAAAATGTATTGTTTCAAGCCTACGGAAGGGAACGGTTAGGTCTATTATAGCAGGAACGACTAAAGCTGCGACGATAAAACTTGGAGAGCTCAATATCTGGACGCCTACAACTCCGTAAGTGCAAAAAAAAAAAATTCGAAGGTGCCGCGTTGTGCCTGGTTTTCCTATAGACGGTCACAAATAATGAAAAACTATGTATCAAACTCGAATATTTGCAGAAGAAAACTTATTTTTAAATTTTTTTTGTGTTATTGTGAAAGGGATATGTGTATAACTAATTGTAAATGTTGTGATATTATGTGCTAAATTATGTTCATGTGATAAATGTAAACTTTAAACAATGAATAGTTATTTCTTGTAAATACGTGAAATAGTTTTCTCTATCTTGGTACGCAGCTGATCTGTCGTAAATATCTCCATCAGTCCGCACTTAATGTTAAATGAAGCATGTTGCCTCTTGCGTGTTGGGATAAATACACTCTCTTCATCCAATGCCTTTATTACAGCAGCTAAATCTTTTCCAAATTCAGGAATGGGGTGATGCATAGAGTAGGAATGGGATGAAGTTTGTTTCTCGAATTCATCACACACACTATGGACTGCTGCTACACATTTTCCGGCTCTCACAATAGAGCTCTGTTGAATGTTGGCCCCTAAATTTCTGATACATATTTTTAATCTTCTATTTAAGTGCTCCATATGAAGGTCACATGGTATATTGGCACCTTGATATCCTCTTGTGTTAATACACCTACTCCACAGTAGTTGCTCTCGCTGGCGATCTGAAAACAGGTAGTAGTATTGCAACAATAAGTTGACTGCTTCTTTAGCATAGTTTCGTTTATTTGAAGATTTAAAGATTACTAACAAAAATTTCCAGTAACGAAGTATTCTATCACCATCACCTTCTCTAATCGAATCATGAAACCCATGCCAAATTAATGAAAGAGACAGAAACTCAATTCCATAGCAATGTACACCATCTTCACATTGTGTTCTTATTTCTGAACTTCGATCCATTGAGCTGCAATTGTCAGAGTCGTGTCCCTTGGATTTTTTGAAGTCGGGTATAGTTACAAAGTTAACTACTATACGTCTCGCAAGTTCAACAGAATTGTCAGTTGGGTAATAGGACAGTATTACGTTAGCAGCAGCCACAGTACGCGCATGCAAAAGTAGCAAAAGAAAGTCTTCTGCAGAATTCATATTAGTTGTTGGGTCAGAGGGTACTGATGTGCGATGAATAAGGTTTCGCAAATGGTACATGGTGCACTTCTCCTTAGCTGATTTTGGTGAAAAGAGCCGTTTCCATATAACCTGAACAATGCATTATTAATCAATTATTATGATATTAACAATGACAAAAAAAACGAACTGCAATAAATCACTTACATCTACAAGAGCCATTCGTGAATGCCAGTCCTCCACAACTGGAATTAAACCTTGTAAACGGTCACATGCTTTGTCTTGAGTTACTCTAAGAGCCTGTGTTCCTCGTACCCTGGCAGCAGTGAGCTGATCACCTCCAAGTAATATTTTAAAGAACCGGGTGTCATCAAAAGTAACTTTGCTTGCTGCATCTGGAAGACTAATTTCACCCTCTTTCGGCAAAGTTGGAACAAATTTCATGAGATGATCCAAAATTTTACTCATTTCATCGAGTTTGTTTTCATTATGAAGTAAAACTCCCATTGGTATCTGCAAGATGATAGCTTACATTGTAACAACCATAACCACGTGCCTTTTGATTGAAACAGACACTCATTTATTGGTTAATCAGTACTCACCACTTCACTTTTTGTGGCCATTTCCTTTGAATATCTGTTGGGGATATGCATAACAACTTGCTTAGCCTGGTCTTTGAAGTCGCTCATATGTTGAACAATGATCCTTCAATTAATATTCACATCTTATTGAAACATAATATAATATATAATATATATAATATATATATACCTTGACAGAAGTATAGACATTTCTTCCTTCAAGCAGTCAATATCTTCTGGAGATGGAAGCAGCTTATAAGGATCCGGAGTGGAAGAAGCTGGTGTTGCATCTGACAAAGAAGCAGTAGGAATTCTATCCTTGACTCCATATGCATGAAAATGATGCAAAGAAAGACTTCTGTGCTCATCTCGTTGAAAAGAAGGTCTCACCGTTTTGTCTACATTGTCTCCAACTAGCTTGTATCCATAATAATTAGTGCCCAAGAAGAATTCTTCTTGTTGGTCATCAGTAGCTGACTGCTGTAGCTCCAGTGCATAAACAGTTGAGGACCCAGAGGTGTCAGACGAAGGTATACTTTGACTATCTTCGCTTTGGCTAATGCAACCACTGATATGGGATGAGGTGGACAATGGACTGAAGGTTAACGACTGATACTTGCTATCTTCATCTGAAGACTGTGGCAATGGATTAAATAGTCATTGGTGATACAGTAGTGGCTGCTGTGGACTAGATTGCACCTGTGAGAAACATAGAAGTAAATATTATTATGGACATAATTAATTTGGTTTACTGGGATACCTGTGAGTTAGGAATCAAGATTTTATTTTTTAGATCATCTGACCAAATCTGAATCCCAATGTCATGGTCCTGACTCAGTGTTTCCACTAAGTTCAAAGTTCCTTGACAAGATAGGCACACATGGAGTGGTTGGAGATTGTTATATACCTATATGTGTAATAATACAATATTAGCTATTTCTTCTCATACACTCCTAATGTTGAAGTTTTGATGAGGATATTTTGACAAATACCAGACCACAAAAACCTTACACTAACTAATTTGTTTAACATGCCAGGAATATGCAATTCAAAGTTAAAATGTCCTTTTAAATATAAATCAACATTATTTTTAAAGCACCAAAAACATAAACAACAATACATACACACATACACACACAGAAAAAGCAAGTTTACCTTTTGATGCTGTATTATTTTTATTAGTTTCATATTTATCTAATCAGAAATATGGTGACCCACAAATCACTTGCAAGGGCCCATTGAAACTTAAAATACCAAGCTAGGGTTTCAGTTTTGAATGTAACTCCGATTCAAACAGGGCTATAGCAGGCAATTCATAGCTGATTTGTACTTAATTAGCTCTGAATGCAAAAGGGAAGGCTTTCCCTTGCCTTACAGTCAAAGGGCACTTTCAAGCTTTCTATTAACAAACTATCACACCTATTTATGGCCACCCTAGCTCAGATTAGGGGAAGTAAAGCAGAGCTAATTAGAAGATCAATAGTAAGTTGGCTTATAAATCAGATATATGCTAAACAACAACTTTTTTGCACACACCCCTAGAACCTCCATCATACTAAAATTGGCAAAGTAAAGAGAATCTAATATGAGACTCAGTCCCCTCCCTTCACCCTCCCCCTTCCCCGAAATTTAATGTAAAACCAATACAATGGAATAGCAAATTCATACACAGGAAGAAAGGGGTGGGACTTTATTGGGTTTGTCCAAACATTTCCTGGAGTAGTTACTAATGAGCAAAATAACAATAAAAAAACAATAACTGGGGTCCCTTGGAATAATGCAGTGTGCACATTGTATTGGGACATCTGAACACTGTCATCACAAAACTCTACCTCTTTACATATTGTAACCCACACTTTACTGGTTCACATATCGCACACACATACACACATACCACACATTATGCACACCATACTTATACACACACATCACATACAGATCACACACATGTAAACACACATACAAAAACAGCACAACAAGGTTGTGTATGAGGTCCACCCACATTGTCATTAGCCAGTGTATATGATGATTCAATCTAAAGTTTTTTTTAAGTCAACACATTAATTAAATGAAGCAAGATATCAATAATTTGCACTAGGATACATGAAATGCCTGATTTCATTTACTGCACAGACACCATTGAAATGAAAAATAGGAATGACAATAATTAAAGAATAACAAAAAAAACAAAAAAAAGCAAAGGTAGGAAAGGGTCAAGTATGGGCCTCTGTTAGTTTGTTGTTGTTTTTCTAGAATAGCAATTCCTGCTATATAATTTTTTTTTAGAAACTAACCTGTTTAGTTGATCTATTTCCATAAAGCATTACAGAAATGGCACGTTGCACTAGACCCATCCTTTGATGTCTGCACTTCAATAGTAATGAAGCCACAAAGCATATGAATATTTTTTGGCTTTTTAGGTTTGGGATGAAACTTTCCAAGAAGAAAATGAGTGTTGGAATCATCTTACAATACTCAAGATAAACTGTCTCCCAACTAAACTGCTTTACAGCCTCTATTCTGTCCCTTAGGATGGAATCATGTGCGTCAGAGCTCATCTTCTGCATCTCGTCACGAATTCTGCATGTTAATTTCACCATAGCTGATTTTGTGAATTCCGCAGAGGTAAACATTGTTGATGCCAGTGATTTGTAATTTCGCCGAGCAAGTCTCTGGATGCCTCGCTTGCGAGTCGGTGTCTTCACATTAATCACCTTTTTTCTTCCAGTTTGATAGAAAACACTGACCTGATTTATAATAAGTATTTTAATATGACATGAGGGGATATGTACTTCAAAAATTAATGAGATGGAGACAAGAATAGGCAGTTTTTTTTTTATAAATGACAATCTAACATAATAGAAATGTTTGACTTCATAGACTCCCACATTTATAGTGAAATTCAAATGTCCACCAAACATTCTGAACTGCATTTAGCCCACAGTAGTTAAAATATAATAGCAAGTTTCGTTAGGGCATTAAATTATCCAGACTCGTTGAAATTACCTGAACATCTGGGGAAGCATGATCTCCTGGCTGACAGCTACTGGATGATTGAGACTGAGGGGTTAATCTTGCAGAATCTTCATCCAGAATAGAAACTTGAGAAGCTGCCATACAAAGCTGCTTGGAAGCTGGCTCACTACTGCTAGAATCTGGTAGATGTCTTTTCCTTTGTGCTTCCATTGGTGTTCCAGAAACAGACTGTAGTTTTGATAGCATGCTTCTGACTTCGTTATTGTGTTCTGATAGTTTCTCATTAAGATTAATAATTGATTTTAACTGAAATTCACAAGTGCTGCATAAGTATGCATCCCTATCACTGAGCGTTTCTAAACTTTCTAGAGACACACTAGACAGCTTCTGCAGTTCTTCTTTCAAAGTAGAACAGCTAGGACCATGTAGCTTTCTTCTCTTTCTTTTGTCCGTTGCAAGACGTTTCTGGCATAAGCAGCAATTCATTCCTACAGTTCCATAGAAACCAAGCTAAATTTGCGCGCGAACGTCTCTGTTTATATAGTGAGGTCACTGTCACTTAAAACCAATTACCGGTCCGAGAAATTCCAGGACCAGCGAGACCAAACGCATACGTGAACTTGACCAGACCCTTTCTTTCTCTTCATATTGGGTAAAGGGTCTGGCCCGCGAGACTACTAAGTACTTCGCTGCTCGGCGGGACGCTGGACCGTTCTGCGGTTCCTCCAGCAGTGTCTCGCAAAGATATTGCATTGTCTCGTGGAAAACCCTTTTCCAGTTAAGTATAGGTAAGTATCGCCAGGTTAAATAAGTTAAAAACGCTTTACCGTGGATGTAAAATTCTCTACTGGTAGTGGTCGTCAAAACTAGTGTTGCGCGCTGTCTACTGTGATTCGTAAACAGCTACTGTGTCTTGTGTCTTGGTGGACTGGGAGGAAGCTTTTGCTGTCTACCCTGGCTTATTCTTCTGGGTAAGTAGTTTTATGGCTAGCGGTCTGTGGGTTTCGAAGTATTTTTTCTGCCTGGGGCACCCTATCAGTGTTCTCCCGGTGAAGTTGTGTTTCCTGAACAATTTTTTCTGAATGTAGGGAGCAAACATGCCCTGAATTATAATAGAGATATTTTGTGGTAGTTTTAGCTATATCTTTATAAAAAAAGTCTCCTCAGTTTGTTTGTTCCGTAGTACTTTTGAATTTTGAATTTCTTCGTGAGAAAGTGTGGGATAGTGACATGTTGGAATGGTTTCTAGTTACTGAATTATTCTAAAGCATGCTCCACTAAAATTATCCTCCCTCATAGCCTTTCCCATGACTACCCTACATCCTTTGGTGTGCTCCTGGACAACGAGGGGGAGAAAATCATTGCATACAACTCAACATATGTTTCTACTTTGTTCTAGACACATTGTTTCATGCAGGTTATGGGAGCCCTGGAATTTCCACCCTAATTAACTTTTACCTCTTCTGAATTTATTTCAATATAAGATATGAAAAACATTGTAGCATTTCGTAGTAGTTTGTCCAAATTTTCATGATCATGACTTCACCATTTTCATGTGGCTGAACGGTTTTTGTGACTCTACAAATCTCTCTCTTCTCTCTCCCCCCAGTGAAAAATCCTGTATGAATTCCTATCATTTTAGTTCATGTAATTCTAATAAACTTCAGTAAAATCATTTTACTTATCCGCTTATTCTTCATTGAGCTGTTGTTGAAGGACTTTTTCAGATTGCCAATTGCTTAATTATGGTTTAAACAGTTTACTATGTGGTCATCCCCAAGCCGTAGTTCCCCCCAGAATTTTAATTTAGTAAGCTTCTATAATAACTTAAGCTTGAATTATGTGACAAAACACACATCAGTGTAAGGTGTATACACTTTCACATAGGCATGTCCATCAAAGCAGTGTGGGTTTCCAAAATGAGATTGGCTAAGTACACCATCCCCAGCGCAGAATCCTGTATGACACCCTGATAGCTTAGTTATCATATGCTTTTTCTGGAGTAAAAGTATGTTCTTTCCCCAATTTCTAAGGTCACTATGAAGCATTACTTTTTTTTATGTTGTGAGAATAGGGAACAGGAATTTCCTTATGGTGGCCAAATAATATTGGCTTCCAGTATCCAGGTGCACAGTGGTGAGAAGGAAAAGTGGCCATTTTTCACATGCACTTCATAGAATAATACTAGGACAGGTCATAGGAGCCATGACGACCACTAAGGCCATAAGCAACTTGGTATGATACAGTATAGTATTGACTACCATTACCAAATGCAAGTCTTATGGCCTCATAGAGGTAGTTGCAAGTCTTTGTATAAGTCACGATATGGATTTGGTCGGTTAATTTTCTTTAACAGACAATGCTGGTTGTGGTTTGTTTGTTGTTTGTTTTGTTTGTTTTATTTTGTTTCTTGTGTTTGTTTAAAGCTTATCTGTACATAAATTATAGCTGGTACATAATGATTTTGTATGGTAGTGAAGGTGGTTTAGTTTCACTGACCATACACACCCTTCCTTCTGCTATAGCTCAAGTACACAAGCACACAATCATACACACCCACTCATATACACAGTCCTAGGGAGGAAAGGCATTTTACTTGTGATGTTAATAAAAATTGGCATATAAGGAGAAAGAGTAAAATTCATCTTTATGAAATCATCATGTACAATTTGTTTGTTCAAGCAATTTACACTGCCAACATTTTTTTAATTAGCGTACGAGACCACTCATGGCAATTTTTGGTACTTAAAAAACAACAAGTTTTTCCAAGGAATTATTGTGCTGTATAAATCCTAACTCTATGTAAGACTTGCTTACTAATGAAATATGAAAAAGGAACCTAAGTAGTTTAACACATAAAGCAGCAAATATTATATTTATTGTTTGTTCTTAGCTAGTCAGCACATGTAACACACAACACTATCACATGCACTCATTCACTGGATATACCAACACAAGATTTACATTGTAGTCTCTTGGTGGCTTGACATGTTGGGCAATGGATGGTCAAGTATGAACAGTGATGACAAACAGCGTGTTAACCAAGGTAATGAGTGAACACAAGAATCGTGAGTGTCAAAGTCAAAATTTACATACATACACGTACATCCAAGCATATATAACTAGTGATGTGCTTGAGCACAAATGGCGAGCGAGCCTAAAGACTATACTATTGATTTTGACTTCTAACACTGAAGCTACTGAAAATAAGGTCCAGTTTTTTTTATTTAGCATACAGGGTAAAGGGATTTCAGTGCAACTGCTTGGAAGGAAAACAACAACAACAACAAAACAATACACGTTATTTAAAAGTTTTCTTTGTGATATTCTTTAGCTAAGTAGTGGTTGTAACACACAATGCTTTGACACAACTGGACATGCACCTACACAGACTTACTTTCGCAGTAGTCTACTGGACAATGTATTTTCAGGTAAATACTGTGCGCACGGCTTATAACCATGACAAAGAGCGTATTGACTTACCACCGCCACTAACTCGAATAGAAATGGAAGTCCCTTAAGTTTTCAAGTTTGACTGCACACGCAAAAGAATTTAAAACGGTAAACAATTCAATTTCTAGGGTGATACGGGTACTGATCGATAAACCAGAGGATTGTGTTTAGTGCAATTTAGAGTCTGAACTTTTAGAACTCTTGTCACTTCATTTACTAACTGAATAATCCTTTGAAACATTTTGTAGGTGTGGCTGGACACACACATACACACACACACTGCACACACACACACACTGCACACACACACACACACACACACACACTGCACACACATTATATTTATTCAACTCTTCATTTGTAAAGTATTGAATACAAATGAAAGGTGAAGAGTTCCCGGATCATTTGGTCAATGACCTGATGACAGCCACGCACAATCACCTGGTCTCACACACGCACATACATAGTTACAGTGATGAAATGAAAGTGAAAGAAGAAAAGTAATGATACACATTGTGCAAGTTTCAATATAGCTTCTTAGTTAGCTGAACTATTAGTCTATGATTCAACTTCAGATAATAACAAGAAGTAATAATATTCAACAGTAACAAGTCTAAATAGAAATATAACAGGAAGTAAATGTGACCACAATGTAATGAATATTAATGACAACCAACTAATGAATATTGTTCATGCCACATCTCCCTTTCCTGTGTCAGCTTGTTTGGCTCGAGATCTTGTGATAATGACTTTGGATGTTCGTTTTGGATGCTTCTTTTGTTTTCCTGATTGTTGAGGAATAATTTTGAGATGACTCCTGTTACGATGTAATTGACCGGTAGGAGTGTCCACGACATATGACCTTGGCTGTCCAGCTGATGACAGTACCGTTCCTTCGATAGGCTGCTTCTCAGATTTGATCCAAACTTGTGATCCTTCAGGTATTTCTGGTAAATCTCTGGTCCGATGACGCTTGTCAAAATTGTGCTTTTGAGTCTTCTTGTACTCTTTGTTTTTCTCCCGAAACTCCTCCAAGTATTGCCATTCCGGCATCATCTGCTTTGTTGCTTGAGGAATTGATGTTCTCAACCGCCTCCCCATACATAGTTCAGCAGGAGACAATCCACACCAGGGCAATGGTGTTGACCGATAGCTTAGGAGTGCCATATACATCTCTTGTGGCTTCTTCAACATGCGTTTAATAGTTTGGACCATTCGCTCTGCCTCACCATTACTTTGTGGATACTTTGGGCTGCTGGTAATGTGCTGAAAGTCATATGAACTAGAAAACTCAGCAAACTCCAATGAAGCATATTGTGGGCCGTTGTCACTCCGTACTATTTCAGGTATACCATGTCTTGAAAATACTTGTTTCATAACATTAATAACCATAGTTGATGTCGTTGATTTCAACTGGAACACCTCCGGATATCTAGAGAAATAATCCACTATGAGTAGATAGTAAGTTTTATCAATTTCAAAAAGATCAGTCCCAACTATTTGCCATGGGTATTCTGGAAGTTGTGTAGTTATGAGTGGTTCCTTGTTATGAGTTGCATACTTTGCGCACTCCACACATTGTTGTACTATCTGAGCAATATGCTGGCTAATTCCAGTAAAAACTTTTGGGAATTGTTCTTGTATGATGGTCATCGTTTCTGAGAGTGTTGCATCAATCCTCTGAATGAGTTGGAGAGAAGTAATCGATGGTAAGCCAAGTAAATTGGTCTGTAAATCTCGCACTACGAAGATGTTCTCTGAGTGGGTGTGGTTTCCATGAGTGAGTATTCCTGTAAACTGTCCCATCACATCAAGTTTTTGTCGAGCCGGTCCATATAAAGTCTTGGTTGGTTTACTCAGTTGAACCTCTGGAAGTGAGTTATATACTTTGTCTGAAATTACTGTCACCTCCGCACCAGTATCCATCTTAAATTGGATGTCTTTTTGCTGAAGCTGCACTGTGACTGTCCAAGTGTTGTCTTTCTTTGATGTAACAGCTCCTAAGAAAATCTCCTCTTCATCTGTGCTGACTTCCACCTCAGCCATAGTTTTTGACTTACATTGGGACCCATAATGACCTTTTCTGTGACATTTAAAACAAGTAGAGCTCAGCGCTGGGCATTTGTTTGGAGCAGAGTGATAAGGTTTACCACATCTCATACAAGCTTGGCTTTGCTTTGGCAAACGAGCTCCTCCTCCGTTAGATTGTGGCTTGTAGTGTTGGCCTCTCTTGCTGATTTTGTATCTTGATTGTGGCTTTTGCTTGACCTCATCAAGGTTATTGCAGGGCTTGTTCACACCTGCTTGCAACTTTTGCTGTTGCTCACACACCGCTTCTTTTTGACGAATTTCTTTTTTCGCCTTCTCCAAGGTCAGATCAGCCATCATTTGTAACTTTTGTGACATAGTTTTGTCCTTAATGCCTACCACTAATCTATCCCTGAGCATCTCTTCTTTCAGAGCGCCATAGTTGCAAGTGTCTACCAGGCTATACAAAGCTGTGATGTATTGTTCCGCACTTTCGCCCTCTGCTTGGTTCCTCTGATTGAACTTTGCACGCTCGTAAATTACATTTTTCCTCACATCGAAAAACGAATCGAATTTGTTCAGCACAGTATCGAACTTTTTCCGGTTTGCTGCTGAAATATTGGTAGAGGTTAGTACATCGTCGCCTTCTTCGCCCATGCAGTAGAGTAGAGTACTCACTTTGCGGACGTCACCTTCTTGGTCCAGCCCCGTAGCTGCTAGGTACTGAGTAAACCTGCGCTTCCATTTAGGCCACTCATCTGGGTGTCTGAAGTCAAACCTTCCTGGGGGTTTTAGCGTAATGTTTGTTGCCATCCCACCGCTGCCACCATGTGCAAGTTTCAATATAGCTTCTTAGTTAGCTGAACTATTAGTCTATGATTCAACTTCAGATAATAACAAGAAGTAATAATATTCAACAGTAACAAGTCTAAATAGAAATATAACAGGAAGTAAATGTGACCACAATGTAATGAATATTAATGACAACCAACTAATGAATATTGTTCATGCCACACACATGATAGTTAGTCATTAGTTACACAGGGGCTGGAGTCAAGTGTTTCTATAGTTCAGTGATTTCCAGAATGTAAGATTCTTTAACCCTTTCACCGCCAAGTTTATGACTACCAGTTCGGTAACATGAAAATGTAATTTTTTTTTCTTTTTTTTTTTCTGCACAGACATTCAGCAAGAGATAGATTTTAAAAGCAGGTACAGACAAAACTGTTTACTATAATGCAAATGATGATCACCGTGTGGACAGACAACTGAATGGTTAGCGTTCCAGCAGCCATATTTTTTTATAATGTAAAAAAAACAACAACTAAATACCTGTGCTGTCATTTCGATTTTTTTTATTACAGGAAGTACTTGATGGAGCGTGCTCGGAATGACAGTTAACTAGGCAGGAAGGCCAGGAAAATCGCACTGTAACCTCCCTTGAATCCCAGACAAACAGTCAGTCACCCACTAATAAGCAAAGTATTACTTAATAAGCACTATAATTTCTACAAACTGACAAAAATGAGATAGCAAGGCAACTGGTGGCTCTACCCTGACTCTTTTATAGAGAGGCCAGGGCAGGGGCCCTAAAATGACAAAGAGTCTTTGTGAGTGGAGAGAGTATGAGTGTGTGTGAGGCAGTAATAGTTAGTATGAATTAGTGTTAATAAGGTACAAGTAGGAGTAATGCAAGGGGAAAGGTGAGGCATGAATAAGACAGGTTAATTAAGCAAAAGGGGAAAGAAAGTGCAGTTCCAAACGTTCACTCTTCCTGTCCAGGATGCGCCCGGACAGTACTATGTTAGAGCAACGTACAAAGCAATAAAAATCGAAACTTTATATGGATAATTGATCTTTTTTTCTTTTTCTTTTTAATACAGAGAACCGCCGATCAAATGCAGAACGCCATGTGGCCTCTATGGCGGTGAAAGAGTTAAGAAAACCAGAAACCTGCAGTGACTGCAGATCAGTGTACTTACTAGTCTTGCCTTCTACCACACACATATACACACAGACACACACACACACACACACACACACACACACTGCGCTCATACACACACACATACACACACTAATATTTGTACCCATTTGTGTCTAATGGATTATACTTTATCACCTGAGATTTGATTTTAGGATAGTTGGGTGCAAGGAAGAAGTTGAGTGTTTTAGAGGATTATGTATATGTGACCGTACCTGAGAAAAGGGTCCTTGTCGCGCAGAAAATGTTTTTGAGTTACAGCCCAATAAAGTCAGCAGACTCGTAGAACCTGGAAATTTTTTTTTCCTTCTCATATTAAAGACCAACTTTCGAAGTACCAGTACGCCAAGTTTTACAAGTCACCGGCGGCGAGAACTGGGTCAAAAAGTTGGCTAAACACAGCTACTAAAATAATCGTCCATACGCCGTAGCGTTAGTGCGAGTATACGGAGTAAAAATTACTGACGTCATTAACGGTAGTTATAGTAACGCAGAAGCAGCGCGGGCAAATGCGGTTAGGTGATAATGGCTTCTGGTGAAGTGTGTGCTTCCGCTGTCAACAACTACAGCCTCTATTCCCCTGAGGATCAAGCATCCTTGCAGGCTGTGGTTGAGGATTATTTTACATGCATGAATGATGATGAAAGTGAATCCTTACTAGAATTAGAAGGTATTTAAAATATTTTTTGTGTGTGTGTGTATAAAAATAAACTATTACAATACAGAGATAGGAATTTCTAATGGCACAAGCGAAAATGGTGAAATGGATGTTATAAATGAATTGGATGTTATTACTGAATTGGATGTTATGAGTGAATTGGACGATGCTGAAAGTGTACCCAGTGGCTTTGATGCTACTCTATTAGAATCTTCCCAACCTGGAGTAGAAATTGTTGAAAACTCCGACATGCATGAGGTGGCTTTTAGTCGGATGGCTACAATGACTCTGGGTGATTCTCCTGCAGAGGTTATGGATGACCAAAGTATCTCAGAATTTTATGAGAATGGTTGCGGCTGCTCGAAGTGGAATGGCAAGGATTGTGTGAAACAATTTTCAATTTCTCACATACAGGAGATACGAATGCAGTGCCAGGAGCTTTCTCGCAGTGAATTGGATTTGGTTATTTTAGGGCAATTCCAAGCCCTTATGAACAACCACGACACAGTGTGTGTAGAATCCCGCCACAGAGCCACTCTCCGAGTGAGACCATACATTTCTTACCACCATCAGGGAAAAGCAATTTGCTTGCAAACATTCCTTTTTCTTCACTGCATAGGCTCCAAACGTCTGAAAAATCTTTACAAGAGTTTTCATTCACAAGGAATACTGCCTCGTGTCCATGGAAATTTTAAGCGTCTTCCATCACACACGCTTTCTTTTAAATCAGTTCAGCAGGTTGTAACTTTCATTGTGAACTACGCTGAAGAAAATTCCATTCTTCTTCCAGGACGTATTCCAGGTTATAAGTCTTGTGACATGAAGCTCTTACCATCGAGCAAATCAAAAAAAGAGATTTGGAGACTTTATAAGTCAGCATCAGAAGGAGTTGAAGACGTACATATTGTAGCGTACAGCACTTATTGTCGATTGTGGAAGTCATTGCTACCCGACATCATTATGATGCGTCCTATGTCGGACCTTTGCTGGCAGTGCAAGCAAAACAGTCATTTGATTATGCGTTCGGCGAATTGTACAGACAATGAGAAGCATCAAAATTTGCAGAATGCTATGGACCATCTGCAAATTGTTGCTAGTGAACGATCCCAGTATCGAAAGAGTGTGCTTGACTGCTCTGCTTCACTTCGATCAAAGTTCATTTCAAATGGCTTATTTCAACTTCCACCATTGTCTTCTAAAATCCCTGCAAATTCCAAAACAATGAAGGTTCATTATTCCTTCGATTATGCTCAAATGGTATGTGCATGGTACAATCACTAAGTTAGAAAAACTCAAAATAATTTTTTTAATGTTTTAGTAGAGGGTTGTGTCAGCACCAAATTGCCATTTTGTATAGGATATTATAGGCGTTCATCGACCCAAAAGATTTTCACATGTTGGCATCAATGTGGTGCCTCCAACTTAATTATGATTTCTCTAATTTCACAGTTTTAACAGTGTAAAAAATCTGTTACTTGCTTCAATAACACACATAATTATCAAATTTAAATTAATTTTAATTTAGCAGTGTAATAATCACCCACTACTTGCTTCAATAACACACAATATCAAAACTTAAATTTTCATTTTTACCTTTTAACAGGTTCATTATCCATCTAGTCCCCTCCAACCAGGCCCCATGTACTTCCTTGTTCCGAGGAAATGTAGTATTTTTGGGATCCATTGCGAAGGAGTTCCACGACAAGTGAACTACTTGACTGACGAGGCATTCGATTGTGGCAAGGGAGCCAATGTCGTGATCAGCCAACTGCATCACTTCTTTGAAAATCATGGGTGTGGAGAAACCGAAGTTTTCTTGAATGCAGACAATTGCTCCGGGCAGAATAAAAACAACTTTATGATGCAGTATTTAGCATGGAGAACCATGACCAAACGACACACAAAAATTTTGCTGTCATTTCTTGTGGTGGGACACACCAAGTTCTCACCAGATTGGTGTTTTGGGCTACTAAAGCAAAAATATCGAAAAACAGACATTGGTAGTGTTGATTCACTAGCAAAGTGTGTGGATGCTTCTGCTACATGCAACCATGTCCAGTTGGTTGGAAAGTCCGATGGAACTTTGATTGTTCCCACATTTGACTGGTCATCATACTTTGCCATCCACTTTAGGCGAATCACTGGGATCAAGCGTTTTCACCACTTCGACTTTGATTCCTCATGTCCAGGTACTGTTCATGTCCAGGAACGTTGTGATTCTAACAGAATTAAAATTTCATTACTAAAGGACAATTGGGATCCATCTCCTTTTGACTTACCTCAGCGGATTTTCCCAAAAGGATTGTCACAAGAAAGACAATGGTATTTGTACGAACAAATACGTTCATTTTGTCCAGATACTGAAAAAGATATAACGTGTCCACTACCTGCTGTTCCAAGACCAGTTTCTCGTTCTGGAACTCCAAATCCAGAAATACCCACAACCACTGAAAGGCTCGATTCAGTGCCAGATATCGCCAGTCCTCAAGCCAAACGTCACTGTGGCATTTGTAGGAAACCTGGTCACAATGCCAGAACATGCCCTAATAAATGACTTTTCTCTTTTACTCTTTCTTCGCAGTTTCATTCACCATGCATTTTCTTTCATCGTACTACAAATACAAACATTTTCTTGTATTATAAATATCTTCCTAGACAGCTTAAAGGAGTTGGGGTTGCATTGTTTAATGGCAGCAATTTTTTTTTGTAAAAATTGTTCAATCTATGGGCACTTGGGCTTTAAGATAGCTGTAACCACCATGGCAAAACTAAACACTGCAATCTCCCTATAAGTTTCAACTAATACAATTTAAATTCTTCAAGGCAAATGCCAGTAAAAATAGCCAGAAAGCTAGACAATCACAACTTCCACTTTTTACACTGGCATAGTATGTAGAAACTAGCTTGAACACCCTTACTAAACTACAGTTACCTTAGCTAGACTGTCACAATTTTATTTCTGTTAGTATCTAAGAACTCACAAACCACAAGCTAAAACTAGCGCTATTTCTTACCTTTGCCTCCGAAAAGGACGAGCGCAGACTAGAGACGTTTGCCATGCTTACTTTCTTTTCCCGGCAATAACAACCACACCCAAACTGTAGCCCCACCCCCTTACGTACACGGGGAAAACCAGGGACGTTAATCACAACGGAAGCTTTACTTTAACGGGCGTTTTCTCAATTTCTTGAAAAAAGCGTAACCGAGAAAATCATTTCCCCGTCTGTCTTGTGTTATGACGACCAGTGCAGGGCCAGAGCGACCTAAGCGGTCATGGCCGTATAGGTATTTAGTACACTCGGTGTGGCACCAGTGGTATTAATTATGGCGAACTTCTACCTTTTGTACAAGAATGCTTGATCGCAACTCTGATCATAATGAAGCCACTTGTACCAAGTGCTCCCAAAGGAGACGCTACAAAATCTTTGTCTAAATATTAACGAGGAAATTTAATGTTAATTATCCAAACACTTCAGTTAACCCGAACACCATAAATCTAATAATAGCATGTACAGACAAGAAGAATTGCTTGACCACACCCCTTTATTAGTGCTTTTATAATACATTTTAAGTTATCAGAACACCTCTCAGTCGCAACTTATTCAGACAACTGACATTCTACTGTATACCATTTCATATGTCCTCCTGTATGCATACACGCATCAGCACTTCACGCATAGTTACTTGATTGCAGCATTCGTGTCATTTACCAGCCGTATATTTGTCGGTTTTGTCGTTGTTTTTGTTGTTATCAGTTCACACACTTCACTACTTTGAAGTTTTGCTCAGTCCAGGTCTGTGCCATTGACATTAACCTGAGATACCAGAACTGCCGTGTGTGCATACTGAATGTTTGACATAGTGGTTCCTATGTGATTGTGTAGGTGAGCATTAATAAAAACATATATGCAATAAAGCATTCCTTAAGGCAGTACTACTTAGGTGAGATGTATTTTTAACTGTTCTAGTGCAAGAGCTATATCTGAGTTCAATCAAATGATGTCTAAATTTATTATCCAGCTATTATTTATATGTACCATACTGTTGTGTGTGTGTGTGTGTGCGTGTGTACATGTGTGTGTGTGGTATATGTTTTGCAGAGTACTAAAGTCTTTATGTTGTACTCATATGATAGACTTAAATTGGTTTACTAAAGGTATGTTTAATTTATTTTTCTTTTGTGTGTACAAATATTTTTGTGGATGTATTCCCTCTCTTTTATGGCTTTTTTTTTTTAAACCATACAGAATTTAGAAGAAAAAATGTTTGGCTGTCACCAGGAATTGAACCCAGGACTGCTTGCTTAACACGCAAGCACTCTGCGACTGAGCTGCGACAGCAAAGTGATAAATTTTGTTACAAGTGTGGGTCACTCCCCTACAAGAAGATGATGGCCCCCTAGTGAATTGTCCTTTTTAAGATAACTGGAATGAAGCTGTGAACATTCTAGCCTGACTAGCTAGCACCTGTCATTCTATCATATCCCACTTCTTTGTGCATTTTCATTGAACCCACAAGTTGTTTATTTGTTGTTGTTGTTGTTTTTTGTTGTTGTTTTTCATTAATTTGAGTTATACTATATTGATAATTTTGATGCACTGTAAAATGCTTGCTTATCGGATTTTACAATATCTGACTCTGAACGACAGCCAAAATGAATGTAACCACTGTTGAAATAGAAATCCTTCACACACCCTCCCACTCCTGTTGTATGGGGTTTCACTGTATATTGAGTTGCTGCAACTAATCTACCACTAAAACCAGCAAATAGGGCATTGCAGCATAGATATTATAGATGCAGAGTAATCAAAATAATGTAACTCATTCAATTTCAACTCTTTCACTTACTAGTAGTTCTATTAGTTGATCATGCACTGGTAATAATTGTCACTGTGGCGGATGTTTCAGACTTATAGTAACATAAAGCACCAACTTAAAGTTAAAATCTAGTGAGTAGAGACTTGAAATTTGCTTCATGACAACCAATTGGCTATAGAATATACGTGTTGAACAACCTCGACATTTTGAATGGAAATAAAACGGAGCTACAGTGAATGTTCTTTCTGCCCCATCCAATAGATACATTTATTGCTTACTACCCCTTAAAGCAAGCAACCTCTGATTTATGGTCTGCTGAAAGATGCTCTTTCAATTTGGGAGTTCTACTCTTTTAGTCTAATAGTGATAGCTGGACAATCATTCAGTGATACCAATATTTCTCCTGCATACCTAATATCTGATTTTTATTGGAATGAAATTTTGAAATATTTCTAGAGAAGAATATATAAAAAGTCCCTAAGAAGAATTTGAGAAGCAATTGTGCATAAATTAAAAAAAAAATAGAAATAGAGTAACTAGCTAGCTAAAGCTTATTTTTTTCTTGATAGTAAAGGAATACTAAGGGTGCTCAAGCATTGGACTTTTGTCATAGATATAGGCCAATGGACATATGGGGTATGCTTGTATGCTTTTCTCTCTTTAGCTAAGCATTCTCGAATTTATTTCCCACAACACCCTTTCCCATACTTCAGCTACCTCACCTAGTTTCCAACCTGACGTTTTAACTAAATAAATTCATCACTGATCCATAAATATACTTAGAGAGCAAAGTTAATTCCGAGATTATTCGTACATCCGGCCCCAGCAAGATCAGTGAGTACGTCCTTCCAGATTTGTTTGTTAAACGATTGTAACTATAACAACAGTCCGCGCCCACCCGGTCAGCGTTAGAAGGAAGGTCACGATTTTCTATTGTCAAGTCTCAGTAAGTAATACGCTGCTTGAGCTGGGTGGAGTGTCCCTGTAAGAAGGTTAGAGATGTTTTGGTGACTTTACTTTACTCTGGAGCTGCATATGCGCGTGCAAGTTGAGACTTATGGCTAGCTATACGAAAATGTATTTACTGTTAGCTCTTGTGTATGTAGCTATAGCTAAGATTTGTTAGGTTTCTGTTGCTGGTTAACCTGACCTTTCTTAAGTGATGTAGCTGAAACTTGCTGGTTGCACCAACCATGGGTATTCGCTGTGTGATCTCATTTTTATTACATATGCACTTGTGCAGGGCTGTAACTAGAATTATAGCCATAGGTCATTGCTATACATTTTGGTGTAATTCATTGATCAAGTCATGGACAAGAAAAAATAGCCCTCTAGTTTTGTGAGACAGAAGGCATAGTAGTAGAAGAAACCTTGAATTAATTGTATGATTTAGTTACAGTTTTAGGTGTGCCATAAACTACTCTGACAGAGAGGCAGCTGGATTCACTGACACTTGGTTGCATCAATTCATGTAGAACCCTACCTCCAGAAGGAGTGCTTCAACTGTAGGGCTATTCTGGACAGAGACAGAATTAGTTCATTTATTTCTTTTTAGTTGCATAACTGCAGTAATGTCTATGAACTTATACTTTATTGAAATGGGTATAGCTGGCTACAGGTACATGTGCTCAGTCTCCATGACTGTGTTTTATTCATTTTACATGTGCTGAGTTTCCATGGGAGGCATGACAGTGACAGATAAGCCATACCAGTATAGTATGTGTGAGAGAGCATTCGTACACAAGCAAGACATAGATAGACACAGATGTGTCACCACTCGTTGAAAACATTACAGTTCTGTGATTTAGTCTGTCACTTGTGGCAGAGAAGCATCATCTAATTGGTGGATTTCTTTCAAAGTTCAAGGTATGTGTGTGTATGTGTGTGTGTATACACATGTTTCTGATGTACGGTGAAATGTGCCAGAGATTTCAGTGAGGTCATATGCTCCCTATAGTGAATCTAGTCTAAGAAGGCTATGCTTTATTTGTATATGTACATTGATTTTATCTAATTTTATGGGGAGGGGGGAGGGGGGGGGGGGAGGGGGAGGGGATCCAGACTAACCTCACTGACTTTCCTTCATAATTTCCGTTATAATTATCTCAAGCATTCTTGCTGGAGTTAAAATTCTATGCTGGCGTTTAAGTGTCGCGACCTTTCTTCAAATCCCCTCCAGTCACACTTACACACACATATATACTTGTAACTCTTATTAAATCTCAGCGCACATGCGGGTTATAGTAGTGCGTTTGTCTGCCTGTCTGTCTGTCTGTCTGTCTGTCTGTCTGTCTGTCTGTCTGTCTGTCTGTCTGTCTGTTTGTCTGTCAGCATTCCTTTTCATGAATGCTATATACTGTAGCACGTGTATAATGAATAAAACAGAGCCATGGAGACTGAGCACATGTACACTAGCTATAACGCAATATGGCATTTCCTGCCATACAACCTGTGCTAAATCCAGAGACTAGCCACAGTCTGTATATTTTGATGTAAGTTGGTAAGCTTTTAACAAAAAGTAGTCGTAATAAAATGTTGATGTAATGCCCCCTAGGCATCACGTCACAATCACATGAGCAAATAATTTCTTGCAGCCAGCAGTGTAGTTTGCTTTATGCTCAGGGAAGTTAAACGGAGTTGAAAAAGTGAAGTTTCGCTCTAAAAATGTATACTGGTGAGTATTTCTGGCTAATTTAGATTCTTCTCTTATGAGAATGTACCATTTTTAATGTGTGTGTGTGCGTGTGCCAAAGTATTTCTTGATTGAGCAGCAGTACTGTGGCATCATGCTGTACATCCTGTCAATGGCAATCAGTACTCTTCTTCCTTCAATATTTTTATAGCCTGCCATTTTTTGTTTGTTTGTCTTGTACGACATTGTTTCCTATTTCCGCACTAAGTTGCTATTAACGCATACTAAAATCGTGTCGGGAAGTTGGTGACAAGAACTGATAGCTGCCATTTTCCACTTGTTGCGAAATATGATCCCCAGCTATGCCCTTTTATATAAGAGTTTTAAAGAGGTCTTAGACCTCTTTAAAATTATTTATCAATAGTTTTCTTCATTACTATAATTTCCGTAGTTTTTCATGTAAACTATATAATGTGCATATTTTATTATTTTTCTTTCAGACTTTGTATTTTCTGGTAGGTGTGAGCTGGCAATCTACACTTGGATTCCAAACTGGAACACGTGAGCAAATTCACTTCTGATATAATTGATCCTATGCGGTACATTACAATGCAGTGTTGGGTTAAAGTAGTGGGCTTGTTCTTGGCCCACGTTTGTGAGGCCCCAACAGGGCTAGTGGTTGTGTTTCTCTCTCTCTCTCTCTCATATATATACAAAACTCTTCATTGATATTACATGTGATTACAATCATCAATGAAGGGTGGTATGATCTAGCTTTAAACTTGTCTAACTATTCTACAAAAATAGTGCACAATAGACTAGTACCACACACAGCAAATAAGTTAAATATTTATGTTATTTCTGGAACACCAGATCTTATATGACCCAATAATGGCCAGTCTGGTAGTCTCTCTCATAAGAGACTTTGTCACCGTCTTGGACAAACCAACTATTTGTCGTAATTGACTGAATCCACTAAGGTTGGGTAAGCCACGAGATTCTACCTCAATTGTCAAGAAGGTAGTTTCATATCCAGACCCTTTGATGCGGGACACTAGCTCATGATATTTCACTTTTTTCCTTTTAGCTGCTTCTTCAAGGAGTGTATCGAAGGGTATTGTTAACTCCAGTAGTGTTACAGACTTGGTTGTGTCATTCCACAATACCATGTCCGGTCTTTGATCAGTAGCTGCAAGATATTGTGGGAAGCTATATTCAGAGCCTAAATCTGTGGTGGTCTCAAATCCCTGTGGTAGATTTAGAATGATAGTCCTGCTGATCTCTGCAAGGACAAGGTCATGCCTTTCATTGTACCTTCTTAAATTGAGAGCCACTTCACAGTTGTTCAGTACGTGAAGTAAAGTTTGTTTTTCCTTTTTGCATAGAGGACAAATAGGGGTTTCTTTTTCCCCCCAAAGGTGAAGGTTTGCATTATGTGGAAGAGTGTCATGGGCTGCATTTAACACAAATTTCCATTCATTTTCAGGAATCGTATTTAGTGTCTGGGCCCAGATCTCTGCTGCTCCTTCCTTGCTCGACTTAATCATGCCCCCCTGCCTTGGTAAATTAAGTACTGTCGACATGCGCGATGTTATTTCTTGTTTCACTACAGCATTCCTCCCAGCACTTGTCAGTCCTTTTCTAGTGCAAGATGGCATTTCCTGCATTGTATTCCTCACTATCACTGCAGGGCGAAACTTCACTCTTTTGGAGTTCTCTTCTGCCCTTAGACCATATTCTGCCACTCTGCGCACACAGGGATCTGATGAAGTCAGTAGTTGAGCCTGTCGTGAAACTTGTAACTTTTTGTACAAAGTTAAAAGTGATGGTAATTCGAGACCTCCTTCTCTTTTGGGGAGATAGAGAATGCTGGTGTTTGCTGACTTGGCTAAACCTGACCACTTCTTCAAAAACCTTGTGGCAGTAGCTTCCAGTTCTCGCTCAATCCAAGTACTTGAAAACTGAAAGATGGTCAGGGGCCAGTTGAGACGTGGACAGACACCTAACTTATATATCATCAACTTCTGCCTCCTGGTAACTCCTATCTTGTCCACAATGGTTAGAAGAGAGACTAACTTTTCCTTGATTCGTATTTTGGACTGCACTGAAGTATTCGGAATATGAATTGGTAGTCCAAGAAATTTGATGGTGTTGTTGCCAAGGAAGGGTATATTTTGACCAGACAAAGTTAACTGAGGGTTGATAGAATGCCCAGTTGATCCCTGAAACGATGTAGCACTGCACTTAGGAATTTTCGCCTTCATCCCTGACCAATTCAACCATTGTTCGGTCGTATTCAACAGTTGTTGGCACGCTGCTGGTGAGTTACCCACTAGGCAAGTGTCATCTGCATATTGTAAGATGTTGATAGAATACCTGGTGTTGCTGATCTTGTAGCCCAGTTCAGGTTTGTTCTTCACAGTATCCACCAACGTGTTGATAACTGTGTTGAAGATTACAACTGACATTGGATCTCCCTGATAGACTCCAATCTTCAGTGGTATACATGGGGTACACCAGTCATCAGTCAATACCATAGCTGATAAACCCGAGTAGAGACTGTCTACAATAGAGCCGAATTTGGAAGGTGCATGATAGTGGCTGAGAGAAAATTGTATTAACCCTTTCACCGGTAGATTTTTAAAAAGAAAATATGTAAATAGATTTAAAAAATCATAACAAATTAAACATTGAAAAAAGTACCTAGCAACCATATATATTCATGTAGCATAATAGTTAGGGATTTTGAAAAACCACATATATGTTGCCTAGCAACAAACCACAAAAATTTAATTAACGTTTCATAATATTTACTGAATTATTTTAATATAAAAGTGATAATATGTTGATTATACAATTATATTTACATCTAGGATTGAATTATATATTTATAATAAAAAATCCCAACAATACCATTAGAAGGTGGTATCTGAAACGGCCGTGCCCGGTATTTCAAACTAAGTATAATACCATCCAATGACAGCTTCTGGATATTTCATGTGCTGATGATTTACTATCTGGTATGTAATCATAGGTTAACAGTGTACATCATGTGCTAGCATTGGTATTGTTTCTTATATAGTTTGTGTGTGCCTTCTACCAATAAACGTAGTTAAAGGATACCTTATTCATACTGTGCTGTAGGGATGCTATCGAAGTCTCATGGCCAAATATTAAGGGTTGCTGCTGTGATGCATGTACTTTTTCACTTGAAACCCCTCAAACAGTTAGTGAAAAAATTTCTGAGAAAGCATTACTGGCAGCACTGGACTTTGTGGAGCTATGTAACCAACATGCAGCTTTTTTGGCTGGAAAAGGACTAATTGAAGATGAAATAGAAGCATTGAAAGATCAAGAGGATGGACTCTGTAGTAATTACTGCTAAAAGGTATTATATTTCTGAATATGTGAGAAAATACAACAACAACGTAATTCATAATGATTGTCCCTAACTTATGATATATCATCCTTACCCGTATCATCTGGGGAAATTGATTGCTTACCCCTTGAAAATCCTTTGTCTGATGGTTAAGTCACGAAGACATCATATGTACATAGTTATGGCTTTAGAAAGCAATATTAGGCCATCTATGCAATATCAGGCCAGCTGGAAACATTCTAGGGAGTTGTATCTCTAAGAGATAAAAACTGTGACAACACCCCTGACCACATCCATTTAAACATCACCATAGTACAACTTGAAACATTCTAGGGGGGAGATTGTGGTTATTTTTATCAAGTGTAGCAAATTTTTTTTTCAAAACAATAGGTGTAGGGGCTTTTGGGGAAACACTGATTTAATTTAATTATGTATTACTTTACTAGCTTGTCTGTTCTGTCAACCATGTTAAATGTAATAGTGTTCTTACAGTTTAACTGATAATCAAGCACATAATAATATGTGTGCATATACATACTTATTGCATGATTCAGCATACAATATGGGAAGATATTTTACAAGTACTGCAAGTGTTTTCACAAGCCGAAGGCAAGTTAAAGTATACAAGCATGAGAGACATATATTCCCATATTATATGATGAGTGTAATTATACATCTTTTTCAAACCAGTACATGTTCACAGTAAGTCTGCCATACTTCTAAAGTCCAGAATTACGCATCAAGACAATTATCAGTTTAATATTATATCTATATAATATGTGGGTATATATAATGCTTTTTTTAATTTATTTATTTGAATATTTTTGTGTACTAGTTGATCCTCCTGTAAGTGATTGGAAATGTAGCCAGAGTATTGTTTTATATTGTACTAGTCTCAAGTGATTTCGTCTCAACTTTTGAACAGTGCAAAGGTCATTCTGAGTGGGGCATCTCCACAAGTTACAATTACTTTCCCTCTGATTTATGACCTTATCTTTGAGTTCAATGAAAACCTGTTTGGACAGCTCAGTTTTACAGCAGGAAGAGGCCACCCACGTGGGACCATCGATCCTGGCACTGCAGAGATTATTATAGTGGATAATGATGGTAAGTAAGGGCCAGGCATTGAAGGCCTCCAATTGTGGTTGCATATCTTTATTAGAAGGCTCTACTTTACCAACAAAACAGGCTGACGTAGAGAATGTATGTATTAAAAGCCCTAGATGGTGTGTTGCAGGTTATGAATGAGAGGGTGTGGGCTAGCTTTTTTTTTGTGTTGGTATATTTGAAATAATTCCAAACTGATAAGTGTAGATAGTGTCTATAATAATTGGGGTCTTGTCAAAAGTACTGGCTAGGTTTTACTTTAGGTACTACATTGACGCGCAACAAACGTGCGCGGCGCGTTACGATGCACGGCAATTCTACATTGACGCACGGAATTTTTAGCTTATATTCCCAGACTAAAAAAATTGGGTACTTGGCTCTGAAGCCCTTTGTCTCTGCATTTTTATAAATTTCAAAGTTAGATTACTTTAATTATTTAGGATGGATATTAACAAAAAATTCAACATATTAATCAGCATAATTAGAAAAGAAGAAGATTACATAGCTTGGAATGTGTCATAAGTTATTGGAGTTGTTGTTTATAATGGATATTGTTCTTTGATGTGTTCATATATTGTTAGGAAAGGATCCTGAGATTTGAACTTTCTTCTCCAGAGGTATTCCGGTAAATAGGTCTGGAAAAGCTCCTCACTGGTGTTGTCAACCCCTTGCTTCCTCATCATTTTCTTTACTTGTGACCAAGTACTCTCTATATTTGAGTGTGTGCACCAGTTATAGGATCAACAAAATTTATTGTGTGATTAACTGATTGGTGTGCCATGCCCAAAGAGGGTATCCTTGAATTAGCTCTCCACTCATCGGAAATAACAGTAGTGCCTGGCCTTACATACATCTGAATGATGGGTAATAGTGTTGCAGCTGATCTGTCATTCACTTCAACCATAAAAACATCATTGGTACTTCTCTCTACATCGCCAAACACCCAGTGTCCTTCCTTATATCTTCCTCTATTGTACTTTCTCTTGCCAAACTTTGACTCGTCGATTTCAACGACTTTTCCAACACCACCAACTACAACTGGGTGATCTAGGAAGTACTGTGCACATACGTCCCTGTGAAAGTTATACCAGTCTACCATAGTCCTTGATGAATGACTAGTTTCATGCATGGCTCTAGTTACACTAGCTCTATTGGCCCACCAATAACTAAGCTCTAAGATTTCATTCAATTTCAGGTGGCTTCCTTTAAAAAAACTCCCATCCCTCATAGATATGATGCTTTGACAACCACGTTTAGGACATCTCCAACAAAAGGAATTTTTCCTTTTAACAAAATGGCAAGAATAACCACATTTACCACAGTCCACACTTATCCTTAAATTTCCTTTGCTCTTAAGCCAGCATATGCAGGATTCCTCATCTTTTGTTATGGTTAAGCACAAATCCCTAAACTTGAGCATCCCTTACAAACAAAACACTCAACACTCCTTGTTTAAAAAACTCAACAATCCTTGTTTTCATGGAATTGACTTGTTTCCATGGAATGGTAGGCGCATATTCAGACAGCGCCGCGCGTTGTTTGTCGCGCGTCAATGTAGTACTTAAAGTAAAACGTAGCCAATTTTTGTAGTACCAAATTTGAGCCAATCTGACTATTTGAATTTACCAGTCACTGTTGACAAGCTCTTAGCTACAAAAAAGATAGGCCAGAGTTAATTTTGCATAATATTTAGCTAACAAATATGGAATTGCGTACTTATCTCAGCTTCCCTCGAGAAGTAGTAGCTTCCTTAGCATTAATACTACGGTATTCTGACTACCAACGGCTCTTGACAACAAACAACCGGCACTCCGTATCCCCCCATAAAACGGCAAAGTTTTGAAATTAAGTCTGGAAAAGGGTCTTCAATGCCATAGTAACCTGTCGAATCAACTTTTTGTGTCTTGAAAACAAGCGTTTTAGCAGGAATTTTCTCATACTTTGGTGCTTAAGTATAAAGTAAGGTTTGCTTAATGCTGTAGTTTCAGAATAAACTGGGGTCAAGCCTAAAAAGACGTGTTTTTTTGGAGAAAAAAGTTGCCCGCGTGCGCATTTTAGGGGCATACGTACCATCCTTACACACATATATACATATAATATATACCCGATTTTAATTATCCACCCCTAATACTGTCTGGCTCGCTTCATTCGCTCGCCAATAAAACAAAAAATTTCATGCATTTAGGTCTGCTCCAATTATCTTGGACCGCCACTCACTGTTAGGCAGATCCATTTTTTTATCTTATCAAGATGATTTACCAACTCATGCAACTAGTGACATGGGCAAAAATAAGGGTCGCACATTCCATATTAAGAAGTAAAAAATAAATAAATAAATAAATAAACAAGAGCTAATTTTCTCGTTCTCTAACAGTTAAAAAATCTAAAGAAAGTGAAGCCTACAAAAAGAAAGACTTCTTAAGACTATTGATGAAAATGGGACTAGCTATTCTTAGCTTCTTGCCAAGTTTGCATTAAATCTGGACTAGCATGAGTCATCTATTTCATAAATTGCTATAAATCATATGACTATTAATGCGTAAAAAGATTTATTCACCATCATAACATATGAATGAGCTAAGAAAAGATATTTATGTTGCACAAATGAGCAGATAAACAATTAACTAAATAGAACTAAGTTTATTAATAAAAAAAACACATATTTGTACTACTCAACTGCAGAAAATGAAGTATGGAAAACTTTGAAGACATGGATTGTCAAAACTAATACATTAGAGATTTTGGTGGTAAGGAACATTCAATGACGACCACTGAGATTTTTACATGTAAGCTTTGCCTTTTCTTCTCTTGGATTAAAAAATAAAATATTTTGCAGTCTCTGTTTTGAAAACACCTTAGGTACACTTCCCGGACAAAAATAATATATTTAGTACGATGTTAGGGCTTATGTCATGTTATTGTTGTTGCTGCTGTTATTTTATATTTTTAGAAAACATTATGTTGTATCATAATATTATTTTAACTGACAAGTACCCCGCCACATAGTGGCGCTTAATGTACTACAAAGTAAGAATGCAGTAGCACAAGTTATCTTACTCAGTTATCATTCTCTACCATTAGTTGCGGTTACAAGTTTCCCTCTCAGGCTTTCTTTTTTCTGAACTATCTGAGCTATTCTTATCTTCCACTCTCCTTTCTTCAGCTCTCTATGCCTCCTTCTCCCTCGTCTATTACACCTAGTCTCGCAAGCCGGACCCTTTACCAGACGCTACGCGTAGCATCTGGTAAAGGGTATGGCTTGCGAGACTACATTACACCACTTTTTAGTTACCGACTGTGACGACACTTTACCATCGTTAATATGCTGAGTTTCTTAAAAAACTAAAGCAATTAAAGCCTACAAAAAGAAAGACTTCTTTTGACTATTGATGAAAATCGGACTAGCTATTCTTTGCTTCTTGCCAAGTTTGCATTAAATCTGGACTAAAATGAGGCATCTATTCCATAAATTGCTATAATAAATCATTATTATGACTATTAGCTAATGTGTAAATAGTTTCATTCACCATCATGAAATATGAATGAACTAAGAAAAGATATGGATGTTGCACAAATGAGCAGATAAACAATTAATTAAGTAGAATTAAGTTTATTAATAGTAAAATTCATTTCTTGTCAAATTTTTTGACACCATAAGTAGCTATTAAAGTATAATGAATACAATGTGTATTTAATGTACCTACTAACAGCTCATAAAATGATTTTAATATTATCATAGTAATTATACTCATAAACCAAAATCTGAGTATTCCATAAAATTTAAGGATATGTTATGTAAATTTAAAATGCTTATTTTGATACATACATCAAACAATAATGCAATACCATAATTTGTTTTGAAGTCGTTGTCTTTTTTTAATTTATAAATATAGTAGTTATAAACGCTCTGGATTCAAATTAAAAAAATGTGTTCTACACTATATAAGTCTCCAGTCAGTAAGAATCAAGGAAAGAAGGGGGGAAGGCAAGCAAGGGGGACAAAACTCCCTTCCCAACAAAGTTGTTTAAACTTATACAAACAAATGTACCAATATTGGATAATACAGTTAACAGGACAGGTTTTAAATGTAGCTAGGCTACAGAGCTAGCAAGGTGTTGTTCTTTGACAAGAATTTTAGGTCATAAAATTTCGGCTCGATGGGCCTTCTAGTGACTATAAAACATCAAAAGACCTGGAAGCTTAAATACTGCCTTGAGACAGGCAAAAAATGATTGTGTGTGTGTGACTATGCTCATAGGATGTTGCAACAACAATGCTTGTCATGACAACTAAAACACGTTAACATGAATACATAGTGATACAGGCTTTCCCGAGTGTCCTACGAGGCCATATGACACTCGTATGTTTTAGTTGTCATGACAAACATGGTTGTTGCAAAATCCTATTATCACCGTGAGCATAGTCACGCACACACAATCGATTTTTTATAGTCTCTAGAAGGCACACAGAGCCGAAAATCTATGACCTAAAAATCTTGTCAAAGAACAACACCTGGCTAGCTCTGTAGCCTAGCTACACTTTAAACAATTACAATTATACTATTATATAAACTGTACCCTCAATATAACTGAAGTAATATCAGTTAGTAGTTATAAACTGCTAAAATATGCAAATTTCTAAGAACAATGTCATTATAGCATAATAAATGAATAATTTGTGTGTACAATTATTGTATTATAGTTTTTAGCTCAACATCCTACTGAAACAATTATAGTGTCAAATTATTTAGCTGATAATTTATATTATTCACTGCTGCTATAGTGATGTGCCACATTATTCTTTTTTTATGTAATAATTATATATAAGGTCACAATTAGACTGTACTTGGAAAATTTAAATTAGAAATAGATTTGCAATTAGTGAAATGAATATTTGTATTCAATTTTTAGGAACTTATTTCATGTAGCATAATTAGTTTGCTTACCATTAGTTCTGAAGCGTAACACTGATTAGGTAGTTGCCATTGTAACTATTCACTTCACTCTGTGTTGTTAGCAGCAACAAAACAAATACATTTTTTATTGTTGTATACAATACAATTAATACAGTAAAATTGGTACTGAAGGTTATAATATATTGTTGTATTTTCTCTGAATAGTTTCATAAGGAGTGATACGAAAGAAAAATGTCACATATGAAGAAATAAATAAACTCAAGAAAAATGCTAATCTCAAGCCTGAAGAGATGGTGATGACAAGCTGTGCAGCATATGGTGAAATTACTACCAGCAAAGCAATGATGGAAGACAAATGTCAACCTGGAGACTATGAAACCATTGCTGTAGCTAGCTTATGTCAACTTTTCTTTTTCTGTTTTTTAAAACATTTGAGAAAAAAAATAAAATAAAGTTTAGACAGATGATAACGTCACTATAATAATTATTAATATTATGTTAATTTAAATGTAAATTGTGAAATTCAATAAAATAATGCTATCTGAAAATTATCTATTGACCAAGGTAGGTGAACTAAAAACGAGAACATGATGTTGTAATGATATGGCAAGTTGTATATTCCCTAATTTTAATCGTAAATATAATATACTCCTTTAAAATGGTTTATAGTTTCCTAAATTGTTGAATCTATAATGTAAAAAATGGCTTCATAAAGAGATCCTGTGCCTTTTAATAATTTGCTGAGTTTGGAAACGAACATTACTCCATTTATGAGTACGATCATTGCACCTTCGCTCCAGGAAGTATCCTAATGTCTGTAATCATAGCATTGTGGCCATTAATACAATGACTCCATCAGGCCTCTCTGCTTCACAATATATTTATGACTAGTGATCTAAATCTTATAATTTATATGTCTATAATATGTAGTCACACAAATATCAAGGAGATAATTGAACTAATTTACATGCAACAAACAGTTAAAACTAACATAATCTTAAGAGAGTACAAATAGAAGAAAACAAACACGTAAAACTAAGCCTTCAAATTCTGTGAATAACAAGGCCAACAATATCTATACCAAAGCAAATTTAATCAAAATACTTAGTGGAAATAACTAGGTATGCATCCTTTTGTTCTGCTTGTAGCATATCCCTAGCAAAATATATTCACTAATATTGTAAGTTACAAATGAGCTAAACGCTGGATTCAATTTGTTCTTCTTAAATTCTGGTGCACTTGAATTAACTTTTATAGCAATTAAAGTAAGTCTATAAAACAGACAGATGAAGAGCTCAGAAGTTGGTGTCTTCACTCTACACGAAAACTGTATTCACACCAGTGGGTTAACTATACTAAAAATATCAAAACATAAAAAATAAAAACTCTCGTTGGGGAAAGTGGCAATCATCAAAAGCATGCCCGTAGTTGGTAATCAACGAACCTTAAAAATAATTATGCAGAATGCCCGCGTAATAATCTACTTTTACACTTGAGTAAAATGGGAGGGGTTATGATCACATTACGTGGGAGTGGTTAGAAGTAGTAGTAGCTAGAACCCGTACTTTTAGTAGCATAAAACACTCAATTTTTTTGGTTTCCGTGAAGTGCCCCCTTTTGTGGGAGCCTGTCACAATGGGCTGTTCTTATGATCACCTCGTGGCCTGCATACTCCTCTCTATTGCAAGTGAGTTAGTTTCCATTTATTGAAGAGTTCATTGATGTTACTGAAGTTATTTAGCAGAAAGCTTAAATGCACCCGGAGTAATTTTTAATACTAAACGTCTTGGCTATAAAACCTAGCTAGATATACGATAGATACTGCATTATTGCCAGCTAACAATAGCTGTGAATTGCATGCGATAAAAAAAATTCAGGGCATAGATTGAGTAAACACACATTGAGAAATTATAATGATGTAGATGTCAATGGTGGTTCATGACTTCATATTTCTAAGTGCCACTCATTTGGTACATACAAGGTAATGATTCTCTTTACCACCAAACTATAGCTGCAGAATTGATTTTTGTGTACATGTACATTATTTTGTTTGCTGCTCTGTAGCCTGCAATTAGCCATGACACTTGTATTAAAAATAACAGTCCACAACTTGCTATTGTTTAAAAAAAATTTAAAAAAATTTTTAAACTTTTTTCATAAGTTGGGTGTACTCCATAATGAGGGGTGGTCTGTATAGTGGGTATGAATCATTAGCGTGACATTTGTCTAAAGAGATAAGAAGTTGTTCAGGTTACTCATTAGAATTGAAGCAATTTTTGGACCAGTGAGATAATATTAGAACGAGCTCCTCTGTTTAAATTTACTTTTTCATCCTTACAACAAGTCCACTTTTATATTGATATGCAATTGTTTGCGCCATTTCTCCATTATATTAGCTGATTTATGTGCATGTATTTAAGGTATGTGTAAGTACATATTTATAGTAGAGCTGATAGTAACCACAGGTATAACTGTACAACCACACTGTTTTTTACTTCATGTATATTGATGCATGGGTATGAAACTTCAGATTTTATCATTCATAAAAATAATAATAGTAAAGAAAAACATTCACTAGTTTTTACTCTTAAAGCTGGACACACATGAATCACAATTAATTGTTAGCCAATAATTAAATCTGATTAATAGACGAGTATGGAGTATGAATACGTACAAAGGGATTGTTATAATCTTGTGATTATTCCTTATTAATAATACAGTAAGCATTTTTTTTGCTTATTTGAAATTGCTATTATGTCGTATTTTACTTTATCTGACATTTTTGCCAACTAATAGAAATACTGAATATAAGGTAGGAATTGTAGCATTGTTCTCACAACCAAGTAGCGCTCATAAAGGCCATAGTGTACAGAAACTTTCAGAATGAAAAAAAATAGAAGGAAGAGGAAATGAATTGGCTTGCAGTGTTGGACCTTCCCCTTTCCACTCACACAAAAGAAATAAGTGCTTTCCAGCTTTAAGTAGGCTCTAATAATATTATTTTTTTTACTGGCTGATATCATTTAAATAAAAATAAAACATAATAACTGACTGTTGTAATTGTGCACATTATAAGTTTGTCTTACTTAAGTTTTAATTGTTTAGAATCTTATATACTCAGGATAGCAAGAACATTGGTGAAACTTGTAATTCAGTGTAAAAGGTCTAGGCTGAGTGATTGTCACAAGTTTATAACTAGTAATTCTCGTCTATGAGGTGGTGTCACCTTTACCAAGCGTTTAATGAATTGCATTAATATTATTACGTAGTAATAAAATAATTATTACTTTATTATTCATTATAGCATCAGCGTATTCTCAGGAAACGGGAACATGTTATCAGCAAACGAATTGCCAGGGCTCAACTCAAATTCCTGTAGATGTTCCTAATTTAGAACGCCATTGCTGCAGATATTCCAGCCCCGGAATAACCAGAGGATATAGCTACCATCATTTTGGCATAGAAATGTGTTTCTTGTGTCCGCAAAGTAAGTTCCAAGCTATTTCTGCCATTGTGAATTGCAGAACTCTTGTGACATGCATCAAGCGTGAGAGCACGTTCAGTGAAACACTTTGTTTGTCTCCTGGCATATCTGTTAATTATCTTTCTGCCATTTCTCCAATATGTTTGCTGATTTATATGTGTATGTATGTAAGGTGTGTGATGTGTAAATACATAGCTATTTATAGTAGAGCTGATATCACTTCTTTTTTTTCAATATTCAAAATTTAATTCTGCTGATACCAATGCTGATTGAATGGACTACTTTAGCTGGTACATATTTAGCTAACAATGTATTTATTGACTATACATTAGTAGCAAGCCCCCCACACACTCAACACAAATAAACATACAGCAACCTATTTGCTGGCATTCTTATGGGAGTTCCATTTCTATTCAAGTTAGTCGTTATTTGTCACAGTTATAAGCCCTACTCAACAGCATTTACTGGAAAATTCATTGTCCACTAGACGAACCACTAAGGTAAGTCTTGCATAGGTATGTTCAGTTGTGTGAAAGTATTGTGCGTTACAACTACTATTAAGAATATCACAAAGAAATTTTAAAATAACGTGACTTAATTTTGTTGCTTTTTTTTCAATTCAAACAGTTGAGGGGAGTGGTTACTATGGCATTGAATCCCCTTTACCGTATATTATGCGTAATTTAACAACTCGATTTTATTTTTATAGTTTGAATAACAATAGTGTAGTTTAAGGCTCGCTCGCGATTTGTGCTCAAGCACACCACTAGTTTACAGCCCATTGGCGGTCTTATCCAAGTGATGACAGGTGGTGGATTGAGCTAGGGTTAGCCTAAACCCAGGAACTTGTATCCTTGTTCTGCTTGCCTTAATTTGTTTGTTAGTTGTTGTTTTTTTTAACAGTACAGCTTAAAAAAAAACTATTTATTTTGGAATCCTTTGCATATATTTATAGTATAGCTCTGACAGTTAACGAGTGTATGTATGTGTGTGAATTGTACCTGCATGTGTTAGATTGAATTAATACTTCTGTATGTTTACGTATTTTAGTAATGGGGTTCTTTAATTCAACATATACTGGAGTTGAACAGAGTAGTTCACATCAGTTGCAAGTAGGAATACTGTCTGGACCACCACTTCCTGGTTTTGCCGTTCTCTTGGTTGATGTAACTGCTGGAACAGCCAGTAAGTTCTTTCTCTGTGCAGTTGGTGTAAAGTGTGTTTATTCAGGCATAACTGAGGTCTAATATTATAATATAATACAAAAGTGTTACACCCTAATAACATTTCATTTTCTTCTCTCACTCGCAAACAATATATTATATTATTGTTTGCGAGTGAGAGAAGAAAATGAAATGTTATCAGGGTGTAACACTTTAAAAAATTAGGAATATTTTTTTATGTGTATATCATTTGTGACCGGATGACTAGTATCACCGGGTAAAGCCTTATGGGTCGATATTTTTCGAAAAAAATTTTATGGCAGAAATGAATAGACATCAGTTAGCTCTAGCTTATGACGCAGTTGTAAGCTCTGGCGTGCTCCAGAACTCACACTAGGAGGCTAGAAACACTAGCCGGTTGGACTCGTGTACGGAGAGTTGCTAAGAAATTATTGGCGGGCTTTTCACTAACAGCCGGGAAAAACTGTAGATAACTAATTCACTTACTATTCTACATAATTCACGTACTATCTAACATGCACACACACGTACTTTAACGCTAATTCTCGGTATCATTAGTTTACTATGATGTGTAGCCTTATTTTTTGCATTAAGCCTTTTTTTTTTTTTAGTGACTTTATGCTAATCCGTCCTTGTAACCAGTGTTTTTATTTCCTTATAGTGTCCCGGAGACACGCAGATCACGCTAGGTCAAAGTAGTTATACAGAAAAAAGGCACGACTTTTACCCTTGACCTTAGCAACGTCATTTACCGAAGTTTTGTTTAGAAATCAGTATTAATATTAGCTTAGCATTAAAATATGAAGTGTTTTTGTAGTTTGCGTTAGGGCGAAGATTAGGGCTGTCGGGCTATTAAGCTTCCAAATTAGGAGGAAGGCATCCCAAGGCCCCGTGCAGCCTACTGGTAGAATAAATTAGAAAACTTTAGATGCCGCGTTTAGCCGGGTTTTCACAAATCCGGTCACATTTTTGTACTTTGACCCTCACATTATTGTGGTCGTTTAGTGTGCAAACTCATTCCATATTTCACTAAAACAGAAACTTTTTGTTAGTGATGTTTTCCCTGTCATTCAAGGAAATTTAATTGTTTACTGCTTTGAATTCTGATATAATCTGAATGTGCGGGTGCAGTTAGGTTTTAAAAACTTTCTTGAGTTTCTTTTCTAGTGGCGATAGTAAGGTCTCTGACCCTTTGGCTGTCCAAGCCGTGAATTCTTGGTGTTGCTACAGCTCTCAATTTAAAGTATGCCTACTAGAATGCTTACCGTTGAGCGTCTGTCCGCCCAAAATTTATTTTTCATAGTACAGGGCTCTGAAGTTCAGAATTCAGCAACTAGAAGGTGAATAAGTGTGTACTCTGTGTGAACCCCGCAGCAACACTGAGATTGTCAGAATTTGAGCTTCAGCTAGTACAATTAGAAATGGTAAGTCCAAATTTTTAACTTTTTGCGGCCTAATACACTTTTTTGTAAAACCTAAAGAGTATGGTATTGATGTGCTTTAAAAATTCAATTCTTGTTGGATTGTCTTTACTGAAAAGAAGTAAAAAATTAATATTTACTTTTTTTCATGTTGCTCAACTGGTCGTCATAAAATTGACAGGGAAAGGGTTAAGGTGCAGTTTGTCATAGATAATTATACACACTATAATGCAACTGTATATACACACTATGCAACAGTAATTATTATTTTTATTTGAAAACCCATTTGTCCAATAGCAAGTCATGAGGAGAACACAAGTAAGTCTTATAGGTGTGTGTGTGTTACAGTTACTGCTTAGCTTAAATAATATATTGTGCAAACATTTAATGAATGCGTTAGCCAACCTTTTTTTTTTTTAGCAAACTTTTTAGGATTCCCCTCAGTTTCTTCTGTTACTAC
>WLWD01003622.1_pt1 | contig 41324 bp, 18 predicted proteins | sample 6712731 | NCBI WGS metagenome assembly WLWD01 (sample SAMN12718690, study PRJNA576275) | sponge metagenome | isolation source: marine sponge | host: Mycale hentscheli | place: New Zealand: South Island, Marlborough, Capsize Point | collected 2014-11-01
TGATTGCCTGGTGGGAGGGTGACACTAAACGAGAGAAAGAAGATGAATGGTTGAAGATTGCCTCGGGGACAGTATTATCGAACGATAGAGTACGCTCTAGGCTATTGGGAAAGCATAAATTCGACGCTAAGGAGCAGTTCCCCGACTTAAAAATAACAAAGTACTCGCACCGTTTGGCAAAAACTTTTATGGCATCACACCGCGGCTCTTAGTAAGCACTCTAGTAAGGTTGGAAGTATGGTTTTATGGCTGAAGCAGTTTGCTACTGGATCATAGAGGTAAGAGAAAGTGTTTTTGTACACATTTGTCTTACAATCAGGAAGAATTTGTTGATATTTATTTAGGGTGTGTATTATTTTGAACTGAGCATCTGTTATAAATTTTGTGAACAGAGAAGCTTTTTTATTGGCTTTAGTGTATGAAAAAGAGTACATCACAAATGAATGATAGAATATTTGAGTGTATTTAGTTTGGTACTCCAAGGTGTCTTTACTTTTGATGTGCTGGTAGGCTGCATTGTTGACAGAATAGCTTGTGATCTTACTATCAAGTGCAACTGGTCATAACATAATAGAAGTATATGTCAGAGGGCTCCCTGCAGTCTCACCTGTTATATAACAATATTTATTTTTACTTTTTGCTATAAAGAATGTGGTTGAAATTCCTGTAGACTCGCTACCTTTCAGAATCATCAATTCCGTTCTCTCGGCAGAGTCCTTGACCATCTAGTAACTACTACAGTCACTACACCCATCAGCACTGAAGTCATTCTTCCTGTCATCAAACTCCTCATCACTACCACCAGAGTTACTTCCATCCTGGTCACTGCCATCCTTGTCACTGCCATGCTGTGCCAGGTCAAGAATATTGTCTTCATCACTAGGATGCTGAAGTGCCAGTGTTCCACTTGCCAAGATAGCTTTCTACTTGTCATATAATGAGCAATTATAGCTAAAGTAATATTGGTTTGTAAAAAATTATTCTGTGTACCTTTATTATTATTATGAAATATATTTTCAATTTATACTTTATAAGAAGGAAGTCTTATTGTTGTGACAAAATTTACTCAACATTTTCTTATGGAAGTCTATGTATTTTATAAGCCTAAAAGATACTTTCAACAATATAGAATAGTCTGCAATTGTGATTGGTGGCTTCCTTGACTCCACAAAGCTCTAGGGCGAAGTGGACGCGGAGACGCATTTTTGACGCTTTGACGCGTCCTCCGCGGTTATCGATTTTTCCAATTTAGACGCGTGTACGCGTCAATCGGGGTTAATCGGTTAAAATACCCAGTTATTTATACTGGCACACAAGCTAGGTTCTAAATGGACAAATAATTTGAGGACTGTTTGGATGGCAAACTGTACCGAAATGTGTGGACATAGACGACACTTTGTGATTACTGGGACTCCCTGCCACCCAGTTAGTGAGCTCAGGAAACACCGGAAATCCCAGCAAAAAATGCATTCCTGGAGGTCGTCTTTGCAGAAGCACACAAAGAGCTCAGGGCTCCACATTATTACAGCCCACACATTGTGAAATCAGTACATGAGTCCAAGAATGCTAATTTTGGTGTCTCCTAATAAAGTCAACTCAAACTACTACCATAAAGACAATTCCCGCTTTACAGCAAGAAAGACAACAATTACAAAGCCTGTGCGCTATGCATTTGATGTGACCACTATTAAATTTTGCCAAATTTAACCAATTACTGCACTGAATTGACCACATCATAGTGGTTAACAGCATGGTGCACATACATAGCCATTTGATGTGTATCTGTATGACTGAAATTAAATGTACCATGCACCATACCTGGAATATATAGATTCCAACCACTCACGGTATCATAACTGTATATTGGGGTATCCAGAAGGTGTGCCAATGCCATGACTTCAACTTCCGATCCCCATGCCCTGTTTTGATTCATCCTGGTTGCTGCAATATACTGCTCAATTCCCAGCTCCCATTCTGCATCTGTATAAACTGAGCCAACAAGGTGCACTTCTCCAAGATTTTGAATCTGTCTCAGAAGAGGAGCAATCTGATGTGGCCATATCGCATCACCAATTGTTCTCATGTGCTGTACGATAGCACCTCGTATAGCTAAGTGCTGCTCTTCTGATCCTGTAAGAATCAAAGAAAAGGATCGAAATAGGCAATTTCCATCGCCAACTATCCTCTTGAAATTGGTCGGACGTGTTAGTGGGACATTAGAACCACCAGGTGTGACTCCATTTGGTCCACAGTACTGCAATCCAAGTCTTTCACATTGTGCACGCTGCCACTCTTCATTGACAGGGTTATAGTGGAATTGGTGAGTATGAGTTTCAACGCTAGTGACAACAACATCATCAGTGAGACTCTTTTTTCTTTCGACCGGAAGAGGTGGTTCATTAGCGATACATTTTTGCAGTCTCCATTACAGCAGGCATCATGTGCTTCCCCTGATGATGGAATTGGAATATGGGGCACATTTGTTGCTGTTTCTGCTTCTTCTGCCTCCTCGCTAATTCTGTGATCTGTGCACGACTCAGACTTGACTGACAGTGTTGTTTGTGAGCCTAAACTATTGCTGAGTTTCTCTAATCTGAGGTCTTCATTGAGTCTTTCCTTATGACGTCTGCTGCTGGCTAGATGTGCTACACGTTGAAAAGCGAACGGAGGATTGAAAAGCAGATCTTTTACATGCCGCACACGTGAGCATGCCACAAAAGTCAGTCCAGCTGAGAATTCTTTTTTCCCCACATCAATGACAACTTTGTCTAATGTCATACCTTGGGACTTGTGAATTGTAACTGCCCAGGCCAATTTTAGGGGAAGCTGGAGTCTCGAGCATGGGTAGGTAGAGGACAACCATGTGCGGCGTAGTGGAACTATTGGAACAGTGCCATCTGCCAGAGTAGGACCAGTGTAGAAATCAAACTTTACTGTCACTGCTACTGGTAAACTTGGTGGTGATTGATCTGCACCATCGTAGCAAATTGACACAACTGTACCAAGTGCTCCATTAACCAGTCCAACTTGAACCCACAGATTAGCAGTCAGCATTACACGTGCCTTGCATGCTAAAAAAATAACTGGTTCCAATCCACCAGCATCACTTGCAGGAATTCTGCTAGCTCTAGGACCAGAATGGATGGCTTCAATTCTTGCTACTGGCTGAGAATTTGTTCGCAATTTTTCAACATTGTACTCAGCCACTGCTGCAGCAGTTGGAAAAAGATGTAGAGCTTCCTGAAATGTGCTGGCATTTCCTACTGCAGCTGGAGTCTGTTTCATCAGAACTTTCCAGTCATCCAAAGTAATTTCACCATTTCTGAGACGCATGAGTAACTCTTTAAAGTCTAGGCTTTCTTGCCTGAGTACTTGTTTCAAAACAATACCACAATCAAAGAGACGATAATTAGCACTGCCAAGGTCAGACAGTTCAGATTTTGTTGCTGTAGTGTACAGTGGCAAGTCCATCACTGGTGGTAGTTGACCCCAGTCTCCAGTCAGTAGACAGGAACATCCACCCAGTACCTCATGAGATCTAGATTTTTTTCATTAAAAAAACAACATGAAACACAGTTGAGTTACGAGTAACAATAAACAGATACCTTTGAGGGAATGCCTGGCGAAGTCTTCTGTCTACCTGACCAAATAGTTTTCGGCCAACCATTGACATTTCATCAATTATCAAGTACCTAACGCCACAAAAGTGATCCTTGAAGAGCACTGAGACACTGTCCCTCCGAGTCCTTAAAGTCTCCAGTGACAGGAATGCTGAGAAGCGAATGAAGCGTATAGCCATCTACATTGTAAGCTGCCACTCCAGTTGGAGCTGTCACACGAAGGCAATCGCCCAACAATTTCTTCAAGCACTTTATCAAATATGACTTTCCAGTTCCTGCTGTGCCAGAGATGATCATCCTTAGAGGTGACCCACACAGTTTGCCATGGTAGTGATTGAATACTATTTGGTAAGCTTCACTCTGCTTTCCTTTCAAATTTTTTGCTTCAGCCTCAGTTTCATATGCAGAGTAGACAAAATGCTGTTTGTGCTGTGCAATAAAGGAAGGCATTTCCTGCAAGTTGTCATACTTTTTTCCAGCAGCAGACCAGTCGACTTCACAAGTAGAAGCAACTTGCTCAAATTCTGTGTGATGATAACAAAGCTGCATCCAATCCAATACAGTGTTCTTGTTTTGATCATCATTGTCATCGTTATCACATGCCTGCAAAAAGAATACATATAAATGAATAAAAAATGAATTGTTTGAAAATATAAATAATAGTCACCTCTTCATCAACAGTCTGTTGATCTTCTGCCTGTGCCATTTCTAGCCTATGAATATCATCAGCAAGAGATTTTGGCACATTACCAGACTGAAGAAAAGTAGCATAAGCAGCTGCATATGTGTCACATCCTCCAAGTAGCTCATCCAGTTGAACAAAAGGCTTGTGAAGCATGAGTTTCTGCTTTGAATATTGCTCATATTGTGGTCCTTGTGGATCTGGTGAGCAATAAGGACGTGGTATCACTATTACATCTTTGTTCCTTGGCACCAGTGCACTGCCAATTTTCTTGGGGATTCTGTACTTCTGAACAAATTTCAGCAGGGACACTTTTCTAAACTCTGGGACATCAGGACGAGCACAATAGTGGTCCAGTTGGGAGTCCACAGTCACAGATTTGTCTTCTTCAAATGTTTCGGTCACCTGTCGAGAACCATCAAGACTAAGAACAACGAAATCTCGAGAAGCTCTAAACAAGGGCAGCATCAAAAGAAGATGACATGTCTCCTGTGCAGAAAAATCTCTCTCTCCAATAGTGCTTGTTAATAGCTTTTGCACTACTTTGAGTGGTGTGGCATTCTCTTTGATGCTTTTCATGATTGTACTGTATACTTCTTGCAGACCTTTTGAACGAGGCTCAGATTTGGTAGCATATTTTGCCACATACTTGATGACTCTGTTTCTGGACACAATGTACTGCATATCAACATTGGCTCTCCAAGCTGACAATTGTACTGGGTTGTAGGCATTCAACAAATTGTCATTTCTGGAAGTCAGCACTACAGGTTCACCTTCTTGTGTGGTGATAGTAGTCACTTGCTGTAATGGTTTGGGGTAGCCGAACCTGCACTCCTGCTTGCCTCTCTTACGCTTCAAGCAATATGATGTTGAGCATCTTGTGTGCCGTTGGCAAGTAGCAACTAAATCAACCAGGTCCATTTCCAAGTTATTTATGCCTTGGTATTGTTGGTTGCACACATGCGGTTTAATCTTAGGTAAGGGAATAGAATTGATTACGTTGTTCCCATCAGCAGGAATTCCTGGGTTCATTGTACTAACCAGGCCATCAACATATGCAGTAATCCTCTCAGCAGCATCCAACAATTCAGCACTGTCATCAGATGACAATAGTTTCTCAATGTCTGGTGCATTGTGCAGCCAAGCTACACCATGTACATGAGGAGATCCCCTGTGCTGCCACTCGAATCTGAACCAGTAATCTGTGGCTCCAAGAACATCCACATAAAATGTTTTCATGAACTTGCTAATTCGTTCATAGAAGAACCAATCAGCAATGGCCGGGTTGTTATTGACTGCAGAGCTGCGGCTGGAACTTTCATCTAGATTTTCAGCAATCAAACGAGCCAGCTCAGGCCACTGATTGTCAGCGGCACTATGAGTGAAAAATACAGTGGGCATACCGAGACAGTCAATCATGGAAATGAGCCTACTTCGCTGCTTGAACCAAAATTGCTTAGTTCCACGTAAGCTGGTGGCATAATGTAGTACTCGCTTGTTGAGCTCTTTCCCTCCACTACTGATCATTTCCTTCAAGTCTTCCAAAGACAGACGTGCATCTTTTGGGTGTTGCTTTATGTAAATATCACCAGTTTGGAGAGCACGCCATCTCATTTCGGTGTTGAGAGCAAAATATCGAAAACGAGGATGTTTGGCAAACCTGCCATCTTCATAACGCATCAAATGCTTGAAGTAATTCCCCACCGTTACAGTACGCTGTCTTGGAGCCAAAAAATCACCATTACCAGTGGGAAACAATGTAGGGAAGGCACAGGAGATGTATCCTTCGGTGACAAACTCGTTTATTGGAGTGTCCCCTCGAGACGGCCATGGAATTATATTGTCTGGATGCGGTTTTTGTTGCTCATTTATGGACTTCTTGACAGTCTCTTCTTCTGTGCCCTTTTGCACAGTAATTGGAACAAAGGATCCCAATTCTTGATTACTTTCATCATTTTCCTCTTGTTGCTGGCTTTTGTCTTCAATTTTGATGGATGCATCTTCAATAGTGGTAATATTGGAAAGATTTCCATCAATAGGGAGCTGTTTAACTTCTTCCATATCAATTGTCACATCACGATAATACTTGTTGTGCTGTTTTAGCCACAGGAGAGCATGTAGGACAACTGAGCGTCTCACTCTAAAGTCCTTGTGAGTATTATCTGAGCCATGTTTCCTCACGATCAACACATCAAGATTTTTTGTGTTTCTTGGAAGGCTGGACGCAAAAGAAGTGACATCCTGTGGCAGGTTGATTACATGGCCTTTGTATCCATACTGACCATGGGGTAGTCGATAGATGGACATTAGTGGCATAACAGTCGAGATCAACATTTCCTCTGCTTGTGACAACCCCTTAATTTTGAATATAAATATAAACATATAAACATTATTTTATGGTACTCAGTTATATATCAATAGATAAATATATATATATTTAATAATTATGCTTCACAGCTTATTAGAATGCTTTTATTGCTTTAATGTAATTTAAATTTACTAAGATAGAGTTACATGGATGGAATAACTATAAAATGTGTATAATGTGAGGATGCATTTATATTATGCAATGTTTATTATTAAAGTGATTTCAACGGGTTAGTTCTGTAATACAATAGAAAATTCAAATTTATGTCACAAACCTGTACTTCATTGGGCACTGCTCCAGGATTCATATTGTTTTCAGAGGAATAAAGTTTTGGGTTTGCTTTGTCTCGATAACATCGTATACATGTAGTTGACAGTGATGCCATTTTAGTGCCAGGAAATTTTTCTGAGCATACAATACATATTGTTGACTCGATTGAAGACATTTCGTGATGAAATTTGTCCATCTTCTCTTTCACAACTTTATCTTTAAGAATGGCTTGATGAATTAGAGGAGCAGTTTCATTATTATGTAAATGTTCAGCATTGATAACTTTTAATACTGCATCTTGAGCAAATTGTCGTTTATAGACACTCATGTTTTGAAGTCTAGCAGATTTTTGTTCTGGAGTTTCATTGGCCAAAGCATTTTCATTATAAGCACATTGACGCTTCAGTCGAACAGCTCGTTCATCTGGAGTTTCATTGCCAAAGCATTTTCTTTATAAGCACATTGACGCTTCAGTCGAACAGCCCGTTCATCTGATGTTTCTTTAGCCAGTTTTTTTTCCTGCAAATTGTTCTGATGTTTCAGTCGAGCAGCCCGTTCATCTGATGTTTCTTTAGCCAGTTTTTTTTCCTGCAAATTGTTCTGATGTTTCAGTCGAGCAGCCCGTTCATCTGATGTTTCTTTAGCCAGTTTTTTTTCCTGCAAATTGTTCTGATGTTTCAGTCGAGCAGCCCGTTCATCTGATGTTTCTTTTGCCAGTTTTTTTTCCTGCAAATTGTTCTGAAGTTTCAGTCGAGCAGCCCGTTCATCTGATGTTTCTTTAGCCAGTTTTGTTTCCTGAAGAGTGCTTTGATACTTTAGTCTAGCAGCTTTTTCTTCTTGTGTTTCCTTGGCTAAGCGTTCATCTTTAAGAACACTCAGGCGTTCCAGCCGAGCAGCTCTGTCATCTCCGGTTTCATTGGCTAAATGTTCTTTTTGCAAAATCCTCATATTTTGTAGCCTAGCAGATCGATTCTCTTGGCTCTCAACTGCTCGTCTATGTTTTTGCTGAATTCTTATTTTATTTAATCTAGCAGCTCTTCTATCAAGGGACTCTTGTGCTAGTTTGCTCCTCTTATGCTCTAATCTAACTTCTTTGTGCTTTTCAGATTCATTTGTTTCATCAATTTTTCTATTTTTTTGTCTTTGCTCAGTTTCTAGAGGACTTTCTGCTTTGCGTTTAGCCCTGTCCTTTTCATTTCTTTTTTTAAGGCGGGCTTGCCGTTCTTGTTCGGTTTCAGCCCTCCTCAGTTCTTGTGCCCTCTGGTTTCTTTTGTCAAGGCGAGCCCGTTTTTCATTCGCACTTTCCTTTTTCAGGTTGGGATTATCGAGCTCCATTAGTTATAAAGCACAAAACCTTGACAAGTAAAAGAAAATAAGAATAAAATAAATGAAAACACAGCCACACAAATTATAGAACTTAGCCTTAGTTCGCCTAATCCACACCGCAATTGCTGTAGGAATCTCGTATCCAGGTAGCAATAACGCGGGTGCTCAGTTTATTTGGTTTTTATACAACTCAGAAAAATAGCTGCGCAGTACGTGCAAAGAGTAAAAGGCGGGAGAAATGTTCTCGGCGCGACTACCATCGGTTTTGTGTAGTTTGCGCATGATCAGTAGCTACTTAGCGGTTAGATTTGTCACCTGCTTTAATTAACAATGGAACCAGAGCCTATGGCAGAACAAGTGAGTAGATTATTTAGGAGAAGAATTGTATCAGTTGTGATATAATTGTGTTAGAATGGAAGACAAAGACAAAAGGATGTGATTCCTGAGCCCCCAGTGGCTCAGGAAATAAAAAGTTTTAAATAATAAAGTGAGTAGATAGCTATATAGTATTAAAATTCTCATAATTTACTTCATTTTAATGCAGAAAAAAAGAAGAAGAAAAAGAAATAGGTAAGTCATCATGGTTTAACCTGTAGCTGTTATGATATGATGCACTTTTTTTTGTAGACAGCAGCAATACCACCATCAGCAGAAGAGCAAATACATTATTGTATTTAAATAACTTATTTATCTTAACTGTCCATATTAACTTATATATCTTAACTCCATATTAACAACTTAAAATATATATTTTAACCAATTATAAACATATAATATATGCTTTAAAATGTGTAATCTTTGCATTATCATGAAGAGTTATGTGATGGCTATCTAGCTAGCTCAAAACTCAGAAGTTTGTGGTTATGGGCATAGCGCCCTCCATGGTTTTAAAAGTGGCCATACCTTGAACAAGTCTACAATGGTTCTCTTCAATATAGGACCAAATGTAAATTTGCCATTTGAATGCTATCAGTTAGAAAATGGACTCAATAAGTACACAAGACATAACTGTGTAGGCAAAAAATCAGATAGGTCAGATACAAAAACCTAAGCTGTCAATAAAGGTAAAGATTTTTCATCAGCTAAGCAGTCCTTGTAACACACGGCACCTTCACATACACTTGTTCACTTGATGTACCAACACAAAAATTACTTCCTTCAGTGATTTGATATTAGTAGTATTGTAAGCACAATACTTTCACACAACTGAACATACCTAGGCAAGACTTACCTTCGTGGTTAGTCTAGTGGACAATGAATTTTAAAATAAATGCTGTTGAGTAGGGCTTATAACTGTGACAAATAGCGTATTAGCTTACCACCCCCACTAACTCGAATAGAAATGTAGCTCCAGTAAGTTTTTGCACCCACAAAACAATTCAAAGCGGTAAACAATTCAATTTCTAAGGTGATACGGGTAATGGTCGCTAAACCAGATTATTCTGTTTAGTGAAGTTTGGGACGGGGTCGAACGTTGAGCGAACACAAAAATAGGGCGGGTCAAAGTACAAAATGACATACGTACGTCCAAACATATATACAAATAAATAAATAAATAAACTAGTGGTGTGCTTGAGCGAGCGAGCCTAAAGACTTATTGACTTCTAACACTGAAGCTACTGAAAATACGGTCCAGTTTTTAAATTTAGCATACAGGGTAAAGGGATTTCAGTGCCATAGTAACAACTCTCTGCAACTGCTTGAATTGAAGGAAAAAAAACAACAACAAAACAATACACGTTATTTAAACGTTTTCTTTGTGATATTCTTTAGCTAAATTATGGTTGTAACACAATGCTTTGACACAACAGGACATGCACCTACAGACTTACCTTCGTGGTAGTCTAGTGGACAATGTATTTTCAAGTAAATACTGTTGCGCACGGCTTATAACCATGACAAAGAGCGCATTGACTTACCACCGCCACTAACTCGAATAGAAATGGAAGTCCCTTAAGTTTTCAAGTTTGAACTGCACCCGCAAAAGAATTCAAAACGGTAAACAATTCAATTTCTAGGGTGATACGGGTACTGATCGCTAAACCAGAGGATTCTGTTTAGTGCAATTTGGGATGGGGTCGACCACGTAACTAACACAAAAACGCGAGGGTCAAAGTACAAAATGACATACGTACGTCCAAACATATATACAAATAAATAAACATCCCCGATTTTTTCATTTTCACCCCTGTAAGTGTCTCGCTCGCTACGCTCGCTCGCCAATAAACATCCCCGATTTTCGATTGTGTTACCCCTGTAAGTGTCTCGCTCGCTACGCTCGCTCGCCAAAAAACGCGAGGGTCAAAGTACAAAATGACATACGTACGTCCATATACAAACATCCCCGATTTTTTCATTTTTACCCCTGTAAGTGTCTCGCTCAGTCCCCAAATGTATATATATATGCGAACTCATTAGAGAGTCAGCTCCGCTCGCTTCGCTCGCTTCGCTGAATTATGTGATTTCTGCAATGATTAATCACACTCCATAATGGTGCTGTCACAAGAAGCAGGTAAGGAAGAGACCTCTCTACAGCTATCCTAAATCTTGTTGTCATTTAGAAGTAGAGCTATTATAATTTGAGGGTCAAAGTACAAAATGACATACGTACGTCCAAACATATATACAAACTAGTGATGTGCTTGAGCACAAATTATGGGAGCTCCATTTTTCCATTCGAGTTAGTGGCGGTGGTAAGTTAATACGCTATTTGTTACAGTTATATAAGCCCTACTCAACAGCATTTACTTGAAAATTCATTGTCCAATGATTTGACAAAACTGGACATACACCTACACAGACTTACCTTCGCAGTAGTCTAGTGGACAATGTATTTTCAAGTAAATACTGTTGCGCACGGCTTATGAGTGGATACTTTGGGGGGGGATGGGGGTTTCCAAGAGGGCCACATGTCAATTGGACAGGGTGTGTGTGCTTGCATCAAGAACAATTAAAGAGCAGCAACTCTGAATTATTTTCTTCCATCCATTCTTTTTGGGAACCATGACAAAGAGCGTATTGACTTACCACCGCCACTAACTCAAATAGAAATGGAAGTCCCTTAAGTTTTCAAGTTTTAACTGCACCCGCAAAAGAATTCAAAACGGTAAACAATTCAATTTCTAGTATGATACTGGTACTGATCGATAAACCAGAGGATTCTGTTTAGTGTAATTTGGGACGGGGTCGACCACATAACTAACACAAAAACGCAGGGTCAAAGTACAAAATGACATACGTACGTCCATATACAAACATCCCCGATTTTTTCATTTTTACCCCTGTAAGTGTCTCGCTCGCTCCCCAAATGTATATATATATGCGAACTCATTAGAGAGTCAGCTCCGCTCGCTTCGCTCGCTTCGCTGAATTATGTGATTTCTGCAATGATTAATCACACTCCATAATGGTGCTGTCACAAGAAGCAGGTATCATTTATGTCCTTTGCCATGCTTAATCATCACATAGTTCTCATGATAGTGTGTGCAATATATAATTAATCTTGAGGGTAACTGGAATTGCCTTGGACAGATGCTTTTATTGGTTAGAATCCATACTGAGAGTGGTTGGTAGTCTTTGTCAAGTTTGTCATCACAATGCAATGAACATCAAGCAAGAAAATAATTAGCAATAGCTATATTTTAATATAATCTTTGAGAGTGAATAAATTGGTTAACTCAGAATCACTATTTGATAGTTGACATTCAATAGTCTAAGATCAGTATGGTGGCCATATAGTAACTCTAGGTTTAACGCAATCAATCATTTACACAGATCCTTTAATATTGTAAACTTTTGGAGTTGGCTTATTGCAGTAACTAAACAAAATTCACTTAGCTATTGAAAAGTTACAAACAGTAACCATACCCCGCAGTAGTGTCATTTTAGTTAACTAAAACTTAAACCAAAGACCTGTAGAAGACAGCCATTCCCATTGAAACAAAAACTACTGGTAGAATGGATGAATAAACTAAAACTAAGCAACTTTAATTTTAACTTAATCTCCTTGAGTCATGCAATTATTAATTGGAGATATAAATTGCCATTTAATCAAACATCCTAAACATTAAAAAGTAATTTATTTAGCTATCTATATCTGCATAGTAGTTTGTTTACACTTACACAATGAAGCTTTCAAGTGTTCCTATTTCTTTCTGTAAAGGTCCTTTACCTAACCGCTACGCTGAGAAAGGGTTTGGGGACAATCAGTTTGTAATGTGCAAAAGCTATATTAAGATGTTGCTGCTAAGGCCAAAGTGTACTTGTGTATTTAGCTTGGAGTCACCCACTGCTTGATCATTGTCAGTTTACTGTACATGTAAATATATACTGATGGTGTACTGACAATCTACTTTGTGTAAGCTTGCTATATATTATGGTGAACCTGGAACACTAGCATAGTATACCAGAAGCATACTGATGGTTTACTATAAACAGTGTTGCAAACTTATGATCTACAAATTTAGTAAAACGTCACTCTTCAAGCAGTGTGCCTTCAAATTGGAAGAAAAAAAGAAGACTGCTGCACTAAGTTTTCTTTTGAGCCAAACTTTATACAGGGTGCTTAAAATGAAGGTGATGCATCTAAACTAGCATAATTATTAGTAACTGCTAACTTTCACAAACAACTTGTAATGTACATCATATCTGTAATTCAACTATACGGATCACTTGTCATGGGTGTAAATTGTCTAATTTAATATGAGCAGGGAGAAATATTGGTTGGCGGGTCCCCCTTCAGAATTATTGGAGGCGCCAGTGGCACCCCACTTCCTACTCCACTGCATTGTAATGAAATTGGCAGCTTTAGCTGCTCAAGAGAAATAGCACTACCAATAGGAAGGGAGTGGTCAATTTCAGCAACCATTCTGGATTGACCTCTCATGATTTGCTGATTAATAATGTGTATATATAGCTATATGTACTTATTGTAAAACTTAGATTATAATTATTGTTTGATATTTTAATTCCAAACCCCAAATCAAATTAGGCAGCTGCTGAAGTGTAAACAATTTATACCACTGATTATGAGTTGTTGTTGTTGTTTGTTCATGTAGTGTCTAGCATTACAGTAAAATCATTAATATTATTGTAGAATTCAAAGCCAAATATTTCAAATTATTGTAACAATAAAAAATACAATCACCAATAATAGAGTTCACGGCATGAGAGGAAGAAGCAGTGATATTGTAAATTACAGTCTTTGGAAGAGAACTGTCCACTGCATTGATTACTACATCATACTGATTTCTGTTCACATGACATATTTCTATACATGATCCAAATCATTAGAGTGGCTTGAAAATCAGTTGGAAAAATTTAAATTTTCACGTGGAGTTTGTGACATGCCATACCTCGCCCAATAATATTCGCGATTACTTCTCTCCATAACAACAGACACTGGAATTGAAAAATAGAGAGCCAGTGCAAATACTTATACACGTGTCCCCCAAACATAATTATTTCTCATCTTGTCAATGTAATCTTTATAGATAATGGATGACATATGCTCAAAAAAGGCTACAGATGAGGCCTATATATAAACTCCACCAGCAGTTTATGTATATCAAGATGAAATATAACAGAAGCTTCGAAACAAACGATGTTGATCAATAGTGAGGACTTACTTTTAGTGTGGGTAATGTTTTCCTCAAAGTTTTCTCACTGCACTCCTGTCTAAAGTCCTGCAATGGAATTAAACTATAATTACACTCAGTCAAGATATAGCAGCTAATAAATCAATCAGTATATAACAATAATATTGCAGACATCCATAACATATTTGTGTTTAACTGATAATTAAACACAAATATGTTATGGATCAATGTAGCTTTAGTATAAAGTAAAGTGAAATAATTGTCCAGGAGACTGCGATGTTGTAGCTGCACCACATTACTTTATACTAAAGCTACATTGATTATTATTATTTATTCAAACCTTGTCTAGGTCTTTTCTGACTTGATCCTTTCCAGCCCTTAGCACGTATATTCCATCACAGCTGGGTCATATTAAATGGTTTTCCTTTCTTCGGCAACGTTAATCCCCAAACTTAACTTCACAGCAATCTGATGGTAGCAAGTACTCACATGAAGGGCAGGAACCATCCTCAGATGGAAAAATTCTGACTACATAGGTTTATATACCATTAGAGCCCAAAACTGTAAATGTTCCTAATTTTGGGTTATGGGAAACGCAGCCATTATGGATTAGCAAGCGTGATGGCCAAAACTCGGTAATTTATCTGAAAGCACTTTTAAGGTGTTATATTGAGATCTTACAGTTCTCAACTGACTTTTTTTGACAGATTTATAGCATTGCATAAATTCTTGGTCTTGTGGACCTTCTAGTGCAAGGATGAATCAGGGGAAAGAAATGATTGGATTATATAATGGTACAAGGTAGGACAAAGAGGAGAGTCAGGTGATAAAGTGTAAATTGACAGTGAATGAGGTGGAGAGTGTCAATTTACACTTTATCACCTGACTCTCCTCCTTGTCCTACCTTGTACCATTATATAAGCCACTCATTTCTTTCCCCTGATTCATCCTTGCACTAGAAGGTCAACTAGACCGAGAATTTATGCAATGCTATAAATCTGTCAAAAAAAGTCTGAACACTTGCTAGGTCTCAGTTGAGAACTGTAAGATCTCAATATAACGCATATGCACTAGGTAAAGTCTGTATTATATTAAAGGATTAATTATTATAAGCACTTATCTTGCCCTCATTATTTTGTGAAATTTTATCACTGGTTTGATGAGTATGGTTCACAGCCTTGGAGAATGATTCTTTTCCCTAAACAAGAGATTATTTTTAGAATTTTGGTAAAAATAAAATAAAATCTGGTAACACTTATGCCATAATATATTCATTGCCGTACTTTTGAGTCCCATAGGATTTTATTAGAATAGGTTTGAGCCATGAGACTTAATCTTATAGCTACATAATATTGACCTTGTCTCTGAATTTGTTACATCCACCACACTAGAAATCGAAATCCCATTTTTCAGACTGTCAATGATATCCTCAAAGAAGCAGTGGATATCAAATTGACCCCATCAGGTTGTATGTGAAGACTTGAAAATTGTTCTGTTAACTTGTACTCAACTAAACATAGATAATACTAAGATACTTAGTAAAAATTTATACCAGCCAGTCTTCTTTGCCAATCATTCCAATAATATACTTGCAAATGGTAAAGTGAAAGCACTGCAATATCTACTGGAATCTCTTTCCATCCTTGAAGTCTTTTTAGTATGGAATTAAACCCTTCTGACTGGTTAGTGTTAATGCAACTTAGTGGATTATATATTCCTTAAACTTGTAAATTCCACCAACCAATATTCTGTTGGACCTATGCGCACTGCTGATCAAATTAGCATTAGCAGAATGACCATTTTTCAGGAAGAGTTTAGGCTTGATATTAAACTGGTAATGATAACACAAAATAAACAGTCCAGGCGAGTCAAAAGACTTGGTAATCCCTCTTTCTTACAGTATTTTTTTATCGGGGAAAGTATGTTTTCATTCTCATTTATTCTAAAAATATTGATTCTTCAAAAAAAAAAAAAAGGACTTAGCTAAAAGAAAAATGGCCAAGTACAATAACGGTTATGTGCCAGCAGGCGTGACTTCGCCAGCGCAAAGCTAAACTAATAAGATAGAATTATAGACTGGTAGGCTATAATACTCGAAGGACCAGGTCCCCAACTTAGCGCAACTCGCAAGCGAGGCAGAAGCTCCCACAGCACTTGGAATTTTACTAATAATAGAGAGCATTGAAGGCGGTATGATACAACTTGTAAGATGACGATAACACAAAACTCACTGTGGGAAAATAATGGGCGGAGAAAAGACAAAATTGACAGCACTTAGGCACAAGTCTCTGAGATTAAAGACAAACACACTTAGACCATTCAACAACCATCAACAAACTTAAGTGGGGACAAGTAGATGACAAACAACAAACAGCAAATAAGCAATTCCTGACTAATCATGGAATCCTGCTTCTAAACGTTGTTCAGACCTAAACAGGTTATTATCAAGTTCTGATGACCCTTCATAAAAACTAGATTGACACTTTCTCACCTAAAGGGGTCTGGAAAAAGCAAAGGAAAAATTGATTAGAGCACTGGTGGCTAAAGCCAGTGGCACTGGGTTTGAATCCCCGGCAACAACTAAGAATTTTACACATTTTTCCTTTGCTTTTTTCCAGACCCCTTTAGGTGAGAAAGTGTCAATCTACAATAAAGGTGTCATAAAATTATTTTATAGTTGTTTGTTTTTGTGAAATGGAAGAAATATTTAGGGTGTTTCGTTTGATTAAAATATTATTAGCCGACTGAATTAATTGTTATAGCTAATGCCATGCATACAAAGTATTTACACTGAAAAGTTACCACCAAATTTATTTCAAATTATGTGTATTTTCACACATACAAGCTATTGATAAGTTGTGTTATTTTACAAATTTCACCCCAAAATTACTGTAGTAGAGCTTGAATCAGGCATAGGTTGGCTGTTACCTCTTGCAGTAGACAACACTAGCAACCCTACACTAAAGTTATTTGCATCAGTTAAATTGTAATCTATATCAGCTTGCCTTGTGAAGTGCATTATTGTTTTTAGGTAGAGGAGCCCTAATGTGGATGAGTCCTGAATATTTTAAGATATAAGCCCTTGGTGCCGCTGACACCGCCCGTGGGTCCGTTCCGTCTTTTCATTCGTTTCGTTGGTCAGTAATCGGGTCCAGTCCGGTCCGGTCAGTAAATGAGACCCTACCTTGCTAAGAAGGTTACCCGGCCCGCGCAAGAGCGTAGGAGAAAATGTGCACACGTACGCCCACAAGCGCGGAATGATAAATAAGTCAGCTCCGCTCTCTTCGCTCGCTTCGCTGAATAAGTATTTGAATCTATCTTGGGTTGAATACAATAAGTTATATATATATAACATAGCAGATTGCTACGCTCGCTCGCCAATAACATAGCAGATTTAGAGCATAATATCAGTATGACAAACACAAGCTAATGTTCAGCTGTAGATAATGAACTAGCTAAAATGAGCAATGTCATGTTATTTACTGATATAAAATGAGTGTTCATATTTTCCAGTTACTGATAACATTAAAAACTTAAAAAACTAGTGGTGTGCTTGAGCACAAATGGCGAGCGAGCCTTAAACTACACTATTGTTAAATTTGATTTTAACAACTAACACTCCAGCTATTAAAATAAAGTCGAGTTTTTAAATTACGTATGAGGTAAAGGGGTTTCAATGTCATAGTAACCGCTCCCGCAACAGTTTGAATTGAAAAAGAAGCAACAAAATCAAATCACCTTATTTAAAATTGTCTTTGTGATATTCTTAATAGTAGTTGTAACTCACAATACTTTCACACAACTGAACATACCTACGCAAGACTTACCTTCGTGGTTCGTCTAGTGGACAATGCATTTTTAAGTAAATACTGTTGCGCACGGCCTATAACCATGACAAAGAGCGCATTGACTTACCACCGCCACTAACTCGAATAGAAATGGAAGTCCTGTAAGTTTTCACGTTTTAACTGCACCAGTAAAAGAATTCAAAAAGGTAAACAATTCAATTTCTAGAGTGACACGGGTACTGATCGATAAACAGAGGATTCTGTTTAGTGAAGTATGGGACGGGGTCTACAACCGAACTAACACAAAAACGCGAGGGTCAAAGTACAAAAATGCCTTACGTACGTCCATACATATATACAAATAACTAGTGGTGTGCTTGAGCACAAATGGCGAGCGAGCCTAAAGACTGTACTATTTTTATATGAATGATTTTGACTTCTAACACTGAAGCTACTGAATATAAGGTCCAGTTTTTTAATTTACCATACAGGGTAAAGGGATTTCAGTGCCATAGTAACAACTCTCTGCAACTGCTTGGAAGGAAAACAACAACAAAACAATACACGTTATTTAAAAGTTTTTTTTGTGATATTCTTTAGCTAAGTAGTGGTTGTAACACACAATGCTTTGACACAACAACTGGACATGCACCTACACAGACTTACCTTCGCAGTAATCTAGTGAACAATGTATTTTCAAGTAAATACTGTTGTGCACGGCTTATAACCATAACAAAGAGCGCATTGACTTATCACCGCCACTAACTCGAATAGAAAAACTGCACCAGCAAAACAAGAAGCAACGGTAAACAATTCAATTTCTAGGGTGATACGGGTACTGATCGCTAAACCAGAGGATTCTGTTTAGTGCAATTTGGGACGGGGTCGAACGCCGAGCAAACACAAAAATAAGGAGGGTCAAAGTACAAAATGACATACGTACGTCCATATATATAAATAAACATCCCCGATTTTCGATTGTGTTACCCCTGTAAGTGTCTCGCTCGCTACGCTCGCTCGCCAAATAAACAAACATCCCCGATTTTTTCATTTTTACCCCTGTAAGTGTCTCGCTCGCTACGCTCGCTCGCCAATTATAATTATTATGGGAAAACAGGAAGATGGAAGTAGATACAAATGTCAGTACTTGTGTTTGTATAATCTAGCCAAGATAGTTACTTCAGTTATCATTATGTTGTTACATTACAGCTATTTTGCCAGCCAAATCATATTCAGATACAATTACCAATGTTTAGTGGATAGCTAACTATTAAAGATATTAGAGTTACAACTGCGAGAGGCCTGTTGATAAATTGATTTGTTTCTGATAAATTTCCAATGACAAAAAAAATTCACATTGTATATAAATGGACCATTAACATGATCCTGTAAATTGAAAGTGGCAGCATAGCCCACTGAACAAACAGGTATTATCAGTACTATACTAAATTGTGCCAAAATAAGTTATATTAAAAGAATCACAATGCCCATAACACTAAGTTATTTATTTTGCAAATCCATGCCAGACAAAATGGATGATATGACTTGGTATAGTTACTTACTCTGATTGAGGTTATTGAAAGAATTGAAATTATTAGCCATTACTTAAACTAGAGAGTCAAGTAGAATGCCACTAGCCATCTAGACTGCAATGTAACTATTAATAATTGAGTAGCTTTCTATTAGTGGTTACGATATCTATCAAAAACATCTTTAAAATATCTATACTTAAAGAATTATGGCTTAGCTGTCCTTGCCTTTAATCTGTAGGGTTTTCCCCCAGTGCAAAATGAAGCAAGAGTTCTTTCAAGAGCTTACCTCTGAATGGAAAAAAAATCTTCCACCAATTGAAAGATCTTCAGAAGAAGGTTTCTCTCAACTATTATATCATCCCAATATACCTCACAGAGTTTTTTGTATGGGTAATGTGCTGATGGCCTCTAAAGCAAATCCATGAAATTCTATAGCATGTCTTAGCAGTCTTTTAGTTTGTCAGCATTGACCATGACCACTAGCTCACCTTTAATGGTGGAACCAGCTGGGTAATAGTGCAGGTTGCTCTAAACAATCTCAATAGTCTTCACCATATTATGTAGGAGTTCCCAGCTATTGTTGCATGACTTGATTGAATGACAACTCATCATTTCTATACAGTTTGTCCTGATGACTTGAATTGCTTATGATAGTTAATTGATAAAAGGCACAGTTTTTCAACAAAATCAATGTCAGACTTGTCTAAGAATGAGTAAAAGAGCTGACCACACTCCACCTTCTATAAAGGCTTCTCTTGCTACAAATATAACTCAGTCATTTTCTTAGGATAAATCTGGTGTGCACATACATAGTAACCTCCTATACTAGCAAGAATCACCCATCATTTTGTTCTGAATTTAAAAAACAAAAAGAACAAAACCTCAAGCAGACACATCTATAAAGATATTCTGTGTCGCCTCAGAACTGAGTTTGTGTTCCTTTCATGTGCATCATTTGTTTTTCTCCTCTTATTCTTGTTCTGTTTCTACTTAATCTGTTCCAAGTTTTCTCGATGTTTGCAGAACATTTGCAAAGTATGCCAAAGAACACCAAAAGGCATCAATGCTTCTCCAAAGAATATGTTTGAAAATATCCACTCCACATCAGTGATCAACATAGGTAACTACTCAGCCATCGAAGTGAGATACTTTATTAAAAGCAAGCCTAAAATGTAATGTTGAAAGTTTAACGACGTTTTAAATACCCACTTTCATTCATCTCCACACTAGTGAATTATTTTCATCTTTAAAATAAGTTAACTGAACTACTTAGCACTATTGATATCATGGCAGAAAGCTACTACTTCTCCTACAATGCTTCGGTAGACAAGAATCAAGATGCATGTAGAATATGATGTAGAAGATGCTACATACTTTTGTGCTTCAATTATGCAAAAATTCTTTTTGTTGCAGTTGTTTTGTTATAATTGTCATAAATTGTAGTAGATGAAAGGCGAATATTCTGTATTCTCTATCTGTAAATAGTAACATGTATCTTATGCATTACGTTATGTTCTAATATATGCTAGCATAAAGTTCTGTTGCTTTATATCACTTACTCTTAATTCAGTAATTTTGGCGTCAAAATAATGTAATTTGATCAGTCATCTTGCATCATGTTGCAATAGTATTGTGTATCATTTAATTTCAAGTATGTTGGGTTGACACGACAAGACTCAACTTCAGGAATACACACTTAAGTGCAATCTTCTGCTAATTAAGACAGCAAGGAGGCAACCCTCATAATCACTCAACATTCACAGTACAATGAAATTAAGGATCCTAGTCAGCTTTCGTTATTATGCTGAAAGAAATGTATGCAAAATGAGTACTACCTGAAGTAGCAGAATTTTACTCACATAAACACGCACACAAACACACACAAACACACAGAAAAAAACACACACATGCAAAAATTTTCTTGTCAATCCTATTGCCTCTAGATGTAGTTGTTTGCTCATGCCATACAAACTTTCATTTCTCTCTCACCTCACTACTCCTATTAGTTTGCAGTTCTCTAGATAATTTTTTATAGCAGTTCTCCCATGAAAATTCTATGTTGACTGCAACAATGACCATTTCATTCTCAAGAAAGCATTGTATTTAATATTTATAGCTAGAGTTCTAGTGACTATCTACTACAAAAAAGAGTAGTATATAATTGCAACAGATAAACTTACAATTGTGTTATATTTCACTGCCTTCCTTACCATGTATCTACTATACGCATGCTTAGTCATCCAATGATTCTATGATTGTGGGTGCAATAATTACAATACAATAATCTTGAATGTTAACTGGAAATAAAGTTGCTGTGAAAAATACGACAACAATGCTCATCAAATTAAGCAATATTTTTTTATACCTGCTTGAAGAACTACACGACAATGGAAGAAGGGTATGTGAATGTCAAATGACATGCATAGCTAATATTGATTTCCATCACAACTTGGTTCTGTAGGTTGACTGTAGCTAGCTATCTATATAAATGCTCGGTAGCTTGAGTTAAATTAACTTGGTCAGGTACTTTTTCCTATGGTGTTGATCATTATAGTTCAACTGAATTTGTTCTTATTTTACCTATGGCTCAAATGACGACTAGCCAGGTTTGGATGTGACATTTTTAGAGTTTTATATAAATAATTGTGCCATACATACAAATATTTGTAACCCAAGTTGGATAGGCTTCACTAGAGGAAGGTAGCAAACCTCTCAACACCAGTAGACAGGTGGTTGCTATAACTCTATAACTACTGGGGCAATGAGCTTGCTCAATACAGCCATGATGTGATAATGTGATTTATCTTAAGGGTCACGTACCTAAAAACATTGTGAAGATATCTAGAGTGGAATAATTATATTTATTCCACCCTAGATATTTTCACAATGTTTCTTTAGGTACATGACTGTGAATGAAATACGATATTTCACAGTTTTTATTTCAAGCCTGCAGCAAGCTAATTAGCTACCCTTGTAGTTATAGCAACCCAAATGTGCCACTTTTTCCTGGTTTTTACATCTACCTTCTCTGGTGCAAGCTGCTAAAATATCAGCTGTGTGTGTGTGTGTGCGAGGGGTCCCTACATCGAACTTTACCAGTGAGTTACCAGTCCTAGTACAAAGAGGCTTTATTTTCATTTATTTTATATTATATATTATATATATAATATAATTATACTAGCACAGGTGACATTAACTATCGTACCTAGATTATCTGTTGAAGCAAGGCTTTAGGGATAAGCCACTGAGATGCTGACATGTCTTTGATGTTAGCTTTTTACAATATTAACACATTTAAATTAACTACTTAAAATCATTTACCTATGATGTTCAAAAATCATTTTTTCTTAACAGTGAGGCCATGCAGAAAGTGTATGATGTGGCGGAAATAATTAGATAAGGATTAGCCACTAAGTATTACAAGTGCTACTATTCACATCTCTCAAAGGCTAATTTTTTCAGTACTATATCCAGAAACATCTGTAGCAGCTGGTACAAATGATGCCTTTAAGAATCTAATTAGTGTGGATCTTATCATAGCAACAGATTTTGTGATGCGGTTACAGAAATTGTATTGAGGTTATCAGAGGTTGGCTTTCCAAACTCTTAAGATAGAGTCATACATAATTGACTTTGATTGACTGGTGTCAACATAAGCCATTGTAGTATTAGTTGACAGAGCTGTCATCACTATAAAAGCTCAGAGCCAATTCCACTAGTTAGTGATTGAAACGAGTTCATAATGGTCTGGCCAAATTATTCAGTTTTATTAACGTTTTTTGTATTAAACGCATTAGCCTTAAGTAAGAATATTGGCTTTAAGTCGTGTCCTTCCTCTTACTGTTATTATGTTACCTTCAAGTACAGCCAGTACTATTTACAGTACCTAAATTGTTACTTTCAGAATTTGTCTTAAAAATCACTTTGAAATACTGGAAGCTCCATTCATAAATATTATGCTTTCTTTTTTCTTTATGTGTAGATTGTTTTTGTCATAATCTTCAAACGCGGAACTCATCTAGAGAATCTGATATATTGAGAGGAAGGCCTGGAAGGGATGGTCTACCAGGAAGAGATGGCCGAGATGGAGCTCCAGGGAGAGATGGTCTGGTGGGTAGAGATGGGATTGCTGGGCCTGAGGGACAAAAGGGAGAGCCAGGAAAAGCTGGCAGCCTAGGTCCACCTGGTCCTAAAAGTGGAGGCTTAACATACATAAGATGGGGCCACATTGCCTGCCCTTCAATCCCAAATGTTGTACTAGTCTATAGTGGAATTGCTGCTGGCACTCATTACACATTGTCTGGAGGAGGAGCTAACTATCTGTGTATGCCTAAAGATCCTGAGTATAAATCAAACTTGACATATCGACCCGGAGTACAGGATATATCCAGAGTACATGGAGTCGAATATGAAAGCCTAATAAAGAATGGTGACCACAATGTACCATGTGCAGTCTGCCATGTCTCTACAAGGTCTGCCCTCATCACCATCCCAGCCAAGTACAGCTGCCCCCCTACCTGGACTAGAGAATACTATGGCTACCTCATGGCTGAAGGCAAGTGGCACCAACGCACTAGTTTTCAATGTGTAGATAAAGAAATGCAAGTATTGCCAGGAAGTCAAGCCAATTCTAATGGGGCACGATTCCACCATATTGAAGCGGACTGCAATGGTCTTCCTTGTAAGCCTTACAATACCCATCAAGAACTCAACTGTGTTGTTTGCACTAAATAGAGACTTGTTTGTGTTTTGTACATTCTGAATTGTAGCCATTATAATATTTTTTTATTGATATCTAGTTTTATATGATAATGTATAAAAGTAATTGTTGATGAATGTATATTTATGAATGAAATTATTTGTATATTAGTTTAAACAAAAAAATTTATTTACAATTGCATGCATCAGCATTGACTTTAATATCAACTGTGTGCAAATGGTTGGATTGTGATATTTACAAATGAGGTCTTCAAATGGTGTGATTATAATGTAATTGTAGCTAGTAAAAACTCCATTGCATTCAATATTTCTTGCTATTATCAAACATCTTAGTCATAAAGTTTATTAAAGTCCCTGACTATAAATAGAGGGCACCTTCTTTATGCTAAATCATAGCTGGAATAATATATATCATCTGTTGAAAAAATTCTAAATCGTCTGCCATATTGTGATAAGAAATCTACTATTCAATCATGCATATAGCGACTCAGCATATTTTTCAAGTTGGGTGATTGGTTGAATTTGAATGCTGTTTGTCTTACCTGGAACCTCTATTCATAAAACAAATTTTGTTTTATGTATAGAGATATTTTCCTATATGCAAACTAAGAAGATAACAAATCTTAGCAAAAACTAAATTTGCCATCCAAATAATATTTACATAATTAAAATCGTAAATGAAATTTAAATGTGTAAAGTTAAAGATCATAAAATTAGGTATTTCTTTCAAAGAAACCAAACTCAGATAAAAAAAAGAGAAGTTGTAGACATCAATTGTAATAAAATTATCAGGCTCAAACAACAGTACAGATAGATATAATACTGAGGCCACCAATAACATGCACTGGGTTACAATAACATTTTTTGATCCAATTATATCCAATAAAGTTTGTTGGCCCTCAACATTGAAGCATAATTAATGAACTACTATAAATTTGGCTATTAATATGAATTAATTGAGGAAGTAGTAGCAATATTTATTTGTAGAAAATGGTTTTCGGACTATAAATAATGAATTGTACATAATTACTAATGGTTCCTCAATGTGAGTAGCATCTTCAATAAAAATAATTTTTTAAGTGCATTTTCTGTCTTACGTGTATTTGCTTAATATAATGTAAAATGACAACAAAAGCATATAGTAAACTATTAATTTAGTATTGTCATAAATTCAATTATACATTCTGATGTAATTTGTTCTCTCACTGTGAACTCAGTTGGAACTATTGGAAATAAGAAAAAATAATAATACTAATTGAACTAGTCTCAAAGTGTAAATATGAACTAAATCAAAACCGGCTAATTAGCTGTCAAGTATTTATAACTGATCTTGTCTTGGGCTTAAAGAGAAAAAGTTGTCAGAGTCTACCTACAAGTATAATACCTGTGATTAAAATGTATATTATATATGGCTAATACTGATTCCTATATCATATCTGTTCTCCGGTGCTCAAGTATTGAAAAAAGCCGCCTATATAAAAACAGTGAAAGGACTGTAGTCTTGTGAGGTTCAGAAAAAATACCCTGATTAAGTTTATTTTAAAGTCTTTAAACATTTCTATTGAACACTAATAAGCAATCAGATGTGAGCAGTTAGCTATAGCTGCAGTATGTGTTTCCTGTTATATTTCTCGTCTCCCATATTTTGTTGTTGTTATCATTACATATCACATAACCTTCAAGCATAGTGAAAATATTGGGTGTAGGGAATCTTACATCTGTTCTAAGAACTCATAGTATTCAAGAGTTACTCAGAACCATAATATTTTCATTATTGGCAGTTTCTCTTTAATAACAACAATGAAAAAAGGAGCAATATCTATTAAAAAAAATCGGTGGGGAATTCTTAATTGGTATTAAAACGCTAAGATAATGACTTATATTGTGAACACAAGCCTCTGTATTTCCTTTTAGATGTTTGGGAAATGTAGCACTACTGAAGCACAATACAATCACTGAAACATCACTTGGATTCTATGTTAATGACAGCAAATCTTCAACCTTTGTCCAAGAATAGTTCTTAGCTTGGCTACTCACTTGTGTATCAACTGGCATCAAAATACAAATGGTCACTAGCTACAAGAATGTGTGTAATCAAAGCAATCGCCAAATCATCAATCAAAATAGAGTAGACATTTCAGTGATGACTTTCATAGGTATGCATCGTTTGGCTGGTGTAGTGAGATTTAAAGTAATGCATGATTCCTCAACTATGTACATCCATTCATCATTTGGTGATAGTCCTATATAGATATCTCGCATATGTCCCTGTTCCACAGAGCACCTACTGTGTGTCCCCAAAATGGACCATACATACAATCATTAAAGTTTTGTGTACAAAGCTATTGGCCATGAAGTCAGAGGTCATTCGTGGTGCAGATATTTGCATTGTTGTTCAATGGATTCACATGCAGCTAATGACAGTAATGAATAGTACTGTAAAACTAATAAGAGTACCATATTTGTCATTTTTTAACTTATGCTATTTTGTTTTCTAAGAAATAAAAAATTTGCTCAATAAAGTAAAAGATTTGGATCTAATAGTGAATATTTGGTGAAAATTATTAAAAATCTAGTCTTTCGTAACCCATAAATACTCAGAATCACAGACTATAACGAGTTTGCTGGCACAATTAGTATAATATTTTGTTACCTAGAAAATTTTTATCTAGATTATGAGCCCCATTAATGATGTCATGTGACATACTAAACAAGGTGGGTGATCGTATTTTTTCTAAAGGTTAATAAAGTTGAAAAAAATTTAACTAGAATCTACTCGACAAACAAAGTGTTTACAGTACAACTCTGAAAACTTGCTCTTTCATTTTCAATTTGTTTTCTTTTCAGTCATAGTCCCAACTGAAGGCACTATGAAGTGTGAATACAAACACTACAGAATATTAAAAATACATTTAAATGCTACTACAGCAGTACGAATACTAAAATGGAGGTATTGGTCAAAACTACACTGGTTTTGTTGTTGCTTATACAAGTATTAAGTGAAGAAAAAGATGAAAAATTGCTCATTTTAGTTGAAGATTCTAGTAACGATATGCAATTGGTGCATTTTAATTATAGTATAGAAATTCTAAAAGGCACAATCTGTAGTGAGTTCACAACTCATGGGGGTGTGCTGCTGTCTGGACTAAAGCTATTGCAAAGAATTATTTCAACAGAAGTAAAAGCGAGACCACTGAACTATGCACTCATTTGTCAGAGATGTATCCGAGAGTGCTCTATTGTTAAGCACACGCTACAGTCAACAATAAGAGCTACTAATACAACAGGAAAAGGTAGAACCATCCCAATGATGATTGTCACACCACAGCCTAGATGGAAAATTCAACATAAAGATGTCTTCTTAATGTCGCCAGCTGTCACCACTCTTATTGATGCCTTTTTTACCGTGTGCCAGTCACTTCAGTGGCACAGGGTAGGTGTGGTTACCTCCAGCAACAGCCATCTAGCAAGAGACATCTACAATTACCTCAAATATCCACCTCAAGAAAGAAACACATCAATTTCTTTATTAATAGATCTGTTTGGATTGCATATGAGAGGAATTACTAAATCTCGACATGTGTTAAATTCAGTGATAGATTCTGGAACAAAAATAACCCTCCTTACTGTACCATTTTCTAATATGCTAGATATTTTGTGCTTAGCTTATGAAAACAGGTTATTGTGGCCAGAATATGCTTGGATAGTTTACGTCCAGGATATTCCATCTGTAAATTTCACCTGCAAATATCACGATTTCCTGCACGGTGTAATATTCCTCACCAATGAATTCATTTTTAGAACAAACACCCAACTAGATGCGATTGATTTCTTTGGACTTCTGGCTCAGGAAACTTATCAATTAAAACTAGATGCAATAAAGTTGCTAATACATGCTGCAAGTAAGTCACTAAACATTCCCCAAGCTTTAAGGACTATTGGTGATACAACAGAAACCAAAATATTTGACAATACTCAGAGCATCAGGATAGATTTAGTCTTTGTTCAAGTTAACAATGCTAAAATGGAGATTCAGGTCAGAGTGAAGAATAACATCGTGACTAAAAATAATTGGTTACTTTCATCAAATCCATTTCCCTCAAGTGATCTCCCAACTAAAGTTAATACCGTATACCCCCTCTGGTTAAACATTGTGGAAGTTATTGTTACTACTATTTCCATAACAACTGTGCTGATTATGTTTATTTACTTCCGCAATGAGCCAGAAATCAGAGCCACCAGCTGGCTCCTTAGTTTACTGATGATCCTCAGCTGCTATCTTGTGGTTGTCAACTTGCTTGCTCATGCTGTGCACACCTCTCTCCCTCCCTCACCTCACTTCAACACCTGCTCTTTCTTGATCTGGGTTAGTGGTTACGGTGTTCCACAGACTACTCTCATAGCTGTTCTCCTTGTAAAAATGTTACGTGTCTACCACATTTTCCACAACTCAAGAAAGCTGGGAAGAGTGTCTTCTGACTCGGCTATGGCCATTTATGTTCTTCTAATTCTTTTGCCCAATATTATAACTCTCTTAGTAATGACTGTGCAAGGTTCATACAATGTTGCCATCCTGGAGACAGTTCATGCTACTCATATGGAAATAATTTATGTGTGTAAGGGTAATCTGACAGCATATTTTCAAACTCTTCTGGCATATATATTGATTCTCGTACTGTGCACTGCAATAGTGGCTTGGTCTACTAGGAAACTTAGATTGAAGCATTTTCGTGATGCTAAGAAAGTGAATGGGTTTTTTCTTGTGTTTGTATTTATTGTTGTTCCAGGAAGTGTTCTATATGGAGTCTTCAGAAGTATTGACCAGTACCTACAGGGCTACATCATTATTCACACATGCTACAATATCCTTATATTCAGCTGCTTGGGATTCTTGTTCATGCCCAAGATTTATCCAGTAATTCGCAGAAGATACTACAGATAAATCACATTTCAAGCTTATTGACTGAAATTGTGTGATGAATGTGGAAATACATAAATAGCTTTAAACTTCATTGAACACTCAGTTTGCTGTTTAGTCTCATTGACATAAACTTAACATCACACACAAAGTAGTGGATATTTCATTAATATAGAGTTTACAATACATCATTGAAAGTTCAGTGACTATATGTAATAAAAGTATTGTGAAATAATGTGATTGTTTGTAAATTACTAATGGACAATGAATGAAGGGGTGAGATGGTTTGAGTGTATTCAATTGAAAATTACTTATATGCAGGAGGTCAATATCAGACCTAATTTGCCATAGACCACTGCTTATTGTCATCTATTGCATGCTCTGGACTTTCTCCTTAAATATAATTAATGTCTGTGTTAACAGCATATCTGTCACCATGTAGTCATAGCTATTTGATTAGTAATTGGTGCAGAATCCAGAAATCTTCAACCTCTGGACACCTATTATGAATATGTTTAAATTTCTGGTATTCCTTTATTTCCACTGTATAATATATCCCACCACAAAGCACATATATATTGATTCCATGCTAGATATCTTCACAATGTTATTGTTAGATTCATGACCCCCACTCCCCATAACTCAAGATATTTCACTATACTGTATTGAGCAAGCTCATTACTCATAATTACAGCAACAGGCCTATCTTACCAGTTTTCCTGGTTTTCATAGCTACCTTCCTCAGGTGTAGCCTACCCAAACTGGTTAGAGCAGCTGCTAAATTATCAGCTGGGGATGTGGGAAGCCCCTACAGCCAACTTTACACCCACAAACTATGGCAATGAAAATATCTAGCATACAATAAACCACTTATCATACTCTTCAGAGTGATAGCTAGATATTTCACTCTCAGGTTTTATTTTCACTCTCCTCTGGCTCATGAAAATAAATTAACCTGCTTATAAAATATTTCACCACATTAAACTCTGACTCATGTAATATATATATATATATTCAGAGGCAGATTTAGGGGAGCTTGACTTGTGTCTTACGAGCCCCACTTTCTTTCAGAAAGAGCCCACATTTTTAGCTACTGTGTCTCCGTATCTGTAAGTGGAAATAAAAATTATAATAGCAATCACCTTTTTTTCGTCGTTGTGTTTCCCCGTCTTCCAACATTAACTGTGATCTTTGAAAGAATGCACCTCTACTTGGTTTGAAGAGTTTCCTCTCTCTTCTCACTCTATAATACTTGTGTCTTTGAACTCTGCTCTCATTAAACTTCTCCTTTCTACTCTACATATTACACATAAATATGTTGGTATAATATCTTCTCTCATATGTGTGGTTTTAGAGTCATTAAACTTCAGTCTCAAAAATTTTCTTAAGCTTGTTAGCTGTTGTTGTTTTACATGCCACAAGGTGACCTCTCAACCTCTAAACCAGAGAATAGGTATGCTACCACAGTTGATAAATACACCAGGACCACCATTAGAGCATACTGGAATGGATATATCCATAAGTGATGACGAACTGACACAAACTGTCAATCTCTTCTAGTGTCAAGGAAAAACATATAGAAAAGCTACAAACAGACTAATCCTCATTGTAGAGGATCAGCCCTTCCCCCCAGCATGTCTAGGTCAGACCAGACGGCGCCTGCATGAACGGGAATGTCAATGTCACCTTACTTGATGTCTTGAGTTGTCAACGTGAACCATTATTTTCTGTTTATGTGAATCAAATAGTCCTTTTAAAATTGTAACTAAACATACTAAATTAAGGGGAAAAGGAAATGTAAAATGTAATACAAGCATCAACAGCCATTAAATTTGTTGAGCAAGAATATAATTAGTTACAACACATTCGTACTGGATTGTGTATTTCAAAAGAAATTTTGATATCAAAAGTGAAATAGTTACATGATGCAGGCCATAATTAAAACCAAACAAATGCTTTATGCACATTAATAGTTTATGCCCAACATGAATATTCTGTGCACAATCAAATAAGAACGAAATAGATCAAGAATTTCTGAGTAACATTATGAAATTTTTATGCTGTATGCATTTCATATGTTTGAAATAATTATTATGTTTATTTTCATTAATCTAAATTTAAAAAAAATCTGAATTACCCCAAGAAATAGGCTGTTTAAATTACAGAAAGTCTAATACACAATACATGTATGCTTGTTATTTTTGTGCACGCTGGACCAATCTGATTGAGTTTCCTACTACTATTATGATTTTAACAACTTGACTAATACATTATCACACTTTGGCCTAATCATTACGGTTTTGTTGTTCTCTTTAATTCTTTTGGCCTCTCCATTTAGACCAGTTTTATAGATATTGATAGTGCACTAATGAAGGCATTAAAGAATTAATATTCTTCTTCATCTCTTCGTACTTGTGAGCTGTCACTGTTGTGACACACCTATTGTAGATGCTATACCACCCAGAGTTTTAAATCGCTGTCCTTCATTCAGTGGACTCTTATGTAGCCGAGGTTGTTGAGAAATATATTCTGTGTCCACCACCGGATGATACTTGCAGAGGTGGTCAGGGAGACGATATTTGGACTCAAGTTAGTCGCTTAAATATGACTAACTCCTCCTAGTCTGGTCCCTGTGCCTGGGATATATAAAGACTGTGAATGGCAGAGGTTGTGGTCGCAAGCCAACTGCTGGAAGAAGTTATGACTCTGTGTTCATTTCAACATTTGGTGTACGATACTCACAAGTATGTAGACACATTATAGCTTACCAGTTTTGTCCTCAAGAAAGCTTTGTTCTCAAAATTAATTACATAGATAGTTACAATTTACATAGAGTATCACTAACACACGGACTTCCAAGACACATGTTTGGAGTTCTGTTTATGCTGTAGATGAAACTAGTAATGCATTGAACCTGTTGTGTCCCTGCATTCTTTCTAGTCCCTCCACATGGCCATGTGATATGTACTGCAATCTTCTATTTACTATGAAGTACTTAGCTATGATGTTCATTACACCATTATACAATAAACACTAACTTATGATGCACTCTGCCAAAACTGAAATGTCCCACACTACTGTAGTAAATGTACCTACTCTACACCTATCCTTTGAAGGATATGTAGGATAGGTATATTTCCTTCAGTGTGGGACATTAGGAAATTTTTGTTTTGACTGGTGGTGGTGGTATTCAGCTCTGGTCCTACATTTCTTCTCCTTGACTCTGTCACCCTGTACAACCATCAGTATTAACTGTTGGACCATAACACAATTTAAGCCAACCGTATCATACCAACGACAGGAACTCATCATGCCACTAAACTGCACAATTTAATTTGACCTATAATGTTCTCATAACTAATCTAATTTTTCTTAACAGTGAGGCAATGTGTGTGAGTGCTAGGAACACAGTCTGGCTATAAAAAATTAGAATAATATTATCAGGAAATAGCCACCAAGTTTATGCAAGTGACCCACTTCCCACAGCTCAAAAGCTAACTTGTTATGCAATATGTCTAATTATATTCCAAAAATCAAGATTGGGGCCTTGCATCCCATGATACTTCATCCTTTGAGGTTTTAAACTCCCTATTGAGGTTGTTGACTGACAAATTTTGATTAGTTGGGCTTCCAAAGTTTATAACTGGTTTTGATAATCTGATTGACTGGCACATTTAGTCTTGTCAGCAGAACCCCTTGAGGCATTCAGTCAGTATAAAACTTTGGAACCCATTCCACTAGTCAGTGATTGCAAACAAGTTATAATGGTCTGGCCAAAATACTCAGTTTTAGTAACTATATTTGTGTTTGAAGCTTTGACTATAAGTAAGATTCTCTTTTCTAGCTTTTATCAGTTTTCGTTGTTATTATGTACCATATAAAAAAAACACCATCATTATGTGTTTTTCTCTTATTTTAGTGAAGCTAAACTTGTTCAAATATTTCAGTGATCTTTTTCATGGCTTTAGATTGTTTTAGTCAGACTCTTCAAACAAGGAACTCATCCAGAGTATGTGATATATTGAGAGGAAGGCCTGGAAGAGATGGTCAACCAGGAAGAGATGGCCGAGATGGAGCTCCAGGGAGAGATGGTCTGGTGGGTAGATATGGGATTGCTGGACCTAAGGGACAGATGGGAGAGCAAGGACTACAAGGCAAAGTTGGTCCACCTGGTCCTAAAAGTGGAGGCGTAACATACATAAGATGGGGCCACATGGCCTGCCCTTCAATCCCAAATGTTGTACTAGTCTATAGTGGAATTGCTGCTGGCACTTTTTACACATTGTCTGGAGGAGGAGCTAACTATCTGTGTATGCCTAAAGATCCTGAGTATAAATCAAACTTGACATATCGCTCAGGAGTACAGGATCACTCCAGGGTACATGGAGTAGAATACCAGAGCCAGATAAAAAGTAATGACCACAATGTACCATGTGCAGTCTGCCATGTCTCTGATAGGTCTGCCATCATCACCATCCCAGCCAAGTACAGCTGCCCCCCTACTTGGACTAGAGAATACTGTGGCTACCTCATGGCTGAAGGCAAGTGGCACAAACGCACTAGTTTTCAATGTGTGGATGAAGAAATGAAAGTATTGCCTGGAAGTCAAGCCGATACTAATGGAGCACTATTCTACCATATTGAAGCGGACTGCAATGGTCTTCCTTGTAGACCTTACAATACCCATCAAGAACTCAACTGTGTTGTTTGCACTAAATAGAGACTTGCATGTGTTTCGTACATTCCTAGTTGTAGCCATTATATTTTTAATTAATATCTAGTTTTATATTATCATGTATAAAAGTAATTGTTGATAAATGTATTTTTATGAATGAATTTATTTATATATTAATTTAAACAAAATTTTAAAATTACAATTGCACGCATCAGCATTGACTTCAATTTTAACTGTGTGCAAATGGTTGGATTGTGATATTTACAAATGAGGACTTCAAATGGTGTGAGAATGATGAGATTGTAGCTAAGTAAAAAACTCCATTGCATTTTGCTATTATTAAACATTTTAGTCACCCACACTACTTTGATGTACATGCCTATATGAAAGTATATATACTTCACACTGACCAGTGTTTGTCTCATAAATGACTTTATAATCTCACTACTCTTACTGCACATAACGTCTTTCACTAAAGATTTTAATTGCGCCTTACCTAATGCGGTAGAGATAAATTTATGGTAGTGACATTGTGGATTTCCTGGATAATATTTGTTAGACTAGGTATAAACATACTTGATATCAAAGTTCAATTTTTTTAGTAGTAGCTGAAATGTTTGATTAATAAAAACTGAACTTTAATAATCAATGATGGGATTGAAGTCAGCAGCTTCTATATGGATATCTGAACACAGCTAATGTCTTAATTTACTTGTAGGTCATAGAAATTTGAAAGTGAGTAGCTGCTGCCAATAACTCCACATTTTTTTTAAGTGAAAATTCATATCATATCAGGTGGATTTATTGAAGTTAAATGGAGAACATAATGACTGCATTAATGCGACCATGGAAGTTGATCACTTTAAAGAATCCTATAAAAAAAACAATATTAAAGCTTCAGTCATTCTCAGCTGCAAATTTTTCTCTTCTTAGCAGCCAATCTAGTTGTTGTTATTTGGACCATTTGATCAGGAGTTTATGGCTCCTTGTTTTACAACTTTCGAGGCTATTGAGCTTCTGGAGAACGGCAAATTTAGCCATGTTAGAGAAGAAGAAAGTAAGGACAAATAATTAGCTACCCGTGCAGCCGTTTTCCTTAGGGTTAGAGCTGTAGAAAGTAATAATAAAGCATCAAGGAAGCCTGCATAATCAAGCAGTACTTAAGTCCTGTAGGAATTAAGTCTACCTATTACAGGTATTTGTAGCAATTGAAAGTGCTTGGAGTGTGAGAACAGCAAGCAAGAGAAGGTTTGGTTCAGTTTAATGTAACATTAGAAGTGAATGTCATACTATTCTATGTTGAAACCACTTTATTTACCTGTATAAAGTTGAATTTTTTCTATAGCCTTAAAATATGATGGGAAGAGAAATGTATTTTATTTTATCACTTTTAACCCTTTTGACGCTGACTTTCTTCAACCTTTCGGGCGTCTTTTAGAATTCAAATTTAATTTTTGAACATTATTATTTATTTTTTTTTTTTTATAACTTTAAAAACACTATATAACAAAGAGAATTAAAAGAGATGAAATGTGATATGATGGGTGGATGAAGGACAAACTCCATGTACAAGAGAGCAGCCTACCATTGTACAACTCGGGACTAATGTAATTTGTGGTAGATGTTCACTTGCTCTCTTTTTACTGAATATTTTGACTGCCTTTTCATTGATCACAATGGACTATAAGTATAAATTAATGGGCAAGTTATAATCTAGCCTGTTAGCACTGTCAATATTGCAGCTTAGTTAGCTAAAAGAAAAGAAAAGGGATATAAATGATAATAAAACAGCTAAGTGTGAGAGGGTAGTGATACATTAATAAAGTGACTGTGACATCTGGAACAAGGACATAAACAACAAAATGTGCAGGAATTGTCAGAATCAAAGTGTGCAATAAATAGATCCCAAAATTTTTGCTAGAGAGAACGTTTAATAGGAGTGAAGGACAATGAAAGATCAATAGGTGAGAATGTGTTCCATAGTATGAGATATGCGATTAAAATATTGATGTCGTGTAGTGGAGGTGCGTTGGAACTTACTTCTAATTTATGATTAGATGAAGATCTTGTGGACTGTGGGCCCTTGGCTCCTCAGAACTTCAGGTAACTCACAGTAGGTAGGCAGCTTATAGTATCGCTGCCACCAGAATCTACTCTATCGCCACAGCGAACAAGAACTTAGTCTTAACTAGAACTTGATATGAAATAGACTGACTACAAAAATGATGGTGGGTGAGTTTTATACACAGTCCAGAGTTCCACCCACAAAACAAGGATGATACAGCACAAACAACACCACATGACCATTCAACCCCTTACACAAGGATTCCACAAACGATTAACACATATACAACATGGTTCTTCCACAACATGACCATATAAGGTGACACACAAGTTAGTCTCAAAACACCTGTAAACAATCTGCACACACAAACATCTACAACATTGAATAGTTACAAAAATGAATATCTTCTATGCATGTTCTCTCTCTTTATCTTCTTCCCTCTCCTTCCCTGGTCTCTCTCTCCTTCTCAAGTCTTCTGTCTCCTTCAAATGTGGGCTTGCATGCCCTTTGGGGGCCCACATGGACCCAGAATGAAAAGTGACGTGATTAAATACATTAAATGAATCAGATGGATGCTTAAGACATTTAACAAAAAATAATAGGTCTAGTAATTGTAAGTAGTACATTAGTGGTAAAATATTGAGATGAATAAGTCTTAATTTGTAAAAATATAATTATTTAAAATGTATTGAGTTGCACTCTTCTTCCAATAAGATAATGTCTTGTATTTTGTTGGGAAACCATAGTTGGGAACAGTAGGTCAGCTGAGATCTTACAAGTGATAGATAGAGGGACTTCTTATAATGGGTGATGTGCAAGGAATTGCTCACCTAATTAAATACAGAAACCGATAAGCTTTGCTGCATATTTCTTTGATGTGGACAGACCAAGATAAACTATCAGAGATTAAAATACCTAAATATTTCTGTTGAGTTACTGTTTTAATTGTGTCATTACCGATGGTGTAATTGTTGTAAGTAGATGATGATAGGGAGACATATATGTATGCACATTTAGAAGAATTTAAAGAAAGTTGTCAAGATTGACACCATGACAATAAATTGTCAAGATCCTTTTGAAGAGCTAAATTTTCACTTGCAGAGTTTAGAGAGGCAATAAGTTTGGCATCATCAGCAAATAAAAACACAGACGAAAAAGAGCAGAGAGACAGCATATCGTTAACATAAACAAGAAAAAGCAGAGTCCAAGTACACTACCTTGAGGTACACCTGATTGGACAGGAAGTAAGTCAGATTTACACCCTTCAACCTCAACAAAATGCTTTCTATTTTGTAAGTAATCTTTGAAAAATAACCAAAGAGGACCAGTAAGGCCAGTTAGCCCAAGTTTATACAGAAGTTCGTTGTGGGGGATTGAATCAAAGGCTTTTGCAAAATCAAGAAACACAATTTCTGTGTGTCGCTTTGACTCGACAGAATTGAAAACTGAAGTATAAGATAGAAGAGGTTGTTGAAGAGTGGATCTAAAACCAAATTGTGTCTTTGAAATTTTTGGATATATAAAATCTATTATCTTAGAGTAGACTATTAATTCAAGTACTTCATGAAGTATACTTAGGAGAGAAATAGGCCTGTAGTTGCTAACTTCAGATACACTTCCATTCTTGTGGAGAGGAAATAATTTGTGTACCTTCCAGTCAGCTGGAATGGAATGAGATTCCATAATGACAGTAAAGAGAAGAGAAACTGTATGTGCAAGTGAAGATGCGCAGAATTTGTAAATATATGGGCTAATGTTGGCATGTCCAGGAGATTTTGTGGGGTCTAGAGAGTTCAATACATCAAACATTTTCACTAGAAGAAAACTGAGTTTTGATGAAGGTATTGGAAGACAATGCATAGGTGGAAGAATAAAATCACTGCGAGTAAAGACTGAATTAAAATAGTTGTTAAAAAGAATTGCTTTGCCAAGTGAGTCACTAGTAGTTTTGTCTTCATGCTTGAGTATGCACGGAAGTGAAGATGAACGTTTGAGATATGAGAGGTGAGAATAAAGAGAGCAAGGTTTGGAGGAAAAAGATGAAATTAGAGAATTTATTACAAGTAATTTGAGCATTTTTAATTCTTTGTTGTAATTCTGATTCCATAATCTGTACTTTGTGAGCAAGAGAGGATGAATAATGTCTTTTAAGTAAACATTTCTTGGAATGAATACATTTGATGTTGTGTCTAATTTCAGAAGTGAAATACTTTGGAGAAGAGTGGGAGGGAATCTTAAATTTTGGAACATAAATATCACATGCTGTATAAATAATATTTTTAATAAGAATCCATAATGAATTGGAGTCAAAAAGAGAGAGAGAGTGTAAGTTAGTAAAGAAAAAGTCTGATATACCCTGATAATCAGCACTTGAATAATTTAATTTTGTTATTGATTGGATAACGTTAAAAGAACTGTGTGTGAAGTTTATGTCAAAGTAGATGATGTAATGATCGGAAGGGGAAGTTAACTTGTCTATTGTAATGTTTTGGTCAGGTATATTGTAATAACTAAATCTAGAAGACTACCATGTATACAAGTCGATTCTGAGATAACTTGTGTGAGATTTAAATCGAATAATTGGTTGCAGAGAGTAATACCAGAATGAGATGACGAGGACAGAATGATGTATCAGGTTGGTTAAAGTCACCAAGTAGAAGTATTGAATTTTCATTTCAGAGAGGTGACAGGGATGTAAAAATATCATGGTACAAAGAAGGAGGGCTTTGAGGGGGAGTATAAGCACAACCACAAAGAAGGGGGTTTTTCTTTCTATTTGGACTAGTAGAAAATTTTGATGTTTGACTACAGATATAGGAGTGACTAGGCAAGGAGTTAGAGATGGCTAAAAGAATACCACGTCCAATACCATTTATTCTGTCTCTGCGGAAAATTTGATAGCCAGCTGGAATTATCTCATTGTTTAAAATTTGTGGAAGTAACCATTCTATCAGTGATTGTGGTTATACTGGGAGATTTTGCATATATAAGAGATTGGAAATAGGAGAGTTTGTTCTTAATACTGCGTGCATTCTAAAGCATAACAGTGATAGACTTACTTCTTAGTCAGATATTTGAGGACAAATCTGAGGTGGAGAGGTTGTTTTGTGGTGAACTATTGCATGACATATTACTTGAGACAATTGGGTAGTAGAGTTATACCGATCAGGAGAATTGCTTTGAATTGAAGATGAACTATAGGCTCATTTTCAAAGGGTGGTTTGGGAGCATTGGGTGGTGTGCTATCTACTGGATCCACGTCAACATGCGAATCAGAGGAAACTTTAATTGAATTCTGGACATTAAGTGTAAAAGAGGCCCTGGACTGATCCATAGACAGATCCATTTAGAAGATGCTTGTTGCTTTTAACTATAATGTCCTTTGGGTTTGCCCCAGAGGAAATAAAAGACTTTCTCTCCTTTAAGAGAATACTCTCAGAGTTTCTCTCTGAAGGGGTCATATATAAGGTTTTATATACACCTTGGATTTGGTCAATTTACTTCAGTTGGATAAGATTACAGACACTTCAGTTGTTCTCAACAACTTCACAAGTAGAAGTCGAGGCCTTACATGAGAGTGGCTATATTTACCCATTCTCATGCAATCTCTAACAGAAAGCTTAGAGATATCAGGCATGAGTGAAGATAATACTGATATCACTTGCTTTTGATCACTGTCTATAGCCTAACCTGACGTGAAGTGCTTTGAGGACATTCATCAATACTGCATATCACTAAGCTAAACTTACTAGGGTGATACTGGTAATGATCGCTAAACCGGAGGATTCCTTTTAGTGAAGTTTGGGATGGGGTCGAACATGGAGCAAACACAAAAATATGCGAGGGTCAAAGTACAAAATGACATACGTATGTCTACACATATATACAAACAAACAAACATCCCTGATTTTCAATTGTGTTACCGCTGAGAGTGTCTCACTCGCTCGCCAACTAGTTTATAGGAGTAAATCTTGGAGTCACAAGCAACTTGACTATCTTACTTTCACAGGTATACAGCCTACTACCATTGGTAACAGAGCTGTCAACCCCCTTTCCTAACCTATCACTTATAGCCTTGGGGGTGTAGGCCGCCTCCTGCGGCCCTTTGGGGGGACTCCGGCGATGCAGGGCAATTAACGCTAATTGCCACTGACCTGCCGAGTCTCTCACCCCGAAGGCCACACAGGGGGGTAGGTCCAGGGTCATACCATTGCCTCACGCAAGGAGCATGCGCAGACATGACCACGGGCTCACATCACCACAGACTGCCTTAGGAGGATGACACCAAGTAACCATACCAATAATGCGAACTGCAGTTTAAGCTGTTCTATGTGTGAGACCTTTTTCCCCATGTAGCTGTAAGTAAAGGGTCTGGCGATACTAGACTATCCCATGTTGATGTCTTTTACAATCTATCTTTATTTTGCTCTCTGCTAAATTCTCAGGATTAAGCAAAACTATCTCAAATTGCAAGAAATTATTTGCTCACATGATTATGACGTGACGATAGGGGGACCTTTCCACAACAGTTAGTACCCTATGCCGCTGACCAATCCTCAGGTTAGATCTTAAGGTAGATTAAATTATTTTAATTGAGAAAAATGCACACACAACGAATTGAGTTACATGAATCAAGACTGGTATGACAAGTGGAGCTAGGGTTTTTTATAGAACTCCAAACTCCACCCAATGCTTTCACGAAAAGATGCAAAGTTCCTGCTCTGCTACAGACATATGCACACATGCATACAACACTCATACATCTATTAACACAACTGACACAAACGAATCATAACCACATACGATTACACAATCAACTGCTGTTCTCATGCTACAGCATAACGAATTAATGTTCACACACACACACACATACCACACACACACACACATATGTTCCTTCTTATTTCTTCATGTGGGTGTGCCCACAACACCTGTCAACCACAAAAAAAATACTTGCCCTTCGAGCCTTCCATACCGAATCTTCCTACACCACTGTTTATTATCAAATTGCTGTATCAGCCCATGAGTAAATTGTAGAGCTTTTGCTGCTATGTCTGTACAAATTAAAGTTTTTATTGTAGGGCTCATCACACCTGGCTTCCTCGTGTAAAAACTCATATATTGTATACATTTACATATCTTAGTAACAGTATACTAGTGGTGTGCTTGAGCACAAATGGCGAGCGAGCCTTAAACTACACTATTGTTATATGATTGATTTTAACAACACTCAAGCTACTAAAATAAAGTCGAGTTTTTAAATTACGTATGCGGTAAAGGGGTCTCAATGCCATAGTAACCGCTCCCCGCAACTGTTTGAATTGAAAAAGAAGCAACAAAATCAAGTCACGTTATTTAAAGTTTTCTTTTCTTTGTGACATTTTTAATAGTAATTGTAAGCACAATACTTTCACACAACTGAACAACCTACGCAAGACTTACCTTCGTGGTTCGTCTAGTGGACAATAAATTTACAAGTTAATGCTGTTGAGTAGGGCTTATAACTGTGACAAATAGCGACTAGCTAACTCGAATAGAAATGGAGCTCCCATAAGTTTTTGCGTTTTAACTGCACCCGCAAAATAATTCAAAGCGGTAAACAATTCAATTTCTAAGGTGATACTGGTAATGGTCGCTAAACCGGAGGATTCTGTTTACTGAAGTTTGGGACGGGGTCGAACGCGGAGCGAACACAAAAATACGGAGGGTCAAAGTACAAAATGACATACATACGTCCAAACATATATATAAACTAGTGGTGTGC
>WLWD01004157.1_pt1 | contig 41312 bp, 28 predicted proteins | sample 6712731 | NCBI WGS metagenome assembly WLWD01 (sample SAMN12718690, study PRJNA576275) | sponge metagenome | isolation source: marine sponge | host: Mycale hentscheli | place: New Zealand: South Island, Marlborough, Capsize Point | collected 2014-11-01
GTGTGTGTGTGTGTGTGTGTGTGTGTGTGTGTGTGTGTGTGTGTGTGTGTGTGTGTGTGTGTGTGTAACTTACCCCTTCTGTTTCTTCAGAGTGAGGGACATGGCTGTATCTCTCTACTCGCGAGAGATGAGGAATAGACACGACTTAGGAATCAGCAGCTGTCCTTCAAACACTATGACAAAACAAAACGCAACAGCTTACCAATACTGCAATTAGAAGAAATTTCACTAATAATTAATAGAAAATACAACATGCCCCCAAACTGTACCATGTAACTAAAAACATTCTCATTATATCCTCTACAGCAAAACATGCATCCACAACTGAGTCTAGCCATCCGTACAAATTAGCTTGTATTGCTACAGAAAACAATAACAATTATTACTGGTAAAGGGTTGCACAAACAATATGGTGTAATGGGAGACTACACTAAGTACACATTTATACACTAATGTACACACACGTAAGTAGGTGTGGATACAAGGAGTGACATCATTACTGTAAGTAATTACAGAGTTCACTTACACCTGCAAGTATTTGCTTGCTTTCCTAAGCAGAAAAAATAACTTTCAGTGCATGTATTTCATCAGTCTGCGTGTGTGTAGGCTAAAGGTATACTAGAACTAGTGCCTTGGCAGCTGAACAGCCAACAAGTGCAATACAATTTGTTAATGTTGTTAACAGGAGACAACATCCCACTAACACATGTGTATCTACCATGTTGATTAATAGTTAGCACACAACACTATTACTAGTTGTATTGCACTGATGGTTAATTGGCGAGCGAGACAGTATTAGGGATTAATGCAAAATTGGGTATATGTTATATATAAGTATGTATGTATGGATGGTACGTATGCCTCTTAAACACACACGCGGATTCCTTTTTTCTCCTAAAAAAACGGCTTTTTATGCTTGACCCCAGTTTCTTAAGCAAGTCTTACTTTTAATTTAGGCTCAAAATTGTGAGAGAATTCCTGCGAAAACGCTCGTTTTCCAAGTCACAAAAAGTTGCTGCGGCTGGTTACTATGACATTGAAGACCCATTACCAGACAATTTTTTTTTTTTTCACTCGCCATTTTTGTTTGTTTTGTTTTTAAAGCTGCTTAAGTGCCGCTTGTTGGTTGTCAAGAGCCACTGGTAGTCAGAATGGCTTCTACAGAAGCTACCACTACTCGGGGAAAGCTGAGATAAGTACATAATTTCATATGTGTTAGATAAAATTACAAGAATAACTCTGGCCTAATTTTTTTTTTTGTAGCTGAGAGCTTGTTCAAGAGTTACTGGTAATAGAAGTAGTCAGAATAGCTTAAATTTGTTACTAAAGAGTTAATCACTACTCAGGAAATTAAGGTAAGAAAGTAGTTCTGCTATTTTTGCTGTAATAAATGGGCAACTGCGATATACATGTATAGAATGACCATTTGAATAAAAGCTTCTTGAGGTAAAATATAACAATATTATTGTAGTTTTATGCAACCTGTTAAAAATCACATTGGAGAGAAGCACTGCTCATTCCAAGATATACAATAGGAGTAATCTCAGTACACAGATAGTAGTGTCTATGAGTAGATATGATGTATGCTGCATCTACAGTATGTATATCACACACACACACAACAAAGGCACGATACTCTTCCATGGTGTCGTATAGCACCAGATTAAATAAAGTGCCCTTTATATAAGGGGACATTCCTGTCTGATACATGCCATCCAACAAGAAAATAACACAATCTACAGTAACACCGCCAGGATACTAGCACGGCTCTGTTGTCATGGCAATGAGCTCATGGCTGGTGGCCAAGTGCACCAAGCATGTGCGTGCAAACGAGTATGTGTGTATGTGTGTTGAAGGTAGAGAGATGAAGTGAAGGATAACAACAACAACAACAACAACAACAACAACAAAATTGTACATCGTGTCGTGTGTAAACTTGTACAACTGAATAAATTACAAGCTTTCAGATATGCATCACCCTTCAGACTTCCCAATGACATCCTGGAGGAGAAAAGGAGAGAGGAGGGGAGGGGGTGGTGATAGATGTTGAACCTCACCAGCCACCATCCTCTTCCACCCACACATATCCTAACCCATCCATACCTTGTCTCCATGAACCACAAGCTGTGCCAGTCTTGGACTGGCCCAACTACCAGTGGCAACTCTTAATTAGATCAAGTCTCCATGGCAACTGGTCTCATTAGTGTAAGGATGACAAAAGATCCCATACTAAGAAATGCACAAGCATTGGTGCTACAATATGCTCTAATTAGGAAAGTGCCCCTAGGGTGCTACAACGAGAGCTACATGTAGCAGTCACTACAAAGACCAGGTCCTTAGTTGGTCAAAGACACAGTTGAATGGATATATGTACCAGTCCTACTCAAAGAGATGGGCAGCTGACTGCCTCAGACTCCTTAAGGAATGCAATCAACCCGTTATTAAACTTGATTAAGTGCCTTTCAGTTTGCACTGCACCAGACCAGGTATTCCAGACAAGCAGACAAAGGTATGCATCCTAGGAAGCTACTAGTAATTACAGCTTGGGAAATTGTATTCGAATGGTAAAAAAATATAATAATAAATAAATAAATAAATAAATAAATAAATAATTAATTAATTAATTATTAAATAATTTTTTTTTTAGTATACACTACAGTCTATCATACTGTAAGTGAAATGTATATAAGGTGAAGATGAAGGTTACACTGAGCCCATAGGTGGTTTCACATGAGCCCTAGTTTCTGTACGTGGTCCATTACATAAATTCTTACTTCTTAACAATTACATTAGGCAGGACATCAGAACATTAGGAAGTAAAGTCCTTGACTAGTTGCCCAGTGTATGAAGTAGTAACTGAATCACACACTCACATGCACACTATGGTGGAGCTATACCTAACCCTCCACAGTCTCCCCAACCTTGGGTAACTCTATTCACAGTTCTGTGAACACAGACATTAATTACGTAAGTACATCACTACTTGTATTTTATTTTGTTCACACCTTTACAAAGCCTGCCTGCCAGCTGTCTGATGAACCAGTTGTTTTGTTTTGTTTTGTTTTAACTTTTGTATGCACAAGTTGTTAATTTAACTGTTGCAATATTGCACCTTGGGTGTCTTGGCTTAGAGGGACAAGGGCAGCCCTCACCCACAGTTTCCTCTCCTCTGTCATCCTGTAAGGAAATCTCTACCGGCACCTAATCAGTCAGGATGCCAACATCAGACATTGTTGACCCTACTCCCCTCTGCCCTCTTCTGGAGAAATATGCTTTAGTCACCCCTTGGTGAACTCCAGGTGTGCGTACATGGTGTAATTAAAGAACACGTGTATAAATGTTCACACTTGTCAAACACACAAATATATGAAAGTGTGTACACAAGTGAGCTAAACAGACAGTGAGCATCACCATGACAGAACAACAAGCTAACATCAAGGTCAAACTAAATATTGGGTTGGTACGCTTGCATTCTCCTGTCAACTGTGCCGTGTTTATCTTCTTCCTTAACTCTTCTGTACCTCAACAACAACAACAACAACAACAACAACAATAACAACAGTGTGTACAATTCATGAATAATTAATTAGCTGGACGGGTTGGCAAAAAGCACCGCCGTGAACTGGTTGGGTAAAGTGTCGTCACATTCAGCACAAGGCAGTTAGGAAACGATAACTATTACCATGACACCAGCAGGAGAAGTCGGCAAGCAAAAGTTGATTTAAAAGTAAGGCAATAGATTCACACAGAGCATAAACCAGGGCAGAGACACTGAGTGAGTAGCAGACAAAGAAGAGAAGGGAATCCACGACTCAAGAAGAGCTGAAGAGAGGAAAGGGCTCGAGAAGATAAAGAGCAGGAAAGGGAAACTGATGCAGCTAAACGAAGTGGTAAAGGATAACAACAATAGATAAAAATACCTTACACTACTGCATCCTAATGTGCAGAGTTAGTACAACTCTGTAACGAGGTACTTGCTAATTATGGTTATTATTATTTTTCCCCATAGTGTCATCACTAGCTTAGATTAGATCCATCTCTACTGTACATTGATATCTCATAGCAATGCAATCACACACACACACACACACACACACACACACACACACACACACACACACACACACACACACGTTTCCAGCCATGCATAATGTATGGAAACAATATCCACTAGAGAATCCAGTAAGGAATAAATTAACTTCCACATTCATTCACTAAGAACAATAGTGTCGGAACACACACACACACACACACACACTTCCTAGTGGTACCACATGTGCAGCAATACAACCATGACCCACCCACCCACACGTTCAAAAAGCTCCTACATACATTTTGCATTCTGACACACCACTTCATCAAATTATAAGTGCTATACACCACCACTGAAAACTATTGGACTTCAGTAAGTGCCCTCCCCCATTATTACCTGAAGAGATAACCAACTTGCATGCTACTATACATAAGCATGCACACCCCATGCACACATACATACATTCACACACCTGCAACACCTCATGCACACATACATACATTCACACACCTGCAACACCTCATGCACACATACATACATTCACACACCTGCAACACCTCACGCACACATACATACATTCAGACACCTGCAACACCCCATGCACACATACATACATTCACACACCTGCAACACCCCATGCACACATACATACATTCACACACCTGCAACACCTCATGCACACATACATACATTCACACACCTGCAACACCTCATGCACACATACATACATTCACACACCTGCAACACCTCATGCACACATACATACATTCACACACCTGCAACACACCTCATGCAACACACCTCATGCACACATACATACATTCACACACCTGCAACACCCCATGCACACATACATTCACACACCTGCAACACCTCATGCACACATACATACATTCACACACCTGCAACATACCCCCTGCACACATACATTCACACACCTGCAACACCTACAGTAGATCACACTCCTTAAGATCATTAATCAGACCCACAGGTTTGAATATGACCTCACTGACTCATACTAGCACGAACACACATACATACATCGGTTGACTACATAAAAGGAAGATGGAAGACCTACATACTCCTGAGTGTATGGACACCTGATGATACAAGCTGCCACAGTGTGGGAACTTGTCCTACAATCCATAACAATTCCAGAAACTAAATGTAACAGAACCGTCTAGCTCATGTCACTGGACAGTGTGATGTAACCCTCATGGAGAACGGGCCAGTTAATCTCCTGTGATGATATAAAGGAGGATCAAACAGTTCTAAAATAATTACGATCAAATAAAGTAATAATTACTATCAAGTCTACTACGGATATTTCAATTTAGGACGTCATCTGTATCCACACAAACGGTCGGCTCCGAGCCTGTTTACAAAATGAAACTGTATCCCGGACACAGCATGTGTTCTGAGGATTGACAGAGAGTATCCACATGGACTGCTAACACTGCAGCAGTCACTTGCATGCTGGATTCTATATTGTTTACCAGGCCATGAAGAGTGTTAGGAGAATATTCCTCCCACGATGCCAGTAAACACTTGAGATAACACTGTGACAGTATGACCAGTGGCTTGGCTCGCTGAGTAACTCACTTAACTCAATCAACTGAACTTGGATATAATACGCTAGAGGCAAGTTAGTTCAACATGTGAGAGATGACGTGCACCATAACTCCAACTACGTACGTATTTATGGCCGGTCTAGTGAATTATGAAGTAAATTATGAACACAGATGTAGGGACATCTATTAATGAAGGATCAACTCTGAGGCTGTATGAATTGCCCGTGTACCTGGTCACAAATAAAACACAACTAAAGCAGTTCAATGGGCAGAGTATAAAGCCATTCTTAATATAAGTAACATTACAATATGTGGTGATGCAATAGATCATTTTACACATTATGGGATACAGTAAACCTCGCCAGTCTGCTTGTGCGTACTCTATTCAGTCTATCATACACTAATTTCTGTAGATGAACTCTTGATTCTTTTCCAATGGTAAGACTGACAGAAGAGAACCTTAACACTCTGAAGATGTGCTGAAGCATATGGTAAGTCACTTCCCAACCTCTAAGTGCACACCATAAGAGGGTTATATAACTCCTGTCAATACACCTCTCAGATAAAATGTATTATAAAATACACTTGAAGCATCTAAACAACATTTCAGTCACTACCTCACAGCAGATATAGACTAACAGATATGGTAATAGACATATCCAATTAAATCACACGGAACATCAGCCACTACTACTTTATGTCTACCAGACTACAGCTTGCAGCCTAATATCTTCAATTCATTACAAGTATCTCTCAGTCAGGTGAGCGGGGCTTATGACCTAATAAGAAAGACAATTCCTGGCAGCAATATGTCCACGGGCCAATACTATACATGTACACCTGTTGTGCACACAGATAATGTAAATGTGACAAGAATTATAATCTAAATTCTCCAATTAAAGTAATCGACCAGCCTGGGTGAGAATGGCAGCGAGAAGATGAACGTGATCTGTACCAAATAAGGGAACATCCCTAACAGTCTGAGAGAGAGAGGGAGAGGTGGCATGTGAGGTAGGATATCGCGAAAGTCACACTTGAATTGAAACACACAAACATTGGACTAACTGAATCAAGCTCCAGCCATGACAAACACTCGGGGTGGTGGGAAGGTGAGGATATGGTGTGTGAGGGCAGGCCTGTTGTTGTACATCCTCCACTGTGTCACTCCTCCTGACACCTCTTGTCTTATTATAGGGGGAAGAAAGTGTCGTAGTTCATAGTTTGGCTAAGAGTAAGAGGCTACAAGGAGAGGCCTTACAACTTGAGGACCACACTGGTCCAGTTGATGTTAATACAAGAAAAATATAAGAAGTTGACAGACATGTTCTGTCCTGTCAAAACAATTTTCCATTCAGGAAATAATCATTTGCTTCACCTTCCTGTTGTCATTGAATGATAAACACTGGATGCCCTTCAGTGAAGATGTGGACAATCCCGCCCACCAAAACCAGTGAACCTTCATAAATACAGCCGACCCAAGAATGAACACACACACACACATGCACCAGACAACATACAAACATAACACACTTACATACATACATACACACACACACACACACACAGTAAGCATTACCACTTGCTCAGGCAGAGCTCACTCACGATGCACGCGCACTCACAAACAAACACGCATACCAGAAATATCTTACCAGAGAAAACAACATTCAGAATTGTTAAGAACATTACAGTATCACTGTCTAATAGTACAGCCACACTGAAATATACTTACTTGGCTAGACATGAGCAACCAAGAAAAAGAAAAAGAGACAAAAAAAATTAAACAAAACAAAACCACTGCTGTTACACACACTTACATTTTTCGTATCATCTTCATTGCATACACTCTAATCTCCTCAGCAACACTGAAAATGGACTCCTTATCTCGCTAGCGGTTTAAACAAACTTTAGAAGAAACCATCACACTATTAGTAAACTTATCGTACTCTGCGACTTTTTGGAAACAACAAATCGTAGTAAACAGTGAAAATGCACATCACATTGAATACACACAAACACATACGCACTCACACCAACGCATTATTCACTGGTGTGTTGGTCCATTACTGTATCTAAGAATTTGTACTTGTAATCTCAAAAAAAAAAAAAAAAAAAAAAAAAAAAAAAAAAAAAAAAAAAAAAAGAGGTTGTACACACAAATATAATATCTCTCTCACACAGTCTATCTCCTTGCCAATTAAAACTGTTGTCATGAGAACCACTGGGTGTTTCAGCCAGACATGATCGCACACACAAACATACAGACAATCTAATAGATATACCAAATGAGCCCTTGCGGACTAGCCAAAAACATCAACGCGTACGTATACACACAAAGAATAACACAAACAACTACAACTGGACCACAAAACTAGTCTGCCTGGATCATACACACACACACACACACACACACACACACACACACACACACACACACACACACACACACACACACACACACAGCGTAGCAGGAGTGTAACAAGTGTGTTACATGTACATACGTACATAGACACATGTCACCACACAGGACTAGTCACTAGTTAATGATGGGTTGACCACAAGACTTCTCACTACAATGTGACAATGACAACCACAATATCAACAATAAACAACAACAACAGCTCATTACTAACGCCTGCACCGATTCATTCAAAAGTACGTGTGAGAGTAAACGAACCTTGATAAAAAAAGTTTGAGCAGTAATAGATCCTATCAATACATGTCCACCACTCATGCATTGGGTATAGTTAGTATTTTTACACCAAAAGTGTAGACAATTGATAATTCATACTACCTCCAGTTTGTGATTCCAAAAGAGAACACACACACACACATAATGCACACGCAATGCTTTATAACCAAATACAGTGCTACAGTGGATGGCTACAAGGAATGACAGGTATGTGCTCTAATTAATGCACGGTAGGTCAGAGCCTGGTAAACACACACACACACACACATGCACACTCTTTAACGACAGGCCAGAAACACAAAAAGAACACCCAAAATGCACATGTGATACATAATTATACAGCGAATACACATGCACACATGCTAATGCTGCAAGTATGAAGTACGGACAGTGGGAACTGATGGATTACCACAAGCTTTCCCAGAAACCATCATAGTGAATGACTGCATGCTGGAGTTTCCACTACTATTCAAACTGACCACAAGAGCTGAGCAAACCACTAGGTCGAAGGCACTGCAATTAAAGCACACCCCACACTTGCGGCATGCCCACATACTTCACACATGCCCACATGTTGGAGCTGTGATCAGACTTCTCATGTTACTACGAGTTTGTACACTACAACCACCAACCAATTCAACTGACCAACCCAAACCTCATCATTACTAAATTACATGCACCTTACACTGGCAACCTACTTGTTACACTAACATAATCACAGTGACTCCATAATGGCTGGGCTGCATACAGAAAACAAGTCAAGCCAAATTTCTTAGATTTTAGGAGTTACAGGTACATATAATGTACTTGTAAGTATAGACACATTCTGCTGCATGAGAGACCCTTGCACTTTGCAGTACTAAAAGATGCAAAAGTATGTTGTTGTATTTGCTAGTCAAAATGTCACTATAGAGGAATTCCAGGGGGCAAAGGCATTTCTTGGGGGGCGGGGGAGTGAATGCCCCCTTAAATGCAGCCCTGAGTGGGGTCATAGTTTTGTTCTAAACAACAACATAAATAAATGGAATTACGTACATATCTAGCCAGCGTAGAAATTCAGTAGAATGCAAGATGTGTGTTGGAGAGGAGGAAGACTAGGGAATCATTATGTATCTTCTTTCTGTTATTATATTCATTTTGAAGTGGGGAGGATGGGGGTATACGGAAGGTGCCTGGTATAAGCGATACTTATTGTACTATGATATTTGTCCTACGTCTATTAAACCAGTCCAATAGAATCGATGACATCTTGTAATAATAATAACAATAACCCAATATTTGTACCGACAAAATATTGCCTGCTCGAACCTGGTATTCAAGCACCTGTGAATGTAATAATATATTCCCTTCCTAATCCCTGGCACAGACTCAGTGATAGAAGAGACCCTTACCGAGTCACTCCCACTCAGTCAAGCTGCAGCTAATGCAGTCAGAGTGTGGGTATACAGGTTGCATATTCTGCAAGTTCTCGCTAAGCAGATGACAACTACAGAGATGTATATAGTGCTGGTACACAGTCTAATTCAAATAGCTACATATAGTGTATTACTGTAAATAAATACAGATGTCTTATCATCCAATACTTTCGGCTGCTCCAGGATTAAATATCACGTCCATAAACGAATTGGACAGCAACCAGAACAACCATAGCCTGTGCCCTCTAAAGGGCAAACCTGCTTATTCCAAATTACTGCAAGTGGGGTGTGGTAATTTAAGATGTAGCAGTAGTCTAAGCAAGAGTTAAAAAGAGCCCAAAAACACTTTCATCCATCAGTGATCTGATTGACCAGATAATGGTGACGATAATGACAATAATAAACAAATTTAATCACCATTCCATTAAGTATTGAGTGTGTCGCTGATTAGAGTATTGCTAATCAGTGATGGTTAGCTTGTAGTTCGACTCTTCAATCCATTAAGTAGAAAACTGCCTCAAAAACTGATTAATACCGACTGTTCATCGAAAGTAAAAGTATAAAACCAATATCTCCAATCTGTCTTCTCCCTTTATTAAACTATACCTACACTCACTGGCAGACACAAACATTAAAAACAAAATAAAACAAGAATACTCCAAGGTCTCTATTTTCCTACACTTAAAGCCCTTTAGCCACGAACTTAGCAATGTTTAGTGCTTTGTTAACAAACACTAAGTAAAAAATGTACATATTTTTTCGCTTGTGATATTAGTAATTCTTGCTATTACTACATGGACACTCCCACTTCCAACCCACAACCCTCTCCAGCTCTCCTCAGCACATCAGCCACAAGCTAACTTATACTCTATAGTATATGTCACTAGCATCATCCTCTGCATGCATGTGCTTCCAGTGACTCCGACAGCCGGCCATGCATCGTGCCTGTGCATGGCCCATACCCAAACCTCACTGACTCTGTCTATTAAATTAGCCTTGTACCGAATACACTACTGGTTGTAGAGGAGCAGCCAACAGTCCGACACAAACTAACACACACACACATCACACAAATTTAGTGCGCCTTGGCTTCAAAAAACAAGTGGCTGATAACAAAGGAGCACCCATTGAAGCCTGAAAAGAGAAAAAGAACAACTGTCTGCCTCACAATCTCTAGCAGTCAAAGGGGTAAAGTAAACTTTGAGCTTTGCTGGAACAAAAACAATGTGGAATCTAGCATTCCTCAAAGAGCTCCACTTATAGACACCTTTTGTTACTACCACCAATTAATAACAAACACATTACTTGCCTCCACCGCTAGTGAACTTCCAAACACACAACCTCAGCTTTCATATAACAACACACAAATATCACTACAGTTTTATGTATAATAACACTTGCACTAAACAAATTAGAAATGGGATGACGTTGCTCCCCAATGACTTACCACTGAGTCCCATGTATTATAGCGCCCACCCTAACCACCCCAACAAGAGCTCCCACTTACCTCCAAGTCGTTTCCACTACCCCCAGTCCAACGCAATGCTGCTGAGCCGACTGACTGACTGACTGACTGACTGGCTGTCTGGCGTGGCCTCGAACTAAACAAGCGACACTTCAGAGCTCACGTTTCCTTTCCCCGCACTTCTGAGAGTTCGGCAACAGATTTCAGCAAAGTCCACTACATGAATAATCAACTAGCTAGGAAAGCAAACTGACCGGTGAGCAATGCCAATAAGGCGTACTTCTCACAACAATTTCTGACGTCATAAAGCTTCATAGCTTCGTCGTATTTCTAGCATTTTCTCCCCTGAAAAACGGAAGTTAAGGGGCGGGGATTGGTTGCTTTATTAACCACGCCCAAGTTAATTTTGTTCAATGACGACGCTTTACTCCATTTGGTTGCTGTGGCATACAATCAATATCTGTATATTGATTGTAGCTAAGAGAGAGAGAATACATCTAATATCTGTATTCAAAAGTTTAAAAAAAAAAAAAAAAAAAAAGAAGGACAATTTTGCACTAAAATTGTCTGGGTCTCTTGCCTTTAAATGCACACTACATTATGCATTGTGTAGAAATTTCATTGATCTGAATAAATTATTTGCGAAATTTATTGAAATGGTTTGGAAATTTAATTTATAAAGAAACAGTCAAATTAGCATGCAGTTGTTTGTAAGACTGAATTGCCTTCATTAGTATTTTTGTATATTAAAATTTTAATAAAATTCAACTCTCCCACCTGGATTGTAAGAGGTATTGAACTGTACATCACATTCAAATGTGTAGTCCTATTTTATTTAAACATAACCTCAAAATTATAAATTGAAGCCATTCCTGTCAGAGAAAATGAATATTCTCTAATGTTACTATTCCAGCTGTAATTAAATATGAATGAAATTGCTCAACAATACTGTGACTGAGTTTTAAAAAAATGGCAAAAAAATAAAGTTACAAAATGCTGGACATGTTTTCTGAACAAGGGAGTGGCTCAACTTTGAGCGTGCCCTGATAAACCAGCCACACCTGCTCCTGGACCTGCTCTAATAGAGCATTGTAGCACGTACTCCAATGCCACAGCTTCCTAGAGAGAAGAAATCTCCTGAAGATTTTCAAGCACACTTCCACCATTTTTAAGTTGGTGGAGGCCATTTTGCAAAAGTGAGCGGCAACCGTCAGGACATCATCGTCGCTGGGACCTTCAATGAACGACTCTGTCCACTCATGGATGTCTTTCTTCCAGTTCTCCACAAGGGTCCCTTCATCTGATATAACCACTTCTTCATCTTCCATTCTGACAGAATCTTCTTCTAATGCAATAGGAGGACCAGCTGTCGACCCGTTAGATACTTTCGCGTCATTATTAATACCACCAGCTTCAACTGGAACTCGACCCTCAACTGAAGGATCCTGATTCAAACTCCTGTTATACCTGTTCATAATCCTTTCTCTTAGCTGAACTGGAAGAGCCTCCAGGACACCACGATCCAGTTGAGAGGCTGGAGGCAGATCGATGTTGAAGGAATCATCCAGATTTCTCACGGCTTTGACTGATGTTGCCATTGCTGTGGTAGCTAATAATGTACTTGTCTCATGGGATTCCCCAGCAGCTCCTGATGCAGAGTCCTTGGATTGAGGTACACGTTTGAAATACTGCCTCAGAGATTTCGAAGGAGATCTTACCGGTGATTTAATGGGAGATTTTTTCATAGGTGACTTTTTTGTGCTTGCCAACGAGATCCCACTGCCACGCCTCCTCCTCCTGGGTTTAGAACCTTTTGGCGAGATAACCTTATTTGGTGGTAGGTCAGCAGCTTTCTTCAGCTTTTGATGATGTTGCAGGCTCGGAAAGGGATGGGGACATTCACTAGAATTGTCCCTACAAGAAATGAAACAGGAGAGAGTGAAAAATAAATGTTTACAATAATCACATCTGATATAGTTATCTGAACTTAATCATCCGAACGCTTCAGCTAACCCAACACCCAAATCTAATAGTAGCATGTGCAGACACAAAGAATTGCTTGACCACACCTCATCATTAGTGTTTTATAATACATTTTCTATGGTGTCCAGTTATCTGAACTTTTTAATTTATCCGAACACCTCTCAGTCCCAATGTGTTCGAACAACTGAAGTCCTAATGTATATCCCATCTATAGCAGTTATAACTGTACTAAATACTTGGAGAACTCTTGCATTGACCTACAATGTGCTTGGCCACATTGTCCCTTCCAACAGTCATTACTAATGTCTATATGTAGCTTGAAACAAATAACACAAATATGTAACTTATCCTTGAAGTCAAAGGTTTTGTAAATTGGTTAAAAAAAAACAACAACTAAATTTAATCCAATAAATTTAGGTGAACTATGTCATGCACTAATTATGGAGTGGGCAATGCAATTTCTGGTGAACTATTTATATAAAATACACTAATTACAGACTAGGTAATCTAATTTCTCTTTTACTCCCAACCTTTTAACTTCGGTATTCAGGTAGCTCTGAGGATCTTGTTTGACCAGTTTGAGCTGCTGCTGTCCCTGAGCCATGGCCGTCTTTCCTTCACCTACATCACCTGCGGCGTGGCAGACTAGCTTGCTGAGTTGAAGGCCCATTCCTCTAATATCCTCCGCTACTGGCTTCAGCTGCCTCAGCAGCTTCACAGCCAATCTGGTACACTCACTGACATCCCTTACTGGCTGCAGTAGAGCCATAGACCGAGATACGTTGTCGCAAGCCCCATGGCCCATGTACTTGGCTGTCTCCCTCGGGGCGTTCTGCTTCCTGGTTTTCATCTTCAGAGTGAGCTGAGTGCCGTACACATCTGCCTCTTCAGACCGACGTTGGAGTTCTTCGGCAAGGTTACCTATCAATGTCTCTGCTTCCACGAGCTCCTTGAAGCGAATCCCAAAATTGATGTCAACCGAGACAGATTTTCTTTCTGTGGACGTCTTCAGCTCTCTGTCATCCACTCCTCGACAATGATCAAACAAGATTCTCCCAAACTTGGAACCAAACGTTGCCTGGAGCTTGGTCAGTGGAACCGCCTGCAGCTCTCCACAATTTTCAATGCTGCCCATTTCCTGCTGGATCTTAGATGCCGTGGACCGCCCAACACCCGGGAGATCTCTAACACGCTGACTAGACAGAAACCCACTCACCTGATCCTCCATCAACAGAAACTGCCCGTCTGGTTTGGCCACTCTCGTGGACATCCTCGCCAAAAGCATATTGTGCGCTATGCCAGCTGATACGGTACACCCCGTTTCACACGCCACGTCTGTCCTCAGCTCTCCCACCAAATCCACCACCTGCTCATAACTTCTGCAGTAGTCTGTGAACTCTATGTACGCCTCATCACAGCTGACCGCCTCTATGAGGGAGGAATACTGGACCAGTATGGAGTAAAACTGTCTGGACACCTCCCTGTACGCCTCAAAGTCATACGGAAGCAGGATCAGGTCCGGGCATTTCTTCATAGCAACACCGACTGACATGCCATTGGATATACCAAATGCTCTTGCCTCGTAGCTGCATGATGCGATATCTGATGTAGAATCCTGCAAGTTTGGATAGTGTTTACTTGTATGAGTCATGTGGTTGGTGTTAGTCTCAGGCTCATAGCTTTCAGTCAGTTCTCCACTGTCGTTGATCAAAGTTGTATCATCCCTGTCTGTTGACACAGACTCTGTCTCTGTTCTCTTGTTCCTCTTTGCATGTGTCACTGCCACTGGCTTGCCTCTCAGGTGAGGATTGTTTTTGAGGCTCACCGAGACAAAGAAGCAGTCCAAATCGATGTGAACCACAGCTCTGGAGTTAGACGACCTCAGACTCACAGAGGACGCAAGCTTGGGGATCCTTGGGGTAACACTGCGCAGCTTTCCCGCCAGAAACTGCTTCAGTTCTATACTCCACGTCGATAGATAGTGAAGGCGAGAGTGTGTGAAAAATTCTTTGACAAAATCAGCTTTGTCAGAACAGTTTGGAGCTTTGGATAATGAACTATCTCCTACTGGAGAGACGTGTACTTTCCTTTCACTGCTAACTGCATCTGGAGATTGAATTTTTAAATTTTCCTCACTTGTGGCACTTGTAACTCTGCTCGCTGCTAACTTCAGCTTAGTCTGTCCCTCCAGGTCTTTGTAAAGCAGATAATCCTCCTCAGGAAGCTTCTCATTGGCTGCCACACTATCCACAATCCACTCTGGCCTGCACACCACTGACTTGCCAATCTTAAGTATCTTGGAGTTGGGTAAATTGGAGGCAATTGTGTGAGTAACGTTGGTGGCTCTACCATAGACGTTGTATTCATATTTCCCGCCGTGTTCGTACACCATTTCTTTCAGCTCGGTTGCACTGGGCTCTGTCCAGCCATTCACGTATACTGTGACGCCTTCAAAAATAGACGACTTCGTAGTCATTCCCTCGGACTTGAGCGCGTCAAATTGAGAATGCAACTTACGTTTTTTGAGCACCATGTAAGTGTGGTGGTTGTCCCAATCCTCTATGTCTTCCAAAGAGCGCTTTTTAGTGGGCTTAGTTTTCGGGTGCAGCTGCAAAAAGGATGAATTGGTACTTGTATCACTCATGTCGAATGAATAGAACCACGATGATACGTAGACTCCAAAACAATACGAAGTAAGACTAGAATCGTAGAAGAAGGGGGAAAAAAATCTACAGTAAATTCTTATCAATGCGCACCCCTATAACGACCGTTGCCTAATGGGGCGGGAATTTAAAAAGCAGTATTTAAAATATGGACGTAAAGAATAGACTGTCTCAAAGGAATCTGCGGCAGCTAGGGCGACATAGGGATAATTCTAGTCGAGAATTAACTTACGACAATGGCGTTGACAGTTCCTCTGGCGATGATTTTGATATAGACCAGTCAATTTTGAAGCAAGTGAAGGCAGCGGTAGGAAGGTGAGATATAATGATCAATCGGCGCGATGTCTATATGTCATGCTGTATGGTCTTACTAGAGTAGCAGAATTTCAAAAAGGAGAGCCCTATTTATCAGATGATGAGAACCCCTTACCTACAGAAAAAGAAGGTAAAACTAAATTCAAAATCCTGATTCATGATGCAAGCCAGAGTGATGCTGGGCAATTACATAGTCCATTACCCAATAGTTCAGTATGATTGGTATGTTTATATTATCTAGTGGACTCTAAGAGGACGTTGTCTTCATCAGAGCTGCTGGACATACAAATATCAGAGATGCATGATGAGATTGCAAGGCAGGAGACTGAGGTAAAGCAGCTGGAGGAGGGCGGAGTCATGCTAGGAGAGATGGGGATACGCAAAGATGTTCTGGAGGAGATGATGGATGACATCATGTGAGTACATGTGTGAGGATGACCTATGAGTACATGTGTGAGGATGATGTGTAAGTACATGTGTGAGGATGAAGTATGAATACATGTGTGAGGATGAAGTATGAGTACATGTGTGAGGATGATGTGTAAGTACATGTGGGAGGATGAATTTTTGAAGTCAGTCAAGGTAGATACAGTAGAAGGTATGTATACATTATAATACTAATTGACCCCTCCCCTCCACCGATTTTATTGCAAAAATAATTGTTTGCATGGAATTGAGTGCTATTTATATTGTCCTGGAAGCGTGTGACTTTCTGTATGGAGTTAGAAGCTATTTCATCTTCTGTATGGAGTTAGAAGCTATCATTCATCTTCTGTATGGAGTTAGAAGCTATCATTCATCGTCTAATACATATTGGTTGTATTATTGTTGTTTGTTGTTGTTGTTGCATTATACTATATTTTTATTGCATCCCATCAGTCATTCTGCTGCTAGCTCCAATGCCAGCGGTGGAGGTACAACATTCTCTGACAAGCAAGCATTATTGGATGGTCTGTCTAGACGAGCGGCAATTAGTGTGAAAGAGAAGGAGGGAGATGAGGCGAGCAGTTGGATGATGTCTCACGTGGAACTGAACGAAGCCCTGAGTGGCATCACGATGGAGGCGGCCAACTGGGAAGTAATCAAGAATGGTAAGTGTGAGATGAGAGGGACAGAAATCTATAATGTGGCATTGTGACTTTTTTTTTTTTTTTTTTTTTGGTGTGTTTACACAGCCTATAAAATTTAACTCAATGTTTCTAATTTATGCTAAAGTCTTCCTTAAAGTTGGTGAGGAATACTTTGGTTACAAATACTCTAAATTATTAGTGTTATAAACAGAAGAGGTGGTATTAAGTGATGTTTATAAATCACTTGCATTGCACAGCACTGCAAATCAATAAACTAGTGTATCGACCTACTCAGAGGATTTATGAAACTCTTATATTAATAAAATATTGTATTGAACTGTACTGTGTTGAAGATTTTGGTAGGTTACCTGAGAAAGATTGGCACCATCTCTAGGGACAGCAAGCTCTGCAGAGTATTCTCTGGCTGTTGTTTGTGATATAGGATTTTCGTGGTCATGTTCCTGTTTTCGTTTTTTTCTTCTTTCTATAATTATTCATTCTTCTGTTTTTTTTTTGTAGATGGCACTGAATTGCTACGAGAACACACCCACTCTGGCAACGTGGGGGGATATTCCTTCAATGTCACCTTCATCGCCAGAGAAAAACCAGTGAGTGATTTATTGAAGATATCAGAACAGAAGGGAAATTGTTTGACATATTCATACATGTACAGGTAGTTAGTCACAGTAGATGCCATAAAAGTTTCAAGTACTGTTCTGTAAACGGCTATCACACTATCACAGTATAAAATAAGGAGGGGAAAGGTACAATGTTTGGTAAAATATGGATATTCTGTTCGACTGTGTTACCGTTTAAATTTTCCCGTTTCCTGTTCACTGTATGCATCGCTCTAAGTTTAAAGATTTGTTTATCCAATAAAAATAAAAATTCCGATATTTTGTTTGCAGGTTTAATTGAAGCCATCCAATTCTGTATTGGTTCGCGTAGAATTGTAAGTTTGGCCACTGCACGATATCAATGTTTTCTAGATGATAGGACCTTCATGGGCTTAGAGTTTTTACTGTCAGAGGTTCAACTGTAACTAGCACAAGGCCTGTGAAGAGGGGCCCAGGTTAAAGCGGTGCGCCCGTCGGAACTTCGGTCGGCCAGCTTTATTGAAGCAAGTTAGATTTTTGTAAGAGTTGTTTTACACTATCCCTGTAGCATTTAACGGACAATACAAGGCCTGAGCTTGCTGATATAGCTATGGGAGAGAGCTTCTAGCCAGAAAATAGCAGTGAATTAACAGAAAAGCCTTAACCATTTCTTAACATTTCAGTAAAACGGTGTTGGCTATTTAGTCAAAATGGTATGGAACGCAAACAGTAACAACTATGGTAAAAACAACTACCATTTTACAGCCGTGCTAGAGTATGGAATCTGTCACTGTATGTATGTGTATGTTTGTGTGTGCAGGGTGTATGTGGTAGTACTGGGCCAAGTGAGGGAGGTGTAGAAGAGGCTAACATGTTTTCTCGAACGGACAGAATCATCTCTCTCAGACCTGAAGTAGACAGTAGAGCCGTTGCAGACCTTCAGGCATTTCTCACCAGGTAATGTGTATTGTCCGTGTTTGGAATCACTATTCGTTTAAGTTTAGCTAGCAAACAGGCAAACTAAGAGAACAATTAAAATATAGGGGAAAAATACATGAAAATTCACCTTATTACATATTTCACCATTAGTATGAGTAATAGCACATGTAACTGTACTATTCGGGATTAATAGCACGAGTTATGTGATTGAAATAGCATGAGGCAAAGCCGAGTGCTATTTCAATTGCTTGATCCGTAATAGCACAGGTTACCCGTGCTATCACTCACTAATAGTAGGCCAGCTATTAACAAATATCATTTACACTGTAGCTACACTGTATCATTCACTCAATATCTCCGTATTTCTGGATTAGCTTCCTCTGGAACTTTGTTTTCAACATGGCTCCTCCTAATCGGTTGGGGAAAATAAAATTGGTCTAATACGAGTAGAACTTTTGCACTAAAGAATGACATTGTCTCCAACTAGAAACACTCGAACTGTACAGTTCCAAGGCTAAAGCTGCAAGCATGTGCACTTATTCATGCTGCTATTTCACTTATAGCTACCATAGTATTTCACTTAGTTACATGCTATTTCACTTTCCCTCTTTTTTCTGCTGCTGCTGCTGCTGGAATTGAGACATTTTTATTTATTTGCCCCGTGATCATTTTGGTTAGAAGCATCATCACTTGCTGGTTTGATTTCTCTGATTTACATTGTCCACTTGAAGCATATGTCTGTCTGTGTATGTATGTGTGTTAGGGTGTCTGGAGAGTGTGATTTGCTTGGATTCTACCAGACTTACTTAGTTTACTGTTTAGCGTGTAAATGCAGACGGGAGACATGGAGAACAATACAGGTGAGGGGCGTTGACATGTGACGGCACATGTGCATGTACATTTACAGGAACATACAGTACAACTGTAATTACGAGGAAAAGTTTGTTTGGGAGGGGATGGGGGGAGGGGTTTAGGCAAGTCCACTGCCCTTTATGTATTATTAAGTTACTAGACAAAATAGATTTTTTCCCCTTTATATCATTGAGAGTAGTTTTCAAGCTAAATGCTGTAATTTTGGGCTTAGCCTAACGACATACTACACACAGCTTACATATATTGAGGGGAAGCTGAGCATTTTGGCGGGTAACCCGGGTAGTTTGGGGGAGAAGCTTCCTTCTGGCTCTGTTATTCCAATTGAGGATAAAAACAGACTCTTTGGAGTTACATAATAATAATTATCTGAAGGCAAGTTGGTATATGTGATGAATATTTAATTTGTTTACTTATAGAATGTCATTTTCACAACAGAACTTGTTTCTTAAATCTAAACATTAGTGAACACCCTGGATTCTAAAGGGTACGGATGAAAGAGAATCTCTGAGCAGTATTTAATGAAAGTAGTGGTACTAGTTCATACTGCTAGCTTTATTTATGCTCTAGCTTAAACTTTTTTTTTCTTCCTTTCATGCATTACGCAGTCTACATTAGGTCAATCTGTCATCTTGCCAGGTGACCTCCATGGTAACAGGCTCAGTTATACCAGCCACACAAGGTGAGGGTTACTGTTGTGATACAGGTGAGGTGGAATAATAGCATACGAGATGTATGTGTGTAATATGTATTTGTTTGATACAAAAGAATATCACAAGTCTGTTGGTTTTATATTACAGCCAATCAGATGTGTGATATTCTGCTGTATCCAATGAATACTCTTTTATTAGTATACTGAATGGAGGCCTAATAACCTGTTGCCACATAGGAAATGCATTAAAGTAAACAAGATGTGGCTAAGGCAATAGTTTCCCGTATCACTAAGGCTGTGTTCCGAGTTGGATTATTACGACGTTCCCCCAGGTTAAAAAGTGTTCATTGCACAAGAAACTTGTTACTGTGGTATTCACACATGAGCAGTACATAATAAATGCATGTATCATGTTTGTATATTATATGTATGTGTGTATTATGTATGCAGAGTGGGTCTGCACTTTACCTGGGATATTGTAGTTCCGACCTATGGGTTTGTAGTAGAAGACAAAGTGACAGTACAGATCAAAACTCCTATACATGGTATGTATAAGCTGGACACATACACACACACACACACACACACACACACACACACACATACACACACACATACACACACACTTACACATAACTCAGGAATGCACTTGCATGGGATTCCATTATTTTCCCCCTTTCTCCAGCCTCCAGTGACCAGTTGGAAGCCTCATCTTCCCCTCATCTCCTACAGTCATTGGTGAAGAAACATGGAGCCGGGAGTGGTTTGCTGCACATGTTTGAGAAACTTGAACCTGACGCACCCTGGCACAACGAGTGACTCGTTTCTCTCATTTTTGTTTTAAATTCAACTTTTTTTTGTTCTTTTTAATGCTCACTTTTGAATAATATATTTCATCCAATAGGTGATAATATGCTGTTGGAGCTATCTTGGACTACCAGTGCTTTTTATTCACGTTCAGTGTTCACTTTTGCTCTATATAGTTAGTGTATGATATCCACTTGTGAATTTTTCAAAATTAATGAATTTAAATTCGTTGAAAAGTACCTGTTGTTGTCTACTCAAAAATCACTGACCCCAAGCTATATCATAAGTCCCAGTTTGGTTTATTAAGATATATCAACCCTCTCCCAATTCCTTCTATCTTATACTTAGGTTTTTGACTCGTTCAATAACGAATCATGACATCATTTTTCCTTGATCTTAAAAAAATATTTGACAGTATTCTGATCTGGTATTCAGCACTGGGTATCACTGGCCCATTAATTATGGTTGTTCTTCAAGGACTACTTGAAAAAAGACAGCACTATTGTAGAAATAGGTGGGTGCAAATCACTGCTGCTTCGTGTCCATTCTGACATTCCTCACGATCCTTACATTTTCAGATAATTGTCAATAATATTCCTTCTCAGCAATCATACTGCATCAGAAATCATACTGCATCAGAAATGACAAGAAAACAGACTATTTCCAAAAAAAAACTACAAATTTAAAGGGAAGAAAGGTGCATCCACTGTTGAGCATATTAAAATTTCTTTAATTTTCTAATCCACAAGTCCCCCCAAATGTCTGGTAAGGTTTCTCATAATGAAAATTTTAAGCTGCAGCAGAGCATGTTTTCTCTATTCATTCAACTTATAATGGGGATAGGGCCTGCCAGATTATGTGCAAATATTAAATTATTCTTTTGGAATAATAGCTAACACCATTTTTTTGGAAAAAAGGAAAAAAAGAATAAAGTATTTATTCCACAAATTCATTGGGATGTCAGCATCAGCTCTAATGACCGGGACTTACACCACTGAGTCAAAGGTTGAAGCTGGACAGTACCAGGATTATAGAATGACCAGGCTAACCTTTGGAGTAACATCTCCTTTCTTGGCTACTCAACAGCTAGCTAGCTAGCAACTATGAGCAAGAATTTCCAGAGGCAGTTCTCATTCACTCATCCTATGTGGATGACTGTCTTACTGGTGCAAACAACTTGGAAGAAGCTACACATACATGAGAGGCACTTAACTATCATCTTGACAAAGCACAGATGACTCTAAGAAAGTGGGGATAAAATTCTGTTAAACTGAAGGCAAAGATTCCAGAGGGTTTGCTAGAGAAGGAGGATGAAGTTCATAAAGCCCTTTGTGTTCACTGGAACACAGCCAATAACTCACTCCATGTTGCTACACCAACACTTAAGGATATCGACTTACCAACCAAACACCAAGTTCTATCTTATGTAGCCAGGACATTCGATGTGTTCGGCTGTTTTTTTACCCAGCAATGACATTGAAGATATTTCTTCAGAAGAATTGGGATTGAATGGGACCAGTCTGTTCCACTGGATCTAGCAGGCTGTTGGAAGACATGGAGAAAGACTTGCATGGTTTTCGTGACTCTTCACAAGTAGCATTTACTGGTGTAGTTTACACTGATACTTCAGGTGATAGCCAAGTATAAACGTGTCTCCACTAAGACTCAACATTAATCTGAAGGATGTTTACTGCCTGGAGCAATTGTACTATTGCTCTGGGTTGGAGTAACATTAACAGGACTTAGATAAAGAGTGTAGATGTGACGGGAGCCAGAGGTCCGATGGTGACGGAGAACACATCAAGCATTGTCTTAACCCAAAGTTCAATAGATCATCAGAACTTATTTATTGTATTTTTTATGCCAAGTAAACAACTTCAAATTACATTCATTGTTTCGGGGTTGGTTCAGTTGAATGTACTAAGTCATGCAGCGACTTGTCAAGTCCAGGCTTTTAGCTACCACAGACCCAACAGAACTCTCTACACTTTTCTTTTCAATAATAATACTCTGAATGCACACCACAGTTATATAGCTACAGGAATGAGGGTGATAGTGGAATGCACAACAATGTTCAAAATAAGTGGGGACTGTCAAACATACGCTCAACACACACAACACAGCAGAGGGAGAGCTCAACTCTTGTGAGGGTGAACCTGAACATTCATGAAACCCCAGGTTATACACAAGAATTATACATTTGGAGTGTAAAAGTCACTTGGATATACACTGTTATACATTAGATATAGAGTTCCTGGGTATACCATTGCGTATATCTTAGTTATACCTATCATGTATGTATGGTTTCATTCATGATCCAGACGACTCCATGGAGCTCTCCAGAATGAGAGGGAGCTTAGGCCTATTATTCCTATAGTTTCTATTGCCACAGGCTAGAAAACTTTAGGAGATATGAACATGTTTCTCACAATCACTTCTCTGCAATGTGCAGTCAGTAAACTCCCAGTAGTAGCTTGACTCCAGTTGTACCTTGAAAGTGGCATAGGACTCTGAACAAGGGTTGGAACAACCAAACTGCCGAGGTGCTTGTGTTATCTCATTCAGTCGTTTACTATCAGACCTCAAAAGGTGAGGTATTTTATTAGCTAGCTAGCTAGTACATAGTTATGAATGTATCAGTCAAATTAAAAAAATTATCATCATCATCATAATAGTATACAATGATATTAATAACAACACAGTGTGAATAAAATAATAAAATTTTCAGTTGATAAAACATGATGTATTACACTAATGAGGTAAGTCCTGCTGGTATTCACTGGGGTACCAGTCCCTGTGCATAAAAAATGTGAAGCTCATGAATAGTGCAGTGATGATATCATAACGGTGAGGCTAAGTGTGTTAGTAGCTGATTGGACTGGAAAATCTTAACTTAATGTTGAACACATTACACACTTTGGTTTTAAAAATAGCTATTGATTGCCACACACAAAATGTTCAGATGGACTACATGCATGAGTTTTTACAGCTGAATTGGTGTACAATGCTAACCACTTCCTCTTAGTTTTAGATTCTATGCTAATCTGGGAGGTCATATTTTGAGTTGTGTATAATAATAGTGGATCTGTAATGCCACAAGGAAGTGATGAAAAGGGAGTGTCAGTATGTGGAATCTATTCATTGCAGCTCATGAGAATGCCTATGGTGGAACTCTGTACTTAAAATACCTATATTGGTTCCAAACATTTATCATTCAAAGCAATGTTTTTCTTTTTTGTGGTCAGTTTAGATGTTTTGTTTTTGCTTGATGCATGGAAAGCATTTTATTCAGTGTTTGTCATTACACTAAATATTATATCGCTACTAGTGTAATGCACACAATGTAGCTACTCCTATATAATGGTCCATAGCTACAGCTCCACATGGCGCATGTACATTGGTATATTCTAGATAAAGTATAGCTACCGTCTGTATATCATTAGTTGGTGCATAGCTACATATTATGTCTCACACATCCACATGTAGTGCCACACAGCCAGCTCCTGTTGGAAGTTGTATTGGTGTCCAGGCAGGTTGTATCCAAGACATGTAAACAACCAGACCACCAACACAGGAGTCATTCCATGACTGAAGGCTAGGTAGCTAGCTACAACCATAGGCTAAGTGATGATGCGTAATAGCACATGTCATGTATCTCAGAGTAAAGACTGAGTAGAAACATTGAAGTTGTTCATACATATTCGTCACAAAAATTTGAAAAAAATATAAATCAGTTCTGACAAGTTTAGTAAAATGACAATGTTTGATGTGCTGTATTTCACCCAATCTCTGGATTCTGTTGGACGTACACTCTTCATCAAATTCCTTTACTTCTCTTATTCTGCTACATAATGTGCCGGCCTCTCAAATTTCTGTTAGATGAAAGAAAATAAATAAAATAAATAAAATAATAAAACTATCATTCTAATTCTGTGAAAACAAGAGTTTGATAGCAAACAAAGAAACTTGAGTATCACAATTGTGGGGATAGATGCTGAAGGGGGGTCAAGCTATCCACACCCGAGTTAGTAGTACTGCCACCAGGATCCTTAGTTACCTACACTGTACTGCACACTGCTCACAAGCTATAACTAGACCCTCAGACAGAGTAAGTCACACTGCAGGTTTGCTTAATGTACACCAGGTTTAATTGGATCTGAATGAAACCATGGGTGGCTCATTTCTATACATTCACCTCCCACGGGTGAAACGCAATTAGAAAATATGCAATGAGTGTGTGAAACACGCCCGGTCATACTCAGATTAAAAGTGCACAAAAGTGGAACACTGACATAGATACACACATACAAACGAACATCAGAGAATATGTCTGTTTATTGTTATTTTAGGTGTGGTTGCTAGGAGATGGTCCCACAACAATCATTATACCAACAACTTTAATTCTGATAAATCATATCAGCCAAATCACATAAAAGATAGTATAAAATGAAAAATAAGGAAATCAAAAAAGGAATATTGCAGCCATTCTGCATTGTGCTAACCCATGTCTTGACAGTTGTTAGCTTTAAAATAAATGTTGTCATTATTACTATTATTATTATTGGCGAGCGAGACACTCACAGGGGTAACACAATTGAAAATATGGGATGTTTTTATATATTATTATATGTTTAGGTGTACGTATGTCATTTTTGTACTTTGACCCTGGCATTTTTGTGTTAGCTTGGAGGTCGACCCCGTCCCAAACTGCACTAAATGGAATTCTCTGGTTTATCAATTATTACCCGTATCATCCTAGAAATTCAATTGTTTACCTTTTAGAATTCTTCTGCGGGTGCAGTTAAAACTTAAATGCGCTATTTGTTATAGTTATAAGCCCTACGTCACAGTATTTAAAATTCTTTTGCCTTAGACTAACCACAAAGGTAGCTAAGTCTTGTGTAGGTATGTCCAGTGGTGTGAAAGTGTTGTGCGTTAGAGCTACTACCTAACTAGAGAACTTAACAAAGAAAACATTAGAATAACGTGATTTGTTTCATTTTTTTTATTCAAACAGTTGTGGTGAGTGGTTACTATGGCATTGAAACCCCTTCACCGCATACACGTCTCGACTATTTTTTTAGTAGCTTGAGTGTTAGAAGTTAAAATCAATCATTTAACAATAGTGTAGTTTTAGGCTTGCTTGCCATTTGTGCTCAGGCATATCACTAGTTATTATTATTATTGGCAAGTGAGTAAAAGCAAGTGAAACATTTTTATAGGCAATGGAATGGAGATTTTACGATATTTATTTATTTATTATAGTATGTGCAACTCCAATTTTCACCTGTACCTCTACTTGCGTAAGTTAGGTAAAGCTTTTCCCTGCTCTGCATGGGGGATATCTAGGATATAGCTATTTCTGCACTTGAAATTTACTTCAAAGAGTGTATCGTGACTATGAGACACACTGTATGGCTGCACTACTATTCTAGTGCTATTACATGCGAGTACATATGGACCATTTCAACTTCTACAGCTTAGCAAAGCATAGTGGACTATAGGTAAGAGCTGCTGAAAAAAATATTAATTGTGGTACATTTAAATGGCAAGTGCACTTTGACTTCAGTGTGCCACTAAATTTCAGAGGTGAGAACTGATAAATTATGCCAAGAGGTGTATCTCAAAGTTTAGCCTATTAATCTATGGATAATTATTGTTTGGGTTAAATAAGCTGATTTTTTTTTTAATCAACCATGAACCAGTGAAAAAATTTATGAAGAGCAACAGACATTTACCATAAGTAAGCATTATTTTGAATTGACAGCAACCACTGAGCACCAAAAAAAAAAAAAAAAAATCAAACGTTACAGTTAAAAGCATGCATGAAATACACTTACACAGTATACAGAATATCATTATCTTTAATGTTCACTCTATCATGAGGGTTTGGATTATGAATCTAGGGTTTCACAGAGTGGATGGGGGGGAAGGACGGGGGGGGGGGGGGGGGAAGGGGAGAATCTGGATTCCCTTCCCCCTTCCTCCAAGCATCAATTTCTTTTCAAGAAATAACCAACTTAGTTACTCAAACAATCTAATAACACTAATAGTACGGCGCGTAAGTTACACATTAAAAAATGTATGGGAAAAATCGCTGTTCAATTGAAATCACACGGGGAAAGTGAAATAGCTCGTAACTAATTGAAATACCTCGGTAACTAAGTGGAAACTAAGTGAAATACCTCGGTAGTTAAGTGAAATAGTACGGGTAAGTGCGCACGCATAGAGCGTTAACCTTGGAAACGTACAGTTCCAGTAGTTTCTAGTTGGAGACAATGTCCTTCTTTACCACAGACCTCTACCCGTATTAGACGGAATGTTTTACAACAGATTAGGAGGAGTCGTACGATGAAAAGAAAGTTCCAGCGGAAGCTAATCCTGAAATAAGGAGATAGTGACTGAACGATACAGTGTAGCTACAATTTGCAAAATACTTTTTAAAAAGCTGGCCTACTATTAGCGAGTGATAGCACGGGTAACCTGTGCTATTAGGGGTCAATAGCACTTGTAAAGCAATTGAAATAACACTTGGCTTTGCCTCGTGCTATTTCAATCGCGTTACTCGTGCTATTAATCCCGAATAGCACGCGCGGTTACCCGTGCTATTACTCATACAAATAGTGACAGTAGCAGGAAAATTACAACATGATTTTTTGATCATTCTGCTTGAATATGACAAATAATTCCATAATTCTCTTGGTTATGCCAAATTTTGCCGTTTTAGCCTATTTTGTAATCTAGGTCTTGAAAAAAGCTGTCGCTATAGTACACAGCAAATAATAGCTATGATGTAGCTAGTTTAAATATCTAAAAATGATTCCAAAGAGCACAGAACTTTTCAGTTCTTGTAAACTCTCTTGGAGCCCTAAAACTTTGTCCAGATATTTTGATTCCATAATCTTGTCTGGGGCGTAACTCCCAGGCAAGGATAATTGAAACTGAAGGACCAGCTCTGGTATATAACCTGAGCAGTAGTGAATATGAGCTTCGCCCAGAATTAAATTCAAGTCAATGTAGAATATAACTTTAACATATCAGTAAAATGGCAAAACTGACAAAAACAATAAAAGTAAACAATTATATCCTAGAAACTAATGTTCGACGATCTTCGCCCCGAGGAATCCTTCTCACTGTATTGCAGACAGGCTACTGATGCGTGAGACTTCTGTCTGGTTTGACCCAGACAATCTTATTATGTCCTTGAAAATATGGGGGAAAAAAGCCCACTCAAGCTGTACTACAAGATGTGCACTATTTGGAATTAAGTATGAGAATTGGATTTGTGCTTATGGGTCTCATTTTCTGACTTTTAAAAAATTATATTATATATTATTACATGAGTCAGAGTGTGATATGGCGAAATATTTCAAGAGCTGGTTAAATTATTTTCACAAGCCAGAGGGAGTGAAATAAAGCCTGAGAGTGAAATATCTAGCCATCTCATTCTGACTAGTGCAATAAGTGGTTTATTCCACACTAGATATCTCCACCAAGTAGTTTGTACTAGGACTGATAACTCTAGTGTAAAGTTGGCCCTAAAACTCTCTAGAGGGGTTCCCACACCCCCAGCTGATATTTTGGCAGCTGCTCTAACCTGTTAGGATATCTTCATTATAGAAAGATAACTGTAATAACACAAAAAAAAACAAAAAAACTGGTAAGCCAGGTGGTTGCTATAACTACTACAGGTACCAACGAATGAGCTTGTGCAATACAGCCCATGAGATAGCACCATGTGATAACATTGTGAAGATATCTAGCTGGAATAAATATAGCTATATATAATTAACAAATAACTTCAGGATACCCCAATAGACCACACCCCTCACTTACAATTGTAGGACTCAGGACTCCTAGTCTACAAAACTTCCCATCATCTGCTGGAATATTAGTAGCTGGAAGAATTCCAGGGATCAAAACTGGCAGAGAACTATGAGATGCTGCATACTGGTCTGGAATGGAACAAAGGTACATACATACACTCACAATGGTGTCTTAAAAGTACCTCTACATTTAGGACATGATTGTAAAGTATTAGTTCCAAATGGCACATGTATTACTGTATACTAAATCAGATATTAAAAGATTTACCGTATATATTTATATGGACCTATATATTCATATTATAAAGAATTAATTCCCATCAATTAAAAATTTAATTGGTTCATATTTTAAATTCGGTGACTCTATTGTCGCTAAAGATCTGAAGCCACAACTAGATTATACTTGTAGGAATATTATAATCATTTGAAAGACCCCGTATGACCTATTGCTACTTAATGTATAAAAAGAAATTCTACTATTTGTAGAAAGCATTCTTTGGCTTATTCGTAAAGGTTTTGATCCACTCATTGTTCCAGAACAGATAAGGTTGTTGAATTTCCAGTTGGTCTACATAGAGACTTACATGAGCTGCATATAGAGTACTGAAACCACAATGGAGACTGAATAATTTGAATTCTGTAATGTATATTTTGAAAGTCTCAAAAAATTCTTCAATTACCTCAGAGATTTCAGTCATTCCTGCCAAGCAGTTTTCTCTTTTTATAATACGCTTGTCTGTCAGTAACAACAATGGTGTATGCATTTTTTTGGGGGGGGGGGGGGGGGGGGGCCGTCGTCTGCTGACATTTCACAAAGTAAAGATATTTTGTTCTCTTAAATCAACGCTTATAAATTTGTATGTGTATAATTCATGAATAATTTATCAGCCGAGCTAGGTTGGTAAAGAGTCATCAATAATAGGTTGGTAAAGAGTCATCAATAATAGGTTGGTAAAGAGTCATCAATAATGGGTTGGTAAAACATTGTCAATGACGATGGTGGGTCAGCGAAAAAAGCGATAAAGATGACAGTGTGAGTATTCATGAATAATCATTAACACTTTCACCAGTGTAACCACCATATGGCAATCGAACTATTGGCAGTCACAAAAAATCATTAAAACTGAACCGCCGAAGCTATTGACTTCATTCAAGCATTAAAATAGCTAAAGTTTTGCCTTTGTATTTATTTTTAGAATTTAACCTGACCTTTCCACATCTCATCAAGATAGTTTTCAGGAACAAGAACTCCCTATGATAATTTTATGTAAAGGAAAAACAAAAAGCAAAAAAAAACACCAAAAACTGCAAGATAATTGGTTGTATATATTTCTATAATAATTACACCTGCAGGACGATTTGCACACACCATAGAAAGCCAGCATACTGGAAACTAATGCGTCTATAAAACTTCAAGTTTTCTAGTAATAATTGGGATATGTAAAGCTTCCTTATAATTATAAGGATGTATTACACAGTGAGCACGTGCCACTATCCTGCCATTTATTTATAAAATCTTCACAGAGAACTTGACCTTTGTGACCCCAGAAGACTTCAACAAGAAGTCTGTGGATAAGTTATATTTGCTGCTTTATAATGCACTTGTATGGTGTTCAGTTATATCTGAAAAACTCCAGATATCTGAACACCTCTCAGTCCCAAATGTGTTCAAATAACTGAAGTTCTACTGTATGTATTTATTGGCTGTTTAACAGCACAGAAAACTGTAGGCCAATATTATTGCATGACTATACTGTAGGATGTAGCAAGAAAGAGATGGAATCTGATTACATACATACCATTTACTTCCACAACTGGCCCAACATCTGTCTTCTAATCCATTCCCCTCCAATGGTTGAAGCTTCCAATTAGTAGGTGATGGGCTTCTCCAATAGTCTTGTTTCATTCACCTCCATGTTCCTGAGGAAACGACTCATCTTCTCGCCTTTCGGTTAGTGAGCTTCAAGCTAGAAACGTTAATCAACGATGAGCCATAGGCAGGTATTATTTAGAATTACCTGGTGGGGCATTAATTATGTAGAAAATGGCAATAATAGTTTTAACAGTTGCTATGGTTTCCAGCTCAAAGTCATTTCTCTGTGCATGCGCGTTTGTACCGGGAAATTGGCCGCTTCAAACGAAGGCGGCGAGTAGTGTCACGGGAAAAGTACCTGAACCGGGTTGGTGAGCCAGTTCGCAGGAAACTAAGCGCCCTGAGCAGTCATGTCAAGAGGGAGAAGTTATGCTTCTAGTTCTAATGTTTATTATCCACAAGCTCAGGCAGTTGTGGCTAGTGATACTACACTTGCGGCAGTCAAGTGTGTTCATCCCAACTGTGCAAGCCCCTCCAAGACTTCTTATTTGGGGTAATCACTTCTTTGTTTGCATTTATTTTTGATGAAGCAAAATTTACATATATAGGCTACAGGAAAATCTTCCCTGTAGAAGGTGCTCAGCCATATATGTAATTGTGAGCTGTCATATGCTTTTTACTCTATGTCATTTTTAGCTTGAACTATGGCGTTTTAGGCTTAGACTATTACTGTGACTATTGCTTTTTAGTCTTAAACTAGTGGTGTGCTTGAGCATAAATGGCGAGCTAGCCTAAATTTATATGAATGATTTTGACTTCTAACACTGAAGCTACTGTAAGTAAGGTCGAGTTTTTAAATTACAGCATACACAGTAAAGGGATTTCAGTGCCATAGTAGCAACTTGCTGCAACTTTAAATTGAAGGGAAAAACAACAACAACAAAACAATACACGTTATTTAAATGTTTTCTTTGTGACATTCTTTAGCTAAGTAGAGGCTGTAAAGCACAATGCTTTGACACAACTGGACATACACCTACACGAGACTTGCGGTTAGTCTAGTGACTGTTTAAATGCTGTTTCGTACGGCTTATAACCATGACAAAGAGCGCATTGACTTACCACTGCCACTAACTCGAATAGAAATGGAAGTCCTGTAAGTTTTCACGTTTTAACTGCACCCGCAAAAGAATTCAAAACGGTAAACAATTCAATTTCTAGGGTGATACGGGTACTGATCGATAAACTGGAGGATTCTGTTTGGAAGTTTGGGACGGGGTTGACCACCGAACTAACACAAAAATACGCGAAAGTCAAAGTACAAATGACATACGTACATCCCCACATATATATAAACAAATATCCCTGATTTTCAATTGAGTTACCCCTGATAGTGTCTCGCTTGCTTCACTCGCTCGCCAATTATGGCTTTTTAGGCTATGACTACGTCTTTCTCTTCATAATGTAGTTTGCAATAAGATGTTTGAAGCACCCAGTGGTCCAAACCGTCACTTGAAACCTAATTTCTTCTGCTAATGTTTTATCTAATGTTTAGGAAATCTCTGCCTCAGATACGCTCTGTTGCAGTAGGCATTTATACAATTGCCTCATAAACACTTGGAAAAAAAACTAATCTAGTCCAATTATTTTGCCGTAGCCCACCTGTCTAGAATCCCAGATGAAACACCTTTATCAGAATCACTATCTCTTGCAAATATGTTGTTTTTGTCTGTGATGGTTTCTAACTTCAAAAACTCAAGGTTTCTGAACTTCTATTGCTGTTGGAATTACGTCTTGCACTGCTATAATCGCTCTACTGTCAGAGTCATAGTCCCAGCCTAAAAAGCCTTAGTTTCAGCCTAATAAGCCATAGTTCAAGTCTAAACAGCCTTAGGTCAAGCCTAAAAAGCCATAGTCTAAGCCTAAAAGCCATAGTTCCAGCCTAAAAAACCATAATTTAAGCCATAATCCAAATATAATAGCAAATTTTCTCTTTTTAACAGCCAATAATTGTTAATTATAACTTAACAATTATTGGCTGTTAAAAAGAGAAAAATTTGCTATTATATTATTATAATTCTTTCTGCCGAGAATGACTGAATTATTATTTGATAAGTAATTAAAATACTTTATTACATGTCTGATGTAGCTACTTGACCACACAATAATTAGTTCTTTCTTACTGTTGTTTCTTATGCTCTTACTTACAGATTAGTTCCCCAGTATATGTGCACAACAAATTATGTAGAAAAAAATCTTTATTACAAGTGGATCATTAATGATGCTAAACAGGTATTACTGGTTGCTGCTGAGGTAGTAAAAAGTTCTGAATTTGAGCTCCAAGGGATAGGAAAGTTTTACCTGTCTGCACAATGGTATAATAGAAATATCAACATTATATTATATCTTCCTATTCAAGAATTCTGGATATCTGATATTGAATTTTGCATCTCTGATTGTCCTTCTGAGCGAGTTGTGCAAGCTGATGGAAAGAAAGTAAAACCATCTCTTTCGCAAGCGTCTGCATCTTGCACTGGCCTGGTATCAATTCCACAAAATGAAAGACTAGATAATTATTTGAAAAACGGTAACTTGACTATTGAAGTAAGAGCCACTGTTACACTTTTAACAAATCCTGTTCAAAGGATAACAAAGTCTGTACCTGTGCCTGAAGACAAGTTAAGGGAAAGCATTAACAATCTATTTTTGGAGCAATGTTTCACAGATGTCAGTATAGAAGTTGGGGAAAAAAAATTCAAAGCTCATAAAGTTATTCTAGCTTCTCAGTCTGATGTGTTCAGAAGAATGTTTGAAACAGACATGAAGGAGAAGAATGAATGTTTGGTACGTATTCAGGACATATCTCCTGAAGTTATGGAGGATCTTCTGTCTTACTTCTATACTGGTTCGCCCAAAAATAGTGCAACACTTGCTAGAGAATTACTTGTAGCTGCTAACAAATACAATGTCAGTCGTCTTCAAATAATGTGTGAGAATGCGCTGATGATGAATTTAACTAGCAAGAATGTCACACCCACTTTGATCCTTGCTGATAAATTACAGCAAACTGGAAACTCTTTTTTAAAGAAGGAATGCATAAAATTTATCAGGAATAATGCAAAGTCAGTAATGAAATCTACTACTTGGAATCAGTGTGAAGATGAAATTACAAAAGATATTTTAATTGAAATTGCAATGAAACACTAGTGTTGCTAGAACACAACTTGATTACTTTAATTATGTAGCTAAGTTGTTCTGTATTTTTACTGTCTTTCTTTCTGTTTTATGAAAAGTTAGCTATGATTGTGTTTGATTTTTTATAGTTGTGTTTATCTTCTTACAATTAAAAAAGATTTTTACTTGCTATCTGACTTGTCAGGCAGTTCTCATACATTACTTGCTTAGCTTAGCTATTAATAACTTTTTTAATTACTGATATTGAAGTGGATGGCAGAGCAACGATACAGTCTGCAAGTCTGCATCATTGATTCTTCATATGGCTAGCTATTAAGCTGTTATTATGTATACTATGGGTTGAAGGGCTGCAATGGACTGCATGATATTGTACAACATGGAGAAAAATAAAGGATTAGAGATAGAAGGATGAACCCAAAATATCATTATTTTGCTATAGCTAATGTTACTGAGAGACCAAGCTTGTTGCTTAAGTAATAGTGGCGAGCCCATGGTGATATTCCATAACCCAGATGTTGCCATGGCACAACTGTTTTATACCATAGTTGCTGCTACTACTACTCTCTCATATCCACCTATATGGGACCAGCCCTACCACATATAGCTCTCCTGCCGCTCTCATACCACAGGAATTTACCACAGCTAGCTGCTTTACTGCTTACTGCTGAGCAGCCCAGGTAGAGTTAGATCTGGAGATAACAGCTGGCAGCTACAATGCTAAAGTAAACTTGCTAAGGTAAACTTGCTAAAGTAAACTTTCTGGCGTGCTTCAATTGAATTTTAATTGAATTTTACACCCACCAATATCATAGCCCCAGGAAAAATCACCAGGAAAATATGTATCACTTTTAATTCATGGGTGTTACCGCAGCAACCATGGTATAAGAACTATAAATCAGATACAGTCTGGTATGCTCGTAAGAAAATGTATTAGCGGGGAAAAGTCTGATATTATAGTTCTTAGCAACCATAATTATGGTGGAAGGCAGATCAAAGGAAAATGGAATAATGAAGAGTTTGGGTACTTTAATACAATTACTAAGATAGCTAACGCTATACTTTGCTCGTTGTTTAGGTTTGGGCTATAAAATAGTTATAAACCAAAATCATTAGGTTTGTATTTCGATTTATAAATCCTCGCCACACGGGCTGCGCCCTCGTGTCTCGGAGTTTATAAATCGCATACAAACCTCAATTTTGGTTTATAACTATAACATTTGACTACAATTTTGTTTAGCTATAATCATAAAAATTATAATTGAAAACATTAAAAAAAAAACAACAACAACAACAAAAAAGTGACAAGTATGAGAGAATATGGATGGAACAATTCTTGTATCTTGCTAAGGGCAATATACTAATCCACTTAGAGTATAATAATGTTTGTATTCTCTCAAAATTGATAGCTAGCTAACACTAAACGAAAATTGATAATTTCCTGAACTGTCCACATTTTCGTCCTATGTTACCTTGTGAGAGCTACAAATTGAAATGGAGCTAGCTATCCTCACAAGGATATGTTGAACAAAAATTGAAATATCCTATAATGGGAGACTAGAAAATTTTAGCTGACATTCATTCTGTGTAATGAAAATGAAAATATAAATTGCCTGTGTTAAGGTCAATTTATCAGCCAGAAATTTGTATGGCCAGTTTTTATAAGAACGAATACTTTGACCAAAAACTGTTGTTGGTGCACATTAATTAAAGAAAGCAATATTGTGTGACTTCCTATAATTCACTTGACTTAACTTCCTGTTTAATGTTGTTCTCACAATTTCTTCTTGTCACAAGAATAATCCCTGCAGAAAGAAACAACAAAACAAGAAACAATGGCCAGTATTTGTTGTTGATAGTTTTGACTGAAATTGTTTTTTTTATGAGTTTGATTAGCTATGGTTCAAAAGAGCTTATGAGAAAAGCAATTTTGTTTGAAGAGTCCAGATGCATTAAAAATTTTATCATTTGTGCAAAACATCTTATGAACTAAAAGTAACTACTGTAAAAACATACAGATGCATTTAAGTTTTTATTATTATTAATTTGTGAATGTACTATTATTATTAAATATCATTCTTTAAAGTCATAAATTCTATATGCATGCTGATAATGGTGAAGTGTTACACTATTTAAAGATTTCATATTTCAACTTGTAACAAAAGCGACAGTAATAATAATCACTGCTAATATAAGTACAAGCTAATGCATGTTTTGGCTGTAGCAAAATAGCAGCTACTTATACTTAATGCAAATATAATAATAAATTTTAATATAGCTCCTTTGTAGATAGTTTTCTAGTTATTATTTCATTGTAATAATGCTTTTATAAGAGAAGTGAAATAAACAGAACATTAGCTATATTTAAAGCCTACTATTACCTGTTATAATTTCAAGAGTGTAGACATGTGCACTTAAAACTGAAGATCCTCAAATAAGAAAAAATTATCATAATTTAAAAATTTCCATTAGCTATGTGCATTCCATTTGGCTACACTGAATCACTTACAAAAATGCTGATCAGCATTAGGTACCTATTCAATTGAGCATTTTCTTAGTGTCTTGTTCATATAGAATGTTATCTCCTACTTCTTGCCAAAGCCTTTCTTCTGAAGAAGACATTTCATTCAGGTGGGTTATCCACAACGCAGAGAAAGTACTGGTTCAAACTTCTCAGCAAGTCAACAGCACTTACTTCCCTGGCACAAAACTCATCAATAACAGTCAAATGTCAGCTCAATGGATAAGAGATGTGCACCTGTCACTTGTGTAATGCAGCTATGAGTGCTTCCACCTTCTTTTCTGATAGTCTTGCCTCCATCTGACTGGTGTCTAGCGTGATACCCAAGAATTCTAGGTATGTTGTAGGGCGTTCTACTCAAAGGGACACCTAGCCTGCTACAGCACTCCGACATGACTGCCATGTTGTGCAAACATTCGTCAGACCCTGGGCTACTGATTGTGAGATAATCGTCAAGATAATGCATGATCCATTTCACTTCATTGTCTTTCAGCACCCGCTCTCAGGGCATCTGATACTGCTTTGAAATGTTTTTGAGCTGATCTGATTTCAAATGGCAATGTGGTGTCCAGGAAACTTGCCCTTCAAACTGCATTCCGACTAACGGCCTGTCCTGCAGGTGGATTGGTCTATTGCGATAGGCCAGACTTGGTGATTTGCTATATTACCATTTCAATAGTCTCATACACTAGAGAGCAAAAGTTCTTATCGATCATCGTTGATGCTTTGCCATGGTGGATAATCCTGGATTAGTCTCCACTGGTCTTCCTTCCCCTGTTTGGAATCAGTTCAAATCTACTGATGATTACAATGGTATATCCTCCCCTTCTAAATCAACGATATGGTTAGTGGCCAGTTCTGTTGACAGAGGTACTCATGAACTGGTATGGGGTGATGGAGTGTAGATGGCATATTCAGAGATGTGCTTGCTTGTGATATATAACCTTCTGCCAATAAACCCTATGCAGAATCCGATGGCAAATGCAGTTACTTAGTTATAGTTCACAAATTCCTTGTCTGGATTCATCGAGCTTCTGCCATTCTTCTACTATAAGTGGGGTGGTGATGTGGTTGCTGTAGCTGGTAGTGTGGTCATCTTTGTATTGATGCACGACTCTTGTATGCTGAGTATGGCAATATACTGGATTCATGCAATTGTTTCTTTTCAAGTGGATCTAAATGACTAGTATTTTAATATTTCAATAATTTCTCAATGAGTACATTCACATGAATCGTCACTGTTTTTGCAGCACGTGCAAATATAATTTTTGCTGATGACATGGTGTGTGAAAGGATATGGTGTGTAGCAGAATGTTAGGCAGCACATTTGTATTTTCTGGTGTGAATGAGCTGAATTGCTAGTTGTAATCTGGCTAATGCTTCTGGTTTATTGTGTTTGTGGTGATGGGTGAGAGTTCAGAGGAACCTCCTTCTTTTCAAAAGGGCTTATTGATACTTGGAGTAGTCTGGTCAACTGTGCTGTTCCGAGCAGTCACACTCCCTGTGAACCCTGTGGCATATGTCTGTAGGTGCAGTCTGGACTCCTGTGCCCATCTCTATTCCAACGTACGCATATTGGTGTTGTCCTGACATAGGGTGAAACTCGACCCTCCGTTGGACGTACACTCTTCATCAAATTCCTTTACTTCTCTTATTCTGCTACATAATGTGCCGGCCTCTCAAATTTCTGTTAGATGAAAGAAAAAAAATATATATATAAAATAATAAAACTATCATTCTAATTCTGTGAAAACAAGAGTTTGATAGCAAACAAAGAAACTTGAGTATCACAATTGTGGGGATGGATGCTAAAGGGGGGTCAAGCTATCCACACCCAAGTTAGTAGTACTGCCACCAGGATCCTTCGTTACCTACACTGTACTGCACACTGCTCACAAGCTATAACTAGACCCCCTCAGACAGAGTAAGTCACACTGCAGGTTTGCTTAATATACACTAGGTTTAATTGGATCTGAATGATGGCTCATTTTTATACATTCGCCTCCCACGGGTGAAACACAATTAGAAAATATGCAATGAGTGTGTGAAACACGCCCGGTCATACTCAGATTAAAAGTGCACAAAAGTGGAACACTGACATAGATACACACATACAAACGAACATCAGGAGAATATGCCTGTTTATTGTTATTTTAGGTGTGGTTGCTAGGAGATGGTCCCACAACAATCATTTCACCAACAACTTAAATTCTGATAAATCATATCAGCCAAATCACATAAAAGATAGTAGCGTAAGGACACCATTGTCGACCACTTTAACCATAACCGCAATAACTTACACTTCCGTTGCAGGCTAAAGTGTCGAAGTCTGGACTAATCAACAAGGCCAGTCTACTCTACGTGCATCACAAATTTCGTCCACTAACTACGTTCAGGCTTCTGGTAATGATCACCAGAAGAAAAAACACTTTTCCCGGAATGTCGACTCCCGGTACTATTTCTCGACCTCCCGTTAACTTCAATATTCTGTATGTCGACCACTATTGACTTCTTAGATGCATATCTTTTTGAATTTACAACATCATACATTGAAATGTTATAAGTAATATTACAATAATTTTCTGGATTATGATGACCAATTATTGAAATAAAAGATTCCATATTTGAAGGAACAATAACAAAAAGATAGTTTAAGTGAAATTACAGATGTACAAATCGGGAACTATTTCTCGACCTTCAGTTAATTTTAGTTTTCTATAGGTCAACCATTAGCTACAGACTAAAGGTCGTAAAAATTTATTTATCAAGTTAATACTAACAATTTTATAAATCATAGTACAACACATTCAAGATTATAATGAACAGTTTTTGGTATGAAAGTCAAAAATAGTAGAAAAAGTCAAAAACAGTAGAAAAAAAGAAGAAGAAATTATCATTCATGTGAAATTGCAAGAGCACACAGCACAAATATATCCACCACAACATTCTTCCAAACAGCTAATATGGCTCCAGACTCCACAGTCGATTTCCCCACACTGTATCCAGTCACGCCCTGGCAATATATCCCCAGTCTCTTCCTCTATATCATCCTTGTAGCACCCTGAGCATACACTGCAAATATCATGGCAAACTTGAGTGGAACTAGATGTGTCATCATTCTTTGCCCTCTTTCTAATTGGATAAGTCTTTGCAGGATTATAGGGAGTCTTTCTTTTTTGACCAGAATATTCACCAACTTTATCAGCACCTTTCTTCTGTTGGTCTTTTTTCTTTGCTTGCTCCTCCTTCTTTCTTGCCAATTCCTCCTTCTTCCTTGCTTGCTCAGCCTTCTTGATTTCTCGCTCCTGTTGTTTCTGTTTCTTCTCTGATTCTTTAGCTATACGCTTTTCTTCCCTCTCTTTTTTCTTTCTTTCTCCTTTTTGTCCTCTTATTCCAGTAGTTTTGAATGCTGAAGTAATGTAGGAGTTAATAGAGCTGCCATGGAATTTGGGGTCCCTAAAACTACACTTAAAGACAGACTCCTAGTAAACCATTCTTCTTTACCGCATCCATAGCAGCAATCATCGATTCATTGGACCAGGTCCTGAGCTTGGAGGTCTGTCAGGCTTCTTTGGAGGTTGATTCTCCTTGTTGGCACTTCCATTTTGCTTCCTTTTAGCTCTCATTGCAGCGATAAATAGCACAGACCAAACCGGGAACAAGTGTGAACAAGTGTGAACAGAAACGAGCTGCGTGGTCGACAATAATGGGTGTGGTCGAGATTAAAAAGGTGTGGTCGAGAATAAGTATGGTGCGGGTCGACAAAACGAACCGGTCGACTATCGTGACATTACGCTATAAAATCAAAAATAAGGAAAACGAAAAATAAGGAAATCAAAAAAGGAATATTGCAGCCATTCTGCATTGTGCTAACCCAAGTCTTGACAGTTATTAGCTTTAAAATAAATGTTGTCATTATTACTATTATTATTATTATTATTATTGGCGAACGAGACACTCACAGGGGTAACACAATTGAAAATATGGGATGTTTGTTTATATATAATTATATATGTTTGCCCTGGCATTTTTGTGTTAGTTTGGTGGTCGACCCCGTCCCAAACTGCACTAAATGGAATTTTCTGGTTTATCAATTATTACCCGTATCATCCTAGAAATTCAATTGTTTAACTTTTAGAATTCTTCTGCGGGTGCAGTTAAAACTTATATGCGCTATTTGTTATAGTTATAAGCCCTACGTAACAGTATTTAAAATTATTTTGCCTTAGACTAACCACAAAGGTAGCTAAGTCTTGTGTAGGTATGTCCAGTGGTGTGAAAGTGTTGTGCGTTTAAAGAACTTAACAAAGAAAACGTTAGAATAACGTGATTTGTTTCTTTTTTTTTTATTCAAACAGTTGTGGTGAGTGGTTCTATGGCATTGAAACCCCTTCACCGCATACACGTCTCGACTATTTTTTTAGTAGCTTGAGTGTTAGAAGTTAAAATCAATCATTTAACAATAGTGTAGTTTTAGGCTTGCTTGCCATTTGTGCTCAGGCACATCACTAGTTATTATTATTATTGGCAAGTGAGCAAAGCAAGTGAAACATTTTTATAGGCAATGGAATGGAGATTTTACGATATTTATTTATATTTTTGCTTATTTATTATAGTATGTGCAACTCCAATTTTCACCTGTACCTCTACTTGCATAAGTTAGGTAAAGCTCTGCATGGGGGATATCTAGGATATACATGTACTAGTAGTTATTTCTGCACTTGAATTTTACTTCAAAGAGTGTATAGTGACTACGAGACCCACTGTATGGCTGCACTACTATTCTAGCGCTATACATGCGAGTACATATGGACCATTTCAACTTATACAGCTTAACAAAGCATAGTGGACTATAGGCAAGAGCAGCTGAAAAAATATTAATTGTGGTACAT
>WLWD01002243.1_pt1 | contig 41282 bp, 36 predicted proteins | sample 6712731 | NCBI WGS metagenome assembly WLWD01 (sample SAMN12718690, study PRJNA576275) | sponge metagenome | isolation source: marine sponge | host: Mycale hentscheli | place: New Zealand: South Island, Marlborough, Capsize Point | collected 2014-11-01
ATATATATATATATACATATATATATCGTAGTGGTGCGCTCGAATAGCGCAAAATAGCGAAGCGAGCAATGCATGTTCCCTGTAATTGCAGCTATTCCATGCATGCTTGGTGTGGCTACAAAATACTGTCAAAGTGAGAAAACAATGGCTTTTCAAAAAGAAAGATTCTTTACTTTGCTACCTGTTTCTGTTTAGTTTTAGCTCTCCTCCTCCTTGCCCTGTCTTTTATTTCTTATCTCTCTCCTTACTAATTTTTCTTCTGGAGTTTCTAACGCCCTCAAAGCTCTTGACCGTGCGTTTCTAACGTTTTGTCTACTGGGCATCGCTACTTCGTACGGCGGGTAAACAAAACAAAATGTTGCTAAGAAGGTTATCCGGCCCGCGCAACGTTTTGTCTACTGGGCATCGCTACTTCGTGTACGGCGGGTAAACAAAACAAAATGTTGCTAAGAAGGTTACCCGGCCCCGCGCAAGCGCGTAGGAGAAAGGGTACACACGTACGCCCACGCAAGAACAAAAACAATTTCTAGACCTAAATATATATATATATAGCGAACTCATTAGGACTCATTAGAGAGTCAGCTCCGCTCGCTTCACTAGCTTCGCTGAATAATTACAACTATGACACGATTACATGATTTTAGGCTATTACAACATAATAACACACACACATTGATTCATTGTTCCTGTGGCCACACCCACATCCATACTTCTGATACTTGTACCAATTTTAACATCCACAGCCAGTATTACATATCACATACAATATTTGTTTTAAAAAACTGAAGCCTTGGTGAATCTATTCTCACATAATAATTTAGTTATTGATCAGGAATTGACTTAATCAGCAAAACATAGTATGTAACCATGGCAACTATTGACGTTTTGTATCAATGGGTAATGTGCTTGTGAAGTGTTGTGTTCACTACCTTGCAGATGCATTGATCATGTGTGTGGTGCACAAGTAAATAAACATGTTTTCAGTTAGGAGTTCTTGGGAGCAATTTGTTTTTTAAAGTCCTGCTAATTTTTTTTATTTTTTGTGAAGTGAAAGTAAGTTAATCCAGATTAACTGAAACTACAACTTTCAAGTTATTAAATGGATTAGATACATTTATGAATTTCAATAATTGTAAATTTAGGTGTAGCACAATGATAAATATGTTGCTGGGTTGAGTGTGGAAATTAAGCTGGGTTTTAATTTCATTAGTGTATTGAATGTATTAATTGACATAGCTAGTAGTCGTTCTTGTAACCCTCTTTCATTGGGTTTGCCCTAACCAGGTTGTAATGTTCTGTTAATTTTCAAAGGTTAGTTGGTATTTAAAAAACAATGACACATAGCAATCACATTTGTACAGACTCATGAAAAAGCAATTTTACTACCATTGCATTTAGCTAAAGAATACTAGTTTCAATTAAAATTGGGTACACATTGATAAAACTTTCATAAGATAGCGTTCTGAGGTTTCTCTGCAGTCTTTTGTTTTTTGTCCTCTGGAAATTATTTTGGCATGTCTGTAGTCTGAGACAATCCATCAATTGCACTATGCGATACTTCATCCATACTTCTCCGTGCATTACTGCCAGTAACGGTGCTTACTGAAGAACGAGAAACCAAACTCACTTTTTTGGAACAAATACCTGGCACTTTTTGAATAGAACGTGTTAAGAAATTACGAAGGTCTTTCCGAAAATATATTTGAATAATTGGAGCTGTCACGTTACTGAATAAAAACAGCACAAACACACTAGCATACACTTTGCGTGGAATAGTCTTTAGACCGATGAACAAACCAAGTCCACTTACAGCCAAAAAAGGAAACCAAGATATAGCATGGCATAAAATCAATGCTCCAAAAACTCCAATTAAGTTCTTTATTCTAACAGAATAAATTTGCTTCTGAACTGCCAAGTTTTCTGCATTTAGAGTATTCTTATGTCGTCTAAGATTCTTCCTCAGAAAACCCCGAGTGAAAATACAGGTCCAGATTGAAGTAACCAGAATTACTGTCATAGGAATGAGGGAGAGGCAGATACTGGTAATCAAATAATTTCTGTGTCCTACCCAAATAGGAATGCATCCTCCTACAGATCTTCCCCAGTCATATTTTCCTAATCCACAATAGGGGGCAATATTCAGAATAATATCCACAACCTAGAACATAAAAGAGGGAAGAATCTTAACTAAAATATATACCTGTGTTAAATGGCAAAATGTTGTTTTTTTGGTTAGCTAACTATATAGCTAAGATCATTATTTAGCAAAAAAAAATTTTTTTTTAATTTCTTCTTTGTCCTAATTACAACATTTATTGTGTAAAATGTGTCTAATTATTGTTGCCATATTATAATATAAATAATAATATGTATATAATATTTAATATGCTTGAAAGCTAACAAGGGTCTATATTTTCCCATTACCAGTGTTTTTGGTTCTTTGGGTTATTTGATACTAGAGAATATATCAAGCATGCAGCCATATTAAGAAAGCATATTTTTACCTGTGGGTAGCTAATATTTAAAATTCCTTTAATCAATAGCTACAAATAACATTGGCAAACCTAAAATATTATAAAACATAACCAATATTACATCCAATTTAATTTTTCAGCTAAGAAATATATAACTCACTCCGATAACAATGATAGTTACAATTACTGCTCTCCAAGTCATATACTTCTGATGCACATTTGTTTTTACGATGCTAACAAATCTATCAACAGATATCAGAGCCAAAACATGTGCTGAAATGGATACTGAAAATATAAACAAATATCCATGAAATTGACAGAAGTGTTCCTTTGCAGAGTCAGAATTCCCAAATATCCACTCTCCAACTGCAGTTGCAATTACCACAAATGGCATGTACAGCAAAGACATGACAAGATTACTGAAGGAAAGACAAAGTAGTAAAACTGTAGAACCTTTCATTGAATGTTCTCTCCCATAGACTAGAGTGTAAATGAGAATGAATAAGTTTAATGGAGCTGAAAGAATACACTCTAATGCCACAAATGCAGCTAGTGCTGGACCATCCAGATCATCACCCAGCTTCCAACGACTGTCGTTCAAGTCAGACATACTTACAACTTACAATGGTTGTAGCCACAAAGAGCATAGGAACATAAGAACCAACCTTAAAGCCAATAGTACTGCATTCAATATTGCTACACAAGTAGTTTCATTATGTGTTTGATGTGTTTTAGTAAAGCTTCATAACCAAATGTGGTACCATAAGAGTCAAAACATTCAGTGTTCTATGACTACAATGTGGATATTTACAACATTTTATGTTGCAGACTTGAAAGATTGAAATTGTAGATTAGAAGTATAAGTGAAAACAGCTACATTACTACGTATAATTACTAGTGTTTAAATTTGCTAAGGAAAAGAGCTTGTCAGGTCAGTAAACACTGTGAAAAAAGTACAGTATAAGGAACAATCCCTTATATCTCATTCATACTACAGTTGTTATAATAAACCTTATACTTCAAATAGATATAAAGATGTTATAAGGATGTGTATACTTGTTGTAAATATAAGATATTGTTATAAGAGTCACTTATACTTTCATTCATTATATAGCATCCTTATATCTGTTCTATAATTCATACCTTCTGTTCAGGCCACTGAACACTGTGTAAAATTCATATTAACTCACTTTATTTTGTGTATTCTAATCTTATTATTTCCGTGTTGTTGTCCTACCACTTTCCACTACTTCCGCTCCCCAGTGTGTGCTGGCAGCTGATTGGTCAGTTGTTAGTGCATGCTTTCAAGCTGTTTCCATGTTAGCTGTTTTGTTATCACTTTTGTTTAATCTCATACTTGTGGTCACTTGACTCTTGTATTTAGTGGTCATTTGCTCTTATAGTGCTTGTGGTCAACTATTCTATATCAAACTTGTCAAACCAATATATCTAATTCTGTGTGTGTGTGGAGACAGTGTAACTTGTCAGTGGATTTACAACCCATAAGAGTTATTATATTCTAGTTTCTAATACATACACTCAGGACTTTCTTTAATTCAGGATTCACATTGGATACTTCCAGTGTCAGAACCCGCCTTAACTCAGTATACTACTGCTATACTCTATTCCCTATAACTAAATTATAATAAGCCTGTATTTGCATGGCACCCAAACTTAAAAAATGACTATACAATAACATTATACTTCAAATTTATGAGTGTTTACAAAAAAATTTTATTGCCAAAATACATTACAAACATATTAGAGTATATAGTTAATGGGTGTTCAGAATTCTTGCTAATTGAAAAGAACTATTAAATGTTCAGTACACAGGGGTATGGCAATTATTACATTATCTTCACCATAATCAAATTGAAGAGTAGCGGTTGATGAAACAGCACACTGACATGAAGGAAGCACAAGAGTCACAATCAAACACTGTGCTGGTAAGAATTATTGATGAAATAATAAAATCTCGCATTGGATGGCATGTGAGTCACACTAGAGCTTGATGATCCATCAGAATGTGTAATAGTGACTTCATTTTGAATGAATGAGTTGATTAATCAAATTCTAAGTGGACTTTCACCTGATAAATCAATACCAATAGCACCTGGCCATCGAGCTGCAATTACTGAAGACCTCTGCGAAGGTGAAATTTTGAAAGTAAACTGTACACTGTTAATTACAATATTTCTGTATTCTTTGTAAAACCTTGACACCTCCAGAGTCTTTGATGGATAGAGGAGGCTATACATAACCTTGAGATGTGAAAAGTCTACATTATTTAAATACTTTTCCTTGTAGGGAGGAGTAAGTTTTTATGTGGCAGTTTCTCACTTTGATTTGGTCAACACAACAGGACGTATAAGGTATATTTTGTTGGTGTAAGCTGAGTGACCCAATGTCTACATTTCCTTTGGTGTTAATGTTGTCAAAAATAAAACCCACTAGATCATTAGCATTGCCAATCCTTTTACTATTTGATAAAACCCTTTGTACCTCCAAAAACTTCAAAAACATTTGTTTTTCTGATGATACCCATGAAGATTTGCTGATCCTCTCCAAAATACCATTGAAGCGTTCAAAGGCAAAACACCAAAATGCTGGTAGAGGGCCAAAATAGAGTAAACATTCTTTTAAATGCAGTGACATAATGCATATTGAGTGCAGTACTCTGTTCCATATAGACTTTCAAAATGCTTATAAAGTTCGATAAGAAGAATATGTGCTTGCTCTACTGAATCCCGTGAGAGCATTGGCTGGCATAGCCATTCACAAACTCTAACAAGTAAACACCAACAATTGTAATGTGGGGTGTCAACTATATTTTTAAGAGCAAAAGTTGGATAAATCAAAATAAATTTTTTCCATTCATCTGCTGTAAATGCTGCAAATCCGCTTTCAATTTTTCTAGGTATGCGGCCAACCTTGAGAGGTGGATTAATCGAATCAATTTTTTCTTGTATCTTTGCAAACTGAGTAATCTGAAGAATTTTAACTTCTTTCCAAGTATGAATCACAAGTTTCGCCAAACCAAGAAAATGTTGTGCATGGCCAGTTGTCATAATTAAAACCACCATATGAAGGTTTACTCCCAAACGTGGAGGTAGTAAAAGTTTTCATACATTTAGAACAGCCATGACTTGCATTGAAATTGGCAAAGCCACACACTTTCCTAGTGGCAGGTAAAATCACAAACTATACATCCAATAACACTGCGAATTGTAGTATATCCTGATTGAAGAGGAATTTTGAAATGTAACTCCATCATAAAGTGTATTTATCCAAGAAAGTGTTTATATTATGTTTAGGTTCCTTAGGACCAGGTATGATTCCAGTAAGTATTACATTTTCATCCTTGTATCGCTCATGTCTAGGAAGATTCAGGATCACTAAATATATTGGACCAGCAGAGTATTTTGAATGCTCATACACTTTAAACCAATCAATGTTTAAGCTCAAACAAAGATTGTTTGGTGTAGCAAGGAAAGGTCTGTCATTAATATACATCATTCTTCCATAATCTTCCATCATAAATATCTCCCATCATGTTTAACGAAAAGTGTTCTGATCGTGTTCGCCAGAAGTTACATTTCTCAAGTAAGCCTTTCTTTTTGGCCATAGATTTTAGTGACTCAATAATACTGTAATACATATATTGTTTTCCTTGGAATTAATTTAAAATTTGTTCCAATTTTGATTTTTTTTAGCAAAGTTTCCCCACATGGTGCCCGTTTAGATGGTAATGGATGATTTTGAAACTCAACATAGTCACACTTCTTTGATTCGACTTTGCCATGATTATTTGGTAAGCAATCAGAAAAAATAAAGAGCTTGCAACATTTAGGGCACACCACATATTCCATGTAACTTTTTTCTTTGAATGAATTTTTTACAGTGCGCATAGATTTAGGCAATGCCTGGGCTACACCAACTAGTAAATCAATGCATGTATGTAATAACAGCCAAAAAGTGAATCAAGGTCCTAATAAATTTAAGAATTCCAATTGCACAATCAGAAAGATGATAAACGAGAGCCAAAAACCACTTCATTCACTGAATTACTTTCATTAACTTTTTCATTTTCTTCTTCCAATAATTCCATCTCATCCCATACTTCCTCTCCTTCTGAACTAAATGAGTCATCAAAATCAGTATCAAATTTAGAGGAGTCTGATGCATTATCCTGAGCTACACAGATATATGTGAGGAAACACTATCTTCGTTATTATCATCACTTTTATCACTTGCCGATTCAAAATCAAAACTTGAATCCAAATTGATACCCCTTGGAGATCTTTCTCCGTAGTCATGTTCAATATAACTAGTGGTGTACTTGAGCACAAATGGCGAGCGAGCCTTAAACTACACTATTGTTAAATGACAACTAACTCTCAAGCTACTAAAATAAAGTCGAGTTTTTTAATTACGTATGCGGTAAAGGGGATTCAATGCCATAGTAACCGCTCCCGCAACTGTTTGAATTGAAAAAGAAGCAACAAAATCAAATCACGTTATTTAAAGTTTTCTTTGTGATATTCTTAATAGTAGTTGTAACGCACAATACTTTCACACAACTGAATAGTCCTTATCAGATGTGTTTGTAAGGTAAGCTGTCTCAACCAGGTCTTGGGGAATGCAATCCCTAAAGATGTTGTCATTACTCCTCCACTTCCGTAAGGTCATCTTTGCTTTGGAGAACAATGAGGTCAGCTGCTGAAAGTTGCCATGGCTACTTCTCTGGTGGGAGCACCGGTTAGTAGATCGTCCACATAGAAGTGTTGAAGGATACAGTAACTGGTCAAAGGATGTGAAGTCTTGTGAGTAGTTGCAAGATGTTGCAAAATGCTGTTGGCCAGGAAAGGTGACGATTTGACACCGAATAGCATTATATAGTCCTTCACTTTGCCATCATTATCCCTTAGCAGAAACCAGTGGAAATTTCGCTCGGATGGATCCAGTTGAATTTCGCGAAACATTTTCCCAATGTCAGCAGAGAAAGCAACTTGATGGAAGCGAAAAGTGAGGAGAATGTCTGTTATGAGTGGTAGTAGTGCTGGTCCTGGTAGCAGTAAATCATTGAGGGACACACCTGAAGTAGTTCTGGCTGACCCGTCAAAAACCGGCCTCACTTTGGTAGTAGTGGACTGTTCTTTAAACACCCCATGAATGGGTAGGTAATAAGAATCTAGATCCAGTTCTGCAGCTGGCACTGGCTCAGCATGTCGTAGTTGTAGATACAAATTCATCTCCAGGTTGAATACTTCCAGCTTCCCTCGTCTCTGGAGACTCCGTTCATTGCTGAGATATCTGCTGAGTGCCATTTGTCTAGATCTCCCCAGGGTAGGTGGGTCTTTGACTCTGGGAAGGCAGACTGTATACCTGCCATCCTCTTCCACTTGAACTGTGTCGTTGAAATGCTGCAATGCTGCTAGTTCATCAGGACTGTGTTTGGGACTGGTGGGCACACTCTCGAATTCCCAAAGCCTTGAGAGAAGTCGATCCAGGTTCTCAGTCTTGATCTCGACTTGAAGTGAGGTGAGCGGTTTGGAAGATCCAGTAGCAGTAGTGGCTCCTCCAACGGTATACCCGAAGATGGTGGGCACAGCAATGGCATCCACGTCTTCACAGTTCTTTATCACCTTCTCTTGAAAGATGTGCTTGTGTGCTGAAGCTCCAAGGATGAAATAGATTGGGCCTCCAAGATCTTCATCTGCCAGGCGCACGTCTTTAACTTTGTAGTGTTTAGCCACGTCCTTCTTATTGGTAGGCGGGGTGGAAGCCAGAGATAGCGGCATGATAGCTGCTTCCAGCTCCACCCTGTCTGTAGAGGGAAAAGCTGGACGGATGCCCACAACAGCACTTTGTGAGAGGGCCATAGTAGCAACTGCTCCAGTCATCTCAACATTGATGGGTAGCCGGTCAACCTTGAGGTGTGAAGCAACACGTTCGGACATGACAGAGCTGGAAGAACAAGTGTCCACGGCAGCGCGAACTGTCATCCATCTGTTATCCATGAAGACTGTGATGATGGCCGTATGGATGAAACCACAAGGAAGTAGCCTGGGTTCAGAACTGGGAGCAGCCCTGGCAGTAGTCATAAAGGATGTGCCGGGTTGCGACCTATTTGGGGTAAATTGCAGATGCTCTGCCATACCTATCCTTCAACTGCTGAAGAGCAGTGTCATAACCGGCTGGAGCATAGTTCTCCACAAGATCCTTGGCTGCAGGGTCCAGCATTGCCTCAGCTAGGATACAGCAACGATCCCCATCTGAATACGAATCCCAATGATTCTTGAGAAGTGGTAGGAGTAGGTCCAGCTGCTGGTGTGGCTGGCGCCGGTGCCTTTTTGTTGAGGTTGATCAGTAGGCTCTCGAGCAGGTCCTTGGCCTTTGGGAGCAGAGGTCCAACGTCTGGGTGAGTAGAATATGGAGTGAGATCTCGAATAAATTCTTGAAACTCTTTAGTCAGGTCATTCCCAGTGGCAGCGAAGACTGCTGAAGTGGGCACAGCTTGCTCTAAACAAGTGCGCATTAGCTCTTGATATTGAAGCAGGAGGTTTCCCATGGAGATGGCCTCCACAATCTTATCAATATGATCGTCATATGTCACCTCTCTGTCAATACTGCTGTCGATCTCCTTCTGAATGTCAGCCTCTGATGCATTCTTGAATGACATGCACTTCAGGAGGTGCTCCTGGGCAGCTGCTTCGTCCTGTATGGCTGCTTTGATGAGGTCAAGTTTTCTCTGCAACTCCTTGGGTCGAAGTTCATTTACATTTTCTGACATGAGTCGGTCGACATTCTTGATGGCCTTGGTGACTTTGCCTCTCTGTGTAGCAAGACTGCTTTTGGCTGCCGGGATGTCATAGTCGTCAAGCCGGACAGCTGGTGCAGGATCTGTCATGATTTTGAAGGACGGATGATGTCTGAAGAGACAATAGGAGTAGAGTGACTGAAGAGTTGATGCTGAAGTTGAATGACAAGAACGGCCGATCAGAACAACAGCTAAACTAGTTAGTAACTGGCTAACGATTACTAGCCAGAAGTAGCTAACTAGCAAATCAGTACAGCATAGGTAGCCTACGATAGCAGAGCGATAGAGCTAAGGAACGCTGGTTTTCTAACCTTCACCAGTAATGTATCCGGCTCAAAGGACCAATGTTCGGGGTTGTAAATCCCCGAGCTCAGTTAGTTGGAAAGCTGAAGGACCACCCAGTAGTGGGACATGCGCACTAGGTAGCTATAGCCCCAGAGCTAAACTAGGCAGTAGCTTTAGGTTGGTATAATTCAACTCAACACTAGACAGTACTTTACAAGACAAGAGTAAGTAACATGTGACCAAAACCATAAACTGAGCATGCCCAGGTAAAAGCACACACATACACACAAATGAATAAGATGTTCATGAGTTTGGTTCAATGGTTGCTAGGGAAACCCTAACAGTTGGTGCATCAATTTGTATTTTACAGCCATATATTCTTGATTGAAGTTTACCAAAGGAAATAAATTTATTAGTTAATGTAGCTATATAATTATAGAGTTTTACAAGTGAGGGCACATTATTTTTTTTGCCTCTTTTAATACATACATGTGTGAAGTGAACATGAAAACAACTACTGGCAACCTGGAGAAGTTCTTCCAGTCTCACAATCCCCTGTCCATCCTACAGAGACTACTTCTACAGTTATGAGTTTATTTCAAGGTTTCCAGAGCAGTGTGGAGAATCAGTTTTTATTTATAAAAGAAAAACTTGATAGTATTCAGGACCGCATAGGAGTTTTAGAAAATCGTCAGGGCATGCTAGAAAAGGAAATTGGTGCATCCAAAATGACAAGTGCTCGTAAAAGTTTTTCTGGGAGAAAACGTGTAACGCCTACAGCACTATAAGTAAGCTACATATTCTTTTGGCTCTTCTTTAATTTTCAAGTTAAAATGGCAGTCATTGCCAGGGTATTCTTTTAACTGTCAGTGTTCATTTCCAGTTTCCATCCAACAGTATGTAATTGACAGTTGTAGATAGTAGTGTCATAGTGTTTCGATTTTCTTATGAGAACTTTTATAATTTTGGGTTTTGAGAATGTATTTCCTATTTAGTTGTTGGGCATCCACTCATGCCACTAACCCTTTGAATGTGACACATATTTCTAAAAAAAATACAGCTCTTGACCATTCCTTAAATATGTTCTAAACATAATAAAGTGTATAATTGAATAAATTTATTCAAAAAGTTTAACCACTATGCTCACAATCTGAATCACCAGTACAAATAATTTACATTTCATGCTGATCTTTACTCCTATAGATTCATGATTTCTTAAAAATACTTTCATACATAAATGAGGGGGGAATTGAGTCGCATTGGAAAGAAAAATTAATGAAGATGCTGATTGTCAACCTTCTGAATAATAAATGTACTGAAAGTTAAAACTTTTTTATTCACATTTTTTCTCAATAGTAGTCTCACTTGCCAATTACATATCATCATCAGCATTAATAGGCCGCCATCAATTATCTCTTTGACAGTTCTTGTTGTTGTATGTAGAGCAAGATCCTAACAGTGCATTCCATATTAGATGAAGGAGACCAGTTAAAGATATCTGAGCCGTAAGCACTGCTGTTGAGTAGTACTACATATTTTTTTTACATATATCTGAATATTAGAATTACAAGTGAGCACAATAGTAAAGTGGTGAAGGAAACTATCAAGTCCATAGGGTGTGAGACCTACGATGAAGACCAGATAAGAAGTATGTTAAAAACAAGTTTTAACCTTAGGTTAATGTTTTATACTAGTTCTTCATTAAACAATTGTAGAAGGATGTCAAACATATATGCATACCTTGCCAGAGAAAGCAAAAGAAATATCTCCGTCACTCAAGTTAAAGAAGCAGGAGCGATCAAGAAAGCAAAGGGTAATTTACTGATATCATAGATAAGTATGTGTGTAGTGAATGAATGAGTATGTGTGTAGTATCTGAGTGTGTTCATGTAGTGACTGATTGTGTTCATGTAGTGACTGTGTGTGCGTGTGTAGTAACTGAGAGTGTGCGTGTGTAGTGACTGAGTGCATGCGTGTATAGTAATTGAGTGTGTGCGTGTGTAGTGACTGAGTGTGTGCATGTGTAGTGACTGAGTGTGCGTGTGTAATGACTGAGTGTGTGTAGTGACTGAGTGTGCGGCGTGTGTAGTGACTGAGTGTGCGTGTGTAGTGACTGAGTGTGCGTGTGTAGTGACTGAGTGTGTGTGTGTATAGTGACTGAGTGTTCCCGTGTGTAGTGACTGAGTGTGTGCATGTGTATGACTGAGTGTACGTGTGTAGTGACTAAGTGTGTGCGTGTGTAGTGACTGAGTGTATGCGTGTGTAGTGACTGAGTGTGTGCGTGTGTAATGACTGAGTGTGTGTATAGTGACTGAGTGTGTGCTTGTGTAGTTATTGAGTGTGTGCGTGTAGAGACTGAGTGTGCTCGTGTGTAGTTATTGAGTGTGTGTGTGTGTAGTGACTGAGTGTGTGCATGTGTAGTGACTGAGTGTGTGCGTGTAGAGACTGAGTGTGCGCATGTGTAGTTATTGAGTGTGTGCATGTGTAGTGACTGAGTGTGTGCATGTGTAGTGACTGAGTGTGTGCGTGTAGAGACTGAGTGTGCGTGTGTGTAGTTATTGAGTGTGTGCGTGTGTAGTGACTGAGTGTGTGCGTGTAGAGACTGAGTGTGCGCGTGTGTAGTTATTGAATGTGTCCGTGTGTAGTGACTGAGTGTGTGCGTGTGTGTAATGACTGAGTGTGTGCGTGTGTGTAGTGACTGAGTGTGTGCGTGCATAGTGACTGAGTGTGTGTAGTGACTGAGTGTGTGTAGTGACTGAGTGTGTGTGTGCATAGTGACTGAGTGTGCGTGTGTAGTGACTGAGTGTGTGTGTGTAGTGACTGAGTGTGTGTACAGTGACTGAGTGTGCCCGTGTGTAGTGACTGAGTGTGCGCGTGTAGTGACTGAGTGTGTGCATGTGTAATGACTTAGTGTGTGTATAGTGACTGAGTGTGTGCCTGTGTAGTTATTGAGTGTGTGTGTAGTGACTGAGTGTGTGTATAGTGACTGAGTGTGCCTGTGTGTAGTGACTGACTGTGTATAGCGACTGAGTGTGTGTAGTGACACAGTGTGTGTGTGCGCAGTGACTGAGTGTGTATAGTGACTGAGTGTGTGTGTGCGTAGTGACTGAGTGTGTGCTTGTGTAGTGACTGAGTGTGTGCCCGTGTGTAGTAACTGACTGTGTATAGTGACTGAGTGTGTGCGTGTGTAATGACTGTGGATAGTGACTGAGTGTGTGCGTGTGTAATGACTGAGTGTGTGCGTGTGTGGTTATTGAGTGTGTATAGTGACTGAGTGTGTGCGTGTGTAGTGACTGAGTGTGTGTGTGTGTAATGACTGAGTGTGTCTATGGTGACTGAGTGTGTGCATGTGTAGTGACTGAGTGTGCGTGTGTAGTGACTGAGTGTGTGCATGTGTAGTTTAGTGTGTAGTGTGTAATTAGAGAATATGCTGCATTCAACCACGGAGTGTTCGAAGGAAACAATCAGTGAGTCCGATATAATACCAAGTTCCCACGGACTCAAATCCATACTTTACTGCCTTCTACGATGCTTCTAGAGTAAGCTAAGCCATCTAATCTGTGAACAAGGTAACTGTTTATATAATTTTTCATAGAGACTGCGGTAAAAATTTGTGACCAACTTAGCTAGGCACAAACGCAAAATCTGTGAAAAACTCTCGAAGCTACCTGGTCTGTAAATTAATTTTCCTAGCTTTTGTAATGCTCTGGGCACACATATTTCAAATTTTAAACGTCTAACTAATCGTTAAGTGTCTCTAAAAAATCGAAGAAGCTGACCCAGTCTTAGAACGCTTTAAAGCGGCTCCTGGAAGGAAAGGGTTTATACGATTGGCTGCACTGAAAAAAAAAAGTTAATAAAACATGTAATAGTTGTAACGCACTATAACTGAACATACCTACACAAGACTTTGTGTAAATAGAAATGGAAATCCAGTCGTTTTTTAGTTTAATCTGCACCGGCAAAATAATTCAAAGCGGTAAACAATTCAATTTCTACGATGATACGGCTAGTGATTGATAAACAAGAGGATACTGTTTAGTGACGTTTGGTTCCGGAGTCGAACAGTGAGCAAACTCGAAAGTACAAGAGGGTTAAAGTACAAAATAACATACGTACGTCCAAACATATTATATACAAACAAACAAACAACCTCGATTTTCAATTGTGTTACCCTGTAAGTGTCCCGCTCGCTTCGCTCGCTCGCCAATTACATAACTTGGTGGGTTCATTTCTGAGCTATGGCGTTAAATATTTCAGAAAGTCCCAATAGTAGTACATAAAAGGCATTGCATGACCACAAAGAACCCATAATAACTCAACTAAATAAAAGTTGTTGTAGTTGAAGGGTGGCTCCTAATTTAGTATAATTAATTGTCTTAAGTTTTTTATGCACAAGAGAATTTAAATAGATAAGTGCCCTCCCAAGCAACAGAATAGAAGAGCTTAGCTATTTAATCATTATAATATTATTACCATGCAAAATATCACATAGCTACTATTTTCATTCCTTCTATCTTCCTCCATATACCCATATTCAAGACTAATACATCACGAATAATTATTAATAAATATTATACAATAAAAGATACAGTTGCACAATGAAATGTACTATAGAGTTTAAAAAAAAAAAAACAAGTGGGAGTATATAATTATTTATTTTGTAAATGCACTACTGTAGATTGGTAGTAATTAAAATTCCAAAAATTAAACATTGATTGCAGCATTTAACTAATGTCTTGGATTTGTGTCGTTTCTTTAAGGTAGCTTTTAATTTACCTGTAAAAATAAAAATTATGATATAAGTCAGTTTAAAAAAAATAGTAAGGTGCAGAAATATCACTGATGAAAAAGGTTAATTTTTACTTACTACTATATTTACCTTATCTCTACTATTATTATAAACATAGCAGAGACAATGGAGTGGGAATAGAGAAAAAACTTTGAGAGATACACAGGAGAATACCAGTTATCTGAACACATTAGGACAGAAGTGTTGGGAACTAAAATGTTTAGGTAACTGAACACCACACAAAAAGCATTATAAAAACTATAATCATGGTCAAACAAATATCATATTTTGGGCATAGTGTTCAAATAATTGAAGTTGGGATTACTGACATTCAATTGGATAATCTAAGCTAGGATATTGTATTTTATGCAATAGCATTTCTGCTGATACACTTACCTTCAATACTTAGTTTACCAACTCCATAATAGATGACATTATTTTTTTCTGACATACACTGATACTTTCCAGCATTGCTATTCCGTATTTTAGTTATTGTTAATTGATAATTATTACGTCGTACCATAGATGACTCCCAATTATTCCCCATATTTCCAGTTTGGGCTTTCCACCTTACAGAAGATGAAAATATACAAAGAAAGATTACAGTATCTCCAAGATATGCTCGTACATGTTCTGGTCGAACCATATTTGGAACATATACTAAAGTAAAATAATAACATGAAAATAATACATCAAGCTTCCAGTAAAACTATTGTTGTGTGGGATATATGTATAATATTAAGAGCATTATCAACTCAACTCAACACTTTAATTAAAATTATACATTAATGGTTTTTGTATAAATTAAAATGCATTCTAATAATTACAGAAAAAAGCATTAAAAGGATCATAATACTTATGTTTAAAGCTAAAACTATACACTTTTAAAAATGGGGAGTTTAGAGAACTTAGTTTTGGTGTTAAATAGGAAGCACTGCCTGGACACCCCAGTTTAAAGCCTCACATTGTCTCCCTAATTAGTCATTACTCAAGCAGAAACCTCAAATTGTGCACATCTGCTTAAAATACTATTCCTTTTTTTGAAGTAACAATATTATGATAATTAATCTAAACTCACTCTTAATTTTGATTCTAGACTCCGAGTAAAAGAAGGATCCATTTTTTGTTCTTCCTTCACAAGTGTAAGTCCCTTTGTTTTTCAATAATACTTTTTTTATGACTAATTTCTTATTTTTAATAATTACATTTGATATATTATTTAGTTCACGATTGTTATGTTTCCATAAAGCTGACTTAAAAGTTTTGCAAATTATTCTCAGAGTTTGATTTTCCTTCAATATAGAGAGACGTGGCTTTATATAATTAGGCACTAAAAAAATCATAATATGTTTTTGTTATTCACCAGCTCAAAATCAATAATAATAAAGGCTTTTGAAACTTGGAAGTTTAACTGTTAAGTGTTCAATGTAACTTACTAAAATATTGAATCTTAGTTTCTGAAAGAAAATAATGAAAATTTTGTTCATCATAACCATAGCAATAGTATATACCACTGGAGGCCAGGGAATTTGATATTGCAAGACTGCTATGATTGGCAATGAGGTATGAAAGAAAACTCAATGACTGGTAGAACCACTTCACTGAACCTCTCCGTGCCTTGCAGTAAAGGTGAACCATTGGATTCTCTGTATCATTTGTAGGTTTATCATCTCTCCTCAAAATAGCGAAGTCATTTTTCCCTTATAAAAAGATAACTTCGGTTTAATTGGTTGATAATTAAGGCAATATTATTAGTTCTAGTTATTAAATATTTTAGCTCAGGACAACCTTAAATACAGTCCAGTAACTCCAGGACTGCTCTTACAGTTAATAAACGTAAACACATTAGCATAACAGTAAATATTTATTAATTTTTTTAATAAATGTATTTCTTTCATGAAATTAGAGTATCAAATAAGTTAGTTCCTGGTTTTGCTGCTCTCCTAGACTAGAATGCTCTTTGCATGTACCTCTGATGTATTTTTTTTTATTTCGGCATCCTGCTTCTACTTGTCTCACTCTTTAATTAATACCACAACTTCCAAAGTATCCATTGACAATTATGGCAGTACATGTTTAATGTTTTTTTTATTTGTGTACTAACTGGCTTGTAAACTAAGACCTCATTGTATTTTTTTAATTAACAACTACTTCATAGCTCCTTGTGATATTAATAGTTCCCATGCTTCAGATAGTTGGTAAAAAACCAATACATATTGTCATTTTGCTAATTCCAATATGTGAATTTATTAATTATGAAGATATTGAACATGATAATAATGTACAGTCTAATCTCATGGTGTTCCATAGGGTTACGGTTTACATAATTGACTTACTTCCAATTAGCAGATTAAATGAATGTTCAAATGGGATCTTTTTGTATACTCCAGAACACCGGTATTCACCACTATCATTTTGTGTAACCTCTTTTAAAATGAGATGCTGGTCTAGCTGCAAATGCGATTTATCCACGTGACTTGACACGGTTTTATTCCATTTCACTTTGGTACCAGTATGACAATATAACCTGATGTCACTTCCTTCATAAATTACAAGGTGCCTAGGATATTTTTTAGTTCTCTTTACCTTATTTTTTTTTATAACTTCATAATGTAAATCCTTAGGATTAATTTCTGCTTCATCTTCAGTTTGCATTATATTGTAATTAATATTGTAATCATTGCTAAGATGTTGGTTATCCAGAGTATTGTCCACAGAAGTACTTTTAAGGCTTTCTGGATCCATTTCATCGATTTCTAAAGAATCGTCATCAATTCCTTAATCACATAAAATAGCAATGGTAAATTATATACATAATATAATATAATATAATATATTATTATATATTTTAGGTCAATGTTTGCGTTTGTGCATGTGAGACACACTTTTGCAGAATTGCAGAGTAAACTTTGGACATTACTGTTCTTATTACTGCCATCAAATAATTGTGTGTAGGTTGAAATTAATTGTAACATTATCAGTGAAGATAACAATATCTGTTAAACTGCAATCTGCAAGTCTATTTCTTGGAATAACTATCTATCTGTTGTTCACAACTTTGATTCAATATTAGGGTATGTAATTTATCATCTCTTTTTTTATATAATATTATATCGAATTTATTGTGCTAATCAAATAAAGCTGAAAATTAATGATAAAATTGAAAATTATCAATTTTGTCAAGTACAACCTTAACAATTTAGTAAATAGCTGTTATAGCATATTCGAGTTCATATGGCTAGAAAACTATCTTTAAAATCTCAGAGATCTTGAAACAGTCACTCAGTAGTCAATGGTCATATTCAAGCCAAGGGGAATACATACCCTTTATCTTTAATTCTCCAACACCAACATAAATGACATCAGCATGTTCAGAATAACAGCTATACTTTCCAGCATTTCTCTTCGTTATGCCATTAATAATTAATTCATGTATGGTTTCTTCTTGTGTACGATATTCAGTATTGGCTCCGGTTTTACTACCGTGATATTTCCATTTCACAGGTGTAGAAGACAAACAATAAAATTTGACTGTATCCCCTAAACTTGCTACAATTTGCTTCGGATTAATAATTAGATCAGGAGCTGTAAGTAAAAAATAGAAATGTCAAGCTTAAATACCAACATCAACTGATTGTTCAAGTTCATCTTGGATAATAACAGTATCATACGTAGCTATTTATAAACCTATCCGTGTTTTTTTGTGATTACATTAATTATCAACCCAGTCTATATTGATTTATAAATGCTAAGCAAATATAAGTCAAAGCATAGCTTTTTCCCATTAACTGTTTTTTTTGGTTTTGTTTTTGTAATTCTTATTATTACGAGAAGTAAGAAAGGAAAGTGCAACTGATAACCGGTTGTTAGATTCTAGTTGCACAATTAGCAATAGTTATACCTTAGTCTTGAAACTATATGCACAAAACACAATTTCCTGACTCAGCTATTTCTGTGAATTTCACTTACTATAGTGCGGTTTCTCTGTCTATATACCATATACACTGGTTACCAATGGCTGTTCTTAGATATGTCATGGATTTAGCATCTAAAGCAACATCAAACTTTACACACCATAATTTCACCAAACATGGTACTAGCAATGCTCACATGATCATCATGTGACTCAAAAAAACAAAATAAGGCTTCTGGCAAATCATCATCAATATTACTAAAGCTATTGGCTTTCATTGTCTGCTGTATTAGAAAATGCAGTTCCACATAATCAAACCATTAGTGTATGTAATTCATGTGTTGTCTTGATGTTACAATAATATTGGAGTGGTGTGCAAACAGCATTGTAATGCTGAGGTTTCACAAGTGTTCTATTATATAAAAGTATGATTAAAGTTCAAAATGCATTAACCTTTAAACAATATCCTTTCAACAATTTTGTATTCCTTTCACCAACTCACTCATACCATTCAGACTGATTTTTTAAACTCACCAATAACTTTAAGCACTGATTCTGAATAAAACAATATACCATTCTTATCTGATCCTTCACATGTATACTTTCCTTTCTTAAGTACAGAAATATTTTCAATAACTATTTTATCATAATAAACACTTTGAATTAGTTTGCTATTGTGCCACCATATTGCCGATGTAACTGTGTTACATACTATTTCATGGCTTTCACCAATCTTTTTTAATGCTACTTGAGGTGATACTTGTTCTGGCACTTAACAAAAAAAAATCATTGCAAACATACCAATTTGTCTCTAGAAGTGAAAGTTTTTTAATACACTAAACATTAGAATTTGAAGGCATAACGCTATAATGTTTAACTCTGCTTGTAAGTCTATTGTTATTGTTATTCATATAATAACCAAGCAGACCAGAACATGACCTACCCCCAGACTCTGGATGGGTTTAGGTTCTTACTACATCATTATTATTATTAGTAGTAGTAGTAGCAGTAGGATTATAATAATAATAATAATAATCTATATAACTAGTGATGTGCTTGAGCACAAATGGCGAGCGAGCCTAAACACTATACTATTTTTATATGAATGATTTTGACTTCTAACACTGAAGCTACTGAAAATAAGGTCAAGTTTTAAAAAATTACGCATACAGGGTAAAGGGATTTCAGTGCCATAGTAACAACTCACTGCAACTGTTTGAATTGAAGAAAAAACAACAACAACAAAACAATACGTTATTTAAATGTTTTCCTTGTGATATTCTTTAGCTAAGTAGTGGCTGTAATGCACAATGCTTTGACACAACTGGACATATACCTCACGAGACTTACCTTCGCGGTTAGTCTAGTGGACAATGCATTTTCAAGTAAATACTGTTGCGTACGGCTTATAACCAAGACAAAGAGCGCATTGACTTACCACCGCCACTAACTCGAATAGAAATGGAAGCCCTGTAAGTTTTCACGTTTTAACTGCACCCGCAATAGAATTCAAAACGGTAAACAATTCAATTTCTAGGATGATACGGGTACTGATGGATAAACCAGAGGATTCTGTTTAGTGAAGTTTGGGACTGGGTCGACCACAAAACAACACAAAAATGCGAGGGTCAAAGTACAAAATTACATACATACGTCCAAACATAATATTATAAACTAGTGATGTGGTTGAGCACAATAGCGAGCAAGCCTTAAACTGCACTATTGTTAAATGATTAATTTTAACAACTACAATCAAGCTACTAAAATAAGTCGAGTTTATAAATTAAGTATATGCGGGAAATGGGATTCAATGCCATAGTAACCCCTCCCCGCAACTGTTTGAATTGAAAAAGAAGCAACAAAATCAAGTCACGTTATTTAAAATATTCTTTGTGATATTCTTAATAGTAGTTGTAATGCACGATACTTTCACACAACTGAACATACCTACGCAAGACTACCTTCGTGGTTCGTCTAGTGTACAACGAATTTTCAAGTAAATGCTGTTTAGTAGGGCCTATAACTGTGACAAATAGCGTATTAACTTACCACTGCCACTAACTCGAATAGAAATGGAGCTCCCATAAGTTTTTGCATTTTAACTGCACCCGCAAAACAATTCAAAGCGGTAAACAATTCATTTTCTAAGGTGATACGGGTAATGGTCGCTAAACCAGAGGATTCTGTTTAGTGAAGTTTGGGATGGGGTTGAACACCGAGCGAACACAAAAATAATGAGGATCAAAGCACAAAATGACATACGTACGTCCAAACATATAAACTAGTGATGTGCTTGAGCACAAATGGCGAGCGAGCCTCAAGTTAGGTACATAAAACTGCAGTATTGCTACTACATACGTAATTTATATTAAGCTTAGTTCAATTAAAAACAGCAGAATAATAGCAGCTGAACATTAATTTGAGCATATAAATACAAAATTACTCTATTACATGAGTAATGGTAACTTCTGTATTATCAAACTTAAGCCATTCTGACTACCTCAATTACCAGTAACTCTTGAACAAGCTCTCAGCTACAAAAAAAAATAGGTCAGTGTTATTTTTGTAATTCAAAAAACACATATGGAGTAACTACTTACCTAAACTTCCTGAGTATTGGTACTTTCTGTAGTATAAAATTGAAGCTATTCAGACTATCTGAATTACTTGTAATTCTTGACAACAAGTTCAAACCTACAAAAACAAAAGACATTACTTTTAGCAATCAAATGCAAAATTACCATCTTACACACACATTCTTGAGTAGTGGTAACTTCTGTAGTATCAAATTGAAGCCATTCTGACTATCTGAATTTACCAGTCACTCTTGACAAGTTCTCAGATACTAAAAAAAAGAGTGGCCAGAGTTATTTTTTGTAATTTTAGCTAACAATTATGGAATTACTAGCTATTTACCTCAGCTTCCCCCGCGTATTGGTAGCCTCCTTAGCATTAATATTAAGGCATTCTGACTACTGGTAGATCTTGACAACCAACAATTGGCACTTCGTAGCCTCCCAAAACGGCGAAATTTTAAAAATTAAGTCTGGTAAAGGGTCTTCAATGTCTTAGACCGGTCGCAGCAACTGTTTGTGACTTGAAAAACAAAAGCTCTGCTCGCTCAAACTAGTGGTGTGCTTGAGCACAAATGGCGAGCGAGCCTGATAGTTAGGTAACAAAATGTTACTATGTTTTAGTTTGCTCTGATAATCTCAATCACCAGTAACTCTTGAAAAGCTCTCAGCTACGATAAAAAATAAACCAGTGTTATTATTTGTAATTTTAGCCAACAAATATGGAATTACTACTTACCTCATTCTTGAGTATTGATAAGTTCTGTAGTATCAAATTTAAGTTACTTTGACTATCTAAATTACCTCGAATTCTTAACAACAAGCTCTCAGCCACAAAAACAAAAGAAAATCAATTTTAGCACACAAATACAAAATTACTTTCTTACCTCATTTTCTTGAGCAGTGGTAACTTTTGTAGTACCAAAATTGAGCCATTCTGACATAATTTGAATTTACCAGTCACTGTTGACAACAAGCTCTTAGCTACAAAAAAGAAAGTCCAGAGTTATTTTTGCATATTTAGCTAACAAATATGGAATTACGTACTTACCTCAGCTTCCCTGGAGTAGTAGTACATATATATATACATACTTGTGTTGTGCTTGAGCAAAATGGCGAGCGAGCCTGATAGTTAGGTAACATAAAATGTTACTATGTTTTAGCTTACTTCATGCAAACACTATAATAGCAGTTATGACATTTTATTTCAGCAAACAAATACAAAATCACTCTCTTACCTGATTAATGTTAATTTTGTAGTATCAAACATCAACCATTCTGATAATCTCAATTACCAGTAACTAAAAAATAAACCAGTGTTATTATTAGCAATATTGTGGAATTAATACTTGCCTCAATTTCCTATTGATAACTTCTGTAGTAGTATCAAATTTAAGTTACTTTGACTATCTGAATTACCTTGAATTCTTGACAACAAGCTCTCAGCTACAAAAACAAAAGACAATCAATTTTAGCACACAAATACAAAATTACTTTCTTACCTCATTTTCTTGAGCAGTGGTAACTTTTGTAGTACCAATTTGAGCCATTCTGACTATTTGAATTTACCAGTCACTGTTGACAAGCTCTTAGCTACAAAAATGAAAGGCCAGAGTTATTTTTGCATATTTAGTTAACAAATATGGAATTACGTACTTACCTCAGCTTCCCTCGAGTAGTAGTAGCTTTCTTAGCATTAATACTACAGCATTCTGACTACCAATGTGTGGTGAATCCACCCACACACACACACACATAGTGCAGGACACTGTTATAACTAGTGACTGTCTGTTATCATCCATATCCATCAATCACTGTAGCTAATGTATGTTTATTTATGTGTCACTCTTTCACCAATTATTATTTGTGCTGACTCATGCCTCACACACACACACATCCTGTCTCATGGTTTTCACGCTCATGCTCAGTGGTTTAATATAACTAGCAACAGCTAGAAGTGTATCTCTCATTTGTGTATATGACTGACACCCTTCTACATTGTTAAAATATGCTTCCTTATGCTGCCCAACCAATACTGCCGGTAATGCTTTTAAGTATTCCTGCTGTGGTACATTATTTGTTTTACACAGCAAATGAATGTTTAAATTAAAATACAGGCCAGGTCGTAGCAAGTCTATTATGCAGTGGTTCAATATGTGGTCATACAAGTTTTCAGTAATGCTAAATTAGATGCCATTCCTAGATCACATGTCAGAGGCAGCCCTAGAGAGTGTTTCAAGATATTTGCAGCTACTGCAGTGGCAGCTGGTATTCCCAATGATGTTAGGGATATTGTGTGCAAGACGGCTTACCCTTCCATAAATTCTTTTTTGCAAGATTGCACATCACTGTGTCCTAAGCCAGGTGCACAGGACAGGCATGCCATGCCACATCCATTCCAGTCTAACAATCACAGACCACAACCCTTTCACTACAGTAACAACCATTTCACTCCACCTTGAAAACCATGTTCACAATGGGTTGCAGTACTTGATTTAGTATTATATTTTGTTAGAAACACGCCACACAGTCGTCATGGTTACACCCCACATGAATTGCTGTTCTAACCATCAGCTTTAGCGCTTTCAACACTCAAATCTTTCTGGCTGGGTGAGCCAGAGACAAATTTAAACTTGCCTCAATTCATCTATGAGCTCAGTGCCAAAGCAGCATGCCACAATTCCATTGTAAAATCACAGGTCAGCTCTAAAGTAGCCAAAACCAGATTGGCAGCTGAGGAAACTGCTCTCTCAAACTTGAAAGTGGGAGACACAGTTTTCAAGAGGGTGCCTGGTTTAAATAAATGCCTGGAATCCTCCTGGGAATGGCCATACACTATTGTGAAACTGTTGCACCCAGTGAATTGCATCATTCGAAGCACATCCGCCAAGAAAGCTCAGCCTCAAACTGTACATGCTTCACAACTCAAACTGGCTCACAATCCTTCCATTTACAGAGTTGCAAATGTAGTGGATGATGTTTTGGAGGAAATGCCCAACGGGGAGGAGTCAGTATCCCAGTCACAACAGCAGCAAAAGCAGATTGTTTCCCTCCGTCCTTTCTGACACACTTGGGCTTACTTCTGTCATTTCACATTCCATTAAACTCACTAGCACCACACCACAGTAAACACCATCATATAGCGTAATCCATCAATTGTCGACCAGTACCTTTTCTCGACCACACCTAATTTTAATTTCGACCATTAAAATGACACGGAAGTACACGGGCGTGCGTGAGCGTATCCTGAGTGCAGTAATGGCCAGGACTAAGAAGAAGTGTGGGAAAGAGAATAAGAGGCCAGCAGCGAAGGCTACTCCTCCAAATCGCCCACGAAAGCTTCTCCTATGGAGCGATGAAGCTATGGTAGGGGCCATGAAGGCAGTCAAGGAAGGGAGGATGGGTGTAAATCGATCTGCATTGGAATTTGGAGTTCTTCGAACTACCCTGAAGGATAGGATTGCAGGAAGAGTCCTACATGGAACTAACATTGGTCCTAAGAAGTACCTCTCCCAGGAAGAAGAACAAGAATTGGTGAACTTTTTGATAAAATGCAGCAAGATAGAGTATGGGAAGACCCGTGGTGAAGTATTGAAAATCGTGGAAGCTGCAGTCAAAAAGAAAGGATGTGTGTCGATAGATTGTATTTCCCAAGGGTGGTGGATTCGATTTCGGGAAAAGTGGCCAAACCTAAGCTTGAGGAAGGGCGATTCGTTTCCTGTAGCCTGGGACAAAATGACCAACAGGGCAGTGTTCGAAAGTTACTTCGAGCTGTTAAAGGAGACTCTGGAAAAGTACAATCTCTAAGATAAGCCAGCACAAATCTATAACTGTGATGAGTTGGGGATGCCACTAGAGCATAAATTGCCAAAGACATTCTCAGAAAAAGGGGCGAAGGAGGTTAGGCAAATTACGTCTGGTAATAAAACTCAGATAACTGTATTAGGGTGTGCTAGTGCCACAGGACAGGCTATACCTCCCATGGTAGTCTTTTCTGGGAAACGGTTCAATCATGAACTCAGTGAGGGGGAGGTACCTGGAACTCTGTACGGTATGTCGGATTCCGGATGGATGGACATGGAGTTATTTTCCAATTGGTTTACTAATCATTTTCTCAAACATGCGGTCTCAAACAGACCAATCATGTTACTACTTGACGGTCATTCGTCTCACTACACATTGGAGCTGATGAAATCAACAGCAGAACAAGACGTTGTGGTATTTTGCCTCCCCCCTCATACTACTGCCGATAGCCAACCTCTCGACACAAGCTGTTTTGGTCCGTTGAAGACGTATTGGGGCGAAGCATGCCGTCAATTCATGTTCTCCAACCCCGGTAGAGTTATTTCGAAGATTCAATTTTCGACTCTTTTTTCCGAGACTTGGTCAAAGGGAATGAGTATTTCCAATATCGTCTCTGGTTTTCGCTGGACAGGTATCTATCCCTTTAATCCAAATGCCATTCTTGACAAGCTACCACAATCCACTCCTGACCAAAGGACTGCTTCTGAGATGATTGACGAATCCCCCGGTAATACCCATGACACTACTATCGGTGCTGTTGAGCAGTCCCCACAACAGCCTACACGAACCCCCAATGATGTTACCTTCACTTTGGATGAACTTGAACTCTATAACAGACGATTCGAGAATGGATTCAACATCTTCACAGACAAGATATACGTAGCTTATCTGGACCAATTTCATCCTGGTTCCGTTCCGTCAGTTGTGGAGAGTTTTACCTCAGTCGTTCCGCTGGAGACCGGTACTCTCGTTTCAATGGAATCTAGAAAGTTTATATAAACCTCCTATTCCCTGTTGGACCTGTAGTGTAACTAATAGACCACCCGACCACCCCCACAGGGATGCATTCATCCTTGATTATGTGCTGTTTGTGTAGCATCTAATTTCTAGCAAGTGCACACCAAATTGTTTATTAGGTTACAGTGGTGATGAATTTGAGGTGTTTGATGAGCTACTGATGATGTGTGACAACCCGTGTGATGACCTGCGTGACAGCCCGATCCACATGACTTCTGTTTATGCCGTGAGTGACAGTTCACCTGTTACCATCACTTCAACAACGGTCAGTGTCCCCCCCACCACTCCAGTCGTCACTTTACCAGCTCCGGTCGACACTTCACCAGCTCCGGTCGTCACTTCACCAGCGGTCAGTACCCCCCCTGTCACTTCATCATCGCCCTTGTCTGAACTGCTTGTACTCCCCAATGTTACTCCGAAGCAACCGAGAGTGAATCCACCAAAGTCCGCACGCATTCTTACCAGTACTGAATCGTTGAAATTGTTGGAACTCAAAGAGCAGCAGAAGAAGAAGGAGCTCGAGGAAAAGGAGAGAAAAAGAGGGAGAGAGAGCAAAAGCGGCTTCAGAAGGAGCAGGAGAAAGTTCAGAAGCAGCAAGAAAGGGAGGCTAAGAAGGTTGAGAGACAGAAACAGAAAGAAGAAAAGGAGAAGGAAAAAGAAAGACTGAAAGAAGAAAGGGAAAGGAAGAAAGCAGAAAAGTGTGGTAAAGCCTCCACATCTGTACCTACACGGGAGTACCGATCATCTGGTGCCCAAGGTTCTTCCTCTTCTAAACAGTACCCTTTGAGAGCGGGAAATAAAGTACCACAACCAGCTCAGCAGCCAGGCACATCAGGTGATACATGTGCAGTGTGCTGTGAAACTTTCATTGGTGATGTTGATGAAATTGGAGAAGTAACTGCTGGCTGGGTCCAGTGCAGTGATCCTGACTGTTCTGTTTGGAGCCATGTTGACTGCCTGGAGAAGGAGGTGGGACAGCTTGCATGTGAAATGCGTGGTAGCTTGTTTAATTGATGTAGCTGACTGATGCATTTCCGAAATTGTGATTTTTGATGTTTAAGGTAGTACCATTGTTTCATTACTGATAAAATCTTTTCAAAATTTGATACTGAGCAAGCTTATGGCATGCACAATGACGTATTAGTATCATAGAAGTTAGAATTACATTTTTGCTGAGCTATGCTAAAAAGTGTATGGAAGTGGTCGACAATGTTACAACTGTTCTTTATGGCGGGTCGACTTCAAATACACCTGGTCGACAACAGCGATGGGAGTAGTTGTTTAGTGCTGGTGGTGCGCAGAACACACAATGTCAGAGGCGATTTTCAATGCTGTAAGTTCTTAGTTGAAGGGTGGAAGTTTCATGTAGTTGGTCATTGGATTCTCCCACCTGCAAGGAAATGAGAGAGATAAAGCAGTCACTAATTAGGTAGTCACTAATTAGGTGGTCGACAATTGATGGATTACGCTACTCCATTGACATACCAGACAGAATTCAGGAAAGAAATAGAGCAATTGCTCTCACTGGGAATCATTGAGCTATCACACTCAGCATGTTCAAGCTCACCACTACCTGTTAGGAAGAAAGATGGTGGAATTAGAATCGTGGTCGACTTCAAGAAATTTAACAAAGTCACCATACCTGAACCATTCACAATGCCATCCATTGATTTTGTTGTGTCTCAGCTTGGTGAAGCAAAGTTTTTGTCCAAACTGGACTTACTGAAAGAATTTCACCAGGTTCCATTGGCTGAAGAAAGCAAACACTGTTCTGGCCATGCCTGAACAGAAGCTGGAATTGCTCATTGCATGTGTGACTGTTTACATTACTAATTAATACCTCTTGTGTTCGCTCTCATTAACAGTTATTATAATATCTCATTCACCCTTACACTGTTACTCTCCATCTCAAGCCTGCTCTTTGTTTACATTGCTTGTTTTGTCTCATAGGGGCTCTGCTCTGCCTATAAAAAGGGTAGAGTGGAGCGTCCTCTCTGGTTCTTATACTTGTACTACTCCTACTACTGTTACTACTTTTGTCAGTTTTCTAATATACTATTTGTCGCTTAGTAGCCTGAGAACATTGGGTTATTAGTGTGGGATTGTTCTGCTGTGGGTTCAGCAGGGTAACTGTGGGCAGTTGAGTCACTATTTTCCTGTCTCCCCTGTAACATAGTGGATATTTCTACCGAGCGAGCTACATCGTTTTACACAAACACCTCACTTCATTATCTTGCCTACTAGGCAAATTCCAATACAGGGTAATGCCCTTCGGACTCAGAAATGTGTGTGCAACATTTCAGCTTCTGATGCAGTCGGTGTTGCTTGGACTGGAACAATTCAGCGCAGCATACATAGATGATGTCATAATTTTCTCTGCCACTTTCAGTGAATATCTCGTACACATCTCCAAAGTGCTGGAAAGGCTAGCACAGGCAAATCTTACAGTGAAGAAATCAAAATGCAGCTGGATTTTCTACAGTTTCGACTTCCTTGGTTTCTGTGTGGGATAAGGAAAACTCTCCATTCCAGCAGCTAGAGTTACTCAATTTTCCAATTTCTCACGACCTACTACCAAATCACAGCTCAGATCATTTTTGGGTTTATGTAATTTTTATGCAAGATTCATTTCCAATTTTGCTCACTTGTCATCTCCTTTAAATCAGTTACTTAAACATGACTCGCCTGACAACTTACCATGGAACGACGACTTGGACAAAGTTTTTCATACTATTATTAGTTCTATCACCCACCATACTTCACTGGTCATTCCCAATTGTGACGAAGCACGGTGTGTGTTTTCCGATGCCTCCTTGTGTGGCATGGGTGGTGTGTTATGTGTTTCCAGGTCTCAGTGTTGGGTGCCATGCTCTTTCTTCTCAAGGCAGCTGTTGCACAGGAAAAAAAAGTTCACAGCTGCAGAGCTTGAAGCACTGGCATTTCTGGAGACGGTGGAACATTTCAAACTGTACCTTGCCGGAACAGATTTCGTTGCTTATACAGACCATCAACACTGTTAGGCATTCTGGAGGGAATGCCTTCATCTGGCAAATTGACGAGATGAAAACACAATCTGGCATACTACTCCATCTCTATTATTAACATCAAGGGAGAGCACACTCCAGTGGCAGATGCACTGTCAAGGCAAGGATGGATACAGCCATCGCAGCAGCTATATCAGCAGCAACAGCATCAGCAGCAACCGCATCAGCAGCAGCTACATCAACACATCTCACTGCAGAAGCAGCCTATCCAGAATTATTCTCCTACTCCAGTGTCTTCTGACCTAGCACAGGCTTCAGAGGAGGGGGGGAGGTGTGGTGGATCCACCCACCACACACACACATAGTGCAGGACACTGTTATAACTAGTGACTGTCTGTTATCATCTATATCCATCACCAACTGTTGCTAATGAATGTTGTGTCACCCTTTTACCAATTATTATTTGTGCTCATGCCTCACACACACACACACACACATCCTGTCTCATGGTTTTCATGATCATGCTCAGTGGTTTAATTTACTGTGGCCACTGACCATGTGCTTCTCAGTTGTACATTTTGGTGCTTTTATCTCATAATCCTTTTGACAGACTTTAACTTCTGTGACTTGGGTTGTGGGAAGCCCTTACAAGCTTGGTCCTGTGCAACTCTGGTGACAGTCTACTGTGTCTCCCCCCAGTTGACACACCACACAATGGCTCTTGTCAACCAACAACCTGCACTCAGTATCCCCCTAAAACGGCGAAGATTTGAAATTATGTCTGGAAAAGGGTCTTCAATGCCATAGTAACCGGTCGAATCAACTTTTTTTTTCTTGAAAAGCAAGCATTTTGCAGGAATTTTCTCACACTTTGAAGCTCAAGTATAAAACTAGTGGTGTGCTTGAGCACAAATGGCGAGCGAGCCTGATAGTTAGGTAACATAAAACTAAGTATTGTTACTATGTTTTAGCTTAGTTCATGCAAAAACTATAATAGCCGTTATGACTTTATTTCAGCAAACAAATACAAAATCACTCTCTTACCTGATTAATGGTAACTTTTGTAGTATCAAACATCTGTCATTCTGATAATCTCAATTACCAGTAACTCTTGAACAAGCTCTCAGCTACGATAAAAAAATAAACCAGTGTTATTATTTGTAATTTTAGCTCCGTATCCCCCCTACAACGGCGAAGTTTTGAAATTAAGTCTGGAAAAGGGTCTTCAATGCCATAGTAACCGGTCGAATCAACTTTTTGTTTCTTGAAAAGCAAGCGTTTTCGCAGAAATTTTCTCACACTTTGGAGCTTTAAGTATAAAGTAAGGCTTGCTTAATGCTGTATTTTCAGAATAAACTGGGGTCAAGCCTAAAAAGCCGTGTTTTTTGGAGAAAAAAAGTTCCCCGCGCGGGCGTTTAATTACATACGTACGTCCAAACATATATACAAATAAACTAGTGGTGTGCTTGAGCACAAATGGCGAGCGAGTCTTAAACTACACTATTGTTAAATTTGATTTTAACAACTAACACTCAAGCTATTAAAATAAAGTCGAGTTTTTAAATTACGTATGAGGTAAAGGGATTTCAATACCATAGTAACCGCTCCCGCAACAGTTTGAATTGAAAAAGAAGCAACAAAATTAAATCACGTTATTTAAAATTTTCTGTGATATTCTTAATAGTAGTTGTAACGCACAATACTTTCACACAACTGAACATACATACGCAAGACTTACCTTCGTGGTTCGTCTAGTGGACAATGCATTTTTAAGTAAATACTGTTGAGTAGGGCTTATAACTGTGACAAATAGCACATTAATTTACCACCGCCACTAACTCGAATAGAAATGGAGCTCCCATAAGATTTTGAGTTTTAACTGCACCCGCAATTCAAAGCCGTAAACAATTCAATTTCTAAGGTGATACGGGTAATGGTCGCTAAACCGGAGGATTCTGTTTAGTGAAGTTTGGGACGGGGTCGAACGCGGAGCGAACACAAAAATACGGAAGGTCAAAGTACAAAATGACATACGTACGTCCATATATATAAATAAATAAACAAACATCCCCGATTTTTTCATTTTTACCCCTGTAAATGTCTCGCTCGCTACGCTCGCTCGCCAATAAATAAACAAACATCCCCGATTTTCAATTGTGTTACCCCTGTAGGTGTCTCGCTCGCTACGCTCGCTCGCCAATAAGGCTAGCGTAATGCTGTAGTTTCATAATAAACTGTGGTCAAGCCTAAAAAGCCATGTTTTTTGGAGAAAAAAGTTCCCCGCGCGTGCGTGTAATCCCCGATTTTTAATTGTGTTATCCCTGAGAGTGTCTCGCTCACGCCGCTCACTCCAATAATACACGTGACCGACGACGACGTACGTATTCATGAATAATTCATGAGCTAATGAGCTAGAACGCGCAGACGCACAATACTCGTGAACTCGCGCTAAATTACCGGGTAAAGCTAAAGCGCAAACGCAAAACTGGTTAGCAACCAAACCCAGCACAAAATAAATGGACAGTAGGCGGGAGTGGCAGAAAAACAGGAGCTTGTTTTTCGTGAACTAACGCTGAATTACTGAGTAAACCAAGAATGCAGTTAAAAAGAAGTGAAGGGGTTGGCTATGCTAGACTACCGGTAGGTGAATTTGTTTTCTACCTAACCTGGTACAACGATAAGTGGAAGAAGAAGACGAGAGTGGCAGACAAACCGGAGAGTGGTAAAAGTGTCGTCACGATCGGTAGCAAATAGAGGGTGGGATCGAATCGTCCAGTAATGGTGGCGTAGGTTTCAAAAAAAAGGTGAAAGTAGAAAAGCAGAAGTTAAAAGTATCACTTAGCCTAAGTCCACAATCATGATAGAAGGACAGAAAAGATTCACAAGCAGGAGAGGTAGATAAAGGAGGAGAAAGGACTCCTTGATTCAAGAAGGAAGAGCTGAAAAAAAAGAATGGTGATACAAAAATGAGATAGTTCAGGAATAATTACAGCAGGAGAGTGAAACTGATTGCAATCTTAACCAACTGTAGCCATGAATAAAAGTAACTTATGCTACTGCATTCTTACTGTGCAATATGTCAAGCGCTACTGTGTGGCAGGGTACTTGCTAATAATAATAATAATAATAATAATAATAATAATAATAATAGCAAATTTTCTCAGTTTTAACATCCAATATGCTTATTGTGAGTTGAAATTTAATGAAGTCTATACATATTAATGACACCAGAAAACAAGTTTAATGGAGACATCAGTTTAGAGCTTCCTGGGTGCTGGCTGTCTAAGGATATATTGAATTGTAAGCATGCTCACTAGTTGTCTTGCTATTAGCTGCTAAGACTGAAGAATTTGTTATTATCTTTATTATTTCAGATAACAATAACTAAATTATTGAAATAACCATAACGTACAAAAAAACTTACAAAATATTTCAATCCTATTTTTTGACAGGAAATAGGTTGACAATTTCTCACTATATCCATAACAGTAGTAGAACCCAGTGTTTGATTGCATAACTGTTAATGTAAGTTTATTTTCACTGCTGAAGGAAAGTGATTGCAATGAATTGTAGTACCATCTGGCTGTGCTTTCCTTAGCTTGACAATTTAACATGATAAGTACTTCTTCAGATAGCGAGTTGTAGTCATATGATTCAATTCCCCAGTCGTGTTTAACTGTACAATAAAATGAATGTATGCATGTTATATATATACCTACACTGTAAACCAAAAGGTGTGTAGTTCACACCAAATTAAGCGTGAATCACTTGTAACAATAGTCACACCAAAATATGGTGTGATGCGCACACCTCATCGTTTGGGTGTGAAGTACACACCAAATTTAGCATGAATTCTCACCACAATCACTATGAACTCATACTTACATTAATGCTGAATTATTTTAAGTTACATTGATTCTAGTAATACATATCAACATTTTTTTTCTAAAAAGAGATTGGTGTAATCCCAGATCTCATTAATCAGACGACTAAAATTTTACTCAACTCTCTTCAAGCACACAAGTGTACAAAACATTCATAAGGTAGATTACAATGATAATAGCATTGGTTTTTGCCGGCACATGAATATAATTAATGTTCGGTAAAGGGTCCATGCTATTCCATTGAGTGTGAATTTCACACTAAGTGTGCATTCACACTAGGAAGAAAGTGTGAAGGACACACTATGCATAGGTGGTGGGCATTCACACCACCAGTTTGGTGTGAATTTGGTGGGTTTTCACGCTATAATTTTTACAGTGTATATTATTTTCTACAGATCATAAATAATGAACTTAATCCACAACATGTACATAATAATATAAATACCTCCAATTAGAATCTCAATTTCATCGTGAAATGTCAGACTACCATTGTAAGTACCCACACAGGAATAGTTTCCACTATCTGCAACAACAGCATTGTATAGAATTAGTCCCATTTCACTTTGTTTTAGGCTTTGCATAGATAGAAATTCTTCGCCATTTTTTCTCCACAATACGGGTGTATCACTTTCACACCAGACATTAACAATGCTTCCTTCATATCCTACGAACTCACGTGGATATATCCTCTGTATCTCAGTATTCACTTCAAACCCTACAGATTTTCAAATTACATGTGTAATGGCACTTGCATAATGACAGTTTGAGCATTATCAAATTATTCGTATTATTGTCCAATTATTTGTATTAAAATGTTTTACAATCAAAGGATCTCAATAACTTTATGGAAAAAGTTGGATCAGCAACTTCAATTTGAGTTCTGTATTTTCAAAATCTGCAAACTCTTGTTGTAATAGCAACACTTGGTATAATAGCAACACTTTAATAATTAGCCTCACCTTTCTGTCTGTGTGTCTGTGTCTCAGTCTGCCAACCTGTCTGCCTTTTACTATCTGTCTGTCCATCTGTCTGTTTGTCCCTCCATCCATCCACCTGTCTGTCAGTCTGTCTGCCCATCCATCTGTCTCTCTGTCTGTCTGTCTGTTTGTCTGTCTTTCTGTCTCTTTATTAGTAGGTCTGTTTGCTGTCTGTCCATGTGCCAGTGTATCTGTTTACTAGTTAAACTGTCTATCATTCCATACTTTCACCTCTTGCACTTATTTTTATTTTTATTTGTTTTGAAGAAAATATACTTAGTACAAGTGTGGACTTCCTGCTCCTCAAATGTCTTGATTGTTGCAGAAACGTCCCTCTAAAGTTGGTAACAGAAAAGTAGTATGCTGCCACCAGACAATGCAGTAAGTAGTATAGGTCACCCACTATAGCTATCCACACTCTATTCCCTTGGCAATAGTAATGGAGTAGGTTAGTTAAACATATACAAGGGTGAGATACATACAGAGTTGAGTTTACAAATGCAAAGGTCCTAAATGCCACTATAGCACTGGCTTTTATAGAAAGGCTGCACTACTCATGCTCACAAAAAATAAAATTGTGCAATATTTTTAGTGTGTGAATCTGATAAGTGCTATGATCGGACTTTAATAGGTTTAATGTCTTTTCCCTTAGTGTGAATGGAAATCAATTAGAGAGTTTCTTATCTCTCCTTTGTTTGAATGGAAATAAATTAGAGAGTTTCTTATCTCTCCTTAGTTTGAATGGAATTCAATTCGAGAGTTTCTTATATCTCCTTCTGTGATGGAGTGTCTTTGTTCTTGATGTGAGGCACTCCACAACAAGAAATTTACAAAGTTTTAAAATTGTAGAAATAAGTTTTTTTTAAATACTGCTAGTAAAACAAACTATTGGGTGAAATACAATTTTTACAGATTAATCTGAAAATGTATTCCATATAGCAATGTAGCAATCCACAGGTATGCCTAAAAATGTCTGTCTAAGTTCTTGTGTAGATTCACAGGATCAATTAAAAATGCATTACTTAGTCTAATGCTAATTTTCATAATCCATTCTTAGCTTCATTTCGTAAGTTATAAGCCAAAGTACATTCTAATGTAATTATATCCACTTAAGTTAATGAAATACCTCTTATCACCAATTTTCCAATGCCAACATAAATGGCATCTTCATATTCAGAATAGCATTTATATTGTCCAACATTTTCTCTTTTTAAATTGTATATAATTAATTCATGTATATTGCCCTGACGTGTATTAAGTTCTGCATTCTTTCCAATTACACCATCTTGTAATTCCCATCTTATGGGAGTAGAAGATAGACATTGAAATTTAACAGTATCTCCATAATTTGCTTCCACTTTGGAGGGATGAAGAATAGGACGATGAGCTAGTAGAATATATATTAAAATCCAAGTCAAATAATGTATGTCTACCTCAAATTTAACATGTGCTCTATTTACTGCCTTTATCAGATTCAATTAACATTCCTCTAAAAATGAATTATCAGAATTATACATTCAACAGCATTATCCATGCATGACAATAAGATTTAAAATTGCCACATCCCAATCTGGCAGGTGGCAGTCTGACACTCCCTCCTTTATGTAGGTTGTCTCTGCCCATGGTCTCTAAATCCAAAGATGCACTTTCTCATACTTGTGTCATATACTTTAAAATAAACAAAACTAGATATCTAGCTAGTTTGTATCACTGACTCCATTTACATTTATATCTAACCTATAACTTGCAGTTTAGATTCAGCATAAAAGAATGACCCATTCTTAGTTCTTCCTTCACAAGTGTAAGTCCCCTTGTTTAACAAGGACACAGTATCTATCACCAATTCATTCCAACTACTGAACACATTACTCAGCATGTCCTGTCCATTATTATGCTTCCAAATAGCCTGCGAAAATGTATGACAGTATATGGTGTGGTTCTCAGTCTCATTTATGGCTAGAATATCAGGCTGTACTAAATCTGGTACTGATTAATACAAAACAAAGCAAGTCAAGTCACTGGGGGGACATGATATTTGCTAGCACATGATATGAGCAGTTTATGTCCTGCTCAGATCATCTGGTAATTTTAGAGTGCAGGATAGAGTACGTGTATTATCCTGCATTGATCAAGCACATTTCGAAAAGTTTCATGATGAGTGCAGGACAGATTATAAACACATCATAGCATGCAATGTGAAATTGTTTATTATTCCAGTTCGAAAAGCTTCATGATGAGTGCAGGACAGATTATAAACACATCTTAGCATGCAATGGGAAATTTTATATTATTCCAGTTGAACAAGACTCTGGGAAAAATGAATGAATATCATTATATGGTTAGGTAAGGTAATGACTATGCGTGTATATGAATGTTCAAATTTCCTGTCCAGTCCTGGACACCAGTCAATAGATCATTTGCTTATGTTAAAATGTCCTGCATATGTAAAGAATTTATCACAACCATTGCAGACAACAATGAAAGTAAGATGGCATTATTATAATGCCCTCCAACATAACAGAATTAGAAACATATTATACTAATATGATAATCTGCATTATTATCAGCTCTCAGCACACATGCGAGAGAGGGTTTAATTGTTGAGAAACGTGAAGTTTCAGCTCCATGTAAGTACCAGCTTTTGTGGGTAAAGTCCCCTAGCATCACGTCATAATCATGTGAGCAATTAATTTCTTGCAGGCCATGGTGTAGTCTGCTCTATGCGCAGGGAAGTTAACAGAGTTGAAAGAAGTGAAGTTTCGTGTTGAAAATGACTACCGGTGAGCGTTTCGGGCCTGTTTAGATTCTTCTCTTATGAAGACAGCGTTTCTAAGTACCATTTTCATTGCCCAAGCTATACTGATGAGCTAATAGATTGCTTGTTCTTTTGGTCTGAGATTATATAGTATTAGCTAGGTAGTGTCTAGTGATGCTGAGGGTTCACACCTTTGGTGCTTCATATTGAAAACAGTACTCCCTATAGCTACCAAAAATCTAGACACTATACTTTTCTGAGTCCAGCAAGCATCAACTGCAATGATACAGAAACCTTAAAACTAATGTTTATTTTACATTCAAGTCCTGCCTTAAACTGTATGATGTGCTTACTATAAGTATATTAGTGCTTGCAGATTAATGAATATTTTATCTTATAATAATGGTTGTTTAACAAGTTATCTCTCTACTAAGCACCATCTTATAAACTGTCCTACTATAATATGCTTTGGTTGATTATAAAAAAAAAAGCTTTAAATATTATTGTCATAACTGAAATAGCTATTTTGATTATTAATACTTCTGCTATCAGATAATGTTCACATTTAATCAATGTGAATGACTGCATTGAAGGAAAAAAGTTTTAAACTTACTTTTTATTAAACAAGTAAGAATATTGTATTGTAGTAATATTAGCACTTTATCACGTGTACCTCAAATATGCCACAAACACAACTTAATTATACCATTATTAACTAGCAAACTGAATTACTGACTTGATTCATGACTATTTTTGTTGTGTTTATTGTTTGTATTATAAGTATTCACATACCTTAGGGTAAAACTAGTGTCATACTATATAAATTGACCCTTTCTAGAAACTTACATAATGCTTGAACCTTAGTTTGTGACAAAAAATAACGGATCATGTATTCATCGAATCCATAACAGTAATAGTATCCAGTGTTAGAGAGTGTTAAATTGAGTTTGATATCTTCACTGGTACTAAATGGAAGAGTCGTCATAGAATTGTAGTACCACCGCGCAGTTCCAGCTTTTGCAAAGCAATATAGTTGTACAATATACCCTTCATTCGAGTGAGTTAAATGTATCTCGTTTTTCTTAATCGCCAAATCGTCCTTCACTAAGAACAATTTTTAAACAATATGTGTAAATCCAATGTCCTAATGTCACTAAGAATAATATCGAAATGCAATACGTTGTTTTCTCTATTCATAAGTAATACTTCCATTGATTTTTTCCTGGCACTTTATTACACCATATTAGATATAGACATCATGCAAATCAAACAATTACATCAACTTAACAAATCAAAACAAATTTATCACTTAAAATACACTGACCTCCTATGAAAACATCCACATAGTGTCTATATTTATTTTTCCAAAGCAATCTAACACACGAATAAGTACCGCTATCTAGTGTAGTGACGTTTTTCATAATCAAGTTGTTTTCTTGTTGAAAGTGCTTCAATTTGTCATATTCTTCACCTTCTTTTTCCCACACAACTGGTGAGTCACTATTACAATGTAAGCTTATATCACTTCCTTCATATCTTACCACGTTAAGCGGCTGAACTTCTCTATTGATTTTTATTCCTTCATCTGCATTCAGAATCACTACCTTTTCATCATTTTCTACAATATCTTCTGTGCTTCCTTATACAAATAATTAAAATTCTAAATTAGTAATGATTTCAAATTCATTATAACTCCAAATATTTCGATTACATTACTCTACAACCTCCAAGGGAAAATAGAATGCAGGACTTTATTAGCAAGCATTACACAATATCACTGGTACATTTTACAACTCTGATTTAGTCAATACTTTGATCATACCAATGAGTTAACAATTGCTTGATGACAATCATTCCTATATACAAAATTTATTAATTGGATTGCTTTGAATTACACTGAAAAAAATACCTTAGCTCATCTAGTACATTTTCTATATGGACACCACCAAACCTTAAGGAACATCCTGGTTTACTACCATAAAACAAAATATGCTGGCACCCATCGCTGACCTCAAGTCACCTCTGATAAGATATAAACATATTGCACAAGAGTAAAAAATACGCCAGAAATTAACCTTTGTGCACCTTATTCTAGCCACACTGAGAAGGACAATTGAAAATGGTTGCATATTTTTACACAGCTCTGATAAAATACACCCCAACGTTCATCAAAAAGAAAGAGAAAGAGTATACATCTAATGAGTAAAAGAAGGCTGAGAAAGAAATTGTGAATATTCATCTTCATTCTTAAAGGAACTTTAGTCATAGACTCTGAACCTCATCACCTTCTCCTATATAATATACTTGCTACTCAAAATGAAGCACCAAGGTTGCAAACCTGTAGCTCATGCACGTAAAGCCAGTGCAAGTCCATACGCAACACGTGCAATGAAACAGATGACTGTAATGCTTGTCTTCATATGGGAAACTTAAAATTAGCACACTCACCTCACCAGTGTTTCAATGGAAATCTAAGCATCCAGGTAAGGCTGAGAACTCATAACTACACTGCGGGCAGCAAAGAAATATCTTCCTCACGTGAATACTGCGTGACCGAAGGGGGCGTTGCCAGAAATCTTACTGCCTAAAAATAACTAGCTTTTTCTGAAAAAAATAAGTCGAAACTAAAAATTCTAGGTCCAGTGCAACATTGTGATGCCTGTTTCAATATTTGGGAGGCTGTAATCTTCGAGATCCACTTTTAATACTGACTGACTGACTGACTGACTGACTGACTAACAGACAAACTAAGTACTGTAACCCTCTCGCACGTGCGCGCTGAGTTAACTAATCTTAGATTAAATTGCTTTATGGATTGAAAATACTGCACTCAACAAAATTGAACGGTAGGACTATTTTGCATTGAAACCATGTGCTATATAAAATTTATATTGCCAGCCTAAAATATTTATTCATCAATGTACACTTGACACACTTGTTATTTCAAGTTAGTTCATAATATTCGTGGTTTTTGTTGAGACCTTTTTTTTCAGAAAAGCTAGTATTTAAGGCCGTACGATCGTAAGCGACCACTGGTAACGCCCCCAGTAGTCACGCTGTACTCATGCTAGCTAATTATTTCTTTGCCCAATTTCTTTTTCTCCACTGGAATGCTTGGAGTTTCCCATAGAAACTACTGGTGAGATGAGCCAGTGTCGATTGTATGTTAAGCTATCTCCGATCGTTTCATTGCACAAGTTGCATAATGACTTGCACAAGCAGTACATATCGACGTGCGCGAACATACATGAACATATTCATATTGATACACTCCAAATAAATTATTCTTTTGATCTTTGTAATAACTAGTTAATGTATAGTAACACTAAGGGTTCCCACCTTATGGTGCTTCATATTATCCTCGTTTAAACCACACTTTCTTCATTTCAAATATTTATCATTATTACATACAAACATACATTACAGCAACTGTAATAGTTAAATAAATCTGGACATTGTGAACCATTGAAGAAAAAAAATTTGAAGTTGTCTAAAACATTATAATTTAACTGAACACATAACTACCATTAAATCAGCATAATGATAAATTAAAAAACCAATCTCTACACTAAGTGTTTCTTCAATCTTTTCTTTTCTTTTCCTTTTTTTACTTGGCTAAAGTTTAGCACCTACTTCCAAATTCAATTATTATTTTTGAAACTAAATGTTTTCAGTTCATTACATATCTTACTGCTGTTACTTTGTTCGAGGCTCAATGTCAAATAATGGTCTTCATTATAGTAATAGTAGTAGTACTAACAGTAATGTAGTAGTAGTGGTATTAGTAGTAGAACTAACAGTAATGTAGTAGTAGTAGTAGTAGTAGTAGTAGTAGTAGTAGTAGTAGTAGTAGTAGTCTCCAACTCAATGAGAATGTTGGTGCAATATTCACACAAGGGAAAGGCTCTTCTATCTGGCTAACATCCCAGAAGTACAGTTTCCTTCACATGAAGGAGGATTTCCTAATGTTATTCCTCTGAGTTATAATTAGACTCCTGTACGCTAACCCTGGGTATATACTTGTGGATTAAAGCATAGAGTAGAGCATGCTTTCTCCTGTCCAAAAAAAGGATTCCCTATCATAAAACCATAATTACATTGAGATCAAAGTGCCAACTTTCTAAAGGAAATCTGTGATCTGAAGCCTCTCTCTAGAAGGTGTTGAAGTGGCAAGATTGTGGAACAAAGAAGATGAGATAAGACTTGGCATTGAAGTTGTGGGGGAAAGCTTGTAAAGGCATTTGTGAATGTTGGAGTCTTTAATCCTTTTGTGCCTACTCAAACTTGTTACAGAAGTTATGTGAGAATGAAGGAAAAATTCTATCAAGATTGAGTCAGGAAAATTGAACATGCATAATTCACACCTCTTAAGAGTGCTGGGACATAGCAACGCGCGCGCACCCGCACGCACCACAAATAACCACAAAAATCCGCCGCCCACCAATTATTGATAAAACTAATCGAGGCCCCGCCCCCGCTTTTTAACCTCCTAAATTATACAAAACACCATAATATTGATATTTGCATACAATTAATTACTTAACATATAGTTCATCAATTTTGACTAAATCTTGCTTGCAAAATAGTTCACATGATGCCAAGAAATATAAAAAGCATAACCTAACATGAATTTTACATAGGATATAAAGGCATCAATTGCCGCAATCAGTACTTAATGAACTCACCCATAACTGTAAGCACTGAATCTGAATAAAAAAAGAAGCCATTTTTTGTTATTCCCTCACATGTATACTTTCCCTTACTCTCCATTGAAACATGCTTAATGACCAATCTATTCCCTTGAATTACATAATGATTTTCATCAGTAATTGTTTTGCCATTATGCTTCCATACTGCAGAATACACTGTGTTACAACTTATGGAATGTCTTTCACTTATGTTTTTGACAGCCGATTTGGGAAATATATATTGGTGAACTTAACACAGCACAATGAAACACATTGAAATAAAGTATAATTAGCCAAGTTGTAAAACAAAAAATGT
>WLWD01006254.1_pt1 | contig 41270 bp, 24 predicted proteins | sample 6712731 | NCBI WGS metagenome assembly WLWD01 (sample SAMN12718690, study PRJNA576275) | sponge metagenome | isolation source: marine sponge | host: Mycale hentscheli | place: New Zealand: South Island, Marlborough, Capsize Point | collected 2014-11-01
CATGAGAACCCCATCACTACCTCTAGTCACTGGTCACATGAGAACCTCATCACTACCTTTAGTCACTGGTCATATGAGAACCTCATCACTACCTCTAGTCACTGGTCATATGAGAACCCCATCACTACCTCTAGTCACTGGTCATATGAGAACCCCATCACTTCCTCCAGTCACTGGTCACGAGAACCCCATCACTACCTCTAGTCACTGGTCACACGAGAACCCCATCACTACCTCTAGTCAATGGTCACATGAGAACCTCATCACTACCTCTAGTCACTGGTCACACGAGAACCCCATCACTACCTCTAGTCACTGGCACATGAGAACCTCATCACTACCTCTAGTCACTGGTCACATAAGTTAAAAATGACCACTAAGACTGAAGTACAAACATCCACACAAACATTCTGACTGTGTGGACCATACCCTACTAACTGAATATAAGTTTCAGCAGCAACTCATATCCAATAACACACAAACATACACATATTGACTACAACTCTCAGCAACAATGATCTCCTACATGACTGCACAAAATACACACACAAAGTCCAGCAACACAGGACTGCACATGACATGACTGCACAAAATACACATCACACAGATTTCAATGCCCAGCATGACTGCATGCATTGTAAACACCTACACACTCTACACCAACATATGGTCAGTGGTGACAAGTTTTACCAACCACAAACCTATATGTTGTACTTGTGGTGGTCAGACCCAGCCATGCCTCAACCACAACATTCCAAACTTAGTCTATTCCACTGGCCATCAACTACTGCATGAACACAGCTAAAGTCAATCATCTCATTCCCCAATAATCAAAATTTAGTCAAATTCATAGAAATAAAATGAAATAAACACCATGGTGACCTAGTGAAGTGGGGTATGGTGACCTAATGAAGTGGACACCATGGTGACCTAGTGAAGTGGACACATGGTGACCTAGTGAAGTGGACACATGGTGACCTAATGAGGTGGACACCATGGTGACCTAGTGAAGTGGACACATGGTGACCTAATGAAGTGGACACCATGGTGACCTAGTGAAGTGGACACATGGTGACCTAATGAAGTGGACACATGGTGACCTAGTGAAGTGGACACATGGTGACCCAATGAAGTGGACACATGGTGACCGTATGAAGTGGACACATGGTGATCTAATGAAGTGGACACATGGTGACCTAATGAGGTGGACACCATGGTAACTTAGTGAAGTGGACACATGGTGACCTAATGAAGTGGACACCATGGTGACCTAGTGAAGTGGACACATGGTGACCTAATGAAGTGGACACATGGTGACCTAGTGAAGTGGACACATGGTGACCTAATGAAGTGGACACATGGTGACCCAATGAAGTGGACACATGGTGACCTAATGAAGTGGACACATGGTGACCTAATGAAGTGGACACATGGTGCCCTAGTAAAGTGGACACATGGTGACCCAATGAAGTGGACACATGGTGACCCAATGAAGTGGACACATGGTGACCTAATGAAGTGGACACATGGTGACCCAATGAAGTGGACACATGGTGACCCAATGAAGTGGACACATGGTGACCTAGTGAAGTGGACACATGGTGACCTAATGAAGTGGACACATGGTGACCCAATGAAGTGGACACACGATGACCTAATGAAGTGGACACATGGTGACCCAATGAAGTGGACACATGGTGACCGTATGAAGTGGACACATGGTGACCGTATGAAGTGGACACATGGTGATCTAATGAAGTGGACACATGGTGACCTAATGAAGTGGACACATGGTGACCGTATGAAGTGGACACATGGTGACCGTATGAAGTGGAGACATGGTGACCGTATGAAGTGGTGTCTCCCACACCCAGTGAAAATCACGCATGAAACCCTGCTCACGGTCTTTTATATTAGGCCATCAAATGGACAATACGATGTCCATTTCATTAATAAAGTAAGGAAAAAACAAACAAATAAAACAACAACAACAACAAAACAAAACATAAATCAACCACTAAATGTAGGTACAATTCAAGGAATTGAACTATCATGTATTGAGTTTAGGTCACTCACTAGATGGAAAGGACTCTGTGGAGTAAGCAGACAACCCGCCCACAGTCAAGCAATGGAGACTTTAAAGAGAGCTGATCTGCATATGTTAGGCCCTGTAGAAATTGTATGGCTCCCTGGACTACAGCTCCATCCCTGTAAGACATAGCAGAGCCAATCACAGGGCAAAAGTCACAGCACATCACACAATTAAATAAGGCAATTAATAGGGAATGTGCAGTCCTAATTAATGCCCATCTATATGTGGTACATAGTGGGTAAGTGTAGCTAGCTAAATTGCAATTGCAAATATAGCTCCTTAGCAAATACAGATATTTTATAGTAAGTTATACTTGTACAACTGAAGAAGACACTATGTATGTACATGTAGTATGAAATCAAGTTAACACAATGATAGAAGAGACTATTAGTTCATCCCAGGTGAGACTTGTAAATTATATTACCTATGTGCGTGCACAGTAATAGTACTACGTGCATGCACAGTCCTAGCACTATGTGCGTGCACAGTAATAGTACTACGTGCGTGTACAGTGCTAGCACTATGTGCGTGCACAGTAATAGTACTACGTGCATGCACTATGTGCGTGCACAGTAATAGTACTACGTGCGTGTACAGTGCTAGCACTATGTGCGTGCACAGTAATAGTACTACGTGCGTGCACAGTAATAGTACTACGTGCGTGCACAGTGCTAGCACTATGTGCGTGCACAGTAATAGTACTACGTGCGTGTACAGTGCTAGCACTATGTGCGTGCACAGTAATAGTACTACATGCGTGCACAGTAATAGTACTACGTGCGTGCACAGTCCTAGCACTATGTGCGTGCACAGTAATAGTACTACGTGCGTGTACAGTGCTAGCACTAAGTGCGTGCACAGTAATAGTACTACGTGCATGTACTACATGCATGCACAGTGTTAGCACTATGTGTGTGCACAGTGTTAGTACTATGTGTGTGCACAGTGCTAGCACTATGTGCGTGCACAGTAATAGTACTACGTGCGTGCACAGTGCTAGCACTATGTGTGTGCACAGTGTTAGTACTATGTGCGTGCAGTGTTAGCACTATGTGTGTGCACAGTGTTAGAACTATGTGTGTGCACAGTGTTAGTACTATGTGCGTGCACAGTGTTAGCACTATGTGCGTGCACAGTGCTAGCACAGTGTTAGCACTATGTGTGTGCACAGTAATAGTATTACGTGCGTGCACAGTGTTAGCACTATGTGCGTGCACAGTAATAGTACTACGTGCATGCACAGTGCTAGCACTATGTGTGTGCAGTGTTAGTACTATGTGCGTGCACAGTGTTAGCACTATGTGCGTGCACAGTGCTAGCACTATGTGTGTGCACAGTGCAAGCACTATGTGCGTGCACAGTAATAGTACTACGTGCATGCACAGTGCTAGCACTATGTGTGTGCACAGTGCTAGCACTGTGTGCGTGCAGTGTTAGTACTATGTGCGTGCACAGTAATAGTACTATGTGCGTGCACAGTGCTTGCACTATGTGCGTGCACAGTAATAGTACTACGTGCGTGCACAGTGCTAGCACTATGTGTGTGCACAGTATTAGTACTACGTGTGTGCACAGTGTTAGCACTATGTGTATGCACAGTGCTAGCACTATGTGCATGCACAGTGTTAGTACTATGTGCGTGCACGGTGCTAGCACTATGTGCGTACACAGTAATAGTACTATGTGCGTGCACAGTAATAGTACTACGTGCGTGCATAGTGCTAGCACTATGTGTGTGCACAGTAATAGTACTACGTGCATGCACAGTGCTAGTACTATGTGCATGCACAGTGTTAGTACTATGTGCGTGCAATGTTAGCACTATGTGTGTGCACAGTGCTAGCATAGTGTTAGCACTATGTGTGTGCACAGTGTTAGTACTACGTGCGTGCACAGTAATAGTACTACGTGCATGCACAGTGCTAGCACTATGTGCGTGCACAGTAATAGTACTACGTGCGTGCACAGTGTTAGCACTATGTATGTGCACAGTGCAAGCACTATGTGTGTGCACAGTAATAGTACTATGTGCGTGCACGGTGCTAGCACTATGTGCGTACACAGTAATAGTACTATGTGCGTGCACAGTAATAGTACTACGTGCGTGCATAGTGCTAGCACTATGTGTGTGCACAGTAATAGTACTACGTGCATGCACAGTGCTAGTACTATGTGCATGCACAGTGTTAGTACTATGTGCGTGCAGTGTTAGCACTATGTGTGTGCACAGTGCTAGCATAGTGTTAGCGCTATGGTGTTGCACAGTGTTAGTACTCTACTGCGTCACAGTAATAGTACTACGGTGCATGCACATGATAGCACTATTTGCGTGCACAGTAAAGTCTACGTGCGTGCACAGGGTTAGCACTATTTATGTGCACAGTGGCAAGCACTAATGTCTGCACAGTAATTATACTATCTGTGTTCACATTGTTAGTACGTAGTGCGTGCACAGGCAAGCACTATGTGTGTGCACAGTGTTGTACTATGTGCTTGCACAGTGTTAGTACTACGTGCGTGCGGTGTTTAGTACTATGTGTGTGCACAGTGCTAGCACTATGTGTGTGCACAGTGCTAGCACTATGTGTGTGCACAGTAATAGTACTACATGCGTGGAGTGTTAGCACTATGTGCGTGCACAGTAATAGTACTATGTGCGTGCACAGTGCTAGCACTATGTGTGTGCATAGTGTTAGTACTATGTGTGTGCAGTGTTAGCACTATGTGTGTGCACAGTGTTAGTACTATGTGCGTGCACAGTGTTAGTACTACATGCATGCACAGTGTTAGCACTATGTGTGTGCACAGTGCAAGCACTATGTGTGTGCACAGTGTTAGTACTATGTGCGTGCACAGTGCTAGCACTATGCGTGTGCAGTGTTAGTACTACGTGCACGCACAGTGTTAGCACTATGTGCGTGCACAGTGTTAGTACTATGTGCGTGCACAGTAATAGTAATATGTGCGTGCACAGTAATAGTACTACGTGCGTGCACAGTGCTAGCACTATGTGCGTGCACAGTAATAGTACTACGTGCGTGCACAGTAATAGTACTACGTGCATGTACTACATGCATGCACAGTGTTAGCACTATGTGTGTGCACAGTGTTAGTACTATGTGTGTGCACAGTGCTAGCACAGTGTTAGCACTATGTGTGTGCACAGTGTTAGTACTATGTGCGTGCACAGTGTTAGCACTATGTGTGTGCACAGTGTTAGCACTATGTGTGTGCACAGTGTTAGTACTATGTGTGTGCACAGTGCTAGCACTATGTGCGTGCACAGTAATAGTACTACGTGCGTGCACAGTGCTAGCACTATGTGTGTGCACAGTGTTAGTACTATGTGCGTGCACAGTGTTAGCACTATGTGTGTGCACAGTGTTAGTACTATGTGTGTGCACAGTGTTAGTACTATGTGCGTGCACAGTGTTAGCACTATGTGTGTGCACAGTAATAGTATTACGTGCGTGCACAGTGTTAGCACTATGTGCGTGCACAGTAATAGTACTACGTGCATGCACAGTGCTAGCACTATGTGTGTGCAGTGTTAGTACTATGTGTGTGCAGTGTTAGTACTATGTGTGTGCACAGTGCAAGCACTATGTGTGTGCACAGTGCAAGCACTATGTGTGTGCACAGTGTTAGTACTATGTGCGTGCACAGTAATAGTACTACGTGCATGCACAGTGCTAGCACTATGTGTGTGCACAGTGCTAGCACTGTGTGCGTGTAGTGTTAGTACTATGTGCGTGCACAGTAATAGTACTATGTGCGTGCACAGTGCTTGCACTATGTGCGTGCACAGTAATAGTACTACGTGCGTGCACAGTGCTAGCACTATGTGTGTGCACAGTATTAGTACTACGTGTGTGCACAGTGTTAGCACTATGTGTATGCACAGTGCTAGCACTATGTGCATGCACAGTGTTAGTACTATGTGCGTGCACGGTGCTAGCACTATGTGCGTACACAGTAATAGTACTATGTGCGTGCACAGTAATAGTACTACGTGCGTGCATAGTGCTAGCACTGTGTGTGCACAGTGTTAGTACTATGTGCGTGCACAGTGCTAGCACTATGTGTGTGCCCAGTGTTAGCACTATGTGTGTGCACAGTGTTAGCACTATGTGTGCATAGTGTTAGCACTATGTGTGTGCAGTGTTAGTACTATGTGCATGCACAGTAATAGTACTACGTGCATGCACAGTGCTAGCACTGTGTGTGCAAAGTGTTAGTACTATGTGCGTGCATAGTACTACGTGCATGCACAGTGCTAGCACTATGTGTGCAGTACTACTTCGTGAATGCAGTGTTAGTATTAGTATGTGTATGTACAATGATAACAGTAGTGCATGCCTAGAGACTTACCATTATTCTCTTCTTCAATCAAGATCACCAGAACCTCAGTAAAGATAGCAACAGCCCAAGCACCATGAAATCTAGGAAATGAAAAAAAAAGGTTATGACAATATTAATTCTAATGTAAAAGAAAATTAGTTATCAAGCCAAGCAAATGAAGCACCAAAGGTGTGAACCCTCAGCGCTACTATACACTAGCTAGCTATAACAAAATCATTTCTCAGACCGAAAAAATAATATATTTGGCTATTCCTAATCAGGTATCAATACAGCTCAAGCAACGAAAACATAGATGTAGCTAATTGCTGTCTAAAGAAGTAGCTAAACATGCAGGAGACCTCACCGGTATATAGTTTCAACGTAAAACACCTGAATTCCAGCTCTCATTAACTTTTCAGTATGAAGCAAAAACTAACGTGGGAAGAAAAGAAATTATTTGCCCATGTGATTGCGACATGACGATAGGGGACATTACCTACAAAAATTTGAACCTACACGGAGCAGACAGCTTGTTAAATCATCATCCTGAGCAAGATCATACTTAAATCAACAGTTAATTATTGTCAGTAATCTCCAAAATCAGCTGACAGACAGACAAACAGATGGGACGACTACTATAACCCACTTGCGCATGCATGCTGAGGGCTAATAATAACAATCTGGCCAATGGCACCAATATCATTGCATACTACAGAATCACTAGCCTCAGTAACTGTGATACTTGATAATATCTCTGTTCTATATGCAACAGCACAGGCCAACCAACACTTTCATACTTGTTTCAACCCTAGTGTTATTAGGGCCCAAAGAGTGGGAGCTGGAGGACAACTTGAGGATGCTAGGGAAGGTCTAGTACAAAAGAATAGCCAAGTGAAGGGTGCATGGTAAGGTCATAAGGTAAGGGATAGCATCAGCAGATGAGCAGTGCAATGAGACTGTCACTAATAAAGCATGTATAGACTTGCCAGCAAAGTGTGAGCATTAACCAAGAATGGGTCAAAGCCATAGGCTAAAGCCAAAGCAGCCAGGGAACGCACAACTACAAGTTTACCCTAATAATGCCCACCCTGTAACAAGTACATGTAATAGGAGAATATCAGTAAGTCTTCAACTTTTTGGTTGGACATAAATCCAGTGTGGTAGACTCAATGCAGGTGAACCTAAGTTGTGCCCCAAAACAAAAACAAACAAACAAACAAAACCTGGAAAGATTAGTACCTAGACAATAAAAGAGGCAGGGCCACCAACATTATCACTATTAGGGATGAGGCCTGGTTATGTTCACACCCGTTATCAACTTACTTCATGACACTTGCTTCGCCAACATCTTGTATTGACTAGCCTTGATACATCAGCAGCATGTTGCTACCTGCAAAATAAGCCAATGGGAAATGCCATCACTACTGGACAAGATAATACAGGTGTAGTCCTGCTGTATAAAAATACATGGATATAATAGCTATATGATTCCATTCAATTTTTGTAGTTGTACAGCCATTCCATTTAGCTACTCTAGTCTAGCTATTAGGTGAGCGAATTTTTTATTTCACTGATATTATTACAAGTGACAAGTAGTACTCTTTAGACACTTGCTAACTAATGATAGGATTAGATGGAGGGACAAACATACAAGCCTAATGCAGCTGTCTTGTGAAACCACTGAAGATGACTCTAAGATTATGTCAAGTTTACATAGCAAACAACCAGTTTCCATTTTTTGTCAGACTTTACATACTGGCAAACTAAACAGGCACCTTGTCACGAGAGTATTACTAGATTGGCATTACTTTTTTTAAGGGGTGCAAAGCTTTTAACTTACTCTTGAAAGCTGAGTGAGATACCTTCATTTAACCGAACCGCCATAATGAAAAGTTAGTCTCATGTACCCAATCCCTTTACCAACCGCTAATCGAGTGTAGAGGTTCTAGGTTGGTAAAGGGTCTCGCCGAATGAATATGGACTTGATATTATCGCTAAGCAACTCGAAGAAAACTCAAAGAATGCCGAAGACCTGCTATCTGCCAGCCAGAAGAGAGCAGTGAACCTAGCAAAGGAAAAAGGATCATAAACCTGGCTGACAGTGCTCCCGCTCTACACAGGGTGCATTTCACGACGCCCTCGCACTGCGCTATGGCTGGACCCCTGGGAGACTACCAGCTAAATGTGCATGTGGGGCCGTCTTCTCAGTTGAGCATGCCCTTTCATGCCCCAAAGGGGGGTTTCCATCCATCAGACACAACGAAATACGGAATTTGACAGCAACACTCTTAACTGAGGTGTGCAAGGATGTATGTATTGAGCCTGACCTTCAGCCCGTGTTTGAAGAACTGAATGGTGCGACTGCTAACTCACAGCCAGGAGCAAGACTCGACATTGCAGCAAACGGTGTTTGGGGCGGCAATCACGAAATAACATATTTTGATGTAAGGGTATTCAACCCCTATGCCCCTTCCAACAAACATTCAGACATGCAAATGGTGTATAGCACGAACAAGCCAAGAAACGGGCATATGAGGAGAGAATTAGAGAAGTGGAACACGCCACATTCACACCAGTTGCACTCTCTACTACCGGTGGCATAGCAAAGGAAGCCAGTATATCAAATTAGCGTCCATGCTCGCCAATAAGTGGGAACACAGTTATAGCAGTACTTTTCAATGGTTACGATGCCGCCTATCCTTTTCTCTTCTACGGTCCTCTATCCAAGCCATTCGAGGAGCCAGATCATCCATTGGACATGCTGTAAGAATACCAGCTGCAGTAGACCTGGTGACCTCAGAAGCACATCTAAACTGATCTAATTTCATTTGCTTTTTGACTGTAACTGAGTTTATATTATTTTGTATTGTATTGTATTGTAGTGTATATATATAATTAAAAAAAGAAAAAAGAAAAAAAAAAGCTAGATTACTGGAACTCAGTTTTGGTAGCAACACCAGTGACAGAACAGTGAGTAAAGCCTACACAAACCAAAAGCGGTTGATTTAAAATAAGCTTACAGCTTCTTACCCAATGCACGGATGATCCTAGCGTCTTACAACTAATATATAGTTTGTTTCGAGTTCATATTCAAGGGTTTTTGTACGCACCTGTGCTAATCAATTAATTGGGTAAAGGGGTTTACAACTACAGTACTTCATCTTAAAGGCTTCTCAAAGTGGTTCGGTAAAGCGTCACCTTTTCAATTACTATGGTAAGTTGATTTGTGCAAAGACAAATGCTGTTTTTACTTTCTGGAATTGCGTTGACACTTTTACCATATCATTAAGATGTAAGCTGCATAGCAGAAATGCAATCTCAGGTTTTATTTAATTGTCTCCTATTTTTTTAAAGCCAAGACTATCTCTGGCAGATGAAACCAATGAGACTCATTACTTAAAGGTTAATGTCATCATAACAATAGAAATAACCACATATACATATTTAGCTGTGTTGTTCTCAAACTTAGCTACCAAGCATGCCTTGAAATTCTTCATTAGAACTTTAAGCTCTTCAGCTTCCTCGTTGTTAGTTCTGTGAATAAAAACATTAAATTGAAATTAGTAAAGCTAGCTACTATTAATATAGCTTGCACAATGACACATAAAGTGTGTTTTATAGAATCTTGCCCACTAAATTGTGAACCACATAAGACCAGCACAATGATATGCACATTAACTGTAAATATTCAATAATTATTTCCATCAACAAACTGACCAAAGTTGTAGTCAGCCCACTAGCTAATTCCTACCACTGTGTCAGTAGTTGAACACCTCTTAAAGTAGCAAGTCTGCATGGGCGTACTGATACACTCCACAGAAGTGTAGTAAAGTCACTATGCTTATAAGGGTGTCATGCTACACTCCACAGTGTTACCAAACACTCCAGAGTGTAGCACAACACCCCACAATACCGAAGTGTTCCACTACACCCCATTAAAGGTGTAGTGGAACACCCCATTTTTTACAGTGTACTAAGGTGATATTTATGAATCCTCACTTTATTGCAAATGTTTGTCAAGGCAACATATGTGAATGTACTGTTATAAAAGAAAGTATAACAAAAAATATGAGAACTGTAGGGGCGTACTAATAACACTGAAAAAGGTGCCCACTAAACATTACTAAGGGTGTACTAAAGCACCACTAAAGGTGTTCTGGATCACATGCTAGAGGTGCATGCATAACACTGTCTAGAGTGCCACACAAATGCCTACAGAGGTGTTTAAGGGTGTTTCATTACACCCTACTAGGGGGGTTAAGGGAGCACCATGTGAGGAGTTGTAGAGGAGGCGCCGTTCTAACACCCCGTAAGGTGCCCATTAAGCACCCCATTTTTTACTGTGTACCCATACTCACTTCTCTCTCACGTCCCTCATCTCTTCCTTCCTCCTCCAAACTCTCCATATCTCCCAAACGTAACTCTACCTCTCCCAAATCATCCATCACTTCTTTCACTGTCACAATACTCCTACGTGAACTTATAGAACCTGTCTCACTATCACGATCAAAAGTAATGCTTAGACCAACACCTGACACCCTGTCACTACTATCAACAGTACTACCCAGCACACTTTCTCCACTATCCAGGGGTGGCTCGGGCTCTAAAAAATTAGTCAGGCCAGGAAATGGGTGTGACTAATAACAGGAAGTGGGTGTGGTCCGGAAGTGACTGTAATTACTAATTAACATGTATTTATAACAGTAAGCCTAAAACTGAGACAGGCACCTTTAGTATTGACATTATTTTATTATTATTATTAATATTTCAAAATGAATGATTTCACATAATGATACTATGGATTCAATGTTGTAGGTAATATTTATGATTCAGTCTGAAACTTTCCATACACATGGAGACGGCGATCACTAATTTGTACAAACTCATTTGCAACATCTTTCATGTTTAAGTTGTCTGTAAGCTCCTTATGAACATGAATAACCATCAAACTGTTAAGTCGTTCCTGTAACATAGTTGATCTCAGGTATGTCTTGATACGTCTCATAGCACTAAAGGATCTTTCACTGCTGCTGTTAGTTGCAGGCATAACTAAAATTAATTTTGCTAAGATAATTATTTGATTCAAAAATTCTTTTTTTGATGCTGGAAGGTCCTTGATGAAATGAAGTATTTCAAAAATTGTTTTTATTTCTGCAGGTACAGTAGAAGAAAGAATTTGGAGCTGAGCTTTTAAATTGTGTAAATCAAAATCATCACCATATATTTTGATAACATCTTCCAAATTTTTTGAGTAGTCTTTTTTGTTAACAGTGTTTATCAGTAAATTCTGTAAGGAACAATAAACCTGATATCCCGGTTGATCAAATCTAGTGTTTATTGATTGAATAAGGAGATCAAGTGCTTCAAAATACAAGCGCCTATACATATTTTCAGGTGATTCATCATATTCAGGCTGAGCTTCTCCTTCTTCAAACCTTCTTGGTCGCTTCCTTCTTCGTGGCAACCTTGGCTCACCGATATCATTTTTGGCTGCCATTGCTTTAACTTTCTCCCAAAAAGCCGCAAAACATTCATCAGTTCGAATACTTTGGAGGGTAGAAACTGTCATTTTCGCAATCACTTGACCTTCACTCGCTGAAATATCCTTTTTCTGTAAGGTCCTGCTCAAATTGTCAGAATGGCGAAAAAGACATTCACCAAGAAGCAGTCCAAAAAAAAAACTCAAAAGTTTCCATTTGTGCACGAACACCTCCTATTCTTGCAATTACTTCTGTATCATGCACTACAGATACCGCTTTCTCCCATAACTCTTCTAGTACACTATAATTATCAATAATACTCCTCATTGAGTCAGCTTTTACAGTCCATCTTGTAGGACAAAGAACTCTTATTCCTGGACACCCTGGTGCAATATCTTGCTTAAGCTTCTCAAAAATAGCTTGCCTTCGAGGAGAGTATTTTACCAATTTTGTAATTTCATTAACAGTATCCAACATTTTTTTCAGTATAGGACATGCCTTAACCATATCTGAAGTTGCTAAACTTAAGCAGTGACCATAGCAGTGAGTAAAGTAGGCCTTAGGTTGTTCAGCACGCAATAGTGCTGCTACACCCTGCCTAATGCCACTCATATTTGAAGCCCCATCGAAGCATTGCCCCCGAATTTTACTCAAAGAAATGTTAAAACGAATTAAGCAATCTTTCAAGACTCTAACTAGTGTGGCTGCTTCAATATTATCAACTTTATAGAGCCCTACAAATTCCTCATGCACTATCAGTGAACAGTCCACCCATCTTAACACTAGCACCACCTATGAGGAAGAAAAAATAAATTAAAAACACTTATATCCTATTACATTAATTTTAATACAATATGATTGGTTACCTGTTCATGATTCATTGAATCTGTACATTCATCCATCATAACAGTAACAAACTCAGTTGATTGAAGGTTGCTTGCAATCTTTCTCAAAACATGTTGTGACATTATTTTGAGCATTTCATTCTGATTCTCATGACTTAGATACTTCTCATTTTTCTTCTCCAACCATTCACGACACTATAGTTTAGATACTAACTGAAACACAAATTATATTATGACAGTAATGACCATTATTACCTGGAGATCATCTTGACTCATGAGCTTCATCAGCTGCTGTAAATTTCCGTCATCTTCTTTAGCTCTACGTATTGCACATCCTTGTCTCGCCAAGTACCTTAAACTGCTTAAAATTTTCAATAAACAATGCCTGCTATTAGCCTGACTTTTAGCTAAAGAAGTACACAGCATTTCACCAATATTTGAAGTAGTTCTAGGCAAAGTTATAAGCTTTTCCACTGCAATTTTATGACACTTTCTAGTTTCATGTGACCGAAAAGATTGGGTAGCTTCCTTCCAGTTGCTGAACCCCCTAAGAAGCTAAATTAAACAATTTTTTGTCATATACATAAAAAAATGAAATTAAGTACTTAAATGGCAAACTCACAAATGCAGGATCACTTCCAGAGCTTAATGTCAAATGCTTAAACTTCAAAGCCTTCAAGCATAAATGACAATGAACTGAGTCCTCAGCTTCATTGTAATGAAGCCAAGACCACGTCTTAAACCACTGAGGCTGACATGATCGCTCCACTACAGTTTTTTTTCCAATTTTTTTTTTAGGAAATGAAAACGATTCAGGTTGGTTAGCTGTTTCCGTTAGCTCCTCAAGTACCATAGGCATGATAAAAATCGACCACAACTCACAACCTCAGACAGGGTAAAGGATTGAACCGCGTGCAGCGTGCTCAAAGAATGACAGAGTAAGGCTAAATCCAAGTCGCACCGTACCGAGTATGCTGGACACGCCCACACCAATTAGATGCTTACTTTACCAAATAAAGATGACGAGAAAAAGGTCCGGCCATGGTCGGACTGGTCGGACTATCGACGCCACCCCTGGTTAGTTGTATCAAACTCTGTGCTGTTAGTATACATTAGAGGACTGAGGGTAAAAGTAAGGGGTGTGGAGGTGTGGAGTATAACGACATTCTAGCAGGTCAGGAAAAAACAAAAAAACAAGCTGTTTTTTAGTTTAATATTACTTAACCTGACATTTCAACTTCTCGCACATTTTTGATAATTACTAAAAGAGCAAGGTAGCTTCAGAGTACACTTGACGATTTTTTATTTTATTTTGGAACACCTTAGTCACTTCATTACCATTTTTTTTCCATTTCAAAATAATACCCATTGACATTCCATTGCACAACTGCTGACTTCTTTGCAGCTGGTACACTTCAATCGATGGATCGTCTATAGTAATCCATTTATCTTAGCACAAAGTTAGAGTGTATGTAACCAAATAGTGTGTTATACTGCGCTTCAATGATCTTAGATGTCTATAAAATTGTGATTTTCTACGATCATGACCCATAGCTACCTATAATGGATATAAATGACTACACCAGTGAAGGGTTTAACATTGTGTCTGCTAAATCTAAATGTTTTACGGTACTGTTTATGGTATTGAGGTATAGATGATATGTATATTATGTGAGCACAAATGGCGAGCGAGCTGGTCTGACTGAAATTTAAATGTGAATGCTACCTGCTAATAAGTTTTGTTAGTTAAAAATATTTTCTTTAGCTTATTGCTATTCCTTAGCTATACATAACACTTTTATACATACTTGTTCACTGGATATACCAGCACAAGACCTGCATTGCTCTTCGTGACTGTACAAAGTATGTGTAATAACTGATACCTTATACTCCAATATTTAAAGTTTATTTCAAATAGTAAAAGGCATATGCATGCTACAAACTCAGTGGTGACTCTGAGAACACTAACTATATAAGACACAACAAAGCTGCCTAATACAACATAATTATTACGTTATGGTTAAGTGTGGTAGGAGGTGACCACAAATTACTAAATGGTGGTTTTAATCAATGTGTTGGCTGATGCAAGTTTTAATTAAGTCTTTACAGTATGCTATGCTCCGTTCAATTTGCTCTATTGTACAGAGCTATAGTAGATATAGCATTATGTTGGATTCTCTTAGTGACTTGACTATTGGACTTTGGATTTTCAAGTTAGAAATAATCTGTTACGTAAGGCGTATAGCTATGACGAACAGCGCATTGACAAAGTTAACTTACCACTGCCGCTAAAAGAATAAATGAACTCGGCTAAACTCTGGAAAGCCTAACTGCAAAGATCTCTCCCATTCTGTCTCCGTAGCTCTTTGCCATTTTTTTTCTTTTCAAAGCATTATTTCAAAGTCTTTTCTCCCGAATTTCTTGCGCCCGTGTTAAGGGTGCTGGCACATAGCAACGCTCGCGCGTGGCTTAATTGAGCAATAAACCACGAAACCACCGAGTTGTAGAGGTAGAGGGCGGACCTTAAATACCCGCGCATAGATAAGAGCTGCCTGGCAGACCGCGGTAAGTATAGTTAACTCGGCTTACGGAGGGCGGGGCTAGAAAATTGCACAGTAGCAAAAAAGTGCGAGACAATTGGAATCTATTTTACAGTCCAAGTCCAGAAGGACGAAGAGTTAGTCTTTCATTTTTAGTACTGCAGCATAACTTAACAAGGTAATTAAAGTTGTCGATTTAGTTTTTTAATATAGTATACAGTCGTGACCCGACTGGAAAAAAATCACGTGAAAATGTGAATAAATATAAAACAAAATAGAAATGAGAAAAACAAAATCGACAACTTTGTAACAATTAGCTATAGCAAGCGGTGGACGAAATTCCAGCTTCCGTAGTCTTCCTCTGTTTCCAAATAGTGGCGTTTACTTTTGAGACTTTGAGGCTTCATAACTCTTGCAGTTCCGTTTGTGTGTTAGTCATTCTTGATCAGTTGGCTGTCAGTTGACGGGTCTCAGAGATCCCCCGGGCAGCGTGGACCTGCAAGGTATAGAATCGGAGTTACCTTCCATAGCAACAGTTAATTGATTTGTGTGGGCGTACCACGTAACCGGATGTGTCAGCACCCTTAATGTTTACGATTTTGAGTGCCCCCCCCCAGGGGTGGACACATATTGACCTCTTTGAACTTTGCCATATATATATATATATATTTATAGCCCGTTACCCGAGCGACCCCGCTTGTCGTTAAGAACTATAAATCTGATACAGTCTGGTATGCTCGTAAGAAAATGTATTAGCGGGGAAAAGTCTGATATAGTTCTTAGCAACCATAATTATGGTAGAAGGCAGATCAAAGCAAAATGGGATAATGAAGAGTTTGGGTACTTTAATACAATTACTAAGATAGCTAACGCTATACTTTGCTCGTTGTTTATGTTCTGGCTATAAAATAGTTATAAACCAAAATCATTAGGTTTGTATTTCGATTTATAAATCGCATACAAACCTCAATTTTGGTTTATAACTATAACATATATATATATAATACTTATAGCACGAGTCAGAGTACAATATGGGAAAATATTTTACGAGCACGCAAAATATTTTCACGAGCCAAAGGCGAGTGAAAATGTGGCGTGAGAGTAAAATATCATTCCCATATTGTACGACGAGGGTGATAAGTGATTTATTGCTTCTTTGAAATTTTTCTCAACCGGTTACAATACAATTTTCATTGATTTTACTCGCTACGCGCGCGCTACAAGTAGCGTACAATATAAACCGTACAATATGGGAGAATACAGAACGCTCGCGTGATGCGGAAATATTCAAGTAAAAATATCAAAGCTGCAATAAATATATATATATATATAACAAAATTTCAATTGAGACTCGTTAGTAGGAGTCTCGCTTCGCTTGCCCAATACATTTATCAAATTTCTAAATTCCATTGTAGATTCATTCTAGAGCATCTAGTTCATATGTAATAGTTTGTAAACCAATATTGAGGTTTGTATGTGATTTATAAATCCTGAGACATGAGGGCGAAGCCCGATTGGCGTGGGTTTGTGAATCGCAATACAAACCAATTTTTATTGGTTTGTAACTACTTTATAGCCTTGTTGATAACAAATAGCACTATTTATAGCTCTCTCCGGTCATTTCCCCATTACTTTTAGTAGTTGCTATGAACTATATCAACTTTTTCCCTCTAATATATTTTCGTACAGGAATACCGGGGACTATATTAGATTTATAGTTCTCAATGACAAGTGTGGTCACTTGGATAACTGGCTATAATTGAGACATATACATACTATATTCTAGTAATGGGCATGTGTGTAGTTATCAGTGATAGATGTAGTAATCATAGATATACTATATTCTATTAATGGGCATGTGTGTAGTCATCAGTGATAGATATGGTAATCATAGTCAGTGTTTCATCCAGACATTCTTGCAAGGGGGGGCAAAATAGAGTTTTGAAAATGTAAGGGGGGGCGGGCGGCACTGGTCACCATGGGAGTGAAATAGAATTATTGGAAGGCCTATGTCCTACATTAAAAAACATAATCTTATCTAATGAGGTCTGCATATGTCAGATCCTGACAAGTTAATTCAGCTACTCATTTTCACCTCCACTGTCTAGCAATTTTCAGTCAACTGTGACATTCACTATTTAGATGCTTTTCACACACTATTCAACTCTGACTCTCACCTCCCCTTAGGTTTATCACACGTTGATTCACACTTACGGTTTCTGGCTGGCTATAAAAAGGCCAGCCCTCAGCTCACCGTAGCAGTTGTTGAGTTTTGATCTATACAGATTCTACAACTTCCAGAACCAGAACTCTAAGCACTCGTAGTCCCTGACAGCTTAAGATAGTCTCAAATGGATATTCGCCTTTCTTCTGTGGTGCAAGCTCTTCAAAGTCACCTGGCCACTCAAGTAGCAGTGACACAGAAGATAAAATTGACAGCAATCAATCTGATACTGAGTTTTTGGAGCCAAGTCCTGCCAAGAAAAGATTAATTGTCCATGAGAAGCAGGCAAAGGAAAGATTAACTACACATGAGAAAAGCAAGAAAATCACTGCAAACAGTCGAAAATACAACAAAAAATGGGAAGAGAGCTTCAATTGGCTGATGTTTGATAAAAATTTCCAAGGAGCTTTTTGTAAGGTTTGCAGGAAGAGAGGAATTTCTCTTCAAAGAACAGGAGGAACATGGATCTCAAAACCTTTCACGAACTGAAAGAAGGCAATAGAGAAGATGAAAATTCATGCAAAGAGTGATATTCACCTCCTATCATGTGAAGCAGAGATGGCTGCAGCTACAGCACTACAAGAAGGGTCAGTCATTCAGCAACTCCAACAAATTAATGATGAGGAAAAGTTGAAGAACAGAATGGCCATTAAAGCTCTAATTCGTTGCACCCATTTTTTAGCTCGTCGCCACATTCCCCACACAACAAATTTTGATGAACTTATTGATCTAATCGTAAGTTGTGGTGCAGAAGATTTAAAGGGGTTCCTTGAAAGAGCTAGATTAAATGCAACCTACACATCTAAAGTTGCTGTTGTTGAATTTGTTGAGGCAGTTGGCTTATGGGCTGAAGAATGTTTACTGAAACGGCTTCGCCAAGCTTCCCATTTCAGCATAATGGCAGATGAGTGCACTGATGTGACGACCACAGAAGAGCTTTCAATTTTCTTCCGCTGGGTGAACATGGACGGTCAACCTGTTGAGCACTTCTTGAATATAGTTCCATTGAAAGCTACTGATGCAAAGACTATTTATTCTGCCCTTGTTGAATTCATGAAAGATAAAAACATACAGATTAGCAAGCTGGTGGGTATGGGATTCGATGGAGCAGCTACTTTCTCTGGGAAACACAATGGTGTGCAGAGTCTCCTGAAGAAAATTTCACCTCATGCACTTTTCGTACACTGCCATTGCCATTTGCTACAGCTAGCATGCGTTCAAGCAGCTAATGCTACCAGTGGGATAAAACATGTGTACATCACACTCACCACCCTCTGGAAATTTTTCCACTATTCTCCTAAGCGAGCTGAGAGTCTCAAAGCAGTACAGCAGGTGCTTGACTTACCTGAGCTGAAAGTTGTGAACCCATCAGATACTCGCTGGCTGTCCCATGAACGCTGTGTGAAGGCAGTCAAAGCTAGCTACAGTGCAATTGTGACTGCTCTAAACAATATCTATGAGCAGACACATGCACCTGAAGCTCTAGGTATCAGTAAAGCCTTATGGAGGCCCTCAACTTTAGTGGCCATATACCTCCTTGATTATGTTCTGCCACAAGTGGCGAAGTTGAGCAGAGCTCTCCAGACTGAGAGAATAGACTTGACAGCTATCACCCCTCTTGTTGATGCCACTCTCAATACACTTGATGATGCCATGTTACCTGCTGCTAACTGGGTATTAGAACTGATGGATGCAAAAAATGAGATCGAAGAAGTCACTGACATCACGTTAACCACGGAAAGCATTGCTACATTCCAAGGACAAGTGGCTGAACTGTTTATCAGGATGCTGAAGGCAAACATATCCAGCAGATTTATTTCACAAGATATTGTCTCCTCATTTGGCATCTTTGATCCGAAGAAAGTGCCAGCTGCTGACTCTTCTGACTTCCATACATATGGTGAGGACTTAATAGATGTAGTATTAGCTCACTATGGTGCAGAGCTGCCTGCTAAGACTGCTGGTGGAGATGAATACACCAAAGAAGCTCTTATTTCCCGCGAAACCCGAGAGGAGTGGAAAACATTTCGAAGCTACTTATCGAAGAAGCCGAAAGGTAACTGCACTTGCAGTTGAAAGAGCTCACCACACAAGTGATATGCTTAGTGAAATTTTTCCAAACATTAGCACCCTGGCAAACATATGTCTATCTATCCCTGTCAGCACTGCTTCAGTGGAAAGGAGCTTCTCCAAAATGAAACTAATTAAAACACGAATTCGAAATCGAATTGGGCAATCACAATTATCCTATTTGATGAAAATAGCCATGGAGACACCCGAGACGCTCTCATCTACACAATTAAATGACATTATTACAGTATGGAACAAAAAACCTAGACGAATTTCTGTGTGAATATTGTTTATTATTAATTTGGTTTACATTTTTCTCTTAATAAATATCGGTTCTTTCAAAAGGGTGGGGGGCACTTAGAATCCAAGGGGGGGCATTTAGAACCCAAGGGGGGGCAAATGCCCCCTTTCGCCCCCCCCTAAATGAAACCCTGATAGTATGTAATAAATTTGTTTAAAAATGTATATGTACTTTCGATTATTGTACTATAAGTCATGAACATAATCTTTTTTTTAAAACTTATCGTAGTATTGAAGTTAATTTTTTTTATTTTTATAAAATTAAACTTCAATACTACGATAGGTTAAATAAATACGATTATTATATGTATTAATGTAGTAGTTAAAAATAAATTTGTACAGGATTATTGTAGTAGTAAGTTTAAAGGTCAGTGACCTCGGCACAATAGCTATAACTGTCCTAGTATGCGGCTATTTGTATGTGTGGGTGGTAACTTAGTAAGCTTCAAAATAAACTGTTTTTAATTGGACTAGTACAATTTTCATATATTGTTATTTAACTTAATACACAAAGCTTGGTGGATGATAGATAACATTAGCAGTCTATAATTCAACCACTTTTATACTGCATCTTATCATTTATGAAGTCTATAATGCTGGAGCCGTTTAAACACCGTTTGGTGTCTATTAAAATGAAGCACCAAAGGTGCGAACCCTTAGCGCTAGTTTACACTAGCTAGAAATTACAAAACCATCTCGGACTGAAAGAATAATTTATTTGCTGTTCAAATCAGGTATCAATATAGCTCGAGCAATGAAAACGATAGATGTAAACACTGTCTTCATAAGAGAAGAAGCTAAACAGGTCAGAGAGACTCACCAGTGTATATTTCAACGCGAAACTTCACTTCTGCAATTGGTTAAAAACTTCTCAGCATAGTGAAATTACAGCGGGCAGCAAGAATTTTTTGCTTATGTGATTATGATGTGACGATAGGGGGCGTTACCCACAATACCTTATACCTACACTGAGCTGAAGCTTCGCGTTATCTCAATAATCAGCCCGAAATTAAAAATAGTAGCACAATAAAAGGTTGTTGTTCTGAGTAAGTTCATACCTAAATTTAGGGTTAATTGTCAGTAATCTCCAAACTCAGAGCGAACAAATGGACAGAACGACTACATACTATAACCCTCTTGTGCATGCGCACTGAGTGATTAACAGTACAGAATTGAGAGGGCTGTCCAGAAATGCTATAAATTGTCCATCCCATCCCACGGTCCCATGGGATCATGGGATTACATGGGATTGTCCATCCTATCCCACAGCCCCATGGGTCTTTCCACAGGATGTCCACCTGTCCCTCTACAGATGCATGTGTCCTACTGTCCATCCCATCCCACGGTCCCATGGGATCGTGTCTCACGGAATGTCCACCTGTCCCTCTCACTGACACATGAATATCTTACTGTCCATCCCATCCCACGGTCCCATGGGTCTGTGAAATAGATTGTGTGTAACATTTGTAATGATAGTGAGTGGTTTTTATTAATATTTGTATCATAACATACTTGTAACCCTTTCTTGTGTATTAAACCTAGCATGATACCTCCTTCACTTCGCTCAGTCGGCTTGTCAAAGTGTGTCGTCGCGCCTTTGGCGCTCTGCTAATCTAACACTAATCGCACCGCGCGCTTCGCGCGTGCGCTCTAGCTTGACTCTAAGTGTTCATTGTGACAATACTTTCATGGGATCGTGGAATGGAATGAACAGTGGGAGTATCTGTAAGAGGGACATGTGGACATCCCATGGAATGTCCCACTGTCCCATGGGACCATGGGATGGGATGGACAGTGGGACACACATGCATCTGCAGAGGGACAGGTGGACATCCCGTGGAATGTCCCACTGTCCCATGGGACTGTGAGATGGGATGGACAATTTACGGCGTTTCTGGACATCTATGATGAAATGTAACTTTTGCACATTCTAACAAGTGGCTATGCCTAGTTGTCTCTCGCAAATATTACTGTCATAGAATTATAGAATGGATTAATGCTAATTTTAAAGCTTTATGCAGGAATACTTTGTAATTAGGTGCCTCAGAGATAATTGATCCAATAAACTGCATAGGTTGCATGATAAATGGCATAGGAACATGCACCATAGTAACTAGATGTGTAGTAGCCCCATTCCCAAAAGTAATGGTTGTGGTTTCATGTCAAGTTATTGTCGATGCTGCTGATTTGTTAAACTCTACGTATTGACACAGTATTCCCAATAAATAATTAATGTCCATAGTAAGACATATTTTATTGGCGAGCGAGCGAAGTGAGCGAGACACTATCAGGGGTAACTCAATTGAAAATCGAGGTATATGTTTGGATGTACGAAAGTCATTTTTGTACTGTCATTTTTATGTTAGTTTGTTGGTCGTCCCTGTCCCAAACTTCACTAAACTGAATCCTCAGGTTTATCGATCATTACCTGAATCATCCTAGAAATTAAATTGTTTATCGTTTTGAATTCTTTTGCGGGTTCAGTTAAAACTTGAAAACCTATCCGGAATTTGTTAGTGGCAGTGGTAATTCAATGCGCTTTTTGTCATGGTTATAAACCGTACGCAACAGTATTTACTTGAAAATTCATTGTTCACTACACTAACCACGAAGGTAAGTTTTGCGTAGGTATGTTCAGTTGTGTGAAAGTATTGTGTGTTACAACTACTACTTAGCTAAAGAATATCACAAAGAATACGTTTAAATAATGTGACTTGTTTTTGTTGCTTTTTATTGGATCCCCTTTACCGTATACATAATTTAAAAACTTGACTTTTTTTTTTGTAGCTTCAGTATTAGAAGTATAAATCAATCGTTTAACAATAGTGTAGTTTTAGGCTCGCTCGCCATTTGTGCTCAATCACATCACTAGTATATATATACACTCGCGTGAGAGTAGTAGTTAAATAATGCAGCATGAATACAAGTGCATATAACTGTGTGATGATATTATGTCCATATTATTGGACATTTATTGTAAAGTATAAATGCATATTCTGAGACTATGTTTTTTTTAAACTGTTTATTTGGACATATTTTACCAAGTACTTTCATTATTTAATAAAACTTTCCGATAAATACGTTTTTCACGTTCCAATTTACATTTGTGATGTTTCAGTTCTCCCATCCTATGGTGACATAGTAATATACAATACTGATGTGATTGTTTCACTGGCCCGTGATGGAAAAGAGGATTCCAGCAGGATGGCCTACATTTGTGCGGATGACCTCCATGATTATACCAGCTTGGGCAGGGTAGTGTCAAGGCAACTAGGTTACTTAGATACAGCTTGCACTGTGGCAAGGAAAGCAATAGACTACAGCAAGTAAGTAACACTGCTGAGTGTACCCTCCTTTGATAGTTGAGCCATTAACCCTAGCCAAATGTATGTCTTCAGTTGTATCTAGTGATCTCCCTGGCTTAGCTATATAACTAGGAATCGGGGTACAACAGCTTATTTCTGGAGTATATGTTCTTTAGTATACATTTATTCCACTGTGAAGTATGTATGTTTATGTGTTTATGCATGTATATCCACAGTACTCTGATTAAAAAAGGACTGCAGTGCAACTGTACGGGTAAGGAGTCTCACATCTTGCGTTGCAAGTGTAATGTTCCACAGGTACAGGAATCTCCGGAGACTTGTCAACACAAACTGATTACCACGGGCCCTTGTAAAAGTAAGTAATAGGAGCAGCTTAAATACAGTCAAGATTAAGAATATCAAGTGTGTGGGTTGGTTGTAAGCCTACCACATGACTGAAGACTATGTACAGCTGCACATACAATATTGAAATTGGGCAGGGCTTCGCTGGGCACCAGAGAAAATATACGCCCATAGATCAAATTATGTATTAGTTGTCTTTTGGAGTCTCTAGTGTAAAATCTGTTCCCACTATGATTTAAGCAAAAGCAGCAACAACAATAAGACTATTTTATATAGACTGTTTTGTCATTAACGATATATGTGACCGTCTACAGGAAAATCGGGCACAACGCGGCCCCGACGAAAAATATTTTTTTTGCACTCACACACTCCTCGGCAAGCAGATATTAAGCTCTCCAAGTTTTATCGCCGTAGCTTTAGCCATTCCCGTTATATATCACCTAACCGTTCCCTTCGTTAGGCTTATTTAATACAATTTTAAGAACTAAATCGATCTTTTTGCGACATCTACACATGCCGCGTTGTGCCCGATATTCCCATAGACGGTCACATATCATGAAGCTGCAACAATGGAAGGGTAATGTGGTCTGTTTTGTTTGGCATATATTTTATTAGAATTTCATCTGTTTTTTTTATTTCCCATTTTTTCGTGTGTTTATTTCCTATCCAATAGATGACCAGTCCTTATTCAAGCTTGGAAATCAAGGGAATCGTGCCTATCATGGTCAAGTCCTCCTATTCCCACCTGGCATAGATTCAAATAGTTTTGGTGTTTATTCTCCATCCATGGGTTTAGTTGCAGTTAAGAAAGAAGGAAACTGTGATGACTGGAGATTCGTGTCCAAGGATCGATACAGTGTTGATCATTCTATAGCTACTACATTCTGCCGTCAAATGGGATACACTGATGTTGTGTCAGCATCTATTATGACAAGACTTGATTATGAAGAAGAATTTTCTAATAGTTTCAGTTATTGGGATTCTTTAATGTAAGTTTACAAATTTTAATCAGTGATTATTAGAATCTATATAATAATACGCTTGTGTGTCAGTAACAATGACGGTGTGTGTATTCATTAATAATTCATAAGCTGATCAGAGTTAGTAAAGAATTACAAGTACCTGAATGGAATAAACGGTTGACAAGGGAAAAAATGGGAGAGAAAAGCGGCCTTGTCATGCTTAGAATCTGCAATCGTTGATTGCATAGTGTGGAAAAATATCAATTTTACTCAGTTTCCATACTTTGTAGCAATGACCCATACCTCGCGCTCTCCAACATCACATGTAAAAGTGTGGACACGTGCTTGGCCTGCTGCAAATACCCTAGGGATGTAGACTGCAAGGATCCTGGCCGAGTGCCTTCAAGTTATGATAATATATTAGTCATTAGATGCAGTAAGTGATCTTCTTTTCTAATCGGCGAGCGAGCGTAGCGAGCGAGACACTTACAGGGGTAACACAATTGAAAATCGGGGATGTTTGTTTGTTTATACATATGTTTGGACGTACATAAGGCATTTTTGTACTTTGACCCTCGTGTTTTTGTGTTAGTTCGGTGGTCGACCCTGTCCCAAACTTCACTAAACGGAATCCTCTGTTTATCGATCAGTACCCGTATCACCCTAGAAATTGAATTGTTTACCGTTTTGAATTCTTTTACGGGTGCAGTTCTTACGGGACTTCTATTTCTATTCGAGTAGTGGCGGTGGTAAGTCAATGCGCTCTTTGGCATGGTTATAAGCCATACGCAACAGTATTTACTTGAAAATGCATTGTCCACTAGACTAACCGCGAAGGTAAGTCTTGTGTAGGTGTATGTCCAGTTGTGTCAAAGCATTGTGCTTTACAGCCACTATTTAGCTAAAGAATATCACAAAGAAAACGTTTAAATAGCGTGTATTGTTTTGTTGTTGTTGTTTTCCTTCAATTCAAACAGTTGCAGCGAGTTGTTACTATGGTACTGAAATCCCTTTACAGTGTATGCGTAATTTAAAAACTCGACCTTATTTTCAGTAGCTTCAGTGTTAGAAGTCAAAATCATTCATATAAAAATAGTATAGTCTTTAGGCTCGCTCGCCATTTGTGTTCAAACACATCACTAGTCTATAGTACTTGTATGAGGAATATTTTCTACAAAATATCCAAGTTGAGTTCAATACTATTTCTTGACATTACTATAGCTACTATAGCCAAAGGTCTTTATCTACTAATGCTACTTCTATTGTAAATTGAGGACTGAAGAAGTTGCATGGGTTAAAATTATTTCATCATGTCACAGTTTGCAGCCATTCTATCAGTGGTATATTATATATATATTTATATATTTATTTATTCCACCCTAGATATCTTCACAATGTTATCTTTAGGTACCAGAGTAGTTATAGCAACCGGGCCAGGCCTGGCCTGTGTACCAGTTCAGGGTTTTTATGGCTACCTTTACTCTAATGGAGCCTACCCAACCAGGTTAGAGCAGCTGCTAAACATCAGCTGGAGGTGTGTGGAGCCCCTAGTGAGTTTTATGGCCAATTTTACACCTAGTTACCAAGAACTACTTCAGTAAAGATATCTAGTGTGGAATAAACTACTCATTACACTCTTCAGAGTGATATGGCTAGATATTTCACTCTCAGGCTTAATTTTCACTTGCCTTTGGCTCGTTAATATAGATTAGCCTGCTCTTGAAATATTTCGCCATATCACATTCTGACTCATGTAATAAGTACTATATATAATATTATATATATATAGCTATATAATCAGTCTGCATAATGAGTCAATAATTATATCTGTCTGTTTTGTCTTAAATTTTGGTGTAGGTGAAAATACCAGGGTATTTTTTTATAGGATCATCAGTTAATTTCTCACTTTGTTTGTTTGTTTTTTTGCTTAACCCTTTCTTTGTCAAGTTAATGACAACCAGTTGGTTTAATTCTTTTTTGTAAAGACATTCTAGCAAGAATTGAAATTTTAAACACGTCAAGACTAATTTCTTTAATATTGTGCAAATAATTGATATCCGCAAACAGAAAAGCTAAAAATTTGGACTTACCGTTTCTAACGGTACTAGCAGTAGCTCAATTTCCAACAATCTCAAAGTGTCCACAGGATTCACACAGAGTGCATGACTTATTCACTTTCTAGTTGTTGAATTGTGAGCTTCAGAGCTCCGTTACTTTAAAAAAAATTGTGGTTATAGTGTTCCAGTAGCCATAATTTTATTTTACAAATGATAAAAAACAAGAAATACCGATGCACTCGTTTCAATTTTTTATTACAAGAAGTATTATGTCAGAGCAACCTATAAACAAAAAAAAGGAAAGTTCATATTAGGTAATCAATTTTTTTAAATCAGAGAATTGGAAATGGTGCAATGCTGAGAATTCTTGGCTCCAACAGTCAAAGGTGAAGTAGCTTAGCATTTCGTGATATATTTTTTGGAGTTATAGTTTTTTATTGTATTTACTGCTTCATTGTTAGTGGATGTGATGCACTTAGCACTTTGATTGTATTAATTTCAATGTTTTTTTAGCCTATTATTGGGAACAGAATGTTGAACCTAGTGGAAATAATGAATCTTGTCACTTTACTAATGGAAAAAACAACAAGATTTGCAGTAAGTCCAGTTTTTGTTTTACTTTACCTTTAATCTGAACACTTGCTATATGTGTGCATGCACCATCTGGGAATATTCATTGTGCAGCAAAAAATAGCATGAAATGCATAACTGGATCCTTTTCAATGATAATAAATAATAAAACTACTAACTAACTACACAAATAGTAAGTAAGCAATAGATATTAGTTTCTATCACAGTGGTCAATCTTCTTAAAGATTATGCTCAATTGACTACTATACACGCAATATACAACACTGCTCTCTTCCATCAGTTTTGCTAGCCATACTTTATACAGTTCTGTTTTTTTTTTCAACCTTACCACGATTGCTCAATATTTGACAGTTCTAATTCAACTTTCTTGGCCAAAAAATTCTACAATGTCAGTCCATTATTCACCTGAGTTCTTGGTCCACTATAAAACAATAAAGCACCAAAGGTGCGAACCCTCAGCGTTACTAAGCTATTTCAATATAATCTCAGACCAAAAGAACAAGCAATATCTATTAGCTATTTTGATCAGGCATCAATATAGCTCGAGCAATGAAAATGGTACATGGAAACACTGTCTTCATAAGAGAAGAAGCTAAACAGGCCAGAAACACTCACCGGTATACATTTTCAACGCGAAACTTAACTTCTTTGAACTGCGTTAACTTCCTGGAGCATAAAGCTAATTACACCGCAGGCTGCTGCAAATTATTTGCTCACGTGATTATGACATGATGCTATAGGGAACGTTACCCATAAAAGCTGGTACTTATGTGGTGCTGAAAGCTTCGCGTTTTCTCAACAATTAACCCGAAATTTAAAGTAGAACTATGAATTGTCCTAAATCTTCCTTCTGAGTAAGTTCATACCTAAATCAACGATTAATTGTTAGTAATCTCTAACATCAGAGCGTGACAGACAGACAGACAAGACGACTACTATAACCCTGTCGTGAAAGTCGTCAGCTCTTATCTCACGAGGAGGAGTTATTGTCGACTTCTAAGGGTAGATGCTGCCACCAGAGGCAACCTCAAAGATCCAGGCAATATGGAGGGGTTATGGATTGAGGGTCCGTCCTTATCTCTCATAAGCTAGACCTAGGGTTCTAACTACTGGCCTTATGGTTGACTTGATTAAAATTAATTAACAAGAACCTGGGTTTGAGTACAAGAACTAAAGACTGACTATTGGGGTATGCCGGCATGCCAGTTTATATAGAAAACCAGCCGACACACCCCTATTCTGAGTGAACATGATATAGAACTAACAGGTGCTTAAATCTGATTGGTGGAGATGAGATATGGCCAAATATGGTTGCTAAAATGGAAGGAAAAGTGTGAATTAGTGTTAGGGTGAAGTGAACTGTATGAATACTAATTAGTGATCTGTTAATGAAATAAATACTACAAGTAAATATAATGAAATAAATAGTTCAATAAACAGTTATGTTGGAGTGGGGTTGTGTTATATGTGTGGCTGGAGATGTGATCTGTGCTGGAATCTCCACCACAAACCCTTCACAATTTCTTTCTCAGCCTTCTTTAACTCATTAGATGTATTCTCTCTCTTTCACAGGCTTTTTTAAACAATACAGAATTAAAAATATTTGGTCACCACTGGGATTATTATGCATACATATTAAATATGCATGCATTACTGATTATCTGAGGATCCATTGCACACCCAGCAGCATCGCACTGAGGGTTAGTAAGCTGTGTAGCTGAATCTAGTCTGAGAGGAAATTTTCCTTACAAAAAGTCAGAAGTTACTAGGAGAATATTGCATTCCTATTCCTCATTTTCACATTCTATTTATATTTTGTAGATAACGAGACCTCACTGGACACGCCTAATTTCATAGCTGCTATAGCAGTTCCTATTTGTGCTTTGTTATTGATCATAGGGGTCCTTATTATAACCATTGTCATTCTCTGTCTCTGCCGTTACAAATGTTGCCGCTACAAATGTTGCCGTAAGGGCTATAATGAGATAAAAGAAGAGAAATGACTCCAATGATTGGCTAGTGTGACAATTCTGGTTGATTATGTACAACTATAAGCAACTTTATACTTTTTGTGATCTTTGCAACTTTCTATTAAAATTTACTGTATCAATTATATAGTTAAGTGTGCTCTCTTTCTATACATGTTTATTATGTCATCATTTCCTTTTTAATTCAACTAAATATTACTAAAGATTCAATAACAAGGCAAAACATGCAATGAAAGCCAAAACAAAACAAAACAAAATCATTTAGTTGGTGCAGCCCATGACAGCCATGACATTCTCCCGCTGCACTGAATACATTTTTTTGTAGCCAATTTGCTTTTGTTTTATTTAAAATTATTTTTGTGTTCACCCTAACTTACTGTGATAATAATCATTTCCAGGGGAGCATGAATACATAACTTAATTTCTAAAAGTTACAAGTTTGTTTTTATTTATTTTATTATTTATTTATTTGGTAAAAAGTGGGGACAGATGGGTGGATGGAGTGGGGTGGAGGTGGGGGCCTATGGGAGAAGATCAGATAAAAGAAGTTTCATTGATTGCAGTGAGGTAGCTATATGTGAACAACATTCTTGTAGAGCAGAGACGAGAAGTGCTGGAGGAGTACTATAATATAGAATATAACTGGTAATGACAGCCTTACACAGAAACGAAAAGCCAAGTTCAAAATCAGTTCGGAGGTTTTACTGTAAAATGCCTGTGAAAGAGAGAAAGTTGAGTAATTAGTTATCTGCTTAATTATTAATTTTGTTAACTTAGGTGAATAAATGTCGCCCGCATGCACAATTTATGTAAATTTCCTTTCTCTTATTAGTCAATATTTATGCAAATAATTATTACTATTTAATTGAATTTCACTTATGCTTGTTGTTTCACCTGAACATATTGAGGTGAAAGGATTAAAAGTTATTGAAAAGCAATGCTTAGATGCAGGTCAACAAGTAGATGGATATATAGCAGCATGTATGGGTTGTTCCTATAGCTATCTTTAGTGATGGCTAACTCGTATGAAATTGTTAGAGGAAATGTCTTTGAACTTGGCTTTAACCCTTAAGTACATGAGCAATTTTTACAAAAAAAAAGCAAGGTTTGTAATATTATTTGTTGCAGGCCAATAAAGCAAGGGAAAAGTAAACAATAAATATCAGAATACTCAGAAACAACTAGAGATTATTATAAAAATATTGAATTGTATATAATTGTTACTGGCCCCCTTAATTAAATTATTTAATCTAAAATATTCCGATTTTTTTTACATTCTAATATTTATCTCGATAAACACTGCCTAGATTTACTAACTAATAATATCATTGGAAGAAGTTCCAGGTCTAGTAAAGCCAAATACAATTTCTGCAACATATTCTTCGCCTACTTCACTACTGCTGGAGCAAGAAAGCGTTGGATATTCCCGTTCGCCAGTAATAAGGCTAAGAACCTCGGCAGCGGTAAGCTGTTTCTTGGACATTTTTTTTTTTAATGGGAAAAATTTTTCCGATCTAATTATACATATAGTAAAAGCAATCAAAAGGGCCTTAGAAGCACGGGCGACAAGATGGTAATATTGAAATGAAGCTACCGTTTGAAATCGCGCTAGAAAATATTCTTGAAAAATGTGTATTTAAAGTTACAAAATCGATTGGCTATGTACTTAAGGGTTAAAGCTGGGAGTGATAGCACCATACAGATTTCTTAAATGAAAAGCTACTTGAATTTTAGTGAGTGTGTATATGTAACTGGAATTTGGGTGTGGCTCTTTATCTTAGATCATTAAAAACAAACAAAAAACAACAACATATGAAACATAATTTACACAAACTACATCTTAGATCATTAAAAAAAACAAAAAAAACAACAACATATGAAACATAATTTAACCAAACTACACAGTTGCCTATCAGCAATATCAAGCTGTTTACATTCTCAAATGGAAAAAGTAAATAATTCATTGTTATTTTATCCCCAATTCTCCAAGAGTACCCCTAAGATTTTTTTACATTGGTTAGCTACCCTAATTAGCTATGCACACACACAAAACAACAACAACAACAACTGAAAATTAATCATAGGTGATCACATGAAAGTTTATATTTATTGCAGTCAATAAAAGCTATACATTTGATGATACTGTCCACTATTAGTAGAGTTGCAGGTGATTGTCTAAAAATGTCTCATTTCAAATAATAATATAAAAAAAGCAACATGTCCACAATGTATAAAGAGAATATTATGATTGCTGACGGTATATTGTCTTACAGAAGGGAGTAGTCTACGCAAACATGGCCTGCATATCTAGTAGTCCATGGCTGTTCTTCTCTGGCGTTCTAAATAATAAAAAGAAGAAGTGCAGTTGACAAGTCTAGCACCTACTTATTGAGAACCATCAGTGTAACAAAAATTGTTTTTAAACCAAACTACAACAAACTGTTATGTAGCTATGTGTGTTAACATGTACAATTTCAATGACCATTGGGGTAACTATCACTTGCAGTAACAACTATTGCTCTCTCCCTCCCTCATACTGTTTTTTTTTTTATTTATTTATTTTTTTTTTTTTATAGAAGTAATGATTCAAACATTCTATTATTGGCTCATTTTTTTGCTTGTGTAATTTCATACACTCCTTCATGTGTCATCAAAACTAACCAAGGACCCGCCCCTTGATACTCACCATAGTCCAGGTTTCTCATGATAAGAGTGTCTACTTTGGATCGATAGGACGGTACGGTGAAGTTATAGCCCAGTTTAGTGATAGTTTGGATCTTTTCCAAGTATTTGGCTATCTCTCCTTCAGCCCCCGCTCCTCCAGCAAAATACTGAAACATAAACAACACAACAAAGAATTGATGCAACACGTGAACCAGATATTAATCAAAGATCCATGCAATTATATATGATATGATACATACAAACAATAATAACCTCAGAGTATATAAACTCTATGGTATAGTACTGTTCATGTTAACAGACTGCTTACGTGTGAAAAAGGAACGCTGATGGAAAAAAAATAAATAAAAGAAAAAGATAGACTCACTTCACTGTGGCTTGCAATTGACATAAAGTTATACATGAATGATATATTTATGGGAAATACAGTTTTGTATTTTGATGCTAGGTTGTGAAATAAGCATATGACAAATAAGAAACTAGCAAGTACCCTGCTACACAGTGGCTTTTAGTCTTGATTTAACTTTAGTACATTATGAATACAGTAGCATCTTTTATAACTTGTCAGTTTCCCTCTCAATCCCTCTTTCTTCCCGAGCCCTTTCCTCTTTTCAGCTCATTCTTCTCGAGTCTTGGATTCACTTCCCTTCGTATGTCTATCTCTACCTGCTTCTCAGTTCCTTTGACTTATTATATATGACTTGTGTACTTAGGCTTTGTGAAACAATTTCCTTCCCTTTTGAACATTGACCTCACCTACGTTTAGCTACAAGAATAGTCATTCTTTCTAACCCTTCAGTTTATGGTGACGCTTTACCAACCCGGTTCAGCTAATGAATTATTCAGGAATTGTTGTTATTGTTATCTGACACACAAGCATATTATTATACAGATTTACAAATGAATTTTAGACTAGAATTTTAGAGTATCCATGCTTATGTTGGTAGTATACTATTTCTCTATATATACCTGGTTCACCATCCTCAGTTCCTTCAACACTGTCCTCGGATTCTCAGCCAGAGACTTCATGATAGCCTACACAAGATATAAACCATTGTTAAGTAAATAAAAAAAATATTTTAGGTTAAAAAACGAAATCTAATAGGCTTGTGGTGATGGTAGCTAACTCACAATCCTATGGTACTCCAGAATTTGAACTTGTGTATAAACAATAACATTTCAATTTGTGGTACAAATGATTATTAACATAGCGCATCTATAAATGTGACCGTCTACAGAAAAACCGAGCACAACGCGGCACCCTTCGAAAATTTTTTTGTTGCACTTACAGAGTTGTCGGCGTCCAGATATTGAGCTCTCCAAGTTTTATCGTCGTAGCTTAAGTTGTTCCCACTATAATAGACCTAACCGTTCCCTTCCGTCGGCTTGAAACAATACATTTTTAAGAAATGGATCGATCTTTTCTCGATATTTACGCACGCCGCGTTGTGCCCGGTTTTCCTGTAGACGGTCACAAATAATGAAGCATTGTACAATCATACTGATAGTTGTATGTATAACTATATTAATACTAGAAAATAAGGTTGGATTGTATTATAACATTATATTGTTTAAATACTTTCATTTTCTCGCACATACAATTCAGTGGTAGTCCATAATTGGAACTCCTCTAAACAATAATTCACAATGGAAATATGCAAGCTTTTTCTCTCCATATTTCACAAACTTGTCCGAAAGTTCAGAGTCAATTGATAACTCACTTTTATTCCTTTCCTTGTTATTCTGTTAGATTCTAAATTGAGAATTTTCAGTGTACAATTAGTGGACAAAATGACAGCCAAATCCTGTATGAAGAACAAGCAATCAAAAATACAAGCAGGATTGGGTTAATAAGAATACAATAATTTCTTTTTGCCATTTCTTGGTTTAGTCTTCACAGAGCAAAGCACATTATTTTACATAAATGATTTGCTTATGAATCCAGAAATGAGGAATGGGTGGGACAGATAAGGGAAAGAGCAGAAGAATAGAAGTTAAAACAAAGCACAACCAAGAAGCTTAAATTTGAAAAATATTTGCTTATAACTAACTGTCAGTGGTTCAATTAGGGGGGGGGGGGGGCGGGGGGTGCTCGCCCCATCTTGAAGTCATTTTGCCCCCCCCTCCCCCTCCTGAATATTCTTAAAATTCGTAAGCAAACAGAAAAGTGAAAAGGTAAATAATGAAGGTGATTACAAATGCTTAAAACTTGAATTTTTGTTGCTCTGTATTTAATCATACAAAATCATCATTGAGGTTTACCATAGCATGTTTTCATCCTCCTAACATTAGCCATTTGAAGGGTTCTCAAATACACTTGGTCTTAAGAGCATCAAAGATTTCTATAATGGCGGCAGAATCCACTCCACCGTGGTTGTTCAGATTCACCACTGTGAGTGACGGATCATTGTCCTAGAGAGGAAGTAATAGAATTTTAAGAGTTGTGGGTTGATATTCAACTAAGATGAGATTAGAAGCATTGAGCCCGTACGTATCCAAAAACAGAGTTTGGTTCATATCTTCATACTACAGAAAAATATTGCAGGCCAATGGGGTCTAGAAATGAATTCCATAAACTTAACAGATCATGAGAGGCATGTAAATAATACTCATTTATTAGCTATATGTATGGTGTGACGTGATGAATTTTGACCATATTTTCCATTTTGGATATGCCTTGGATACTACCCCCCACCCCCCCCCCCCCCCCCCCCCCCCCCCATCCCCCCACCCCACACACACACACGCACACACATAAAAAATATATATAATAATAATAAATAAATAAACAAAAAATTAAGCCTCTCTAAAATTCCTAACATTTCAATTAAGTTCCTCATTGGTTAGCAGAGAGACCGAGTCCCATTACTTACCTTCAATCTTTGAATGACATCATCAACATCTGTATCCTGGGGTATGTCTGGTTCCACACTGGTGGCTAAAACACATAGACACAATATAGTAAATGTAACTATGTTCTTATGTATACTTATTATGAGTACAAGATAGTGTAGGTTCTTTTTTTTATTGATTCTGGTCCCACAAAAGAGCCAAGTCATGGAAATCTAGATTCTAAATCGAGTGCTTAGTTGAGCCACACACATAACAAACAGATTTTCAAAGTTTCAATATTAAGTTAAAATCATCAAAAATGATTTCTTTTCATGTCTGCTAAAATATAAACTTCCTCGTATACATTTATCCAAATTGAGAGACAAATAAGTCAGAAATTACGAGGAAAAAAGATGCAAAAAAATAGACAGCTCCTCCCACCTTCAGGCATGCCCGGGAGTTTTAGCGGAGTGCGCGAGGACCCATCAGAGTTTCTGCTCTTTAGAGGCTTCTTAGCTGAAGCCGCACCCTCAACTGATGACTGAGAGTTCATAGAATTAATCCTCTCACGTACTGACATTGTGTAGCAAACAAACACTGGCTCCAAGAATTCAACAACTACAACTTGATGCCCTTTATCCACACACAAATTATGCCAGCAGGTGAGGAGAAACAATTTACTGTAGTAAACAACTGAAGTTAAAGCAGAGGTGAAAACAAAACAAACAACAAACAACTTCAAACTACTATACTTGGAAGCTTTCAGATACTTGGAGAGAGTCAGAAAGTACAATTCTACGGTATATAATCTAAACAAAGTGAAGTGTGGCAGTAGGTAAAGTGCACTGCAAGCTCATGCACCATAGTTTATAACCAACAGCCTAGCACACTGTCTCCTCCCACTCAGAACCTGAGCCCTCTCATAGCCCATTAGCTGCCATGTCCACAAGCAGGAAGGGAGTATTGAGGCTGTTTACAAGATAATGGACCATAGCTGCACACCATGGCACAGAAGGAATGGCCGACATACTGGGGGGGAAAGCAAAGGCATGTAAACAGGAGGAAGTAAGGCCTTTGGTCTGCAAATAAGTAGTTAGTGTAATACTAACTTTGTTGTTCTATTTGTAAGGTGATATAAGACAATATAAGCTCAAGGGAAGAGATAGGTATTCAAGCATTCACACATTAGGTAAAGACCTACCTGACCAACAGTATAATGTGTCAGATTACTTTCATTATGCAGTAACAGAAAATAAAAATTTAGCCACACAGCTACGACTTTAGGGTGATGCGATGTGTACATTGTGATCACATGATAACTCCATCCTACTGCATGGTCCAGTTCATTCCTGCTAGTCAGGATATAAGGTGTGTGATGGGATACAATTTATGCAACATATCAGTTTGTAGAAGGTGGTCTGTAATACTTGTAACCACTCATAACATTACTGAATAAACATGTCTAATAAAGTAGGACCTCAAGATTAATAGAATCTTTGGGAAATAAAAATGTCTGTAACTCTGATCCTCCTCCTTCTCTCTCTCTCTCCCCCCCCCCCCCCCTCCCCCCCTGGAGACACTACTCCAATCAATAGTATTATTGGACTATTTGTGGCAAATTCAGACTCCTAGTACAACTTCTTCATCCTCATGTTAATCTTCACAGCCAGCTCATTAGTAGTCAAGCACCTGGTTTACTTTACAAGACTATTCCCTGTTCACTGCTGAATGACACCTCTAGATATAAATATCTTCTGGTCCACTTAAGTGTACAAGTCACTGTTCTGGGTACATTACAATAGCATCAGTTAACTGCCTAGTCGCTAAGCCGAACTCCAACTCTGAATGCTAATAAAAGTTTCGGCAGTAACCCTGAAGATACCATGGTGTCGACTGTCAGAGTTGGAATTTGACTTGATAATTATTGACTTAACTTCTGAAGCTATAACATTAGAGTGGAGCAACACAAATAAACAATGAATTTCCTTGTGAGGTTTTCTTAAAACTGCCATACAGCAGTTACATCAGTGAAAAAGTGAAGTTTCTTAAGTTCATATCAACTTCACTATTATTATTATATTATTGTTACAGTACTATTATTATTATTACTATTATAATATATATTTCATTTTATAATATTATTAGCTATATACTATTATTTTATTACTAGCAATTTTGATCTATAGCTACATATTTATACGCTAACAACCATTTGACGACACTTTACCAACAAGACTCAATGTTCATACACAACTATTGTTGTTACTGACATGGACGACTCTACAGCTAGTACTCCATAGTTGTCTAGCTTTGCCGTCAACTTCCTATGGGTATTCCTGGGAGGTCCCCGCACACTTGACAATACAATGTATGAATGTTATATAGTGTCATATTGTCAAATAAAGCCAAAATAGCCGAAAGCATGCATTTGTGACTGCATCTGGGTGTGTGTGGAGGGAGGTTATGGGTTGTTGTTGTTTTTTGGGGGTATACTAGTCTTATGACTACAAACACACAATGCTAGCACAAATTCAACCACAAGGAGGGATTCCCTGCAGTGAAAATAACCAATTTAAGGGTGCTGGGACATCGCCCACGCAAATATTCATAATAATTGGATTTTGGTTGCTAGGATTACCAACTTTTTTCTTGGTGTTTGTAGAGCCCCAACTAATGGTGGATCCTAAAGAGTACTGCTAATGGACTAACTAAATAAAAAGAATGGGCCTTGGGAGCCTGTTTCGTCCAAGTTCCGAGCTCCTCAGCCTCAAGTATATAATCCACAACTCCTCCGCGGGTGCCGTCGCTGACGAGTCAATTCTTTTTTACTGCTATATTTGTTGATGGTCTTCAAAACCTTCATTGTACTTTTTCTCAATTCTGCTTTGTTTCGTCTAGTTGATTGTGAAGGAGAGGCGGCCAGAAAACCGGTTTGCTAACCGGTAACACAAAATAGAATCCAGGACTAAAATTTAGTCCACGCGATCTTTTGGCAGAGACTTGATTGCACTCAAACCACGCCTACAACAGATTCAATTGATTCCCGCGGGAAAGTGAGTTCCAGGTGCTCTCTAACTTTTGGGCGCCTACCGGTTAGCAAACCGGTTTTCTGGCCACCTCTCCCTCTCGATGACAAGCCCTACCGAAACGAGTGTGAGGAGACTATTGTAGTCTTGTTAATAGTGTTTTTCTCGGCATGGTCAGGTAAGGGAAGGCTTTTATCAAGCTAGCTAGATGCATATTCAGAGTGTGTATGTACCTATAATAGATTAGTGAACCATTTTTGCTGCTGGAAACTCTACAGTTTCAGTTTGTGTACAGGTTTCTGTACTTAGCTATTCACTTCATTTGTTTATTCATCCTTACTTAGCTAGCTACATCACAAAATATTCATCTAGCTAGATTTAGCTGGCTATTTCAAAATATTTTTTATATAAAATAAGTATCATTATATTATATACACATTCATAAAAAGTATCACTGGTCATCACAATACTGTAAAAAAAAAAAATCATGAGTAACATATCAGGAAGAAGTTTTGCACAAGAATAAAAAAATAAAAAAATGGAGTTATTAGTGAGGTACCTGTCAAAGCTTGGAGACAATCTGGGAGCCAGCGTCTGCTCTAGGGAGATACAATACTGACAATGTAAGCCAAGGAATACAATATCAAGCAGCTGCGCTCTTTACAACTTATAGCTTGGTTAGTTTTATCAATTGGTGGGCGGCAAGCTTTAAATTACCCTCGTAAGCTAAGTTAGCGATCGTTTTTACTATATTGCGAGCAAGGCGGATATTTGTGGTGCGTGCGGGTACGCGCGCGTTGCTATGTCCCAGCACGACCAGCAGCATTACTGGACAACACTCTTGCACCACTAAAAAAATCCCAACATTGTGGACACAATCTCTCAAGTCATCCAGACGGTACTACCAGTAACAGTAATTTGTTTAATGTACGGGTCGTCATATAATGTATCACACAATCACTTGTATTTCACCACAGAAAGCAAAATTAAAGTCGTAAATTTTACATGATTTGGTTGCCAAAAAGTAACAAACCAACAAAAAACAAAAACAGCTGCTAGTCATTCATTAGACACTAAAGCAAACGTACACACATACACTGTAATATCTTACGTATGGAATTAGATCTGTAGGAAGCAGAGGAAGAGTGTAGTCCAGTTGAAGGGTTGGCCACCATTTTTTCATCTCCCCTACTCTGAGACTGGCTGATGACTCCATGCACGCCCAACTCAGCTACACACAAGCACACATACATATATATAGGTCATAAACACACACACACACACATATACACAGGTCACAAACACACACACATATACATACAGTAGGAGACAAAAAAAAGTTCCGTATTCCGTTCCGTAGTACGGCCGTAAAACGGTAGTCTTTTTACCGTAGTTTTTATCGTTGCGTTTCGTACCGTTTTGACTAAACGGCCGACACCGTTTACTAAAACGGTAAAAAACGGTGAAGCATTTCCGTCGATTCACAGATATTTTCTAGCTAGAAACTCTTCTATAGCTATATCAGCAAGCTAAGGCCTTATATCGACCATTAAATGCTACGGGGATAGTGAAAAAAGCTCGTACAAAATTTTAACTTGCTTCAATAAAGTTGCAGACCGAAATTCCGATGGGCACAGAGCTATAACGAGGTCCGCACTTCGTAGATCTTCTGTTAGCTACTGATGGACCTCCAGTAGTAAAAAATCTAAGCCAGAGAAGGCCCTAACTTCGAGAAAACGTCGATACTGTGCGGTGGTCGAACTAACAATTCTCCGCGAGACATCTTCGAATAGGACAGCTTCAATTTTTTTTAACCCGATAAGCTCCGCCTCTGGAGCCTATAAACAAAAAATCGGAACGTTTTATTGGATAAACGATTTTTTATATTTTTTTGAGCGAGACATACGGTGAACGAGAAAGATTAAAACGGTAACGCGGTCGAACGGAACGGCCGTTTTTTAACAAACGGCGTACCGTTTTCCCCCCGTTTTTTAATCGTGCAACGGCCGTTCTACGGAACAGAATTCGGAATTTTTCTGTGTCTCCTACTGTAGGTCACACACACACACACACACATAGGTCACAAACACACACACACACACATAGGTCACAACGCATGACGATATACAGTAGGCACCAAAATAAAGTTCTGGATTCCATACTGTAATAACAATAATTTTTACTGTAGTTATTACAGTTGCACCTGTATAATAAAATCAAAATGTTTCATTGGATAAACAATATTTTACATTACGTAGAAGTGAGGCACACGATAAACTGGAAAGATTAAATGGTAACATGGTCAAATGAAACTTCCATATTTACAAAATGGTGTAACCCCCCCCCCCCATTGCTTTTCTACATGCGAATGCTGTTCTACAGTATAGAATTTGGAACTTTATTTTGGGGCCTACTACACATGCATAGCATACAAATCTATACACAAGTCATTTCTATACACATACATAGACAAGCATGCGAATACGTACACAGAACTATACACGCACATATACACACACTCTCTGTCTCCCTCTCTCACCCTTTCTATGCATACATACATGTGAATCACTTATGCACAATACACGTGGCAAACATACCCGCCAGTTCTGCCATGTCAGCTTCATCAAGCATAGCAAACATGTCGTCAAACTCCGGGTCGATAGCTGTAGACACTGGAACCACAGGCGCCTTCTACAATACATATATAATGATGATTCAGTCATTCTCGGCTGAAATTAGTATGCATAATAATAACAATTTTCTCATTCTAACAACTAATATTATGTTAATTAAAACATAACCTGAAGTTTCAACTTTTTGCTGAAGAGGACTTCGGCAAGAAATCGAAATGTCAGGTTAAGTTTTATAGTGGCTGTTAGACCGAGAAAATTTGCTATTACTGTAACATACACATAGTACACACATACACACACATAAATAACCTTATGAACTCTTACTGCTCAACAGTTGGAAGAAAACTAAACAAAACAATAAAAGCTAATTAACATGTATCACTATATAGAACTGAACTGTACACGGAAATTATACACCACTGTGGTTTCACTGAAGTGCAGTATTTACACCTATATACATTCATAATAATTGCAACTTTCCAACTACATACGTACATATGCGAACTCCGAATTGTAGGTGTGGTCACAAGTGTGTCTCATAAAATATTAAAAGACCACAAAAACAAAACTTATGTATCAATAATTCATGCACCTTGGTTTCCTTGGGAGGGGCTTTCTTCTTTACAAAAGGAATGTAGTCATTTCCCACAGTGGAATTAGCTGCTTGCTCCTCCAAGTGGGCTAGCAGTCTCTTCCGGTCGTACGGTCCACTGGGCTTCTTCCTCGTCTGATCCACTACTCTGTCTGAAGCTGGGAGAAGTTCATTCTGAAAACAGAGGAGACATGGATGAACATGGCCAAATATGACAAGGAAGAGGTTTGGATGAGATATACATCCACAAATGAAAAAGTGAGTGTATTGGAGAAGACAGGTGGCCAAGGCACACACATGAGTTTTCGCTAGGGGGGGAAATTGTCGAGTCAAAAAACTGACAAGGA